>Ga0180216_1000563_pt1 | contig 38199 bp, 32 predicted proteins | sample eDN3rd37CBELigMG_FD_128879 | JGI IMG/M metagenome (GOLD analysis project Ga0180216, IMG submission 128879) | Enriched Miracle-Growth compost microbial communities from Emeryville, California, USA - eDNA 3rd pass 37_C BE-Lig MG (version 2)... ...
CCCCCTAATCCCCGAATCCCGACCCCCACCCCCCGAATCCCAAGCGATTCCCTGACCCCTGACCCCTGACCCCTAGCCCCTGACCCCTCTACACCTCCACTACCCTACCTTCCCTCGCCGACCGGTAAGCCAACTGGATCACCCTCATCAGCTCGATCTGCTCCCTCGGCGGGGCGACCGGTTCTTGGCTGCGGACCCGCTGGACGAAGTCGGTCAGGACCTGGCGGTAGGAAGCGGTATAGAGGTTCTCGCGACCCGGGGCGATCTGCGGCGTCAGGTCGAGGAGGCCGTGTTCGGACTCCTTGTAGACCGAGAGAGGCGAGACCGATGCAGCGCCGCGCGTGCCCAGGAGCTGGAGGTAGTGTCTATCCTTCTCGGCGAGGAGGCTCCAGGTCACCTCGATGGAGAGGAGCGGACCGTTCCGGACCCAGACCATCAGCGACGCGGAGTCCTCCACCTCCATCCCCTCCCCCGGGTGCAGGTGCGCGACCACCCGCTCGACCTGTGGGTAGTCGAGGGTCCAGAGGGCCAGGTCGAGGACCTGGGTGCCGATGTCCATGAGCGCGCCGCCCCCGGCTGTCTCGAGGCGGTGCCGCCAAGTCGGGCGCAGCGTGCGGATCTTCCGGTTCAGCCACCCCGCCTTCATGAAGAACTGGTCGCCCAGTTCACCCCCGCGGACGAAGGGTTTGAGCGCCTGGATGTCTGGACGGTAGCGGTAGTTCATTGCCACCATGAGGCAGCGCCCGGTCTCCTCGGCCACCCGGCACACCCGCTCGGCCCCTTCCGCATCGAACGCGATCGGCTTCTCGACGAGGACGTGCTTCCCGGCCCGCATCGCGGCGATCGCCAGCTCCTCGTGGAGGTGGCTCGGGGTACAGATCACCACCGCGTCGATCTCGTCGGACTCGATCGCCGCGTCGTCGCTCTCGAAGAGTCGCGGCACCTGCATCCGCTCCGCGATCGCCCGCGCGCGTGGCCGGTCCAGATCGGCCACCCCCTGCAGCGCCACCCCCGGCATACTGCTCAGGATCGGCAGGTGCACCACCTGCGCGATCGATCCCGTCCCCAGCAACGCAATCCGAATCGGCTCCTGCTCTTCCTTCACCGCCCGCTCTCCCCCTTGGTCGGTAACATGACGGCCGCCCCCACCTTCAGGGCGGGATATCTCAGATAACTCATGATGGTATAACTCGCCTCGGCGTAGACCCGCAACCTGCGCACGGGCTCGTACTCGACCCCGGCGAGCCCCGAGAACCCGGCGGTCACGGCGTCGAGCAGCTCTTCGACGAAGGTCCCGTCGATCGACGCGCCGCTGCCGTTGAGCTTGTGGATCCCGACCCCCGCGCCGAGGTAGGTCATTATCCCGACGTTGGTCTCCCAGGCGAACTGCCCCTCGAGGTTCACCGCCAGGTCGCTCCACCGGATCTCGCCGAGATCCTTGGCCTCAATCCGCACCAGATTGTCGCGTAGCGCCGGGAGCCGATTGAGTCGGTCGGCTAGTCGGCCGAGCTCTTTCCGGCTCATCTGCGACCCCCAATAGGTGATCGAGGGGGTGATCCTGACCCCGGGCCCGAGGAACCCGAGGTCGACTTGGAGCCCGTAACGCGACGTCGGCTCCACTTTGTTGGGCCAGATGTACCCGTAATCGAGTCTCACCCCGTTGAACGATAGGTGCTCGTAGTCGTAATCCGCGAGCGTCTGTGCACTCAGCGAACCGGCCGGCAGCAAGACGGCCAGGAGTGCGATCGTCGACCGGCTGATCATCGTCCCTTCGAGTCAGGAAGTATCTCTTCCGAGTCCGGCGCCGCGTACTCAGTAGACGCGCACGATCTCGGTACCCTGATAGTACGTCGTGAGGATCTTGCGGTAATCCTGTCCGGCCCGCGCACGCCCCATCGCGCCGACCTGGCACATCCCCACCCCGTGCCCCCACCCACCGCCGCGGGCCCGCAGCTCGGCGACCTCGCCGCCCTCCTCCTTTGCGTCCAGCACGAAGAGGGTGCTGTTGAGCATCTGCCCGGGTGCCGGCTCGAGGACCCGGCGGATCGAGTCCCCGGGGACGGTATACCGCCCGGCGTCGGTCTCTACCACGAGCCGGCGCGCGCGCCCCGACTGGGTCCGCCCCTCCACTTCGATCCCCCGTACCTTCCCGATCGGCTCTGGCTGGGACCTACCAGCCCGCGCGGCGAGCGTCCGCGCCAGCGTCTCGCGCAGCGCCTGCCCCGCCCAGGAGACATCCCAGCGGAATCGCCTCGATGTCTCGCAGTAGTACTTCCCCTTCTGCCCCTCCACCTCGTCGGAGACCGACTTCAGGTACGGGACCGGCGCCCTCGGCCAGACCTCCTCGATAGCGGCGGTGCGGCCACCGCAGGTCGAGTGGTAATAGGCGAGGATCGGGTTACCGCGGTAGGTGACGATCTCGCCCGCGGTCTCCCGCACGGCGCGGCTAGTCGTCGGATGCTCGGCCGCGGCACCGCCGTAGACCTGATCGGCGATCGTCGCATAGAAGTCGAACCCCAGCGACTCCCGTCCCGACAGGTGACCGACCGCGTAGGTACGCGCCGCGACCGCCTGCGCCTTGACCGCCTCCAGCTCCTCGGGCGGGCGGGCCCCGATCTCCAGCGGGACGACGCCCAGGAGGTAGGTCTCGAGCTCGACGATGTTGATCGCCGTCACCCCGCCCCCGTTCCCGGGGCGGATCAGCGCGCCGCCCCGATACGGCTTCCCGGCGATCGTGACCGGCTCCTGCCCCCCCGGGACCTGGACCCGGATCAGCGACGACGTCGGCCCGATCGTGCGCCCCCCCGGCCCCCGCCCAACCACCTCGCCCGCACCCGCCGCGGCGAAGACCCAACTCTCGCCCCCCCGCGCGCGCACCGTCTCCCCGGTCGTCGTGACCGTGATCTCGAACGGCGCGGCCGAACCGACCGCCACCTCCGCGACCCCGACCGCGATCCCGACCCGTACGACCGGCTCCTTCTCCAGCGGCTTGGCCGGTACCGTGGTGGGCGGGCCGGCGGGCCGGCACGAGGCGGCGACCAGCGCGACGAGCGCTGCCAGTAGCCGCATGGGGTGCCCCGCACGGCGTCGCCTGAAGGCTGATCCCGCGGGCGCCTGACCCGGCGCGCCGCGGCTCGCCACCATCTCGGACCGACCACCCCGCCGCACGGTCACCCCACCGCCTCGGAGAGCGCGTCGACCAGACGCTCGATCGTCTCGGTCACGATCTCGTCCGTGTGCGCGAGGGCGAGGAACCCCGCCTCGAAGGCGGACGGGGGGAGGAAGATCCCCCGCCGCAGCGCCGCCCGGTGGAACCTGCCGAAGAACGCCGTATCGGCGCGACGCGCCTCCTCGAAGCTGCGGACCGGCCCCTCGGTGAAGTGGATCCCCCACATCGCCCCGATCGCGCCCCCCCACGCCGGGATCCCGAGCTCCCGCGCCCGGCCGACGAGCGCCTCGACCAGCCGCTCGCCCCGGCGCTGTAGCGCCGCGTAGGGGTCGTGCTCACGGAGGTAGCGCAGCTGCGCGAGCCCCGCCGCCATCGCCAACGGGTTCCCCGAGAGGGTGCCCGCCTGGTAGATCGGCCCGACCGGCGCCACCTGTTCCATCAGGTCACGCCGCCCCCCGTACGCCCCGACCGGGAGCCCGCCCCCGATCACCTTCCCGAGCGTCGTCAGGTCCGGCTCGACCCCGTAGAGCCCCTGCGCTCCCCCGTAGGCGACGCGAAAACCCGTCATCACCTCGTCGAAGATCAGGAGCGCGCCGTGCTCCCGCGTCAACCGGCGCACCCCCTCCAGGAACCCGGCGACCGGCGGGATGAACCCGCCATTCCCCACGATCGGCTCGAGGATCACGCAGGCGATCCGCTCGCCGTAACGCCGGAAGAGTTCCTCGACCGCGGCCAGGTCGTTGAACGGCGCGGTCAAGGTCAGCCCCGCGAGCGGGGCGGGGACGCCGGGGGAGTTGGGGAGCCCGAGCGTCGCCACCCCGCTCCCCGCCTGGACCAGGAAGGCGTCCCCGTGGCCGTGGTAGCACCCGGTGAACTTGACGATCAGCTCCCGGCCGGTCGCGCCGCGCGCGACCCGCACCGCCGCCATCGTCGCCTCGGTCCCGCTGTTGACGAACCTTACCATCTCCAGCGACGGGACCGCCTCGACGACCACCTCCGCCAGCTCGACCTCGGCCGGGCAGGGCGCGCCGTAGCTCGTCCCCTGCGCCGCGGCACGCTGGATCGCCGCCACGATCGAGGGGTCGGCGTGACCCAGGAGCAGCGCGCCCCAACTCATCACGTAGTCGATGTACTCCTTCCCATCGACGTCGTGGAGCCGCGCCCCCTCGCCCCGCGCCACGAAGAACGGCTCGCCCCCGACCGCGCGGAAGGCGCGGACCGGCGAGTTGACCCCGCCCGGGATCAGCTCCTGCGCGCGCGCGTAGAGTCGTGCGCTCTCCGACCGTACGATCGTCTCACTCAACTCGGCACCTCGTTCACCAGCTGTAGTCCAGTCGTAGGCGCGCCACGCGGCTCGGGTGGCCGACGGCGCGGCAGGGTTCCACCCCGCATCACCCCTCCGTGCAGAGCTCCCCGACCAGCTCGTCCTCGTAGGCCTCTGTGATCCGCACCCGCACGAACTCGCCGGGCCGCACCCCATCCGCCCCGAAGATCCGGGTCGCGCCATCTATCTCGGGCGCCTGGCCCGCCGTCCGGCCGAACGCCTCACCCTCATCCTCCACGCTGTCGACCAGGACCTGCACCGTCTGGCCGATCAGCGCCTCGTTCTTCTCGAGCGCGATCGAGCGCTGCAAATCGAAGACCCGCTCCAGCCGCTCCCGCTTCACCTCTTCTGGGACCTGGCCGGGCATCGACGCCGCCAGCGTCCCCTCCTCCTGGGAGTAGGCGAAGGCGCCGAGGTGATCGAACCGGATCTCCTCGAGCAGCTCGAGCATAGTCTCGAACTCCTCGTCCGTCTCCCCCGGGAACCCCACGATCACCGTCGAGCGCAGGACGAGCCCGGGCACCGCCTCGCGCAGCCACCCTACCCGCTCCCGGATCGTGGCCTGCCGCTCCGGGCGGCGCATCCGTTCGAGCACGGTGTCGGTGCCGTGCTGGATCGGCATGTCGATGTAGGGGAGTATGCGCGGCTCGCGCGCGATCAGCTCGACCAGTTCGGGGGTGATCCCCGAGGGGTACATGTAGAAGAGACGGAACCACGGTACCCCGGTCTCGGCTAGCAGCGCCCGTAACAGCTCCGGGAGCGCGCCACGCCTCCAGTCGACGCCGCCCCCCGCCTCCGCCGGCGCCCCGTTCGCTGCCCGGCCGGGAGCCGCCATCGCGCCCGCATCCGCCAGCGCCCGGCGCACCGCGTCCGGGTTCACCGCCGGCCCCGCCATCCCCGCGAAGACCCGGCCCACGAACGGCTCCTCCACCCCCGCGTCGATCCGCCCCCCGCGCCAGTCCCTCCCGTACCAGGTCGTGTCCTGGCTGATGATGTTCAGCTCGACGACGCCGGCCGCCTCCAGCTCCTGCGCCTCCCGCACCAGCCGCTCGATCGGTACCGAGCGGTGCTTCCCCCGCATCAACGGGATCGCGCAGAAGGCGCAGCCGTGGTCGCACCCCTCGCTGATCTTGAGGAAGGATGTATGCGGCGAGGCGGTGGAGAGGACGCGCAGCGGACGCTCCATCGTCGGGACGAGAGTCTCCGGTGGCGGGAGCAACCCCCGCGCCTCGAGCTCGGGGAGGAGCCGGTCGACCTCGGTCAGCCCCAGGAAGAGGTCGACCTCCGGGATCTCCGCCTCCAGCTCCGCCTTGTAGCGCTGCACCAGGCACCCCATCGCCACCACCGCCCGCGTACGACCCTCCCCTTTCAGCCGTACCGCCTCCAGGATCGCGTCGATCGATTCTTCCTTCGCGGCGTCGATGAAGCCACAGGTGTTGATGACGACGACATCCGCGTCCTCCACCCCGGTCGCCACCCGCGCCCCGGCCCCGGCCAGCCGGCCCATCACCCGTTCGCTGTCGACGGTGTTCTTGTCGCAACCGAGCGTCACCACCCCGACCCGCAGCCCGGCCGCTCGGGCGACAGAAATCCCGGCGTCCGCCCCGCCAGCGACAGGCGAGGAGAGCACCGGGAGGGTGCGACGGCTCGTCTTGGTATTTTCGTTCATCTAATTCGGTACGCTTCCACTCTGATCGTAGACACGCAATATATCCGCCCGCGCGCCTGCGATCAAACCGCCGCCGCGGCCGGCGCCATGGCGGCCGGTCGTCAGCCGCGGTCGACGATATGCGTCCCCTCGGGCTGGGTGAAGCGGAAGAGGTCGTTGGAGAGGGTCGGGTTGACCTTCAGGTTCGAGAGCTCGAAGTACCGCACGACCCCGCTCTCCTCGGTCACCTCGAAGCGGCGGACCAGGTAGTCTTGCGCGTCGATCCAGACCTTCAACCTGCGGTACCCCATCGGCTCACGTGGGGTGAGGACCAGCACGTACGCATCGCGCCCGGCCACCGCCTCCCGCCCCTCGTACTCCGCGGCGAAGCGCGCCACCGGGTCGCCCACGAACTGCGCCTGTAGATCGACACCGCCCGCCCCACCGCTCGCCGGCATCCGGATCACCTGCTTGCGGTCGACGCTCGGGTAGTAGACCCAGAAGTAGGTGCCGTCGCTCACAATGACATCTCCCGCCGGGTCGGTGAACTTCATCAGGAACCGGTCCGGGCGGCGCTGGTAGAGCGTGCCGCTGCTCGTGACCGTCTTACGCAGGATCGGGTTGGTACTCCGCTGGGAGAAATCGGCCTGCAGGGTATTGGCCTTCGTGTACGCCGACGCCGCGCGCCGGAGGACCTGCGCGACATCCGGCTGCTGCACGGCGGGTTCGATAGACGACGTCGTCTCTGCGTCCGAACCTGGCGAGGCAGGCGCCGCGGGCTTCGACGCCCCGCGCGGCACGACCTGGTCGGCAACGGGCGCAGGCTCCCGATCGACCGCCGTAGCCGACGCGTCCACCTGCCGCGCATCCTCCACGACCGCCGCCGCGCCATGATCACCTGCCGGGGCCGGGGCCGGGACCCCGACCGCGAGCTGCGGCTCCGCCTGCGTCCTCGCCGCACTACCGACCACCTGCGGTGTGGCCCGCGCATGTTCGCGCAGCCCCTTGCGGGCGCCGAAGACGACCACCGCACCAACCGCTAGTATGACCACACCGATCAGGATCTTCTTCATTCACACCTCAGCGCTGCAGAGCCCTCCCTCCCGGAGTGGTACACACCCCCCGAAACGAGCGTTCCCAGTGGTCCGCAGCACCCGCACCGCGCCGGCCCCGACCGCGCCCCGGCCCGACCCTACCCGTCGAGCCGGTCCAGCGCCTCCATCCCGACCAGCACCTCGCGGGGCTTCGACCCGTCCGGCGGCCCCAGGATACCAGCCTGGTGCAGCTGGTCGATGATCCGCGCCGCCCGGCCGTACCCGATCCGGAGCCGGCGTTGCAGGAGCGACGTCGACCCCTGCTGGAACTGGATGCAGACCTCGGCCGCGTCGCGGAAGAGCGGGTCGCGGTCCTCCGCCGCGAGCACCTCCCCCTCCTCGGCGGACTCGGCCTCGTGCGCCCGGACGACCTCCAGGATGTCGTCCTCCAGCTCCTCCCGCACCCGGCCCTGCTCACGGTACCATGCCATGAGCTGCTCGGTATCTTCCGTCGAGAGGTATGCCCCCTGGATCCGCACCGGATCGGATGTCCCCGGCGGCATGAAGAGCATGTCCCCGTTCCCGAGGAGCGCGTCGGCGCCGTTCTGGTCGAGGATCGTACGCGAGTCGACCTTCGAGCTGACCCGGAACGCAATACGGCACGGGAAGTTGGCCTTGATCAGACCCGTGATCACGTTGACGCTCGGCCGCTGCGTCGCCACGATCAGGTGGATCCCGATCGCGCGCGCCTTCTGCGCCAGCTGGGCCAGCGGCCGCTCGATCTCGGCCTGCACCGCCATCATCAGGTCGGCCAACTCGTCGACCACGACGACGATGTACGGGAGCGGCCCATCCGAGTAGAGCCACCGATCCGGGTCCCCTTCCTCCCCTTCCGGCGCCGGCCGGCGGAGCGGCACCCCGTCGGCCACGCGGCGGTTGAACTCCCCGAGCGAACGGACACCGTTGACCGACAGGAGCGCATAGCGCCGCTCCATCTCGAGGACCGCCCACTTGAGCACGATCGCGGCATCGTTCGGGTCGGTCACGACCGGGTGCCGGAGGTGCGGGAGGTCGCCGTACATGCTCAGCTCCACCATCTTCGGGTCGACCATGAGGAGCCGGAGCGTCTGCGGCGAGTGCCGGTAGATGAGACTCGTGATGATCGTGTTGATGCAGACCGACTTCCCCGCGCCGGTCGCGCCCGCGATCAGGAGGTGCGGCATCCGCGCCAGGTCCGAGACGTACGGCTTCCCGCCGAGGTCCTTCCCCAACGCCAGCGGGAGCGCCCCCTTCGAGCGCTGGAACGCCGGCGAGTCGAGGATCTCCCGCAGGTAGACCACCTCCGGGACAGGGTTGGGGACCTCCACCCCGACCGCCCCCTTCCCCGGGATCGGCGCCACGATACGCACGCTCGGCGCGCGCAGGGCCAGCGCCAGGTCGGCATCCAGCGCGGCGATGCGGTTGACCTTCACCCCCGGCGCCGGGATCACCTCGAATTGCGTCACCACCGGCCCGGTCGTCCTCCCGCCGATATGGCAATCGACCTTGAAGGTGCGCAGCGTATCGACCAGGACCTCGCCCAGCCGGTCGAGCTCCTGCTCGCTCCGGACCAGGTCCCGCTCCGGCGGCGCGGTCAGGAGGTGCGCCGGCGGCCGGTCGCCGAGCGAGGGGTCGCCCGTGTCCTCCAGCTCCAGCACCGGCTGCGGTGCCGGCTCGGCCTTGGCCTTCCCCTTCTTCTTGCCGGTCAGCCGCTCCCGCCAGGAGCTGCGCTGCTCCTCCTCCGCCTCCAAGACCACCTCGTCATCCGCCGGAGCCGGAGCCGCAGGCGCGGGGACGACGGCCGGCTCCGCCCACGGGAGCTCCGCAGGCGACGCCGCGACCTCGGCGGCGGTCGCGTCGTCCACGATCTCGAATGCTTCGGTACCGGCCGCACTCCCCCGCCGCCGCGCGCCACTCACCACCCCCCACAACCAGCTCGCGCCTCGCCCGGCCGTACCGAGCGGGTTCCACCCGATCGTGACCATCGGGAGCGCCAGGGCGAGGAAGATAAGGGCGAGCGCCGCGCCGACGACGCCGAGCAGCTCGCGCAACGGCGAGCCGAGCGAGCGGCCTAGCCACCCGGCCGCGCCGGGCGCCTGGTGCGGGACGAAGATCGCGGCGCCGAGCGGGAGTAGGATGAGGAGCCCCAAGGAGAGGATGCTCCACCGGATCGTCGTCGCGCGGCCGATCCAGCCGAAGAGCGCCGCGCCGCCCAGAGCCAGGAGGACCGGCACCAGCGCTACCCCCGCGCCGAGGAGCTCGACGCCGCCAGCCCGCAGCGCCAGCCCGAGCGCGCCCATCAGATTACCGTGGGAGAAGCTGCTCCAACCCGCCGCGCTGAGCGCCGCTGCCGGCACCAGACTGAGCGCGGTGAAGAGCGCGAGGACCAGGAGCGCCAGCCCCAGGAGTTCGCGGACCTGCCGCTCGTTGAACATCGAACCGTTTCTCGCTTGCGGTTACCACTCGCGGCCGCGGTACTGCCGCATCAACCCGCGAACGGGTAGGAAAAGTACCCCGCCGCGAATCGGGCCAACGCTAGCGGCTCGATTCAGAGGCGGGGCCATATCACTCACCTGACGCCGATCCCATGCCGTCGACGACGCCTGCCGCCCACCCCGGGATCAGAGGGTGATCTGCCCGTTGTGGAACCTCGGTACGACGTCGTGCCGGTCGACCTGCGCGCAGAACTCGAGATCCTCACCCAGCCCGGCGTCGATCAGCTGCCGGCCGGCCGCGGTCCCCTCGAAGAGACTCTTCAGGTCGCCTGACCGCGCCTCCGCGAGGAGCATCGCCGCATGGGCGGTGTCCGGCAGCCCCTCGCCCGCCGCGTGCCGCTCGCCGCACAGCCCCCGCACGATCGCGCCGGCACAGACCGCGTCGTCCAGGGAGAAGCGCCGCTCCTTCCCCGCGCCGACCACCGTGACAGGGAGCCCGCTCTCCGCCGCCCGCGCCACCACCGCGCTGAGGTTCAGGAACGACGCGACCAGCGTCTCCCGCGCGTTCGTCGTGGAGAGGAGCGCCGGGGTCCCGTTCGTCGTCGTCATGATCAGCGACCGCCCGGCGACCCGCTCCGGCGTGTACTCGCGCGGCGAGTTCCCCAGGTCGAAACCGTCGATCGGCAACCCGCGCCGCTCGCCGCAGAGCAGGACCTGGTCGCGCCCCATGTTCTGCGCCAACCGGACCGCCGCCTCGATGCTCGGGACCGGGAAGACCGACTTGGCCCCGTTGGCGAGCGCCTCGACGATCGTGCTGGTCGCCCGCAGCACGTCCACCACCACCGCGATGCGCCCCTGCAGCTCGTTCGCCACCACCTCGTCAGGGGTGAAACAGACGTCCACCATCACGCTACCGCCGTCGCACGCTCAGCCATTCTCCGGTCCAGGAACTTCGTGTCGAAGTTCCCCGCCACGAAGTCGGGGTCCTGGATCAGCTCCAACAGGAACGGGATCGTCGTGTGGACCCCTTCCCCCTCGATGATGAAGGATTCCAGCGCCAGCCTCATCCTCGCCAGCGCCTCCTCCCTCGTCGCGCCGTGGACGAGGAGCTTGGCGAGCAACGAGTCGTAGTACGGGGGTATCCGGTACCCCGCGTACGCATGGGTGTCGACCCGCACCCCCGGGCCGCCCGGGGGGTGGAAGATCGAGATCGTACCCGGCGCCGGCGCGAAGTTGCGCGACGGATCCTCAGCGTTGATACGACACTCGATCGCGTGGCCGTTCAACTTGACCGGCCCCTCCGGGATCGAGAGCGGCGCGCCCGCCGCGACCCGGATCTGCTCCTTGACCAGGTCGATCCCCGTCACCAGCTCGGTCACCGGGTGCTCGACCTGGATCCGGGTGTTCATCTCCATGAAGTAGAAGCTGCCGTCCTCGTCGAGCAAGAACTCGATCGTCCCGACCGAGGCGTAGCCGATCGCCGCCGCGCCCCGGACAGCCGCCTCGCCCATCCGCGCGCGCAACTCCTCCGTCATCACCGGCGAGGGCGATTCTTCGATCAGCTTCTGATGACGACGCTGTATCGAGCACTCACGCTCGCCGAGATGGATCACCCGGCCGTGCTTGTCACCGATCACCTGGAACTCGATGTGGCGCGGCCGGGCCAGGTACTTCTCCAGATAGACCGACGGGTCGCCGAAGGCCGCCGCCGCCTCGCGCTGCGCCGCCTGGAAGTGCTTGGCGAAGCTCTCCGCATCCGGCGCGACCCGCATCCCCTTCCCGCCACCGCCAGCCGCGGCCTTGATCAGGACCGGGAACCCGATCTCGTGCGCCACCCGCAGCGCCTCGTCCACATCGGCGAGTGCCCCCTCGCTCCCCGGGACCGTCGGCACACCTTCGGCCGCCATCGTTCGGCGGGCGACCGCCTTGTCACCCATGAGCTGGATCTGCTCGGCGGTCGGACCGATGAAGGTGATCCGCGAACGCTCGCAGATCTCGGCGAACTCCGCGTTCTCCGCCAGGAAGCCGTAGCCGGGGTGGATCGCGTCCGCACCGGTTATCTCCGCGGCGGCGATGATGCGCGGGATGTTGAGGTAGCTGTCCCGCGCCGGCGCGGGGCCGATGCAGACATCCTCATCGGCGAACCGCACGTGCAGCGACTCGCGGTCCGCCTCGCTGTAGACCGCGACCGTACGGATACCCAGCTCGCGACAAGCCCGTATCACGCGCAGCGCGATCTCGCCCCGGTTGGCGATCAATACCTTCTTGAACATAACCGCGAGCCGATCTCAGGACGCCGTCGGCTCGATGCGGAAGAGGACCTGGCCGTACTCGACCGGCTCCGCATTCGCTACCAGGATCTCCCGGACGATGCCATCGACCTCGGACTCCAACTCGTTCATCAACTTCATCGCCTCCAGGATGCAGAGCGTCTGCCCCTTCGAGACGGTGCTCCCCACCTCTACGTACGGGGGCGCCTCGGGCGCAGGCGCACGGTAGAAGGTCCCCACCATCGGGGACTTCACCTCGATGAGGTTCCGCGGCGCCTCGGTAGCCGGCGCGGCCGGAGCCGCGGGCGCTTCGGCCGCCGCCGAGGACGCTCCGCCAGCGGCAGGCGCTGCCGCCGCCGGAACCGGCGCCGCCACCGGCGAGGCCGGGATCGACGACGGCACCACACCCCCGGACACCACCACCGGCGCGGGCGACTTGGAAATCTTGATGCGGGTCCCCGCGCGGTTGATCTCGAGCGAATCGATCCCGCTCTCGTCGACCGCCGCGATCAACCCACGCACGAACTCCAGATCGATGAGCGGCTGGCCCGAACCCAACGGCCGGATCGCACCGACGGTGGCGTCCTCTGCGGCGGCACCGGTCTCACGACCCCGCTTCGCCCGCTCCCCACTCTTTCCTGGCATCACAATGCCCTCTCAATCAACGATCTCTGATTCACGTCTACGGAGCCAGCGGACCAACCCCTCCAGCCCCAGTACGTAGCTCTCGACTCCAAACCCCGCCACCAGCCCTACCGCCCGCGGCGCCAGCAGCGACCTGTGACGGAACTCCTCTCGCGCATGCACGTTCGAGAGATGTACCTCGACGTACGGACGCCCCACCCCCGTGAGCGCGTCCAGCAACGCGATACTCGTGTGCGTGTACGCCCCCGCGTTGATCACGAACCCGGCCACCACCTGACCCCACTCGTGGATCCGGTCCAGCAGGGCGCCCTCGCTGTTCGACTGGAAGCTCCGCACACGTACCCCGAGCTGCTCCGCCACGGCCGCGAGGCGCATGTCGATCGCCTCCAACGTCATCCGGCCGTAGATCTCCGGCTCCCGCCGGCCGAGCAGGTTCAGGTTCGGCCCGTGCAGTACACCGATCTCTAGCGTTTCAAATTCCTTAGCCATGCGCGGAACACCTCGAGGTCGTCATCCTCCAGCGGCGTGGCCGAACCGGCATCCTCTGCGCCGCTCCCCTCCTCGTCCACGACCATCGCTTCGTCCAGCACCAGTACCGCCTCCTCGCCCAGCACGACCGGGGACTCGGTCTCCGCCTCCTCCTCCACCACCATCGACGCGTCGAGGAGGAACGGCTCGGGATCCACTTCGGCACCGGTCTCGCCGAGGAGGGGCAACCCCTCGGCCGCCCCGGCGAAACCGGCCGCCGCCTCGGCATCGCGTTCGAAGACGTCGTCTACCTCGGACGACGCCATTTCGGCGACCACCTCTGCAGCCGCGACCTCCGCCGGCTCCACCAGCGCCGTCGCCGCGGGCGCCGTGACCGGCGCCGCCGCCTGGCCGTACGCGATCAGCGCGGAGAGGTATGCGCCGATGGTCCGCCCACCCCCGGCCGCTCCCGCCGCAGGCACCGCGTCGGCCAACGTTTCGACGAGCTCGGGCTCGTCCTCCTCCACCATCCACTCGTCGAGCGACAACGGCTCCTCGGACGACTCGAACGCCGCGGCCTCTTGCGGCGCCGGCGCCTGCTCCCCGGCAATTCGTGCACCGCCGCCGGCCAGCACCCGCTCCATCTGCTCGATCTTCCCGAGCAACCCAGGGTCACCGGGCCGAGAGACCAGCAGCTCCTTGTACACCTGGATCGCCTGCGTCACGAGCCCCTGGCTCGCGTACAGGTCGCCCATCGTCTCCGTGACCAGGGAGATCGTGCCGAAGTCGTCGTCGCCGAAAGGATCCACTACCGACTGGTCGACGTCGTACACCTCACCGGCCGGCGGCACCGGTACGCCAGCCGTGGTCGACGGCGGCTCCGCAGCCGGCTCCCAGACGGGGTCCGCCACCGTATCCCAGATCGCCTCCTCGACCGGAGCAGTCGCCGGCTCCAGGTCGTCGGCCGGATCCGCCTCCGGCTCCTCGACTGCGTCCGTCAACGTGGTCCAGACGAGGTCCTCGGACTCGCCCGTCTCCGGCTCCGGCACCCACTCCGCCATCGGTTCCGCCGGCGGCTCCCAGGCCAGGTCATCGAACGACTCCCCGGCCCAATCCGCGACCTCACCCTCATCCTCCTCGGCGGCGACCAAATCGACCGGCTCGGAAGCAACCTCGCCCGCAGGTGGAACGGCCTCGTCGGCCGGATCGTCGTCCAACCGCCACTCCGCGAGCGGATCATCCTCGAACCCGGCCTCCAGCTCCTCTACCGGCTCCGCGGCGACCCCCTCCACCAACGAGGAAGGATCTACCTCTGACAGCTCGAAGGGCTCCTCGTCCCCCACCGCGGAGAGCGCATCATCGGCCGCATACAGGACCGGGTCGAGCGTTATGTCGGCGACCGGATCGAGCGTCATGTCGGCGAGAGGATCGACCCGGAACTCGGCCAGCGGGTCGTCGTCCAACTCGGCATCGGTCAGATCGATCGGCTCCGGCTCGCCCCACCCGAACCCGTCGAGATCGAGCGGCTCGAACCCCGGGAGCGGGCTGGGCGCGCTCTCCTCTTCGGCCTCTAGGTAGCCGAGCTCGAGATCGAGCGGCTCGATCGGCAGCGCCGGCGAATTGTCGACGGGGGAGAGATCCAGGTCGAGCGGTTCGGGGTGGGCATCCGCCAGGGGGGGCGTCCAATCCAGGAGCGGCTCCGGATCGGCCGAGTCCGGCTCCGGAAACTCCCCTGCCGGCGGGACCGCCGTATCCGCCCCCGCGTCCAGTACGGCACGGAGCGCCTCGGCGGCCGCCTCGTCGGCTGGGTCGAGCAGCAGCAGCTCCCGGTAGTAGCTCGCCGCATCGGCCAGCCGCCCGGACTGCGCCGCGATCTCGGCCAGCGAGCGCAGCGCCACCCGGTTCTCCGGATCGAGCCTCAACACGCGGTGGAATGCACCCTCCGCCGCCGCCCACTCCCCCTGATCGAGCAGGATCCGGCCCAACACCACATGCGCGCTCGAGTACTCAGGGTGGCGCTCCAACCCACGCTCCACCAGCTCCCGCGCCCGCGCGAGCTCGCCCGCCTTGCGGTACGCCTCGGCCAGATGCGTGAAGATACGCCCCTCGGGGTTCGCCGAGTGCAGCGCTTCCAACTTCGCGATTTCGTCGCGGTCCAACCCGGCCATGACACCAGCTCCCAGGAGGTTCGACGGTAAGGTCCGAGGGTAAGGTCCGTAAGATAGGAGCCGGGACGCTCGCATGTCAACGCATTGTCCTGCCAGCTGGAACCCTTACCCCGATCTCGGGTTGAAACTAGCATTGCCGACGACTAGATTGAACTGTTTCGTGCGAGAACCATCAACAACCGTAGCAACGGCAGCCTAGCTGAGGGATCCGAGTATGTTGCGTACGATGCGCGAGAATACCAAGTGGATCATGCTGATAACGGCGATCGCCTTTATCGCGCTCATGGTCTTCGAATGGGGGATGGACCTCAGCGGGCAAGGTTCCATTAGCGCCGCGTCAGGCGAGATCGGCCGGGTCAACGGCAAGGCGATCAGGTTCGACGAGTACCAGACCGTCTACCAGAACCTCCTGCGTCAGCGGCAGGAGTACTCGTCCGAGCCGATCACCCGGTCGCAGGAGCGGGAGATCGAGCAGCTCGCCTGGGATCAGATCGTCATGGAGCGTCTGATCCAGGAGGAGATCAAGCGCCGCGGCCTCGAGGCGACCGCCGCCGAGATCCGGCAGGCGGCGCGCTACGCGCCGCCGCCGGAGTTCTACGGCAACCCACTCTTCCAGACCGACGGCCGGTTCGATCTGGCCAAGTACCAGCAGTTCCTGGCCTCGCCCGCCGTGGACGACGCGCTCCTGCTCGAGCTGGAATCGTACTATCGCAACATCATCTCCCGTAACAAGCTCTATCAGCAGGTGACCTCCGGGATCTACGCGTCCGACGACGAGCTCTGGCAGAGCTGGCGTGACCAGAACGACAAGGCGCGGATCCGGTACGTCGTCATGAGCCCCGAGGAGCTCGTCCCGGACGGTGCGGTCACGGTCACCGACCGGGAGATCGCGGCCTTCTATCAGTCGCACAAGAAGGACTTCGTCCGCCCCGCCCGGGCCTCGGTCCGCGTCGCGGTCCTCCCCAAGCTGACGACGGCGGCCGATACCGCCGCCGCGCGGGACCGCGCCCTGAAGATCCGTGACGAGATCCTCGCCGGCGCCGACTTCGCCGAGGTCGCGCGGCGTGAGTCGGCCGACCCGGGTTCGGCGTCGCGCGGCGGCGATCTCGGCACCTTCTCCCGCGGTCAGATGGTCCCCGCCTTCGAGCAGGCGGTCTGGTCGGCCAAGCTCAACACCGTCACCGAGCCGGTCCTGACCAACTACGGTTACCATCTGATCCGGGTCACGAAGCGCACCAACGACGAGGCGACCGCGAGCCATATCCTGATCCCGATCCAGCGCAGCGAGGAAACCGAGGACGCGCTGCTCACCGCGGCCGACTCCCTCGAGAAGGTCGCCCTCTCGTCCTCGCTGACCGCGGCCGCGGAACAGCTCGGACTCACGGTGCGGACCGTCGAGATCACCCCGGAGCTCCCTCTCGTCGCCGGGATCGGCACGATGGACGAGGGCGCGGACTGGGCCTTCGATCAGACCACCGAGCTCAACGATCTCAGCCCGCTCTTCGAGACGCGCGACAACTTCTACATCCTCGAGCTGGTCGAACGGAGCCCCGCCGGGACCCTCACCCTCGAAGAGGCGACCCCCGGGATTCGCGATCGGCTCACGTCCAACAAGCGCCTCGACGAGGCGGTAAAGGTCGGACAGGAGATCGTAGCCGAGATCAAGCGGACTTCGCTCGGCCAGGTCGCCAGCACCAAGGGGTTCATAGTCCGTGAGACCGAGGACTTCACCCGCGCCGACTTCGTCCCCGGGATCGGCCAGGCCAACGCCGTCGTCGGCGCCGCCTTCGGCACCGCCCCCGGCAAGACCAGCGACCTCCTCCAGGCCAACGGTCTCCTCTACGTGATCGAGACCGTCGCGCACACCCCGGCCGATCGTGAAGCGTTCGAGGCCGAGAAGGAGACCTTCCGCGCCCGTTACATCGAAGGGATGCAGCAGCAGCGGTGGTCGCAGTTCCTGACCTCGCTCAAGGAGAACGCCAAGATCGTCGACAACCGCAGCAAGGTCCTGGTACCATCCAGCTCGGTCGCACAGCGCTGACGGCCACGGCCGCAGACGACGCCAGTAATGCGAATCGCCCGGCAGCCCCCAGAGGTTGCCGGGCGATTGTCGTATTGTAAGTAATAGGGGTCAGGGGTCAGGGATCAGGGGCCAGGGGATTGGGGCCTGGGGGTGTTGGGGATTCGGGATTCGGGGGTCGGGGGGGCTGGCTGCGCGGCGGGATGTCCGGAACCCGGGATTCCCCAGGATCATCGGCCATCCGGAATCCCCTAGACGCTCCGACGAATCCCGGGGACGCCCCACCCCCGACCCCCGAATCCCAAGAGAACCCCTGACCCCTGACCCCCAACCCCTGACCCCTAATGAAAAAGGGGGCTCTCGCCCCCTCTCTCCGTCATAACCAAGACTCCGAAGCCGCGGGGAAAAATCAACCCCGCTCGACCTCTTCGGCCTGGGCCTTCTTCGGCGCCGCGCCGGCGCTCGCATCGCCTGCGGCGACCGCGCCCGCAACTCGCGTGATCGGCTTGTTGAACTGGTTGGGCTGCTCGTCTTCCAGGTTGGAAGCGAGCCCAGACTTGAGATCCGTGACCGAGCGCTTGAACTCGCGGATCCCCTTCCCCAACGCGCTACCGAGCTCGGGCAGACGCCGGGGGCCGAAGATGACGAGGAGTACGATCAAGATCAGAACGATCTCGCCGAATCCCAAGCGGCCGAAGAAGGGCATGATTTCTCTCCCGAAAAGTAATTACCCTACAACCAGGAACGTACGACCAACGCCACGAGCGCGACACCGACGAGACTGAGGACGTTGAGGCTGACCGAGAAGGGGCCGATCACGAAGCCGAAGGCGATCAGATCGATCCCTAGTGGTCCGATCGAACCGGTGACCGAGGTCGTCAGGAACTTACGTGCTGCGCTCTCCGGAAGATAAACCGTACTCAGCTTGCTGAGCAACGCCCCCACGACCAGCCCCAGGACGAGGGTCCAGATGAGGCGACCGGTGTTCCTGTTCCGCGGTCCGATCATCGTACCGACACCCGAATTCGAGGTTCCAAGCGATCAATGCCTGCGTCCGAGCACGTAGCTCACCGCATCGTGCAGCGATTCCACCGCCGCGGAGGTCGGCAACCCGATCAACGCCGTCGCGGCCTCGGTGCCGAACGCATCTGCGCGTTGGCGAGCATATTCGAGGCCACCGTAGTTCGTCACCAACTCCACGATCCTGGCAATACCATCGTCCGTCGGCTCGGGTTCCGCGAAGAACTCCTCGACCTCACGACGGTGGCCCGGTCCCATCTCGGCCAGCGCAGCGATCAACGGGAGCGTGACCTTGTGCTCCCGCAGATCGTGGCCCGACGGCTTTCCGGTGACCGCCTCGGTCTCGGTGTAATCCAGCAGATCGTCGATGACCTGGAACGCCATCCCGAGCTGGTGACCGAAGCGCGCCAGCTGCGCGCGGTACTCCGGCGCCCCGACCAGTGCGCCCATCTCGCACGCCGCGGACATCAGCGACGCCGTCTTGCAGTCGATCAGCCGATAGTACTCCTCTTCGGTGAAGCTCAGCGCATCGCAGGAGACGAGCTGCCGCATCTCACCCACGCTCATCGCGTTCGCCGCGCGGGAAAGGACCCGGATCAACTCGACCTCGCCGAACGCGGTCAGCTCCATGACCGACCGGCTGTAGAGATAGTCCCCCATGATGATCGCGCTCTGGTGGTTCCAGAGTGCATTCACCGTGGGCATACCACGACGCAATACCGAGTGGTCCACGGCATCGTCGTGTACCAACGTCGCCAGGTGTACCAACTCCACGAGCGCGGCCAGCGTCACCGCCTCGCCGCGGCCACGCCCCCCGACCTCGTTGGAGAGGAGAAGCAGCGTCGGGCGGAACAACTTGCCCCTGGCTGCCAGTAGATATTCGTTTACCTCTTCGATCGCGGGGAAGTCCGAGAGGACTATCCGGCGCAGCTCATCCAGCACGCCGTCGAGCCGATGCCGGATCGGGCGTTGTATCTGGGAGAGCTTCGGCAATGCCGTACGGAGCATCAACTCCCTTCCAGGCAGATTGGAACGGATAACCGGAGCAAAGTTATTCTAACCGGAGCATTCTGTCAAAGTTTGGCCAATCGTTCCGCCGCGTCCCGGAACTCGAGATCGAGGGCTAGGACGCGCTCGTAGGCGTCGCGGGCTTCGTCCACCCTCCCGAGCGCCTCGTAGGCTCGGCCGAGGTAGTAGTAGATCCCGAGCAGCTTCCCACCCTGCCCCTCCGACAGCCGCAGCGCGCCCTGCAGCACCTTGAGCGCTATGCCGTAGCTCCCCTTGAGGATGAAGCAGTCGCCGAGCTCCTCGTAAACTTTGAGCGGGTCGGCCATCCCGCGCAGCGCGAGCTGGAACTGCGCGATAGCCTCGTCGTATAGCCCCATCTCCTTGAAGGCGAGCCCGAGGTCGTAGCGGCTGTCGGCGTCCTCCTCACCCAGGTGCTCCTCGACCTTCGACCGGAACTGGTGCAGGAGTTCCAGGAAATCGCGGTCTTCGTCCCCGGTCGGGACCGGCGCCTCCACCGTGTAGCGCGTCGCCCCGCGCTCGACCGTATCCTCACCTTGTACCAACGTCGCCAGGTCGACGAACCCGCCCTCCGTGCTGACGCCGCCTCCCGCCGCGAACCCGTCCCCCCCGACCTGATCGGCGGCCGGTGCCGTACGTTGCGGACCGAGCCCCGCCGGGGGAACCGGCTCGATCGTACCTGTCTCGAGATCGAGCACCGGGACCACCGGCTCCGGCTGCGGCTCCGGCTGCGGCTCCGGCTCGGCGAACGAGTCGGTGAGACCAAGGAGGGGTAGCGGGGCGACGATGTCGTCCGCGGCGACATCGTCGTCCTCCACAGCCGGCTCCCAGAGCGGCGGACTGGCCGGCGCGGCCTCTACCGACGTCTCGACCGCCAGATCGGTCAAGAGCGGGAGGTCCGCGATCCCCGCCGAATCGGCGGCGGACTCGAGCTGGAGCTCGTCTAGCGCTGCGAGGGGAGGGGTCGGCGAGGGGATCTCGGCGCCAAGGTCGTCGTCTTCGGCAAGAACCGATGCGCTGAGCTCCGGGACGAATTCGTCCACGCCCGGCGCCGGGTCCGAGGCGGCGCCCGCCGACGAAACCGGTACGGAGCTATCGCGGTCCAGGAGCGCGGCCGTGGGATCGAGCGCCACGATCCGTGCCCGGAGCGCGTTGGCCGCGGCGGTATCGCCCGCCGCGAGCCGGAGTCGACAGGCGGCCAGCAGTTGCGCCGCGGCCGCGCCGGCCTCGTTCCTCGCCTCGAGGACCTCGGCGATGAGCTCGTGGATCTCGGGCGCAGACGCCCGGTCGGCCAGCGCCCTGAGCGCCTTCAGCGCCGCGTCGCGGCCGCCGGACCGGAACGCCCGCTCGGCGAACTCCAGCGACCACCGGCGTGCCTCGCTGATGAAACCCTGCGCCAGGGTGAGCCGGGTCAGCTTGAGGTATGGCTCGGGGCGGTCGGGGTCCTGACGGATCGCCTTGTTGCAGAGGGCGATGGCACCGTTGTATAGCCCTGCGTCCTCGTAGAGGTCGGCGGCCATCTCGTAGTAGCGGACCGCGTCTCCAGGCTTGCCGATACGGAGGTAGAGATCGCCGATCCGGTTGTAGATACTCAGCTCGACCTCGTCCTCGCCCTCCTCCGAGATCTGCAAGATCTGCTGGTATACCTGGATGGCTTCCGCCCACGCCTCTTCCTGCTCGAGGTTGCGGGCTTCTTCCTTCAGCTTTGCAATCGACCTCTTCACTAACTACCTCTTCTTCGGCTACCGCGCGGCCAGGTGCTCTACCAGGCGACGCGAAAGGAGCCGCTCGGCCGTGGCGCCCGTCAGACGCAACCGGTCGGCAGCTGCAGCGAAGACCAGCTCATCGGGGATCATCCCGATCACCTCGGTCTCGACCACACTCCCCCCCACCCGCTCGACCTCGGCTTCGATACGTCGGAATACATCGAAGGGAGAGACCGCCGCTACGTCCTCCAAGTTCATCGAGATCTGGATCGCGCCCCGGCTACGCAGCTCGAACGCCAGCGCCCGCAGCCCCGGTACCCCTCCGCCCCGTTCCCGGATCGCGGCCGCGATCCCCCGCGCCTCCTCGAGGGTAACCCCGTCCACGACGACGTTCCAGGCGAGGAGCACCTTTCTGGCGCCCACATTGACGGCGCCGGCAGTGGGGTGCGCCCCGGGGTGCCGCCACCCCGGCGGGAGGAGATCCGGCTCACGGCCGGCCGGCCACCCCTCGACCAGCGTCTCGAACCCCCCGCGCCGTAGATCGGCTAGCTTGCGCCCCGGGGGATCGGACGCCTGCGCGTAGAAATAGACCGGCACCCCCACCTCCTCCGCGATCGCCCGGCCGACGCGGTGCGCCACCGCCCGCGCCTCGGCCATGCTCACCCCGGCCAGGGGGACGAACGGCAGGACGTCCAGTGCGCCGATCCGGGGGTGCACACCTTCGTGTTGGCGCAGGTCGATCAGCTCCACCGCCACGCGCGCCCCGGCGAGCGCCGCGCGCGCGACGGTCTCCGGCTCTCCGACCAGCGTCACCACCGAGCGGTTGTGATCAGGGTCCGCCGACCAGTCGAGGACCTCCGCCCCCGCGCCCGCGATAGCGTCGACGATCGCGCGAACCACCTTCAGGTCACGCCCTTCGCTGAAGTTAGGTACCGCCTCGAGGATACGACCCACACTCATCGTCCGATTTCTCTCCCGCCCATGCGCCGCGCCCACCTCATACCACCCGCCGGCCACGCTTCCAGACCCCGTGCACCAGGTTCACCCCGAACCGGTACGGGATCTCGCGGTAGTCGCTCACGTCCCAGAGGACGACGTCTGCCGGCGCGCCGACGCGGAGCGTCCCCCTTCCATCCTCGATCCGCAGCGCCCGCGCCCCCCCGGCGGTTGCGGCGACCAGCGCCTCGAGCGGGTCGAATCCCATCTGCGAGCAGGCGATCGTCATGACCAGCGCCATGCTGGGCGAGGGCGCCGAGCCGGGGTTGAAATCGGTGGCGAGCGCGACCTTCGCCCCCGCATCGAGGAGACGCCGGCCGGGGGCGTACTCCTTGCGGCCCAGGAAGAAGAGCGTCGCCGGTAGCAGCGTCGCGACCGTCGACTCGCTCCGGACCAGCGCCCGGATCCCCTCGTCGCTTACCTGCCCGAGATGATCTGCCGAGGCCGCCCCTAGCTCCACCGCGAGCTCGGCGCCGCCGGAGTTCTCCAACTCGTCCGCGTGTAGCTTCGGGATCAACCCGTGCTCGAGCCCGGCCTGCAGGATACGCCGGGTCTCGAGCGGGCTGAAGACCCCTGGCTCCATGAAGACGTCGCAAAAGACCGCCAGCCCCTCCTCGGCCACGGCCGGGATCATCTCCTGCGTGAGCAGGTCGACGTACGTGCTGCGCAGCGAGCGGTACTCGGGGGGGAACTCGTGTGCGCCCATGAAGGTCGGGACGAGATCGAGCGGACCCTCCTGCTGCAACCGTCGCACGACCCGCAGCATCTTCAACTCGTCTTCGGTCCTCAGCCCGTAGCCGCTCTTCACCTCGACGGTCGTGGTTCCCTGGCGCAGCAGCTCGCGCAGTCGCGGCCGGGTCAACTCCACCAACTCGTCCTCCGACCGCGCCCGGAGATCGTTGACCGACGCGTTGATCCCACCGCCCCGCCGTGCGATCTCCATGTAGGAGACCCCGCGGCAGCGTAGTGCGTACTCGTCGGCCCGCCAGCGGCCGAAGACGGCGTGAGTGTGCGAGTCGACGAACCCCGGGGTGAGGAGCCGCCCACCGCAGCGTACCCGCTCCGCGCCCGGGAACTGCCGTATCATATCCGGTTCTGGCCCGACCGCGGCGATCTTTCCGTTGACCACCGCGACCGCCGCGCCGTGCAGCACCGACTCCTCGCCTGCGGATTCGCAGGTCACTACCTGACCGAGGTCGACGAAGAGCAGCGACTCCATCAACCCTCCGCCACCCCCCGTGCTATCCGCGCGAAGCGACCCTCGCGCACCAATTTTTCCACCGCCGCGATATCGGGAGCCAGGACCCGGTCCCGGCTGAGCGGCGAGACCACGCTACGCACGATCTCGTACGCCTCTTCCACCCCCACCCCCGGGCGGAGCGGCTTCAGGAACTCGAGCCCCTGCGCGGCGGCGAGGAGCTCCAGCGCCAGGACCGATTCGAGGAGCGCGACCGACTCACGCGCCTTGAGCGCCGCGCCCATCCCCATCGAGACGTGGTCCTCCTTGTTGGCGTCCGTCGGGATCGAGTCGACGCTAGCCGGTTGCGCCTTCTGCTTCAACTCGCTCGTCAACGCCGCGGCCGCGATCTGGACGAGCATCATCCCCGAGCTCACCCCCGGCTCAGCGGTGAGGAACGCCGGGAGCCCCGAGAGCTGCGGGTCGACCAGCCGCGCCAGACGTCGCTCGCTGATACTCGCCAGGTCGGCGCAGACCATGGCTATGAGATCGAGGACCTGCGCGACGATCTGGCCGTGGAAGTTCCCACCGCTCAACACCTTTTCCGCCTCGGGGAAGATGAGCGGGTTGTCGGTCGCGCTGTTCGCCTCGATCTCTAGGACCTGCCGCACGTAGGCCAGCCCCTGTCGCGCCGCGCCGTGGACCTGCGGCATGCACCGCAGCGAATACGCGTCCTGCACCCGCGGGTCGGCGTAACGGTGCGACTCCCGGATCGCGGAGTCACGCAGCAACCCACGCAGCCGCGCCGCGCTCTCCGCCTGGCCGGGGTGCGGCCGGGCCGACTGGATCAGCGGGTCGAAGGCGTCCGGGGTCCCGCGCAACGCCTCCAGGCTCATCGCCCCCGCGACCTCGGCCGTCTCCACTGCCCGCTCGGCCGCGAGCAGCGCCAAGATCCCGACCCCCGTCATGACCTGCGTCCCGTTGTTGAGCGCCAACCCCTCTTTGGCCTCGAGGGTCAGCGGCTCGAGCCCCGCCCGCCGCAACGCCTCCCCACCCGGCAACCGCTCCCCCTCGTAGAAGGCCTCGCCCTCGCCGATCAGGACCAGCGCCAGGTGGGAGAGCGGCGCGAGGTCGCCGGACGCGCCCACGCTGCCACGTGAGGGGATGACGGGGTGGATACGACGGTTCAGCAGCTCGGCCAGCTGGTCGATCACGACCGGCCGCACCCCCGAGTTCCCGAGCGCGAGCACATTCGCACGGAGGAGCGTCACCGCCCGGACCTCCGGCTCCGAGAGCGGCGCGCCGATCCCCGCGGCATGGCTCCTGATGAGGTTGGCCTGCAGCTCGCGGATCCGGTCCAGCGGCACGACGACGTCGCTCAACGCACCGAACCCCGTCGTCAGGCCGTAGACGACCCGCTCCTCCGCGATCAGCCGCTCGACGAACGCCCGCGCGGCTTCGACCCGGTCCCGCGCCGCTTCCCCAAGACGCACCTGCGGCGCCGACTCACCGGCCGCTACCCACTCTACGTCCTCCAACCTCAGCCGGTTGCCGTGCAGCTCGAGAATTTCTGTCATACCGGAAGATAGACCCCGCCCCAACGCTCCACAAGCGGCCGCCCGCAGAGGGGCTATTCGAACTGCGACGGCGGCGCCAAGCTACGCTGATCGTAATCGAACTTGATGTCGGGATTGTCCATCAGCTGGACATTGAACCGGAACGTGAACGCCCCGTACTGCGTCCGTGAGAAGGAGAAGTGCGCCTTCCAACGATGCAGGTCGCGGGTCAGGTAGAGGACGTGATCCGAGAACTCACGCGTGGTGAAGGAGTAGCCCGTGGACCACCGGACGTTCCACTTCTCCGTCGGCTGGAACGAGAGCGATGCCGTCAGCATCTGGTTGGTCGTACCGACCGCGCCGGCCGGCGGCCTCTGCAGCGAATAGCTGAAATCGCCCCGCCAGCTGCCGACAGGCTGGCTGGGTCCGGTGCTCAGCAGCGACCGCCCGCTGCTGTGGCCAGGGATGACCGAGCGGGTGATCCCGTCGGCATCCTCGCCCGACGCCTCGGTCGAGTCCGCGGGCGCCGACTCCGCCGGCGCGGCGGTAGCCGGCGCATCCGCTTTACGACCGAAGAGACGGAACGGCCAGGAGTCACTCGAGAGCGAGAACGACGCGCTGACCTGACGGAGATGCGGGTCGAACTTACGCTCCGTACCGCCGCCGGACTGATTTTCCATCCGGAAGATGTCGTGCTGCACGCTCAGCGAGAGCCCCTTGACCAGATCCGAACGGATCGAGTGGCTCATCTGCGTGGTGGTCAGCCCGTACTCACCGTTGCGCCGCCGCGCGAAATCGTAGACCAGCGCGCTCGAACTGATGGACAGGAGCGTGATCGGCTGCACCTGCATCGTCCGGCGCGGGGGAGCCTCGCCGAAAGCACCAGTCACCGTGTCCTGCGCCGCGCCACGCGAGGCGGTGTCCCGCACCACCGGCTTCGCCTCGAAGGTCTGGCTCACCGTCAGCGTGATCTGATTGTTCTCCCGCAACCCATCGTACGCGGAGCCGAACGCTTTGCGCTGCAGTTCGGTGACATTCGGAGCCGGCGAATACGAGTAGCTCAGCGACGGCTCGATCCTGTGCCGCAGCCGGCTGTACGGGCCGAACCCCGGCCAGAACCCGAAGATATTCGTCCGCAGCGACGCGCCCACGTTGAGTCGCGTCGGTTCAGCCACCCGACCATCGATCCCCAGCGAGTCCGGGAGGTTGCCGAGGAGCTGCATCCCGCCGCGCAGCGATACCGATGGGCTGAAATGCGTGTTCTCGATCAGCCGCTGCGTGAAGCTGAGCCCCGTCTCCCATGACATCCTCTGCGTTACCGCACGGGAGTAGACCACCGAGTCCGGCTCCGTCCCCGCCGGCGCGTTCGGGTCGTACCAGGTCGGGCGATCACGCAGCAAACTCTCGTTGAAGTTGAAGGCGGAGTTCCACGATAGCTTCCCCATCGTGAGCCTCGTGTCCACGCGCCCCTGCAGGTCGGCCCGGTTCTGCTCCCGTTCGGTCGGGCGCGTGTAATCCACCTCCCGGCTCGACGCCGTGAAGGATGCGTTGCTCTGCCACGTCGCGTTGTTGAACCACTTCGCCTCGCCCGTGGCCGGGAAGAGCGTTATCGGGTTGAGTGAAAGGGTCACCGAGGGGAGGGTCAGATCGATCCGGTCGTCGCTCAGGTGCTGTCGCCTGCTACCGCTCAAATTCAGACTACCCCAGTTGAATCGGTGGCTCAGCCCGACATTCGAGTCGATCGAACGGTTCAACTCTTCCGGATCGACCGAGTAGCGCCGTACGAACGCGGTCGACGAAGCGTAGTTGACCGAAGCGTTGAGCGACGTCCGCTCCCCCGGCTGCCAACTCGACCTCCCACTGAGTGCGAACCGGGTCGCGCCGTCCGACTCCCAGAACCGGCTGAAGCTCACATCACCGTTCAGGAACTGCCTCAGCCACTTGTACTGCAGCCGCCCGCGCAGCGCGATGTAGCTCCCGCTCTGCCAGTCCATCGCGGTGGTCAGCCCGAGGTGATCGTTGATCGACCAGTAGAAGCCGATGTCGCGGATCTCGCGCCGGTACCCCGACGAGGTCCGCACCACGTGCTGCAGCCCGATCGTCGGGGTGAGTATCCCGCTGCGGCGATCCGGTTTGAGACTCTGCACGATGAACGGGAGCCAGAGCACGGGGACGTCGGCGAACCGCAGCGTGACGTTCCGCGCGACCATCACCGACTTGTGCACCACCTTCAGCTCCGACGCCGAGAAGTGGAAGTGCGGCTCCTCCAGCTCGCAGGTCGTGAACGACGTCGCCGAGCCGTAGAGCCGGTCCTTCCCCGAGGTGTAGAGCTCCGTGCCGTGCACGTACCACGTCCCCTGCTGCTGGAAGGAGGTCCGCGCCCCGTGCGCGACTCCCACCTGCCGGTTCACGTCGTAGCAGACCAGCTCGCTCTCCACCGGGTCGTTCCCCGTCCCGGAAAGGAGCGGCTTGCCGTACCCGCAGACTATCGAGGTTCTCTCGTCGTAGCGCAGGAGCGAATCGGCCTTCATCGACTCCGTCCCCCGCTGCAGCTGCGGCTCGCCCTCCAGATCGAGCCGCCCGCTAGACCGGTCGTACCGCGCGTTCGCCGCGCGATACTCCGTGACCACGTACCCTTCTAGCGCCCGCAGCCGCGCCAGCACCGTGTCAGACGCGGGGATCACCCCCGCGAACGGCGCCGTGCCGAACCTGATCGGCGGTCCCGCGATCACCGCGGCGGCCGTTTCCCCCGCCGGCGTTGTCGGCGGTATCGTATCGCCGGCCGATGGCTCTGTCACCACCGCGGCCGGGACAGGCCTCCCGGCGGAATCGACCCGCGCCGGGTGCGCCGGATCCACCCCACCCGGCGCCACCTCCCGCTGCGCCACCGAATCCGCCGGCGCGGCCTTGGCCGTACTCGTATCCTCGGCCGGCGCCTTCGGTCGGCTCGCCCGCTCCAGCGCGCGCAGCTTCGCTCGCGCCCGCTCCTCGACCGTCGCCGCCCGGATCGTATCACCCTTCACGGTGATGGTATCCTGCGCCCCCCCCGCCCCCGCCTGCGCGGCGAGCGGAGTAGCGGCCCCAACGACGAGGGCGAAGGCGAGGAGGGCCGTACGGATCATACCTGTTCCAACTCCGCCAGCTCGGCGAGTCGCGCCTTTTCGCGGCGCCGGTCCACCACTCGCGCGAGTACGATCCCCAGCTCGTAGAGGAGGATCAGCGGCGCCATCAACCCGACCGTGATCACGATGACGTCCCCCGGCGTCAGCATCGCCGCTACTACCGCCGAGAGCGCCACCGCGTAACGCCGCTTGGCGGCCAGCTGCTTCGCGTCCACCACCCCGACCGCCGCCAGGATCATCATCACCACCGGGACCTCGAAGACCACCCCGAACGCCAGGAGCAGACGCAGCACGATGTCGAGGTAGGCGTCGATCGTTATGCTCTGCTCGAGCCGCTCCGACTGGAAGTTCATCGTGAACGAGAGCGTCATCGGCAACGCCACCCGGTACGCGAAGACGACCCCGGCGCAGAAGAGGAGCAGCCCCAGGTAGAACGACGGGATGATCGCGCGCCGCTCCCGCGGCAGGAGCGCCGGCGAAACGAACGACCAGAGCTGATAGATCAGGATCGGCGCGGAGAGGAGGAGCCCGCCGTAGAACGCGAGCTTCATCGTGATGAAGAACGGATCGGTCGGGCTCAGATACTTGAGCTTCCCATCGCCGAGCAGCGGCTCGATCGGCGCGACCAGGATCCCCAGGATATCGATCTTGTTCGCCAGCCAGAACGCGATGCTCACACCGATCACCAACGCGATCAGCGAGCGGATGATGCGCGTGCGCAGCTCGTCAAGATGATCGAGGAACGGCATCTCGTCGGGGCGGCGCGGCCCACGGTTCCACAACGGTCGCATCAGAGTGGCAACTCTTGCTGGTTCTCGCTCGACGACTTGCGCGCACGCCGACGCTCGAGCTCACGCAGCTCTTTGGCAAATTCGTCGATATCCTGGAATCTGCGGTAGACGGAGGCAAAGCGAACGTAGGCGACGTGGTCGCGGCCCTTCAACCGCTCCATCACCAGCTCCCCGATCGTGCGGCTGCTCACCTCGTCCTCGGCGATCCGGCTGAGCTCATCCTCGATCGCATCGACCATCGCCTCGATCTCGACGAGCGGAATCGGCCGCTTCGCGCAGGGGAGCCGGATCGACTGCAGGAGCTTCTGCCGGTCGTACGGCTCGATCGAGCCGTCCTGCTTCACGACCTGCAGCGGGCGTTCCTCCACGTATTCGTACGTGGTGAAGCGGCGCGCGCAGCTCAGACACTCCCGGCGCCGGCGCACCGCCCGTCCCTCGCGGCTGACCCTCGAGTCGACTACCCGGTCCTCGGTCCCGTGACAGTAAGGACAGCGCATCTCGTCAGTTCATTCCACCTGCTGGGAACGGCATCAACGACGCGGACGCCGCAGCTGCTGCAACTCCTCGCCGGCCAGCCGGGCCTCGTCCGAACGCGCGTAACCGGACTGGACCCTGGTGAAATACGTCCGGGCCTTGTCAATGTTTCCTTGCTCCTTCGCCACCACCCCCGCACGGAAGAGCGCCGTCGGCGCACGGGGCGAGTTGGCGAAGAGCTCGATCACCTTGTCGAACTCTTTGTACGCCTGCTCGAAGTTCCCTTCCGCCACGTACGTCTCGGCGATCTGGAGCTGAGCGTCGGGGGCCAGCGGATGCGTCGGCGCGCCCGACAGGATCGACGCGAACGCCGCCCGCGCCGTCGCGTACGAGCCCTCCTCGAACTTCTGCCGGCCCAGCGCGTACGCCTGCTCGACCTCGCCCGTGCCCATCGCGGTCGGGACCGCGGCCGGCTGCGCCGCCCCCCCACTCCCGACCTCCTGCGCCCGCGCCTGCCACTGCTGCCGCAGCTCCGTCAACTGGCGTTGGCCCTGACCCGTCAGCTCCTGGATCTGGATCAGCTGCTCCTCCAACGCCAGGTGCTGGCTCCCCAGATCGCCCCGGACCCGCATGATCAGACTGTTCTGCGATCGCAGCGTGTCGATCAGCGCGGTCCCGAGCTCCCGCAGCAGCGAGTCCTGCCGCGCCTGCAGCACGATGATCTCGTCACGCAGCAGCTTCAGATCCTTCTTGGTCGCGCACCCGGCCGTCGCGAGCGTCCCCGCCAGCACCAGTAGGAACGCTGGACGACGTCGCCTACCCCCCGACGACTCGCGCCGCCGCCCCCCGCCGATCGTACCACCCACTGCGCCCTCCCGCCAATCGACTCGCCGCTCTCTCGTCTCCATAACGTTCCTCCTACTGCACGCCGCCGACCGCGCGCCCGACGGCCCGTTGCAAAGCGGGCGACCACGACGGGAGCCGGAACACGCCGCCGAGGACCAGCGGCCGGGTGCGGCCCGTCGCGATGTCGATCACGTAGATCCCGGTCCCGGCCGCGCGCGATCCGGCGAAGACCAGGTGCCTGCCGTCCGGCGCCCAGCTCGGATCCTCGCTCTGCCCCTCGTTCGTGATCTGCTGGACGTTGCTCCCCGGCCGCGACGCGTCCAGCACCATGAGCTGATACGCCTGCCGGCCCAGCGCCCCATGGAACGCGATCAGCGTCCCCTGCGGCGACCACTCCGGCGAGAAGAACGACGACGGCTCGCCGTAAACATACGGCGAGAGGAGCTTCGCGTCCCCCCCATCCGCCGACATCTCATAGATGTGCGGCCGGCCCAACCGGTCCGAGACGAATACGATCCGCTTCCCATCCGGCGAGTAGCTCGGCGAGATGTCGGCGCTCGGCCCAGAGCGCAGCAGCCGCAGACAGCACCGCTGCTGCACGTCGTACTCGTAGAGATTGAGGCCGCGGCCGTTCTCGCTCGAGAAGACGAGCCGCTTCCCGTCCGGAGAGTACGTCGGCGTCATGTTCGTCGAACCCCGCGACGACACGACCCGCGCCTGCCCCCCCGCCAGGTCCCGCTCCATCACCACCCACCGGCCGTCCTCCTGCATCACCGAGTACGCCAGCCTCTTCCCATCCGGCGACCAGGCCGGCGACATGAGCCCGTACTGCTCGGTAGCGATGCGCTGCAGGTTCTCGCCATCCGAGTCGACGACCATCAGGTCCTTCCGGCCATCGGAGTTGTGCCGGACGAAGACGATCCGCGACGCCGCGTGCCCCGGCTGGCCGGTGATCCACCGCACCACCTCGTCCGCCACCGCGTGCACCGACATACGGAAGTCGGGCGCGTTGGTCGCGGGGATCGCGAAGACCTGCTCCTGATGGACCTTCCCATAGACGACGTCGTGTACCGCGACCCGCAGCTCGTACCCCCCCTCCGCGGCCTCGACCTTCCCCGTCACGAGGTAGACCACCCCCAGCTTGTTCCAGGCGTCGTACTCTACCTCCCCCTCCTGGAACTGCGGCGGCACCGCATAGATCTCGAAGCGATCGCTGTAATCGAGATCCCGGCGCAGGATCGTGTCGATCAGCTCGGCGACCCCCGCCACCCCGAACTCGCCCGTGATCGGCCGCATCGCCAGCGCGGGGCGCTTCAACGTCTGGTAGATCAACCCCAGACGCACCCCGGTCGGGAGCCCGGTCGTGTCTTGCTGCGCCGAGAGCGGCAGCGCCGCGCTCAGGACCAGGAGCAATGTCAGCAGGTAGCGAATCGACCTGTTCACTCTATCTCACCGTATCTCCGGCCGCCGATCCCGTCGGCCCGACCGGTCATGAAGATCCGTCACGCCTACACCCGCCTCAGCGAGCGGGCTGAAAATAAAATGCTACCGGTAGTCTGTCCGGCGTATACTCCTCGGGGAGCGGACCGAACGCCCGGCGCTTGCCCGCCTGCTCGATCGCGCTCATCGCCTCGAGATCGAACGCCATGTTCCCCGATGGGGTCAATACCCGGATCCCCGTCACCGAGCCATCGCGCAGGATCTCGAAGTAGATCTCCGCCCGCAGCCCGGTATCGCCCTGCCACCGGAAATAACGCCCGATCTGGATTATGATCCCCTCCAGATAACCCGGGTAGGGGAACTGTTCGCCATCGATCCTGACGTTCAACCCGCTCCCCCCCGTCTTCGCGTCCGGCTTGGGGTTCGACCCCGTTGCCGGCTTCGACTCCGGCTTCGGCTTGGTCTCCGTCGGCTTCTTCGCATCCGCCTTCGGCTTGGGCTTCGTCTCCGACGGCTTCGGCTCGGGCTTCGGTTTGGACTCCGGCTTCGGCTTCGGCTTGGGCTGCGGTTTCGGCTCCGGAGGCGCCGGCCTCGGCTCCTCGACCACCGGGGCCGGCTCGACCTGCGGCTCGGGCTGCGGCTCAGGCTCCGGCGCGGGTTGCGCCGGCTCCGGCTCGGCCTGCTGCACCGGCTGCACCGGACCACGCTCGGCCGGCGGCGGCGAGACGATATCGACACGATAACTCTTGAGCTGCGGCAACGGAGCTGCGGGCGCGAGCCCGGCCGCCCAGAACCCGGCCCCCGCCAGCAGGTGCAGCGAGACGGAGCCCAGGACCGCGTAGCGCCCCGGCCCCCGCCGCCGCCCCGTGCCACCCCCCAGCGGCCCGGTCATCTTCAGCGCTCCAGCTCCGGGTCGGCGACCAGGCCGACCTCGGCCACATCGAGCTTCTTCATCGCCCCGATCACCTGCAAGACGCGACCGTAGGGTACATCGCGGTCACCCTTGACGAAGACGTTCCTGGCGTTCCTGTTCTTGACCTGCTGCGGATAGATGACCAGGAAGTCCTCCAGGGTCTCGACCCTGACGTCACCGATGTAGAGCGTGCCGTCCCGCGCGACCGTGACGATCACCCCCTCCGGGGCCTTTATCGGCGCGGCGTCCGCCTTCGGGAGCTGGACCTCGACCCCGCCGTGCAGCATCGGCGCGGCGATGATGAATATCACCAACAGCGTGAAGGCGACATCCACCAGGCTCGCCACATTGATGTCCGCCGCGAGTGGTAACCCGCGCCTGCGTCTACGTCCGGTCGCCACGACTCAGATTCTCCCCTCGCGGGCGAGCGTACCGATGAACTCGCTCGCGAAGCCTTCCAGCTCGCCTTCGAAAAATCCGAGCCGGCTCGAGAAGTAGTTGTACGCGATCGCCGCCGGGATCGCGACCACCAGCCCCGCGACGGTCGTGACCAGCGCTTCGGCCACCCCCGGCGCGATAGCGGCGATGCTGGAGCTCCCCGTCGCCGCCACCCCCAGGAACGCACTCATGACGCCGAGCACCGTTCCGAGCAACCCGAGGAGCGGCGAGACCGCCGCGATGATCGCGAGCCAGGTGACCCCGGCCGCCAGCTCGTCGCTCTCCTGGCCCTGCTCCTTCTCCAGCACGAGCCTCAAGGCGTGGAGCTGGGCCTCGGTCAGCCCCGGCCCCAACGGCGCATCCTCCTTGAGCGCGCCGGGGCGCAGCTCGCTGAAGAAGTTCACACCCTGCCGGAAGAGGCGAGTGTAGGGCGACTCCGGGAGCCGCAGCACCGACTTGTACGCGTCCTCCAACCGCTGCGACCGCTCGAGCGACGCGACGAAGCGCGCTCCCTCCCGCCGCACGCGACGGAACTGGTTGGCCTTCCAGAAGATTATCACCCAACAGGCGACCGAAGCTACGCCGAGCACCCCCAAGATGATCTTGGTCGAGAGACCACCAGCCAATATCAGGTCCAGCGTGCCGTTCGGCACCGCATGCTGGACGACCGCCAACAGATTCACCTATGCACCCTTTCCGCAGCAATGAAGTCGTAGGTGGCACCCAGCCCCTCGCCCAGCTCGGTCGCCGGTGCCCACCCCAGCGCACGCAGGCGCGAAGCGTCGAGGCAGGAGTGACGCAGCTCCCCGGCGCGCGCCGGCGCGTAGCGGACCTCGACCTCCCGGCCGACCTTTGCCATCAGCGTACGCGCCAGCTCGTTGACCGACGTCTCCTTGCCCGTCCCCACGTTGAACGCCCTATCGTCGAGCCCGGTCATACGGCCGAAGGTGTGGTCGGTCACGAACATGTTCGCCGCGACGACGTCGCCTACGTAGACGTAATCCCGCGTCTGCTCGCCATCGCCGTAGATCGTCAACGGCTCGCCATCCAGGAGCCGCGTCGAAAAGATCGCGACTACCCCCGCCTCGCCGTGGGGGTCCTGGCGCGGGCCGTAAACGTTCGCGTAGCGCAGCGCCGCGTACTCCAAGCCGTGGACCTGATGGTAGTAGGCCAGGTAGTACTCCGCCGAGAGCTTCGTCACCCCGTACGGCGACTGCGGGAGCTTCGGCGCCGTCTCCGGGGTCGGACGCTGCTCCGGCTCACCGTAGACCACCCCACCCGAAGAGACGAAGATGAATCGCTCCGTCTCGTAGCGCCGCGCGCACTCGAGGACGTTCAATAACCCATCGATGTTGATCCGGGCATCGTAACGCGGGTCCGCGACCGACCGCCGCACGTCGATCTGCGCGGCGTGGTGGTTGATCAGGTCGAAACCGCCCGCCTCGCGGAAGACATCGTCCAGCCGCGGATCACCGATGTCGAGCTCGACGAACTGCGCGCCCGCCGGGATGTTCGACCGCCGCCCCGAAGATAGGTTGTCGACGATCCAGACCTCCGCGCCCCGCGCCAGATACGCGTCCGCGACATGGCTCCCGATGAAACCCGCGCCCCCCGTCACCAACACCCGTCGTGCCCTCATTCTCCCTCCCCCGATCCAGTCTCCGTGACCTCTCGTGCGCCATCCAATTCGAAGAGGTAGCGGGCCGCATGAAGTACCGCTACCCCACCACCATTGTTCACCGCTTCTCGTAACCGCACCGTCGGCTGGTGCAAGATCTTGTTCAGGAGTGCGCGGGTCAACCGATCGACCGCCTCTCGATCCGCTTCATCCAAATGCGCCAGGCGACGCAGCGCCTTCTCCACCTCCGCGCGCCGGACCGACTCCGCCCGGTCGCGCAGCTCCCGGATCAAAGGCACCGCGTCCCGCGACCGGTACCACTCCCAGAACTCGTCCGCCCCCTCCGCCACGATCCGCTCCGCCACCGGGACCTCCGCCCGCCGCCGCTCCAGGTTGTCATCCATGACCTGGCGCAGATCGTCGATGTCGTAGAGGAAGACCTGGCCCGCCTCCTCGATCGACGGCTCGATGTCCCGCGGGATCGCTATGTCGACCAGGAGCATCGGCCGCCGCGCGCCGCCGGGCAGCGCCCGGTCGAAGATCTCACGAGTCAACACCAGGTGCGGCGCGGCGGTCGCCGAGATCACTATCTCCGTTCCCGGCAAAGCGTCGACGAGCTCGTCGTACCCGATCGCCTCGCCCCCGACCCGCGCCGCGAGCGACTCCGCCCGCGTCCGCGTCCGGCTCGCGACCACGAAGCGGGACACCCCCTCCGCGCGCAGCGCCGAAAGCGCCAGCTCCCCCATCTCCCCGGTGCCTATCACCAATGCCCGCCGCCCGCGCAGCGAGCCGAAGACCTTCCGCGCCAGCGCCACCGCCGCCGTCGGGATCGACGCCGCACCCACACCGAGCGCCGTCTCGCTCCGGACCCGGCCACCTACCCTGAGCGCCGCCTGGAAGAGACGCGAGAGGACCGGCCCCACCAGCGCCTCCCCACCCTCCGCCCGCGCGGCCCGCTCGTACGCCTCCCGCACCTGGCCCTGGATCTGCGCCTCGCCGACGATCAGCGAATCCAGACTCGCCGCGACCCGGAAGAGGTGCTCGACGCCGGCACGCCCACGCAGCACGTAACTGTAGGCCGCCGTCTCCGGTACCGACAGCCCCGCCCGCGCCGCCAACTCCTCCATTACCTGCGCCTCGCCCGCGGCGCCACTCGCCAGGTCGAGGTAATACTCCGTGCGGTTACAGGTCGAGAGCAATACCGCTTCCCGCGCCACACCACGCGCCCGCAGCCCGCGCAATGATGCCAGCGCCTCCGCCGGCGTGAAGGCGAACCGCTCCCGTACCTCCACCGGCGTGGAATGATGGCTGAGCCCCACCACTACCAGAGAAGATGTCTCACCCATCAAACTTGCCTGCCACCGCCAGCGCTCACCGGCGACCCGCTGCCATGATACACGGTCCAGGGGACCGAGAGTTCCGTACCGTACCCGGCGGGCGCCGTCGCAATCACAGGAAAACCCCGCCCACCGCTTCGGTCGCGCGCAGCACGAGATACGTTACCACGACGAGGACGAACCCCGCCACGGCGAAGACCGCACCACGTCGTCGACTACCGTTGCCGACCCCGCGTACCGCCACCGCGACCGCGTAGGTCACCCAGCTTAATATCCCCCAGACTACCTTCGGCTCTCGCACCGCCCACGCCACCTCGAACCTCGCCGTCCACGCCCACCCTACCAGGAGCCCTACCGTCAGCGCGGGGAACCCCAAGAGTAACGCCCACAGCCCCACCCGGTCGAGCACCTCCAGCGCCGGGAAGAAACGGAAGATCCTCCCCAGCCGCTTCCCCTTGAGCTCCCGGAACTGTAGGAGGTAGACCACCCCTGCGGCAAAGGCTAGGGCGAGGCCGGCGTAGCCCACGAAGGAGAGGATCGTGTGGAAGTAGAGCCAGAGCCCACGGTAGGCGGCGAGCGCGCCGGTCGGCTCGATACCGAGCCGGAGCGCCATCCCTAGTATCAACGATACCAACGGCGAGATGACCACCCCCAACGTCCGCGCCTCACCGGGCCAAGCCAGGACGAGGAGGGAGGCACCGATCAGGAAGCCGAGCACGGAGAGCGATGGCGCCATCCCCACCAGCGGGAGCTCGTCGTAGACGACGACGTACGCCCCAAGCCCCGCGGCGTGCGCCCCGACCGCCGCCACCGCCAACTGCCCCACCCAGCGCGGCACGCGACGGCCGCCTCTGGCCAGCGACAGGGACAGCGTCACCGCCACGGCCAGATAACAGCTCAGTGCGACCACGTGCAACGTGGTGACCATTGGACCCCGTGTCTCTATGCAACACACCGACGGGCGCCCCTAGGCGCCCGTCGATCGTTCTCTCCCGCTCCGACTATCACCCCACGCCGCGTCAGGGCAGCTTCCCGACGAGGCGGACCGGCAGCCCGGCGCGTATCGTGCTCTGCCAGATCCCGAGCACCCGGACCGTAGCCGTCCGCTCCTCGACGCGGATGACGCGCAGCCGCGCGACCCGCTCCTCCGGGAGCTTCGTCTGGTTCCACCCCCCGAGCTCCCGCGTGGGGATGAACACTTCGAGCTCGTCGCCTACACCGATGCCGCGCTTCGTCCCGAGATCGACGAAGCCGAGCTCCGCGGTGCCGTAGACCGGCTGCTCGAAGGCGAAACCGAGGAGCGTGCCGGCGACGCCGTCCTCCACCGGCTCGACGCGACCGTGGACCTCCGGCACCGAGTCGAGCGGGAGCGCGATGTCCCCTGGCTCGACCCGGTCGAACTGCCGCCTGACCGCCACCGTGATCACATCCCGCTCGACGGCCTCGACCACCCCGACCGCGCTCGGCGAGATTACCCGGCCCCACCCCCTGACCCGCCGCCCCTCCCGGGCCAGCAGGACCTCCGTACCGACCTCGGGGACGCGCCGACCCCGCCGCTCGATGTACAATCTATCACCGGGGTGCGCGGACTGCGCTACCTTGTCGCGATCCTCGCCGTGGCCGATCAGACGCAGGACCTTACCGAATGCCGGGAGTTCGCCCGGATCGGCCAGCCAGGGTGCCGCCAGGTACTCGGCCGGCTGCACCACCACGACCGCCTCTTTCTCCCCTTCGACGAAGATCGGCTGGTCACCCCGCCGGTCGCCGGCCACTTCGGCCGCGCCATCCACGACACCACGGTAGAAGATCGTCCGCCCTGGCGCCTCCGTCGCCTCGACCCGCGCCTCAACGGCTGACCCCACGGCGGCCGGCTCGGCTACCCCCGCCGCCACCGGCGCCCCGGGCTCCGGGATCACGAGGCGATCGTTCGGATAGATCCGGTGCGGGTTCGACACCACACCCCGGTTCGCCTCGTAGATCAGCCCCCAGCGGAACGGATCGTTCAGATAATAGCGAGCCAGATCCCAGAGTGTGTCACCCCGCCTGACCCGATGCTCACGACCAGACGACTTCCCCGCAGTCGCCGGCGTCTCCTGCGCCTCCACCGGCGCTGCCCAGAGCGACACCACCAACGCTGTCGCGATCCAGGGGCGCCACCTGCGCCCCGCTCCGGCCAACTCACTCACGGACGGCTCCTCCTCCAGACGGGTTACTCGACCTCATGGCCGCCGGCGCCGAGCGGGATCACCTCCCGTGCCAGGATCTCCGTCACCTGCCGCTTCCGGCCGGTCCGGTCCTCCCAACTCCGATACTCGACGCGCCCTTCCACATAGACCCGATCGCCCTTGCGCAACTGGCGCTCGATCAGCATCACGAGCTGGTCCCAGGCGACGACCTTGTGCCATTCGGTCTTCTCGTGCAACCGACCATCCCGGTCGGTCCAGCGGCGAGTGGTGGCTAGAGTGAAGGTGGCGACACGTACCCCATCAGCAGTGGTCCGGACCTCCGGCACACCGCCC
>Ga0180216_1000564_pt1 | contig 38180 bp, 45 predicted proteins | sample eDN3rd37CBELigMG_FD_128879 | JGI IMG/M metagenome (GOLD analysis project Ga0180216, IMG submission 128879) | Enriched Miracle-Growth compost microbial communities from Emeryville, California, USA - eDNA 3rd pass 37_C BE-Lig MG (version 2)... ...
CAGTGGAAAGCAGGAACCAGCAGAGGAAACGATAAAAAACCTTAAGCTTCGCAAACTAGATACTGGTTGGATGATTCCCTTATACCTTTTTAAGGAACATTATCGTGTACCGGTTGATATAAATGAACAAGGAATTTTTATCGGGACAACCGCCAACAAAGATGAGGTTGAGGACGAAGAACATTCAAATGATGAATCAGCTTCAAGTGGGCTACGTGGTATTATTTTTGAAGATGGGGAAATTATTCTTGAGACATCAAACAGAGAGGATACCCCCAAGAGTTTTACGATGACCGGCCCGAATCGTTTAGTTATTGATTTACCAAATAGTACTCTTAGTAAAAGATTAGATGAAAATATAGACCAAGAAGTTGGGATGGGGAAATTGGATGTTGCCCTTGATCAGGATTTAATCAGGGAGATAAGATACAGCCAATTTTCTCGGGATCCTGAAACGGTTCGAGTAGTCATTGAACTTTCCCGGAAGGTGAAATATACGATAGAGCCAAATAATGACGGTTGGACAGTGAAACTTAATGCACTCCCTAAGAAAGAAGGATTCCTAATTGTGTTGGATGCAGGGCATGGAGGTAGCGACCCAGGAGCTGCAGGAACCCTTGGGAATCAAGAAAAAGATTTCACTTTAGCTGTTACCCGCTTACTAAAGGAACAATTAGAACAGGTAAAAGGCATTCAAATTGTGGAAACAAGGTCCGGGGATACCTATCCAACTTTACAAGATCGGGTTCAGATTGCAGAGGATGTACAAGCAGATTTATTTTTATCGATTCATGCCAATTCCTTTAAGCCAGAAACAAGGGGAACAGAAACCTATTATTACACTGAAAAAAGCAAGGAATTTGCAACCATTTTACATAAGTATTTAATCGAGGCCACTGGTTTTCCTGATCGTGGAGTGAAGAAGCAGAATTTTTACGTGATCAAAAATACAACCATGCCTTCAAGTCTCTTGGAAATTGGCTTCTTAACAAATAAAGAGGAAAATCAAAGGATGTTAGATCCTGTATTTCAACGGAATCTTGCCGAAAAATTGAGCCAAGCGATTTATGAATACTACACTATCAACAATTAGAGGTGATGATGGTGAAACCATTTTATTTTATAAAGATGTCGTTGCTATGCCTTCTCCTATTGCTCTTTAGTGGATGCAGTGAGGAGGCGTTGCCTGAAACAACGCCCAATCAGGATAGGAACCCAGTTGAGACTACGCAACCAGAGGAAAACGTGAAACAACCAGAACAGAATCCTTCTGCTAATGCCCCTGAGGAGAAGGTGGAGAAGACAGAAATCAAGGTTTATTATTCAGATATACAGCTTGAGAAATTGGTAGAGAAAGAGAAGGAAATTACTTGGGGTAAAGATACAACAAAATTTAACCAAGCTTATCTTGCCTTGTGCCAGACTGGTAATGAAATAACTCTTTTATGGCAGGAACAAAACGTTCAAGATATAAAACTTTCCCCTGAAGGTAACTTGACTATAAACCTTTCTTTAGCCGATAGACCTAATTTTGGAAGTACCGGTGAGCGATTCATGGTGTTATCGCTTCTGCAAACGATGTTCCAATTTGAAGAAGTGAAATCGGTTCAATTTTTAGTTGATAATCAACCTGTTGAAACCATTTTAGGTCATATGGATGTTAGCGAACCATTTACTAGGGAGATGATGGCGGATCTTTAAGATCTGCCGTTTTTTGTTGAGAATAGATGAAAAAATGAAAGGGATATTGGAGGTCAGGCGAAAAACATGGTATAAAAAAGAAGACCATCTCTAACTTCCTAGAAGGAGGGAAAAATGAATCTCAATCATCTTAAAGCCTTTGTTAAGGTTGTTCAAACCGGTAGTTTTAAAGAGGCAGCGAAACACTTATCTGTTTCACAACCAGCAATAACACAAAGGATCCAAACCTTGGAAGAATATTTGAAGACTAAGCTCTTTTCAAAAGAGGGAGAGGGGCTAACGAGCCACGGAAAGACCTTGTATGAACGTTCTGTGGAGATTTTGGCACTGTGGGAACAAGTGGAGAGGGAGATCTGGGGAACCAAGGTAACTGGACGTTTGACTCTAGGTGCAAGTACCATCCCTTCTGAATATATTCTACCGGCTATTTTAAAATCATATCGAGCCATTTATCCAGATGTGCGACCTCAGTTGCGGATTTCAGGAACCAAAGAGGTTCTTCGTTGGCTTCGGGACCGATCGATTGATCTGGCCTTTACAGGAGAACCTTTCGAAACTGCGGGGATTTTAGCTTTTCCTGTGGCAGCTGATCAAATGAACCTAATTGCTCCGGCTGATACGGAATGGACAGAATCAGTTTCACATTTCGAAGAATTATTGGAAACGGAATGGATTATGCGCGAACCTGAGTCAGATACCCGCCGAACCTTTGAATCATATCTTTGCAAAAAGGGCATCCAGCTCCAACAACTTCGGATTTCTGGTCAATTAGAGAGCACAGAGGCAGTGATAGCAGCTGTAGAAGCGGGATTGGGAATTTCGGCAGTTTCTTCCCTTGCCGCGGAACGGGCCCTAAAACTGGGTAGGGTAAAAATTATCAATCTTGTTGATTTTTCTATCCAGAGAAAGTTTTATTGTTCTTGTTTGGAGGACCAAAAAGACACATCAGTTCTATCGACGTTTTTAACATTTGTAAAGAACAGGAAAAATGACGGAAGCGGGCTATAATCCGCCAATCCTCGCACACAAAAAAATCGGCTTCATCTTTCGAAAAGGGATGCCGATTTTCTTTGTACCTATCCAAGATGTTTTTTATACAACCATAACACACCAGATTTCAACACTCGAGGGACTCTTCCGTGTATTGGGGTATCCCCAATTACGGCAAAACCCTCCTTTTTACCAAGTGACCCAAATACAGCCTTCAATTTAATTGGTGGTAGTTGAATGCTCTGATCCTTCCACTTAGCTAACAACACATCACGCAGCCTGTCCGCCATCACTTCAGCTAAATACGCGCTGGGGGAGAAAAAAGCGGATGCGCAGTCACCGATGATATAAACATTTGGATCTCCAGGAAGCGAATAATCCTCGTTTACGATGAATCTTCCTTGTTGATCCCGTTCCCCACCGAGGGAATCGGTCACAGATGCAGGGCGAATGCCAGCTGTCCAGACGACAGCATCATACTCTAACATTCCATTTTCGTAAACCGCATGATCAGAATAAATCTCTTTAAGGGAAATCTCATTAATCAAATGGACATCGTGTTCAATAAACCATTGTGAAACATAATCTTGTGTTTTTTGGGGGAAAGGGCTAAGTACGCTCTTTCCTCTGTTTACAATTGAAATGTTAAGATCCTCACGGGATTGCCGTAGTTCAGCAGCTAATTCCACGCCGCTTAACCCGCCTCCAATAATTGTTACCTTTTCATAAGGGTCCAATGTTGTTAAGCGTTGGGAGGCAATTTGTGATTTCTTTAAGGTTTGAATGCTAAAGGCATTCTCTTCTGCCCCGATAACTCCTTGGTAAGCATCTGTACATCCAAGAGCAATAATTAATTCATCGTATTCTTGTGGATCATTGTCGCGAATTTCAACTCGTTTTTTTGTAGTATCAATATTAGTAATTTCTCCGTACAGCTTGGTTAAACGTGGATCCTCCGGAAAAGGATGCGTAATTTCTGTTAATGGTTCTGTCCCTGCGGCCAAGGCGTAAAATTCTACTTTAAAGCTGTGATAAGGCAAACGGTCAATCAGAATAATTTCGTGATTGTCGTCCATTTTCGGCAATAGTCCTTGAATGAGTCGCATCCCGGCATAGCCGCCGCCCAGGATGACTAGCTTTTTCTTTGTCATATGTACACCTCGTAACTATGTTCCGATCTTATTTTATGACAAACCATGTAATTGTACAAACCGGTTTAGGGAAAAATTGGTATGAAATCGCTTTAAAGCACAAAGTTCTTTAATTTAGAAAAATAGTAATAGGGTAATAAGAAAAACTTCAATCGAAGCCTTTACGAAGAAGAGGTATCAGCAGAAAGTAAAAGGATCAAGAAGACCTTGATCCTTTCATCATTTAAGTTGCTTTTTAAGAATTTTACCTGCTGCATTTTTAGGTAATTGTCCTACAAATTCAATTTGCCTAGGAAGCTTATAATTGGCTAAATGTTTTTTTAGATAATTGCTTAATTCTTTTCGATCCAACTGTTCACCGGGCTTTAGAACGACGAAGGCTTTTACAATTTCACCTCTAGTTAAATCAGGTGCACCAATGACAGCTGCCTCAAAAATTGAGGGATGGGCATACAGTACCTCTTCAATCTCTCTTGGGTATACATTTAAACCTCTTGTAATGATCAGTTCTTTTTTACGGTCTACGATGAATAGATACCCTTCATGATCAATATACCCCAAATCACCCGTGTGTAACCAACCATTTACAATCGTATGCGCTGTTTCATCTTCCGCTTTAAAATACCCTTGCATGACGTTGGGGCCCTTTACCAGGATTTCCCCTACCTCTTTAACGGCTACTTCATTTCCACTAGGATCGACGATTTTCACTTCAATATTGAGCAAAGGAAGTCCAACCGATCCCCCTTTTTTTACACCGCTTAAAGGATTGAAGCTGACCACAGGGGAGGCTTCGGTTAACCCGTATCCTTCAATTAATGGTATCTGGTATTCTTCATTAAACAGCTTGAAAATTTCCATAGGTAATGGTGCGCCACCTGATACTGCGGCACGCAAGGAACGAATGGGTTGGGGAGAAGCTTTCATCGCTTGACTTAAGACGATATACATTGCGGGTACCCCGGAAAAAACTGTAATTTGATATTTTTGTATGGATTCCAATACCTCTTTCGGATGAAAGGAATCATGAATAACAATAGTGTTGCCGACATACAAAGGGAGTAGGACACAAACCGTAAATCCAAAGGTGTGGAACATCGGCAGCACACAGAGGAATATATCACTTCCTGTCCCTTCCAATGCCAATTCGCAGCTTTTCGCATTTTCCAGTAAATTTTCGTGAGACAGCATTGCTCCCTTTGGTTTTCCCGTTGTTCCAGAAGTGTACAACAGTGTTGATGTTAAAGATGGGTCAAGTTGGGGCAAATTTCTTTGCGTAGCGTCCATAATCTTTTGGTTTACAGTTTCATCGAGAATAATAATTTCCTTTATTCCTAATCCTTTTTTTAAAGAGCTAGGATTCAGCTGAAGTTTTTCGACGATTTTAGGGTGGATGATCATCGCTTTTGTTTCTGCATTCATAAGTATATATTGCAGTTCGTCTAAGGTTAACATTAAATTTAGTGGAACAACCATTGCCCCTACTTTGGTAATCGCAAAATAACTGTAAATGAATTCTGGGGTGTTATAACAACTAAGGGCAACCGAATCCCCCTTGCCAATCCCTATCGATGCCAGATAATAAGCATACTGGTTGATATTTTGGTCAAGTCGTTCATATGTAATGCTTTGGTCGTGATAAATTAAAGCTATATCGTTAGGATTTGAATTTTTTAGATAAAAATTTCCTAAATGAGTGGCTTCCATATTTAAGGTAATCCTCCTATTCTTACTTTAGGAAAGCTTTATTTCAGCATTTAAATAAATGTATCTTAAGAGAGTAATGGGATGCAAGGAAAAAATGGCTGTTAGGCCGAATTCAAATCGTCTTGAAGCCTATTCGAAGAACAAGCCCCTCTTTAGGGGAAGCTTTTCATGCCGATAGCAAGTTTTGTTCACTTATACTTGAATAGACGTAAACTTTCCTATGCGGTAAAATATAGGAAAATAAACTGTAATGGGGAGTATATCATGAGCGACCTTCTAGAATTAATAGAGGAATTCGAGGAATTAATCCAATCAAAGGACACTAACTACACAAAAATGTCGAATTTCCTTAAAAACGTCGGCCGCAAACTACCTAAAAATGTTATCCCGCCAATGATTGAATTCGTTACCATTCTAAGAGAAGAAAATCCGCATCTTTATTATGAACTTCGGGATCATATTCCAAGCGGAACACATTTATATGATTTAATCCGCATAGAAATCCCATATGACGTAGCCAAAACCCGCCTTCAAACGAGGAAAGATCGTGGCAAAGGGAAAAATTAGAGAAATGTCTTCCATCCTTTTCTTATTCATATAGAAAGGGATGAAACCCCATGCCGTATGAAACAATATGGACAAGCAAAGATAGAGGCGGGGGACGGAAACCCCGAAATGATTGCAAAAGGAAGTACATGATCGCTCGAACTAGAAATCGGGGGGAGGGCACCATGCTATCCTATTTATTGAGATCAATACCAAATTTGTTCACACTTGGAAATTTAGTCTGCGGTGTATTTTCCATCACCTTTTCGATGAATGAATACTTTCGGGCAGCCAGTTTACTTGTGTTTTTAGCCGCTTTTCTAGACCTATTTGACGGTCGTATAGCCAGAAAGTTAAAAGTAAGCAATCAAATTGGTGTGGAACTGGATTCATTAGCGGATGTGGTTAGCTTTGGTGTGGCCCCTGCAATCCTTTTTCATACCCTATCAGAGCCATCGATGTTGACATCGCTTGCATTTGTTTTATACCCGACGATGGGGGCTCTGCGCCTTGCACGATTTAATGCTAGTCCAACTGTTGGTTATTTTATTGGAATTCCGATTACCTTTGCAGGGTTATTAATGGCTTTTATGGGCTTGTTTTTATATACCAATCCATTCATTACCATTATTCTTGCCATCCTTATGGTTAGTCCATTTCGGATGATCAAGCTATAAGAAAAGTTTCGTTCACTTTATACTTTAGTGAACTTAAACTTTCCTAAAAAAAATAAAAGGGGAGAGGTAAATGGGAATCTGTATGAAGGACCACACACCAGACGATATAAGGGAGAAATTAGCAGAGGTTGAAGAAGATGCATTGCTTAATAATCAAGCTATCGAAGCCATCAAAGTAAATTTAGAGAATAATAAATGGAATCAGACAAAGTTAAACGAATTATTCCATTTGCTAAAAAGATTACTTAAAAATTTGGCGGATGAGGAAAGGTTACAGGTTGTCGAAGAGCTTTCCTTCTATTGCTAAGGAGAGTACTAAAAATGTAAAGAATGAATATAGTGAAGTATGAGGCATCAAATAGCCTCATACTTTTTTAGGTTAGCCGTAGAACTAATTTATGTATAATTTATCCACTTTAGTAAAAAATGATCATGAATATCTTTTCTAAGAAAGGATGGTTTATATGGGGCGAATCTCCGTCCTTTCCGTAAAAAGAGAGATTGATCTGAAGGGCGAATATTTTCATCTTATTCTCAACTTAGACGGTCGGCTATCTCGCTGCTTTTTGCGATCAGATCTGGACCGCAATGAGCTACTTAGGCGTCTCACTCAAGCTTCGGAAATTAAAGATTTGTATACCATTGATGATAAAGCCATATTGTACACTGCCTAAAGGAGGATACCCCTCCTTTTTTCGATTTTCATTTCATATTTTTGCCTTCTGTTTGGACATATTCCTTCTTGTCCCTTCATAAATCTAGGAGGAAACCAAATGTGGAGGTATACCGTGGAAGAATTGTTGAAATCATGGATGCTTGGCATTGTACAAGGCCTAACAGAATTTCTGCCGATTAGCAGCACAGGGCATCTGGTACTATTTCGGAAATGGTTTGGTCTGCAAGAAGCGGGCTTGTTTCTAGACACGATGCTGCATTTTGGAACATTTGTGGCCGTACTTGCTGTTTTTTGGGATGATGTTATCCATTTAATCAAGAAGCCTTGGAGCCGCCTAGGGTTGTTAATTATGGTCGGAACAATTCCTACAGCAGTAATTGGTTTAACGTTTGAAGATTTTTTTGAGGATATTTCCAAAACGGGGGAAACAATTGGAGTTGAATTTTTAATCACCGGACTGATACTTTGGTTTGCCGACAATATAAAAAAATCGAGAGGTAAAAATTTAGAAAGCATTACCTTCAAGGACGCTATTTTTATCGGTACTCTTCAAGGTGCTGCCATTCTTCCGGCTATTTCCAGATCAGGGCTAACCATAGCAGGCTCATTGTGGAGGGGTATCAAGCGTGAGGATGCAGCAAAATTTTCATTTTTATTATCGTTGCCTGCTATTTTAGGCGGAGTGGTCCTGCAAGGTCAAAAGCTATTTGATGAACAAACAGTTTCCATCGGGTTACCCGCTTTGCTTATTGGCACATTTGCATCAGCAATAGCGGGATATATTGCTGTAAGATGGATGCTAAAAATCTTAAAGGATGGATCCTTAAAAATTTTTGCTCTCTATGTCTGGATATTGGGGATCATCATTATTGGGTTGCAAATGACAAATAACTGGTAGTTCTTTGTCGTCTTTCGTCAGAATATGTAGAAACATTCATATAGGAAAGGTGAAACTTCTGCAGAATAGTTTAGTTAGAGCAGAGATTCACAGAGGGAGGATCTTAATGGGAATTGGTATGAATTTTGTTTGTGGGCAATGTGGTTACGATACCGGATTATTGATGATGAATCAAGGTTCTAATCATTCAGTGAAGAAAATGATTGAGAACTACATATATACATATTCCCATGAATTAGATTCAAAAATGCTTCCAAGTCGGGCAAGTGAATATCAAGTGATTATCAATACCATTTTAGAAAAAGAAGTAACCGATTTAATTTACAATTTCTATGGCTGTGTTTGTTATGGCTGTAGAAAAACCTATGAAATGCTTGATATTTTACAGTACAAGGAAAAGGAAGTTTATGCAGGCAATAAAGATTTTATTTCACCGATCCCTTTTCAAAAGATATTTGAATACCCGAAAGATCGTTGGAATAGTTTAATCGGAGAGCAACCGTGTTGTGTATTTTGTCATGAACATATTATAAAACTCTCGGAGGAGACCTTGAAAAAAGGGGTACTATGCCCAAAATGCCTTCGCGGTCACCTAGAGGTAGGCGAGGAACTACAACTTTGGGATTAGGCATAAGGGGGTGTCCTAAAAAGCCTGGAATTAAGGGTAACGGATACCCCTTTTTCTGATTTCCTAATTTATGATTTATTTTCCTTGACAAGTTGTTACAATTTGCTAAAATATTTCTGTACTGACTACTTAGGGGGGATGACTATTTGAAAATGAATGAACAATATAAAAGATTGCGAGCAAATGCAAAAGAATTTTTACTTAGCGGACTTGCAATTGAACCCATACTGGTGAAGAATCAAGGGGAAATGACAAAAGTCATCTATGATTCCGAACAGGTGATAATCCCTTTCACAACCCAGCGTTTTGTCAAGGAATTATGCCATCATTTGTTCCTCGACTTAGGGCAGCTCCAATCATGTGTGAAGGACAAACTCTGCAAGAAACAGCTTTTACCTATCCCTTTATCCTTTCAAATGGTGCTTGTACCACTCCGCATTAAACAGAGCTGCGAAATAAAGACCCGCGGATTTCTCTGGATTGTTCACAGGCAGTTAAAAGATCTATTCCCTTCGGTCCATCATAAAAATAACAGTGTGATTGTTTTATATAATGGATATCAGATAACGGTTCCCTATACCATTCAATTTGTTCAGCAGCAACTTCGAGATGCTTCCCTCCTTGACTATATGTTCCAGGAAATACATTTGAGCCCTCGCACACAGCGCCCCACACCTATCAATGAAAAAGGGCTACGGGATGATTTACACCAACAGCTCATACAAATTGCTGAAGCAATTCGGAATTATCCAACCCCCTGAACCCGGCTTTTGCGTTTTTGCTTTTGCCAAATGAATATGATTAAATCATCTTTAATTAATGTATGTTCATCTTCTTCCGTGGCGGATACTAAAAAGAGGAATGAAGAAGGTGACCTTTGGAACTAAAGGAGTGAATGTATTGAAAGATAATCTAAGTCCATTAAGAGTATTTGCCTTAGGTGGTTTAGGCGAAATTGGGAAAAATATGTATGTTGTAGAATACGGGGAAGACATTATTGTGATCGATTCCGGTCTTAAATTCCCGGAAGAAGATATGCTTGGAATTGATCTAGTTATTCCTGATATTTCTTACCTCGTAGAAAATGTAGATAGGGTCAGAGGGATCCTACTAACACATGGTCATGAAGACCATATTGGTGCCTTGCCGTTTGTATTAAAGGAGTTGAATGTTCCTTTGTATGGAACCAAATTAACCCTTGGGTTGGCCAAGGTGAAACTGCAAGAGCATGGGTTGATGAACCGCGTTCAAATTCATGAAATTCAGGATTCTACCGTGCTTAAATTGGGACAACTAAAGGCCAGTTTTTTCCGCGTGAACCATAGTATTCCTGATGCCGTGGGGATTGCTATTGAGTCACCACAAGGCATAATTGTGCATACAGGTGATTTTAAATTTGACTACACCCCTGTCGGCGAAAAAGCAGATATCGCAAAAATGGCTGGATGGGGTGAAAAAGGGGTTCTTTGTTTGCTCTCGGATAGTACGAACAGTGAGCGTCCGGGTCATACGATGTCTGAAAGAACGGTTGGGGAAACCATTAAAGAAGTTTTCCATAAATCGGATGGAAGAATTATTTTTGCCACTTTTGCTTCAAACGTTTATCGTCTTCAACAGGTAATTGAAGCAGCTGACTTATATGGTCGAAAAATTGCCGTTATCGGAAGAAGCATGGAGAACGTGTTTAAGATCGGTGCGGAATTAGGTTACCTGAACATTCCTAAGGGTATGCTGATTGAAGTGGGTGAAATTGATCGTTTTTCTGCCCACCAAATTGTGATCGTTTGTACTGGAAGTCAAGGGGAACCAATGGCTGCTTTAACCCGAATTGCTACCGGTTCTCATCGGACAGTAAAAATTTATCCTGGTGATACGGTCATTATTGCTGCTCAACCCATCCCAGGCAATGCGCGATTTGTGGGAAGAACAATAGATCTTCTAATGCGCGCAGGTGCAGACGTGGTGTTTGGCTCTGTATCCGGTTTTCACGTATCAGGGCACGGAAGTCAGGAAGAACTTAAGCTTATGTTGAATCTTTTCCGTCCCAAATACTTTATTCCGATCCATGGAGAATATCGGATGTTGATGATGCATAAGAAGCTGGCAGAGGCAACAGGCGTATCACCAGAAAATATATTTATATTGGATAATGGAGAGCCTGTCGAATTCCAGAATGGACAAGCATCTAGAGTTGGTAAAGTCCAGGCAGGAATGGTCCTGATCGATGGAAAAGGAGTCGGGGACATTGGCAACATTGTCTTACGTGATCGCCGGAAGCTATCTGAAGATGGTTTAATTGTAGTGGTTGTGACCATCAATAAAGAGCAATGGAAGGTTGTCAGCGGGCCAGATCTTGTAACAAGGGGCTTCGTTTATGTCAGGGAATCAGAAGAAATGTTAAATGAGGCAACAAGATTAGTTCAACAATCTTTACAGAGATTAACAGAGCGCAATGTAAAGGAATGGTCACAATTAAAATCGAAAGTCATTGATGTGTTAGAACCGTATTTCTACGAAAAAACACAGCGAAAGCCAATGATTCTCCCTGTAATCATGGAGGTATAGGCTTTAAAAGCGGAAGGCTCGTCTGGTTGGACGAGCCTTTTTCATATGGAAAAAGGGAACAGCCCTCCTTTTTCACGGAATGGCATCCTCCAAAAATTGGATAGCTTGTTCTTGTTGTATGTTTTTAGCGAGTGCAATCTCACTTGTTAAATATAATCTGGCATCCTCAAGCATTTTCCTTTCCCCTGTTGATAATCCCTTTTCCCGGTCACGTTGAGTTAAACTTTTCACGACTTGAGCTAAGCCAAAGATATCGCCGCTTTTAAGCATGTTAGCGTTTTCCCGATAGCGCTGATTCCAGCTTTTCTCGGTGTGGTTTTCCCCCGAGCGTAGAAGGAATTCCAATTGGGATATCGTGTTTTTATCCACAATTTCTCGTAGGCCGACCTTTTCCACATGTTCTACAGGCAGCATGACAGTCATGCTATTTAAAGGAAATTGTACAATGTAATATTTTTTGCAAACCCCAAAAATTTCCTTATTCTGGATATCTTTTATAATCCCAGCACCGTGCATCGGATAAAAAACTTTTGTACCAATATGGAACAAAATGACACCCCCACACCATTTTTTTAAAGATTCATCTTTATAATATGATTGTTAATTTCAAATTATGACAAAATTTAACTTAAAGCTTTTTTAATCATGGAAATCACTTTCTCTTTATACAATTATATTATCTACGATTCATATGGGAGAGGGTACTATGCAAATGCGAAGAAAAATTAGGAAAGCAGCAGTGATTGGTTCTGGAATCATGGGATCAGGAATCGCAGCCTACCTAGCAAGTGCAGGCATTCCCACCTATCTATTAGATATTATCCCTTCAAAATTAACGGACGAAGAAAATAACCAAGGCCTAATGCTTGATTCCCCACAGCTGCGAAATAAATTTGCAATCTCCGCTGTGAATGAAATGGTCAAGATGAAACCCAGCCCATTCTTTAGTATAGAAGATCAACACTTGATTACACCTGGAAATATAGAGGATGACTTATCAAAATTAGCTGAGGTCGATTGGATTATTGAGGCAGTTGTAGAAAATTTGGAAGTTAAAAGAAAACTGTTTTCAAAACTTGAAGCCTATTGGAAGGTTGGTACGATTGTCAGTTCAAATACCTCAGGAATTTCCATTAAGGAGATGGCAGAGGGCTGTTCTCCTGAATTTAAACGACATTTTCTAGGTACACATTTTTTTAATCCACCAAGATACATGAAGCTTCTGGAGATTATTCCGGGTACCGACACGGATCCAGAAATCGTGTCCCTCTTGCATGAATTTGCAACCAAAAAATTAGGAAAAGGAGTGGTTTTAGCCAAGGATACTCCCAATTTTATTGCTAACAGGATTGGGGTTTACGGACTTCTTGTGACGACCCGGGAAATGTTGAAAAGGAAATTAACCATAGAAGAAGTCGATGAGTTAACAGGTCCATTAATTGGTCGCCCAAAGAGTGCTACTTTTCGTACACTGGATATGGTCGGACTTGATACATTTGCTAGCGTGGCAGCAAATGTGCAAGAGAAGTTGAGCGATCCAGAGGAAAAGAAAGCATTCGAACTCCCAATCTTATTACAGCAGATGTGTGCGAAAAAGTTGTTTGGCAGCAAGTCAGGAAAAGGGTTTTACATGAAAGATCGGAAAAGCAAACAAATCTACACGTTAGATTATGAAACACTGCAATACAGGGAAAGAAAAAAAACTGTTTTATCTACTATGACCCAAGGAAAAAGTTTAACAGATCGTCTTCAAATTCTGCTTAATCGCACAGATCCTGCAGGTCAGTTTCTCTGGCAAATTATAAAAAGAACTTTGTTATATTCAGCAGACTGTATCCCGAAGATTGCAGATGACATCGTTTCCATTGATCAGGCAATGAAATGGGGTTTCAATTGGGAACTGGGACCATTTGAAATGTGGGATAAAATTGGTGTTGAACAGTCAGTTTCGAGAATGAGAGAAGAAGGTGAGAGAATTCCCGAGTTAGTTTCTCTTCTTTTAGAAAGCGGGAAAACTTCTTTTTATGAAGACAAACAAAGAGTTTATTTCTCCATTTCGGGGAGGCATCTGCCCGTTCAGCAAATGGGGGAAAGGATCGATCTAAAGAAACTGAAATCTGAACAGAAGGTAATCAAAAGAAACAGCGGGGCAACCCTACTTGATCTAGGTGACGATGTAGCATGCGTGGAGCTGCATTCCCCACACGACGCCATTGGCCCAGATATTATTCAGATGATGAATCTTGCACTTGAAGAAGTATCGCGAAATTATCGGGGATTGGTTATTGCTAGTGAAAGCCGTAACTTCTGTGTGGGTGCAAATTTGATGATGATCTTGATGGAAGCACAGGATGAAAATTGGCAACAAATCGAGCAGTTGGTTCTTGCTTTTCAAAACTTATCAATGGACATGAAATACTATGAAAAACCGATTGTGGTTGCACCTTTTGGGATGACCCTTGGCGGGGGAACAGAAATTTGTCTTTCGGCCAGCAGGATCCAGGCGTCTGCGGAAAGCTATATGGGATTAGTAGAGGTAGGAGCTGGTCTAATACCTGCTGGTGGAGGGTGCAAAGAGCTGCTTTTTCGACATATCGAGGATGTGGATAGGGATGGGAAGATTGATTTACAGCCGTTTGTGCAAAGAACTTTTGAAACGATTGCCTTGGCCAAAGTGTCCACAAGTGCAAAAGATGCATTAAATTTAGGATATTTAAGGAGAACATCTGATGGAATATCGATGAATCGGGATTTTCAAATCTATCAAGCAAAACAGTCTGTACTTGCGTTGCTGCAGGCTGATTATCAACCTCGACAGGCAAAGAAAATTCGAGTTGTTGGTGAGCCAGGTTTGGCAGCCTTGAAGCTAGGAATTTATCAAATGAAATGCAGTGGCTATATTAGCGAACATGATGAAAAGATTGCCAGAAAGCTCGCCCATGTATTATGCGGTGGAGACCTTCCAGCTAATTCTTATGTGACCGAAAATTATTTGTTAGATTTGGAAAGAGAGGCATTCTTAAGTCTTTGCGGAGAACCTAAAACAGGGCAAAGAATGCAGCATTTGCTTGTTCAAGGGAAACCACTGCGAAATTAAGGGGGGGAAGGTGTGAGGGAGGCGGTCATTGTTTCAGGAGTGAGGACTGCTGTAGGGAAATCTCCGAGGGGCTCTCTGCGTCATGTTCGTCCCGAGGATTTAGGGGGCGTGGTGATAAAGGAAAGTATTAAACGGGTGAAAGGGCTTAGTGTGGAACAAATTGATGATGTAATCATCGGGTGTGCCATGCCAGAGGGGGAGCAAGGCCTCAACTTGGGGCGGATTGTTGCGATTCGAGCAGGCCTTCCTGCAACTGTACCAGGTTTAGTTGTCAATCGTTTTTGTGCCTCAGGATTACAAGCTATTGCTTTTGCAGCAGAACGAATCATCTGTGGTTCTGCTGAGGTGATTGTTGCTGGCGGAGTGGAAAGCATGAGTCATGTTCCGATGACAGGCTACAAGCCACTGCCGAACCCTTATTTGGTGGAAAAGTACCCACATATTTACTGCAGTATGGGCCATACCGCTGAGCAAGTGGCCAGGAAATTCGGAATAACTAGGGATGAACAGGACCGTTTTGCCGCTGCAAGTCATCAAAAAGCAGCTCGAGCAATTCAAAGCGGACGTTTCAAAGAAGAGATTGTACCAGTCGAGGTAGTTCATAAGTCCATTGGTGAAGATGGGAAACTAAAGACGGTCAAAACCATCTTTGATACAGATGAGGGAGTCAGAGCAAGTACGACACCAGAAGTTTTGGCCAGATTAAAACCAGCCTTCCATCTAAACGGAACAGTAACAGCAGGTAATGCATCACAAACAAGTGATGGGGCAGCCGCTGTGGTTATCATGTCCAAAGAGCGAGCGGATCATTTGGGACTGAAGGCAATGGCGACTTTTCGTTCCTTTGCCGTTACCGGGGTTGATCCGGAATTGATGGGTATAGGACCCGTTACAGCGATTCCCCTAGCACTCCAATTAGCTGGAATCAAAAAAAACAAAGTGGATCTTTTTGAGATCAATGAAGCCTTCGCTTCCCAATGCAAATCTGTCATTGACCAACTTGAACTGGATTACGAAAAGGTAAATGTCAATGGAGGGGCCATTGCCTTAGGCCATCCTTTGGGATGTACGGGAGCAAAATTAACAGTTTCCATGTTATATGAGGCAAGAAGGCGAAACAGCCGATATGGGGTTGTATCAATGTGTGTAGGTGGGGGAATGGGGGCGGCTGCAGTATTGGAATTCTGACGAAGGAGGATGAATATGAGGCTGCAAAATGAACGGATTCGTGGAGGAAGCTTTTTGCTTTCTTCCGTTAGCCTGGATCATCTCTTTATTCCAGAGGATCTAACTGATGAACATCGCATGATGGGAAAGATGACGACAGATTTTATTGAGGAGGAAGTAGTCCCTCGTGATCAAGAAATTGAAAGACAACAATTTGAAGTCACGGTTGAATTATTAAGGCAAGCAGGAGAATTGGGATTGTTAGGCGCAGACGTGCCAGAGCAATACGGTGGGGCGGGGCTTGATAAGATCAGCTCAGCAGTGATTACCGAGTCCATGGTCAGAGGATCATCTTTTGCCTTAACACTAGGGGCACATGTGGGGATTGGGACCCTACCCATCGTATTATTCGGAACGGAAAAGCAGAAGCAAAAATACCTACCATATCTTGCTACCGGAAAAAAATTTGCAGCATATTGTCTTACAGAACCATCCTCCGGCTCAGATGCCCTTGGGGCAAAAACCGTGGCTGAATTAAATGAGGCGGGCACCCATTATATCTTAAACGGAAGCAAGCAGTATATTACAAATGCGGGATTTGCTGATGTATTCATTGTCTACGCCAAGGTTAAGGGGGAAAAGTTTACGGCATTCATCGTCGAGCGGGAATTTCCCGGTCTGAGTACAGGACCTGAAGAGAAAAAGATGGGAATTAAAGGTTCCTCCACAAGGCCTTTAATTCTGGAAAATTGCATCGTACCAGTGGAAAACGTACTGGGTGAGGTAGGCAGCGGCCACGTGATCGCGTTTAATATCCTTAATATTGGACGGTTTAAGCTAGCTATTGGATGTGTGGGAACGAGTAAATGGGTACTTGAGCTATCTGCTAAATATGCGAAGGAACGTAAACAGTTCGGAAAACCGATTGCCGACTTCCCCTTAATTAAAAAAAAGCTGGCAGAAATGGCCGTGCACACATTTGCAACAGAAAGTATGGTCTATAGAACGGCGGGATTAATGGAAGAGGCTATGGCTTCTATTGATCAGAGTGAACCTCATTTTGGAAAACCAATTGCGGAGGCCATAGAAGAATATGCGTTGGAATGCTCGATTAATAAGGTATTTGCTTCTGAGGCGCTGGACTTCATTGCCGATGAAGGGGTTCAAATTCACGGAGGGTATGGATATACACAGGATTACAAAATTGAGCGAATTTATAGAGATTCTAGGGTGAATCGTATTTTTGAAGGGACGAATGAAATTAATCGATTATTGATCCCTGCCACCCTCATTAAGCGAGCGATGAAAGGAAAATTGCCTTTGTTGGAAACTGTTCAGGGATTGCAAAAAGAACTGATTTCTTACATGCCATCCTTATTAGAATATGAAGGTCCCCTTGCAAAAGAAGAAGCCATGGTGAATGCCGCTAAGAAGATTTTTCTTTTAATTAGTGGAACTGCACTCTTAAAGCATCAGCAGAGGTTGGAGGCTGAACAAGAGCTGTTAGAGTCCATTGCCAATTTAATTATTAGTATTTTTGCAATGGAAAGCTGCCTGTTGCGAACAAAAAAATGTTTGGAAAGAAATGACCCGGCGAGGCATAAAGAGGAGATGACGCAAGTTTTTATTTATGATGCGTTCCACCAACTTGAGCAGACGGCAAGAACAGCATTAGCTTCCTTGGAGGAAGGAGACCGACTGCAAACCCAGTTATCTATACTGAAAAAATTGACCCGGTTTACACCTTGTAATACCGTTCAGCTGAAGCGGAGCATCGCACAGAGAATTTTGGCAGCAGAAAAATATTTAGCTTAAAAAGGATTAAAGGGGTCTGACCTCAATCGGAATTTTTCGGCTGAGGTCTGACCCCTTTTTGATTCTTTATTGGATTCGCTTCATCGCTTCCACGACCCGATCGGGTTGGAAGGGTTTAACCACAAAATCTTTCGCCCCTTTTTTGATCGCGTCCAATACCATATTTTGATGTCCCATAGCTGAACACATAATTATTTTTGCATTAGGATCGTAAGCAATGATCTGCTCCACTGCTTCGATTCCATTCATATCTGGCATGGTAATATCCATGGTGACAATATCAGGGGAAAGTGTTTTGTATTTTAGTACAGCTTCTTCACCAGTTCCAGCTTCACCAACAATTGTAAACCCATTTTCCTCTAGTATCTTCTTTAACATGGTTCGCATGAATAATGCATCGTCCACAACGAGAACTTTTGACATATGAAAGCCTCCTTCATCTGTCGCTTCTGAGCTACTTTGAATACGCTCCCTGCTCAGAAGCAATTTAGTTGTCCTTTAGGGCTTCATATTCCCTAGAGTTATCATATCAAGAGTTGGACAAACAATGAAGGAAAATTTTTAATATGTCACTGATTGGTAAATACTTCAAGGATAGATATGACCTAGGCTCTTGCATAAAGGTGAAAACTTTGCACAATTAGTGCCAGTTATCTAACTTATTTCTTAACTGGTTTGTAATCATCTGGCGTAAATCCATGTGCATCAAGAGATTTCACGATCCATTCCGGCCTCATGGTTTCCTCGTCAAGGGTTATCGTTACCTGATCTGAAGTTGGGTCGATCGAAACTTCATAGATCCCAACGATATGATCAAGTATTTCTTGTACCCGCTCTTTTTCTTCCTCGGTTGTCATTCCTAAATTTGTGAATGTATAGGTTGCTTCACTCGGCGAACTCTCTACAGTTCCGACAATGAATTGGGGCAGGAAGATCCCAATGGCGGCAGCCAAAAGTAAACCTGTGATGAATAGACTTTTTCTTTTCATTTCTTCTTCCTCCATTTTTAACCTGTTTTGTTCTTTTTTAGTATTGGATCAAAGAAGTCGATCTATGCTTTGTCCTAAAAAAGAACTAATTTTATATGAAAATCATGTATAATATGGTTAAGCGAAGAAATAGTGAGAACGTATACAAGGGGGAGAAACGTGTTCGGTTTTCGAAAAAAGAATCAATCATACCATCTTCTCATCCTAAAATTAGAGAAGGAAGCTAGTGAGGGAAAAGTCTTTTATCAGGTTTATTTTCCTACAGAAGTTGCAGGGGATTTTGTCCCGTTAATGCTTCGTTTGCAGCGTTCAAAATTGAATACAAAAGAAATTCTTGGTGAACTAGCTGGGTTTACTATTTTAACGCAAATTGAGGACCTGGAGAAAATAACAGTGATCGATCATGTCCAGCCGGAAGCGGAACCAATTGGTTACCAGGATTTTGCCAACATGATGCTTAATCGATTAAACAATTTATTGAGTGAAGAAGAGAGCCCAGAGAAGGAATTAGAAGACTATCATGAGGATCTCGTCTTTTTTATTGGAGAATTAACATTAGCCAAAGATGGCAGCTTTTAATAAATAGAAAAGGAATGTGTTTTATCAGGGGGTAGAGGATGTTAAAAAGTCTTTTTAAAAAGGTGTTCTCATCACCAGCAAAGTCTGAAGAAGAAGGGTCAGTCACGACGGCTTTGGAGGACTTGAATAGTGAAAGGAATTATACCCAGATTACGCTTAAAAAAGATTGGATTGAAAGTTTAGATGTAAAAGAAATAGAAGCAGCGTTAGAAAAATTTGAGGAAAAGGGAGTCGATGACAAGCTCCCCAGAATAAGAATTCGCCTAGAGTCTGATATTGAAGAGGCGGAGCATTTGATTTCAGTTAGAAATTATATGGATTATTGTGAACAAGAGGTTGTTGATTTAACTCTGTTCATAGACAAGTCTGACGAAATTACCATGGAAATATATAAAAACCTAGTGCCTGAATCGATAGATCATCGGGATGCCTTTGTACGTGAACGGTGTCTGATGATCTATGAGGCATGTGTGGATAGGGAACTTGATCCACGTGAGGAGATAAAAAATTACCTCTCCTCATTGGATTTGTCATATGATGAGCAATTTTTTGTTCAATTTGAAATGTGGAGATCACAGATCTTAACGATGCATCAAGAGAATGGAGAAAATCAACGTTTTGATTCTAACGTGGATTTACAGCAGTCGGGAAAAGTGGATTCCTCTCTAACCATGATCGAGATTTCAAAAGAGGAAATAGAAAACGAAAATATTGCCCAATTGGAACAATACTTGAAAAGAGCTTTAGAAACTCCAGAAAGGGCAAAAAGTAAAAAAGGCGACCTTCTTTTTTCTTTTTATGGCTATGCGAAAGATGAAGATCTTGTAAAGCTAATGAATCGCAAGGAAATCAAGGATTGGGCTAGTTTGCTGGTGGAGAAACACCCGTACATTGTTTATTTCTTGAACGATAAGGAATACCCAATGACGCGTTTCTTAACTTCCCTAGTGGTGACTACCGAGGAGGAGGATCATGCCGTTTATTTCAATGAAACGGAGCTATCCGATTTCAGAGCTTTTGTTTCCAATGCCTTGGTTGAGCTAGCGCAATGGTTAGGTGAAGACCTGGAAGAAGTCCAACAAAAATTTAATAAAAACTTCGAATAGGGCACATTTTATCGTTTCTGGGCATATAGTATTAATAATACTGGGCCTCTACCCTCACCGGAGGCAAGGGGCAGAGGGAGCGATTTTTATGGCCAAAAATATTACTGTTGGTGAGATTTTAGAAGGAAAAGTAACAGCTATAAAGGAATATGGTGCATTTGTAGGGCTTGGTTCAAATCGCTCGGGTCTCGTTCATATCTCACAAATTGCTAGTGAATATGTTAAACAAGTAGAAGATTATTTATCTGTTGGAGACACGGTTAAAGTAAAAGTAATTGATATATCGGAAGACGGGAAAATTTCCTTGTCAATTAAACAAGTTGCTCCGTTGCAACGAAAAGATGGGAAAATTCCAGAACCTAAGCCAATGAAAAGATCAAACGATATTTCTCGGGGGCCATCGACACAAGGAAAAAGACAGCCACAACAGGATAAAATGAATTCCCTTGAAGAGAAGCTCAAGAAATGGCTTAAGACAAGTGAAGAGCGAATTCAAGATTTGCAGTCAAAACAAAAGAGGAAATAGGCTAGAAACGGGGTCAGACCCCAGTTGAAATTTGTCGAATATGAAACAGAAGTAGGCTTTGCACGCTTTTGCTTCTTTAGGTCATTCGACAAATTTCGATTGGGGTCTGACCCCTTTAAACTTCCTGCCCTGTATTTGTCTTCTAAATGAGGTAAAATAAAAGAAAAAACCTAGGGGTGAGCATATGCAAGGTGCTTTATCCGGCGCAACCGTGGGAAACATCTTGGAACGAAATCTCCATGCCGATTTATACAAGGAAGTATCTGAAGAAAATAATCGCTATTTCTCACGCAGAGGCCCTTCCGGTGATATAGAATTAATTATTGCATTTGATGATATTGATGATTTTAGCAACTCTACACACTCCAATGTAATGATTGATTTTCAAAGTTATAAAGACCGTTTTTTCCTCACCGTTTGGACGGAAACAGACCCAGAGAAACCGCTTGGCTTCCCAATTAAGTTTCAACTTAGTGAGGAAGCAGATGTAGAGAAACTTAAACTTATTTTTAATCAGGAAAAAATTTGGATTCATTATTTAGCAACGGAAAATGAGGAACTCATTCATGTTTTTTCAGAGGCCTACGCTCTTCCAAGGGAAGCATGGGAACAATCGAGGGAACTTTTCAAACAGGCTCTCGCCCAAAAAGACCAACCATACATTGAGTCAGAAACAAACCCGTTCCAAATTAAAGAGGCAGACCAGCTAAGTGATTTTGACTTAACTCAAGAGGGAACTGGATATTTACTTGATTTCTCATCACTAATTCAAAAATGGGGAGAGGAAAAAGCCAAGGAAAAATTGATGGAGAGTCTTCTTCAAGCGATGCAGATGATACAAAGACATCCTAGAGAAGAGGTAAGACAGTCCCGGTTGTTGGTTTGGGTTGCAGAGCGTGCAGAAACTAACCATGAGGGTAAGGAGTCTAGGTTAATCTCGCTCTTTGTAACTCCTAATCTTCAGCAATGGTTTGATGTTGTGAATGAAATGCAAGAATACGAAAACCCGTTAAGCACCGTCTTTCTAGCCTTCCCAGAATTTTTAATGACGTTGGAAGACAAGCCTTTAAAGCATGGGGCATTCCCGTTGACTCTGTATGAGCAAGGAAATTTCTATTATCTTGAACTAGACGAAGAAGTCCAAGGGCGTTTGGCAAGGTTGTATACCGATGGAGGGAGAAATCCATATCATCCACAGTGAAGAAGGGGATTATAGATGGGGAAACCAAAGAATATAAAAAAACAGGATTTGATTTCTTCAGCGAGAAAACAGCTACTGCAAAAAGGACCAACCCAAGTTACATTAAAAAATGTGGCTCAGGCGGCAGGTGTTACTCAAGGAGTTGTTTATTATCATTTTAAAACGAAAGACCAGCTTCTACTGTCCCTTGTTGAAGATTATCTAGAACATTTGAAAACCGAGGAAAAAAGAACGTTAAAGAGTTGGTTGGCTGATGAAATGTATAAGGCTCAAATTTCCTCAGGGGAAATGGCACTATTATTTGAACTTATTTCTTTATCTCTTCATCAAAAAGAAATGAAAAATACCTTGGGACAAGCGTTGAGGCAAAAAGTTCACAATACGGAGGAGTGGACTGAAACAGATCCTGTAACTGCCCGTTTAATTACCGCCATGTTGGATGGGTTGGCTATGCAGGCTATCTTTGACCCTACTTTTAATGAAAGGGAAGTTTATGATGCAGCTAAAAAGAAGCTACATCTCTTGTTGGGAAAAGATGAATAAGAAAACTTTTGTATTAGAAAAATAAGGGCAGCGATCCTGGAAAGGAGTGAATTCCTTGACACACGTTTGTCCATTATGTAATTGTTTATCGGCTTTGTCACCTAGTTGTCCAAAATGCAGTCAGCTTATGGTTGACCAAGGAAGGGTAATGGATACCTTCGATGACTACAGCCCTTATTTGGATATTGAAGGAATGAAAAAAGTCGATGGCTATCCTGAGGATTTTTACAAACATCAGTGTCCACATATTTTTCTTTGTTCGAGTTGCGGAGAACAAATTACCCAACTTATCGATGAGATGATCATGGCTTAAATTTTTTGAAAATAGGCTGGCAATTTGTCTATGGGACTACCACCCTTTATCCAGAATTACGTAGTATATAAAAGCAATTTAGGATGGAGGTGGTTTAGATATGAATAGGAAACAGGCCAAGCGTTTACTTAAGGCTAATCCGGAATTTGAATTATGGTTGAGGGAAAAGCCGGAGGAAGTGGCAAAAGTAAGAGAACATCCAACTGAAGTCCAGGGGATATTCGAACAATGGAAAAAGGAACAAACACAAAAACAGCAGCTTGAACGGATTGAAATGAGTTATCGTCACATGTTAAACCAATTTAATGAACTGAATACATTACTGCAGCGCGCTGATCAAATAGCAAGCCATGTCAAGGCGATAAACAAATCTATAAAAGCCTCTAAGCTCTATCAAACGATGCTTTTGTCTTCACGTAAATCAGAAAAAAAATTGGTTTAAAAGGTAACACGAGGATAATAGATTTTCTTTTTTTTCCACGAAGTGGTATAATAATCACACTACTATCGTGGTTTTTTTAATAAGAAAGCTTCTATTGAAGCCCATTCGGAGAAGATGCATCCCTTATCAGAGGAAGCTTTTCATGCCGATAGGGATGTCGATTCAAGGAAGCTTATACTTTCCTATGCGGAAAAGAAGGAGGCTTTCCATGAAAGATTTATTGGCAGGGAAAAAATTTGTTATTATGGGCGTTGCAAATAAAAGAAGCATAGCCTGGGGAATCGCTCAATCCTTACATAATGCAGGTGCTACGTTAATTTTTACATATCAGGGTGAAAGGTTCAAGAAAAGTGTTGAGGAATTAGTTGAAACACTTGGACAAGAAAAAAATTATCTCATTTCCTGTGATGTACAAAATGATGAAGATATTGAACAAGCCTTTAACCAAATTAAAGAACAAGTAGGGACGATTCATGGGTTAGCTCACTGTATTGCCTTTGCGAAAAAAGAAGAATTGGAAGGGGAGTATGTGAACACCTCTCGTGAAGGGTATGCCCTTGCACATGATATTAGTGCATATTCCTTGGTTGCTGTTGCTAAGGCGGCCAAGCCGTTGATGACGGAAGGGGGATCAATCGTTACCATGACTTATCTTGGTGGGGAGCGAGTTGTGACTAACTATAATGTCATGGGTGTTGCTAAAGCTGCACTTGATGCATCTGTTCGCTATCTTGCGGCTGATTTAGGTAAATACAATATTCGGGTAAACGCTATTTCTGCTGGTCCGATCCGTACACTGGCAGCAAAGGGTATTGGTGATTTCAATTCTATCTTTAAAGTCATTGAAGAAAAGGCACCACTTCGCAGAAGTGTCGACACGTCAGATGTTGGGGATACAGCTGCTTTTCTCATGAGTAATATGTCCCGTGGAATTACCGGGGAAATTATTCATGTTGATGCGGGTTATAATATTTTAGGATTATCATAATATAAACACCCAAAAGCTTCATCGAAATCTCGATTGAAGCTTTTTTTATAAAAAAGGGTGCTAAGCACCCTTTTTCTCAATTTGACTGTAGATAGTCAGCAATTTCTGCCAATTTGCTTTCTGCAGCTCGTTTGATTGGCTCGGGAATGGTTAACGAAGGCCTTAATTTTTCCATGTAGCTTAATTTTTCTAAGTAGGGATAACCTATTTTTGACAAATGTTCTTCTAATGAAACGGGGATTTTTAGTAAATATGTACTTCTTGTAGCCGAGTCCTGGATAGTCAATTGAAACGTGGGCACCTCCATTCGCCCACACCGTTTGAATCCTTGCTGGATTAGAATCTCTTCTACGGTAGAGTATGGTTTTACCAACCCAACTATCCATTTGTCTTTTAATTGCACTGCAGTTCCTCCCCTGGAAATTTTTTTCAATACCCGAATGTGGGAGATGAAAACTAAGATAATTTATATTTATGTTTGAATTGGTTAATTATTCTGTAAAAATGAAATGAGGGATACTATGGGGCTAGTTGATCTTCATTCACATACCACCGCCTCGGATGGGACTTATACCCCCTCTGAGAGTGTGAAACGTGCAAAGAGTAAAGGACTGACGGCCTTTGCTATTACAGATCATGATACCGTGGCGGGAATTCAGGAAGCGATGGAAATGGGGGGGGAATGCGGGATTGAGATTGTGCCGGGGATTGAAATTAGTACAGTAGATGCAGGCCAGGATATCCACGTTTTAGGTTATTACATCGATTTTATGCAACCTGGTTTCTTACAACAGCTAGAAACCCTACGCAATGTGAGAAATGTCAGAAACGAAATGTTGATTCAGAACTTGCAGCAGTTGGGAATCCCAATCACCATGGATGAAGTAGTAGAAAGAAAGAAGATGAAAGAAGGAAATCTTGGCAGACCACATATTGCCGAAGTGTTGATGGAGAAAGGGGTAGTACATTCTATTCAGGAAGCGTTTGAGGTATATCTGGGTAAAACCGGCAAAGCCTATGCTAATCCCCCAAGAATTACACCAGAGAGAGCAATTGATTTGATTAAAGAGGCACAGGGCGTAGCTGTTCTTGCACATCCCGGTTTATATGCCAATAAAGAGTTGGTTTTACGATTAATTCATTACGGCCTTGATGGGATAGAAGTATTTCATCCAGATCATTCTACAGAAGAGGCTGCTTATTTTTCCGGGTTAGTGACTGAATATGGTTTAATTGGGACGGCTGGATCTGATTTCCATGGCGAGCGGAACGGGGTTATTTTTCACGGAGATATTGGCGACCGTACGGTCCACTATGATGCTGTGGAAAAATTACGGAAGGCTTCGATTGAGGCGCGTTCTAAAAAGCTTCAATAGAAGCTTTTTTTTCTTGCAGATAAAAATGATGGTGATAACGGTGTACGTGTTCACATAGGATAGCGTATAATTATTCTACCTTTACATGGGAAAGGAGAATAGAAAATGAGGAGACAAGTGCATAGCAAAGAGGTAAAAGCAGCTGCGTTGAAGCGTCTAGCAGACCGTGGGGTAACGATCGAAGATATTGCCGAGGTTGTCTACCTCATGCAGGCCCCCTACCATGTGGGCTTAAAACTGGAAACTTGTATCGATAGCGTTAATGCAGTTTTGGAAAAAAGGGAGATCCAACATGCCCTTCTTGTAGGTACAGAACTCGATATTTTAGCGGAAAAGAAAATGTTAACAGAGCCTTTACTATCCATTGTGGAAAGCGATGAGGGGCTCTTCGGATGTGATGAAACTTTGGCATTAGGCTCCGTTTTTGGCTACGGGAGCATAGCGGTCACAACTTTCGGACACTTAGATAAACAAAAAGTAGGGATCATTAAACGGTTAGACACTAAAAGGGGCAATGGAATCCATACTTTCCTCGATGATTTAGTGGCAAGTATTGCTTCCTCCGCGTCAAGCCGAATTGCACATCGTTTGCGTGATGAAGAAGAGGAAGAAAGAGAGAGACAAATTCAGGAAGAGAAAAAGGAAACAGACCCTGGGCAAACTGGATAAGAATTCCTAAAATGGTTAGGATATAATTAGTTGTTTTTTGGGGTCATTTCCAGTTTCTTTTCCGTTTTTTTCGATTGGAAATGACAGGAGCTAATGCATTGATTGAAGGGTTTGGACTTATAGTGCTGACATCCACTGCAAAATTGCTCCACATATTGCACAACCGGATTGGAGTAAAACCTTTTTTCAAATTCCAAAAGTTGTCTAATTAGAGTTCTCTTCAATTCCTCCAGGATGGTTTGGGAATCCATGGGGTCAAGCACAACAAGGAAAACCCTAATCTTATCTGTTTCAACAGTGATCTTTGCCTTTAAGTGCAAGCCATGATCACTGATATGAAAGCCATCTAATAACATTTGGATCCCTAAATGGCTAATTGGTCGAATAATATAGGTTTCTTTTATATGAAACTGGACAATACCATGAAAGTGGTGTTCAATTTGGAAATGTTCCTGAAATGTCCGGTTAATCAATACCCTTTTCATCCAATTTTTCAGCATCCTAACCACCCTTATACATTTTATAATTAGTTTTCTCAGCTTGGGTAAAATCAATGAAGGGAATTTTCTAGCATGAAATGGATATATTGGTCAAGAACATTTGACTCCAAATTCCAGGCAGGATGTCTTGCCAAACGTATGGAGGAGGACTGGTGGATCTACGGATACCGCAGCCCAAGAGAGGTCGAGATTATCCGTTTCAAGAACGGTAAATATGGAGTTCGATATGTTTGGTAAGAAAAGCTTCTATCGTAGCCTATTCGAAGAAGATGTATCCCTCTTAGAGGAAGCTTTCCCCCTACGGGGACTACAATCCCTTCTGAGCAGGAAGTAAATTCGACGTAGTTCAGAAGGTGATAGATGCTGTCATGCCGATAGTGATGTCAATCGGGGAAACCTATATTTCCTATGCGGTAAGGGAGGTGCTGGATGCCTCTTTTTTTGTTTTTTGGGGAAATGAAAATTTGTGGAAAACAAACAAAACAAATAGCTCACCTATGCGTATAAGATATAAGAACTTATACGGAGGTAGTATTTACATGAAAAAAAAGGTTTTGGCACTTCTAACAGCTTTTGCACTTATTGGAACTCCTTCTGTTTTTGCCCAAACCGAAGGAAGCGGTGAGGATGACGGCAATCAATCCAAGGTCAATATTGTTATGGACAACCAATATTTTAATGAGTTAGGTGCACCTAACCTGATGTTTAACGGCTATACCTATGTTCCTCTTAAAGCATTTGCAGAATCAATAGGTGCTTTTATTCAAGATTTGGGATCGAGTACGGTGAAAGTAGTCAAGCCGAACGTCAACTTAATTGTTTCTGAGAATAAGGAAATTAACAAAACCAATGATCGCTTTTCCATTACCCCATTTTCTGCTGTAACAAAGGGACAGACCAAGACACCACATATTTATTTTGCAATTGATAATGCCCCTTTAACAAAGGAATTGTATTCACGGATCGTTGTATTAGACCCGTCTAAAGATGAAGTTTCAATGACCCAATTAAACGTGATCAACACCGAAAAAAAAGGAACCGACCTTGTTGGAATTGTTACCCTGGACAAGATTTCATTTGATAAGTCTGGGAACTACACCGTTCAGTTTCTTATGAAGGTAAAAGGGAACTACATTAAAGTAGGTCAAACCTTGATCAAATCAAATTAAGGAACGAAATGTTTTTTTCCACATTTCCTTTCTTCCGGCATAATGATATAATTGTTTTAATATAGTTTATAAACCATTATTTTTGCATGAGAAAGGAATTGAGTGTAAGAATGAAATCGAAGCCCGAGCCTTCGCTTGATGTTGATGGACCAAGTATCCAAATTTCATGGAAGGATAATTCTTCATTGCTTGCGGAATGGGAGGTTACCGAACAGACCAAATTAAGTATTGAAGAAAGGTTTCATATTCCTATTGTTGAATTGCCTTTTGTTCTTAGACTTTACGATGTAACAGAACGGGAAATCAAACAGGATGGACTCGATCGTTACGTTGATTTCCATATAAACTATCAGGCGCCGGAATGGATTCTCTATGGGATTGAGGAAGGAAGATCCTATTGTGTAGAATTAGGGGTTCGAATGATTGATGGACGTTATTATTCGTTAATTCGATCAAGTCGCCTTTAACATGGCGAAAGGCTATCTTTAACAGATAGCCTTTTTTTCATTTTCTAGGATAATAGTACATGATCCGTCCATTAAATAAATGCAGTTCACCTTTGTACTCTTTTGCTAGGTATTTGCAAAATTCATTTGCTTTCCCTTTGTCACCATGTGTTCCGTCTTCTGGCAGAACAACCTGGATAAAGTGCTGCTGTTTCTTTTCGTCTGCTTCTTCTAGCTCCTCGACACCCACACCAAAAATAATATATTTATAAAGCTTAGGATCATTTCCTTTAAGATAAAACCATTTTCCCTCAGATTCTGCCTTTTCTACGAGCGTGTAAGGAAAAGCTGCATCCGCATAATCCCAACTTAACTGCTTTCCAGTTTTCGATGTCATGTCTATGTAATGATGGATTTTATCTTTGAGATCTTTTAAAGTGATCTGCTGTACTGTTGATTCTGGAACCAACTTGATAAATGCGCTTTGACCCAATTCATACTCCCCCTTCAGCAAAGCATTTGCACACCACAATATTAGCATTCCCCGATGTGTTTTACAACCAAAAGACATGTAATAAAAAGGGTTGACTAAATTTTTAGAAAAATATACAATAAACATAATAGTTTATATACAAAAGGACGCATACGTTAAATTGATTCTAATTGGAATAAGGTGAGAAGAAAAATGAATGAAACGCAGGACCGTATCCAGCAACTTCACGAGGCATTAAATATGTTTCGTGCCATCTCTGTAGTGAACAAGGAAGATTGGGAAGCAACAGCAAAAAAAATGAACCTAGACTCAGCTGTACAATTGAATATTTTATGGATTGTTTATTGCTACGAAGGTGTACGCGTCACCCAAATTGCGGAATGGACATTTTGGCACCCGTCATCGGTTGTCATCCATGTGAAGAAAATGATGGAGAAGGATCTTATCACGATTGAGAAAAGTGATAAAGACGGCCGTGTCGTAAATGTCTTCTTAACTGAGCTTGGCAAGAAAGTAGTTGAGGACAGCCGTGTACAAGCCCTGGACAACTTTCAATTTACTAAGGCATTAGAGAGCTTTAAAGAGAAATTTGGCCCAAATGTGACCAACTTGTTTTTTGAATGTTTAACTTTCCTGGCCGAACAGCTACACGGCGAGGAAAAGATTAAGTGGATTAAAGAAGGCGAAGAGAAGGTAAGAGAGATTTCGTAAGAGGAAGAAGTCCCAAACGGGGTCAAGTCCCAGTCGGAATTTGTCGAATAGAGAAAATTACCACTCATTTTAATTAAATGGCTAGAGGGGTGATTCGACAAATATTGACTGGGATCAGACCCCTTTTTTGGATATCGGGGTTTTTTATTGCTTTTAGTTCTGATTCGTAAAAAGAGAGTTTTTTTGTCCCTCTTCGCATTTTGTTTTGTGATCGGACTGGAGGGGACCTTATTTGGTTAGAAACCTACTTTTCTGGGGGTGTGGAGGACTCAGAGGACCTTATTTTCTTTAAATCCTAGGATATATTATGATTAATAGCGGAATAAGGGCTTTTGAGTCCGGACCCCACTCGAATTTTGGCATTTGATAAGAAATAGGGACTCTGCAGTCCGCTTTATTTTGGATCGGACCGGGGATAGCTTATTTGGCTAAAGAACACAAAATCACAGAAAGAAAGACCGGGTTATGCCTGGTTTTTCTTATTTTTGGGGACAAAGACAAAGAGAAGGTGAAAGTGAAAATAACCTATTGACTCAATTAGTATAACATATTATTATAATAGCATAACATTAAAGTTCAAATTCAGTTTAAATATACTTTGAAATTTAGGGAGCGTGGAATCATGGGGACAATCGTATGTCAAGACTGTGAAGCTATCATTGATCATTTTGAATCGGAAAAATGCGGCGTGCTCTATGGGATTTGCCACTGCTGCGAACATAAAGAAGAAAGAAGTAAAAAGTAAAAAAGGTAAGTAAACCTTCCGGATGGAAGGTTTTTTTATATTATTCTAGTTTATTTATCAAGGGACACATTCAGTCCCTATGTTTGTGGTGTAGTCCAAGGCTTATTTTCCCCGATTCTTATCTATAAGAAAGTGATCAACCGTAAAGTGGATGAACAAGAATTGTCCATAACCCTGATGACAACCTTTTTCCATAATCAGTACCTCCTATTTTTCATCTGATTCAGTCCGAATAAACCTCAGATTTAGTTAGGATCGTTCTTTTTCTCGTGTGAAGGAAAAATAGAGGAAAAACTTTCCGCTAATTAGTTAAGATAAATGGAATATTTTTCCGTTAATTTCTTTACACTGAGGAATTCACCCCCAAAAGTCTCCCTTCAAGCGAATTCAAAGAACAACAAACAAAAAAGACCCGGTGAATCTCCACCAGGTCTCCCCTCATAAACCCTTATCTAATTGGCGTATGCCTCTTGATTACTCTTACCGTTCTAATACTTTCATCTTCAGGCCCTTGTACTGGCAACCCAGCTTCCAAGTTTTGAAGGATGTATTGGATATTTTCTTCAGTGATGATTTCCCCTGGGAGAAAAATTGGGATTCCTGGCGGGTAAATCATAATAAATTCAGCAATAATCAATCCCTGGGCCTGTTTTAGGGGGACTATCTCCGTTTCTGAATAAAAGGCATCTCGCGGTGTTAAGGCGAGGGATGGGATTTTTGGCAAGGTGACTTCGACAGAACGCAGTTCATTTTTTTGATAAAACTGTTCGGAGAGCTGCTTTAGTGCTTCAATTAAAATAGAGATCGTCTCATCCGTGTCTCCAGGTGTGACTATGCAAAGGATGTTATATAGATCACTAAGTTCAACTTCGATATTATGGGTTTCACGAAGCCACTTTTCAACATCATAGCCGCTAATCCCTAAATCCTTCACATGAATGATCAACTTGGTTGGATCCATTCCAAATGTAGCTGGGCCTCCTAAGATCTCTTCACCTACACAATAGATTCCTGGAATTTGATTAACTTCCTGGCGTGCAATATGTGCCAAGCGAATCGCTTCCTCGATCATCTCTCGACCAAAAATAGCCAGTTGCTTACGTGCTGTATCCAACGAGGCAAGAAGGATGTACGAAGTAGATGTCGTTGTTAGCATACTAATAACTGATTTCACCCGATTGGCAGAGACGAGTCCCTCTCGAACGTTTAATACAGAGGTCTGGGTTAAGGAGCCTCCTAATTTATGAACGCTCGTTGCCGCCATATCTGCACCCGCCTGCATGGCAGAAACAGGTAAATCCTCATGGAAATGAATATGTACACCATGAGCTTCATCAACGAGAACCGGAACACCGTAATGGTGGGCAACCTTAACGATCTCTTTTAAATTCGCGGAAATTCCAAAATAAGTTGGGTTAATGACCAACACTGCCTTTGCATCAGGGTGTTGGGCTAGGGCATGCTGCACAGCCTCTGTTGTAATACCGTGTGAAATTCCAAGCTTCGGATCCATTACTGGATGAACAAAAACCGGTGTAGCACCTGCAAAGATTATTGCAGACATGACGGATTTATGAATATTTCGTGGAACGATAATTTTATCCCCCGGTGCGCAAACAGACATGATCATGGACATGATCGCCCCACTTGTTCCTTGAATGGAGAAAAATGTATAGTCAGCGCCAAAAGCTTCGGCAGCTAATTTTTCTGCTTCCATAATCATTCCTTTTGGATGATGGAGGTCATCTAAAGGAGCGATATTTATTAAGTCAATGGCAAGTGCATTTTTTCCTATAAAATCCCGGAATTCCGGATTCATTCCTTGGCCTTTTTTATGACCGGGAATATGAAATTGAACGGGATCCTTTTTTATATGCTCTAACAGTCCCGAAAAAAGCGGAGTTTTATTTTGGTCCATGACGTGTTCCCCCATTCCGTAAAATGACAACAAAATTGAGTATAACAAAATACCAGATCATTCAACAATAGGTTTTGCTCTTAGGATTAGCCTATATTTAAGAAATTAACGAAAAAAACCGCACCAGCTTGGTGCGGCACTATTTTCCATGATCCATAGTATAAAGTGGTAACACGATTTGGAAAGTCTCTTCAATTTTGTTAAGTAAATGAGCAGGTTCTTGTAAAATCGGATCTTCTCGATCAATTGTTATCCCGCACAAAATTTCTGATTTTCTCTTGTTAGCCAGGTTAGCAAAGGCATGTGATAAATCTTCTTCACTTAGCACGCGATTTGGGTAGCTCTCCGGTTTCGTATGGTCAAAGCTCCAGACAAAGTCTTCCGGAATCATCTGTTTTATTTTCTGTACATTTTCCAAAAATTTTGTTCCCAAAATGCCTTTTGAAGGGGCTTCATAGATTATGGCAAACCAAACAAAAAGGTGTGTTGGCCAGAGTCCTACCTGGAAATGAGGAACCATTTTATATCCGCGTTTATTATCTGACCATGCAATCCATGTATCTTTCGGGGGATTTACAGTCCTCCTAGCGTGTTTAGCTATGTGATAAAACATTTCTTGTCCTGTTTTGACAGTTAGAAGGGGAGTAAAGTGTTGTCCGAGCAGTTCAAATTTAGGGCGAACCTGCCCTTTTATTGCTTCCATCCGTTCTTCCAAGCCGTCTATTTTGAAGATATCAAAATCCTTAGCAGAAAAACCTTCAAATTCCAATTTTTTGCCTCCTATTTTTCCTCTAGATAACATAAATATACCATACAGCTACTAACGATATAAAACAATTCAGGAAAGCTTTGACATAACATAAAAAGAAGTTGATATTTTTATTTATTCGTAATATTATCTTAGTATAGCCACCAATTTCCGAAAATTTAGTAAATGGAGGGCGCTTATGAAAACCTATGAAGAGATGGAATATAGCAATGTGTCCCTGCAATTTGAATATACACAAATTCAAAGACTTATTGAAGAATTGGTTCATGCTGGTCTTTCTGTAAGTTGGAAGGAAACAAGCAAGTTTTATACCTTGTCTGTGCAAACATCGTGGACTACGCAAAGGTTAAGCTTTAATAAATATGGAAAAATATATCGCTTAAGAAAGAGAAACTATAATATCAAGGATCAGCGTTTTGCAAATATCCTCCACAAATTTATCCAAGAAGTTAAAGGGCACGCTGTGCTTAAATTCTTTTCCAATGGTCAGTTGGTTGTGCAAAATATCCGCTATGGAGAACCGTTTAAAATTACACAAATCGAAGGTTCAAATAAGAAGATTCTCTATGAAAAAGAATGTATTGTCTCGATGGAAGAGGTTATTCTTGCATTTGAACGCAATGATGCTGAGTTACGCATCCCTGTTCTCCGCTTAGAGTTGGATTATGCATTAGCACAGTTATTTGAGGCTTTAAGTGAGAACGATCAAAAAATGATTGAATCGTGTAAAGAAGTAATTGAGAGGCTTCGGCAGGAAATGGTCATACTGGAAATTTAATAATCAATTGGCAACAATGTTTCACGAGGAAGCGGTGTTTTTTTTACCACATAGGAAAGTATATTATCAATAAATGAACTATATTTTCCTATCAGCATGAAAAGCTTCAATAAAAAAAGAGGGATAAATCATCTCCAAGTGGGTATCAGAAGAAGCTTTTCTTAAACTTCTGGAAATTATAAAGTTCATACTGCCACCATACTCAAATTCGTAAGCAGCAGGGATTGAAGGGTGATAAGATGATGTTGCAGGATGAACGGATCTTTTGGTTTGGATTAATTTTTTTGCAATGGCTAGTGGTAATTATTTTACTGGTATGGATGTTCATCATTAATTCTCGTTCAAAAAAAGTCCTGAAGCAATTCCGCGAATTAACGAACGGAGTAACGAAGGTAAATTTGGAAGCTCTTCTAGGGAGATTTTTGGATCAGACAAAAGAAGTCAGGGAAAGTCATCAAAAAGTTGAACAGGAAATGACAGAGCTAAAAGAAACGATTGGACGAAAAAAGGGGAATGTAGGGATTTTTCGTTTCCATGCCTTTGATCACGAGGGTAGCGATCTTAGTTTTTCCATTGCCGTAATTGATGATTTGGAGACAGGCTTTGTCCTTACCAGTATTTATGGCAGGCATGAATCCCGTGTCTATGCAAAACCATTGGAGAAAGGAAAATCGATTTATAATCTGACCAGTGAGGAAATAGAAGCCATTGAAAGAGCTAAAAAGTCCTTTTCCTAGGGCTTTTCTTTTTGGACTTTTTTGAAAATGGGTATTTGGTCTATTGCTAAGTAGGGGGGAGTATGATAGCGTAAAAAACAAAGTGGAGTTGAACTGAAATGTTTGTATTTGACATTGACGGAACGCTTCTTAATAGTAATGAACAGATTCCACACAGTACTCTCATATCTTTGAAGAAATTAAAAGCAGCAGGCAATCCGATCGCCATTTGCACAGGCAGAACCTGGGCCTGCACTAAGCCGATCATTAACCAACTCCCTCCTCTCGTTGATTTTGTTATATGTGGCAATGGTTCTCATATTCGTACGAACCAAGGCCAAATATTATATGATAATAATTTGCCGCCGAAATTTATTAGGGGTTTCTTTGAACTTGTGTATGGCGTGACAGATTTCTTAATCGCTACCAACCGGATGGTCATTAGCACTTCTGCCAATACTCCTTATAACAACGTGGATCACTGTATAAAACCATTTAATACTAACCTTTTCAACGAACAAATACACGCCAAAAACTTGCTTGCTTTTAATATCGATAAAGTGCCTTATAGGAAAAGGAATTTAATTCGAAATAAACTAGAGACGTTGGATCCCGAAATTAAGTTAAGCCCTCTTTCAGATTTTTGGGAGGTTCTTTCTGGAGTGGATAATAAGGCTTCTGCACTGAAAACTTTGAGCGATCAAATTGGAATTCCGCTTAAGCGGTTTACTGCATTCGGAGATAATTTTAATGATTTAGATATGTTTAGGGTAGTGGGAACTGCTGTGGCCATGGGAAATGCCCCAGAGGTGGTAAAACAGTCTGCTCATTACGTTACAGCCTCCAACAATCATGACGGGATTTTCCACTATTTAAAAAAATATGTATTGTAGATAAAACCATATTTCCCAACAGAGCTAGGAAAGAGGTGGGAATTCTTGTGTAATAAAAGAGTACCATTTCACCGGATGGGGGACGATATGGGGCAACGAATTTCAACAAACTATATAAAAGTTTTGCTTGAGATTAAGGCTGACAAAATGGAAAGGTTTATTCAAATTTTTAGACAGAATAATTTAGATATAAAGGCAAAATTTCTTGATAATGGCCATTTGGAACTCAAGATCCTAGGTCAAAGGGGGCAGATCAGCCTTTGTTTTGAACGAAAAAAGGATCGATTTGAATTTGATGGTTCTTATCAGATTTTCGACGGAAAGCTTGCAGACTCCATGAGGAGGGCGCTAAAGGAATTTAAAGGGGATGCGATAGTTCATTGGTTGTATCACGGGTTTACCATGATTTATTACTATGAGAACGGAACTGTCGTGAAAATTGCGGAAAAGTCGCAGAAAAGCGAAAGAATACTTTATAAATATACCAATTTTAATGGACAGCTGGAATGGGTTTGGCGCAATCGAGATGCGGAAAAAGAAATTGATAAAATTAAGGGTCAAATCAATAATCTGCTAGATTTACGAAACACCTGTCCTGATGCCAGAAAAATTGATCAACGTTTAAAAGAACTTTCCCATCAGCTGTTTATCCTCGAAGCTTGATGAAGGTTGAAACTGAAATAATAACGAAGAATAATGGATAAAACTTCAACCGTTATTTTCCCTTTAACTGTGGTATGATATTGCTAGGCAAATTTCGATAACAAACCCTCTGAAACGAGAAGGTTGTTTCAAGTATTTTGACCGCTTAGGAAAGTCTTAGTTAACTAAAAGTGAAAGTGAACTAAACTTTTTTAACGGCATGAAAAACTTCCTTTAATGAGGGATGCCTCTTCTTAGAATAGGCATCTACAGAAGCTTTTTCTTATGCTAGCCCTACCTTGTGGGGCTAGTTTTTTCTGGTTAAAAGGCTTTCTTCTTTTAAAGAATTTGATATATACTTGTCCTATGGTTGAAGAAAGGTTAAAGTAGTGATTGTGAGGTGAAGAACTTGGCCATCATACAGCAATGGATGAATACATATCCGTTTTATTTTATTCTGGTCCTGGCAGTAATTCTTTATGAATTAGGTTTTGCACGGAAGCTTCCCATCTTAAAAAAGTTGGCGACATATGTTTTATTAGCTATAGGATGTATCCCTTTGACAATACTAAAAGTGTTAGGTCTTCCGATTATTGGAGCGATGATCGTGGCAGCTGTCATTCTCTTCTTAGCGCGTCTTCGTCGTCCTATGAATTTAAGGGATGAATCGACTACCGATGAATAATCTTTGAAGGAGTAGAAACTATGACCCTTTTTGATGCATTGTCAAACTGGACCCAATTAAAACTAGTCGTTAACTCCCGCCCAAATGATGAGGCTGCTGTTGTATCCTTGGACCACGTCGCTGATATTCTCAAGGAAGAATTTGAAGCTGTTCCAATGTCTTTGGAAAAGGTCGAGGATCGATACATGGTGACGTTTAACGAGAAAGGGGTTGAGAAAACACAGGCTTTTCCAGCTCAGCTTGCTGAGGCGTTAATCCTGTTTATTAACGACAATCCTGACCGGTATGAATTTAAGTAGGATTATCGCAATTACTACTAAATCATATTATAATAAACACATTGATTCTACAAAGGAGATGAAGAGAAAATGGATAAAACGGTAAGGGCATTAGTAGGAATTTTGGCAGGTGGTTTGGTTATTGGTCTTGGACTAGCCTTCTCGGGTGCAGGTGTACCAAAGGAAGAACCACAAGAGGCCGCTGCACAAGCACCAAGTGCTGAAGAGGTACAATCAATGGTTCAATCCACTTGTGTTGCATGTCACGGTGCTGACTTAAATGGAAGTGCTGGACCAAATCTACATAATTTAGATCAGAAATACAGCAAAGAAGAAATTGTTGATATTCTAGTCAACGGTAAAGGCGGAATGCCAAAAGGAACTGTTCCTGGCAACGAGGAATATGTTGCAGATTATCTTTTAACATTGAAACAATAAGGCATTCATGTCGAAAGGGATAAATTTCTGAGGAAGCTTATATTTTCAAAGAGGAGGTTTTCAAGTGGCTGAAACCGTTGCTAATTCATTAAACGAACAATTGTTGCCTTTATTGCAAAAAGAAAGGTTTGTTTTGTTAACAACGATTGATAAAGATACAGGCGGACCAAATACGAGCGCAATTTCGTGGGTATATGCACCAAATGAATTGACGATTTCATTTGCAGTTGATAACCGCTCAAGAATTGTTGAAAATATTAACGATAATAAACTTGTAACATTAACTTTGATCGGCGCTGGGTCAGTATTCAGTATTGCCGGGGAAGCGACTGTGGAAGCAGAAAAGATGGAGGATGTTCCGTTAAAACTGGCGAAGATTACGGTTCAAATTAAAGAAGTTCGCGATGTCATGTTTTATGGTTCACGAATTTCTGCTGAACCTCAATATGAAAAAACTTATAATAAGCAAGCTGCAGCAAAATTGGATGAACAAGTAATGACAGCATTAAAAAAAGCCTAGACAGAGTTGATGTGACCCCTAAAAGTTAGAGTTTTATATTAAGCAGCTAATTGGCTAGTGTGAAGACGGTACTGAATCGGACTCATACCAGCCAGTTTCTGTTTGATGCGTTTGGTGTTGTAATAATCG
>Ga0180216_1000565_pt1 | contig 38159 bp, 33 predicted proteins | sample eDN3rd37CBELigMG_FD_128879 | JGI IMG/M metagenome (GOLD analysis project Ga0180216, IMG submission 128879) | Enriched Miracle-Growth compost microbial communities from Emeryville, California, USA - eDNA 3rd pass 37_C BE-Lig MG (version 2)... ...
CCCTCCGCTTCCGCGCCCGTCCCGTGCTGGGACCGGGAGCGCCGCGGTTGGCGTTGGCCGGGCGGACGATCTTCGCGCGTGGGTCCATGGGCGTCTGCCGCGTCGATCGTGGGCGGATCCGCTGGTCGGCACCCGCGGGGCCCGGCGGCGCCCCGCGGATCGTCCAGGGCATGGTCGCCCTGCCCGGCGAGAGCCTCTCGCTCCGCGACGCCACCACGGGCCGCGAGCTCCTCACGCCCGCGGCGCGCGGCTCCCTTCCCGCGAGCGATCACCTGGTGATCGACCGGGAGGGAGGCCTGCTGGCCGTGGACATCCACGGGAGCTGCGCCGGCCTCCAGGTGGCGGGCGCGCTCGCCGTGGTCGCCGCTTAGACCGAGATCTCGTGGAAGTCCGTGAGCGCCTTGAAGGAGGCGAGGCGCTCCGCGATCTCCTCGGAGGTCAGCTCCCGGAAGCGCTCGAGGGAGAACTTCTCCACGCAGAAGCTCGCCAGCGTCGAACCCGCGATGCAGGCCTGGCGCAGACCGTCCAGGCCGAGGTCGCGGCGGCGGTGCGCCAGGTAGCCGAGGAAGCCGCCGGCGAAAGAATCGCCCGCGCCGGTGGGATCGAAGACGTCCTCCAACGGGTAGGCGGGGCTGGCGAAGACGTGGCCGTCTTCGAAGAGGAGCGCGCCGTACTCGCCGCGCTTGATCACCGCCCGCTTCGGTCCCATGCGGAGGATGGCACGCGCCGCCTTGATCACGTTGTGCTCGCCCGCGAGCTGCCGCGCCTCGGCGTCGTTGACGAAGAGCATGTCGACGCGGCGAAGCACCTCCAGGAGTTCGGCCCGCGTGCCCTCGATCCAGAAGTTCATGGTGTCGGCCGCCACGAGCTTCGGCCGTGCCTCCATCTGGTCCAGCACCTTCGCCTGGAGCAGGGGGTGGATGTTGCCCAGGAAGAGGAAGTCGGGCTTGCGCAGCGCCGGTGGAAGCACGGGATCGAAGTCGCCGAAGACGTTGAGGTGCGTCTCCAGGGTGTGGGCCTCGTTGAGATCGAAGCCGTAGCGCCCCTTCCAGCGGAAGGTGGGACCGGAGGCCCGCGTGACCCCCGAGAGATCGACCCCTCGCTCGCGGAGGAAGTCGAGGTGGGCCTGGGGGAAGTCCTCCCCGACCACCCCGACGATGGCGACCGGGCCGAAGAAGGACGCGGCGGTGGAGAAGAAGGTGGCGGAGCCGCCCGGGACTTCCTCCCGCTTTCCGAAGGGGGTCTCCAGGCTATCGAGGGCGATGGATCCTACGGCGAGAATGGACATGGGGCCGATCTAGCCCGATGCACCGGGTGTTTCAACGTCGCATTTCGCGCGGTGACGCTTGACTCCCTCATGGAATCTGCATATGTATGCAGTCTCTATGCAGGCAAGAGTCGGCATCGTCGGGGCCTCGGGCTATGCGGGAATGGAGGCCACCTTCCTCCTCTCCCGCCATCCGAAGGTGGAGCTCGCCTTCCTGGGCAGCGAGAGCTGGGCCGGACGTACGGCGCGGGAGAAGCTCGGGCTGCGCGGCCCGGTGGGTGCCCTGACCTACGGCGGTGCGGCCGACTGGGAGCCGCGGCTCGACGATTGCGACGCGGTCCTGCTGGCGACGCCCGAGGAGGTCTCCCGGGAGCTCGCCCCTCCTCTCGTGGCGCGCGGGCTTTGCGTCATCGATCTCTCGAACGCCTTCCGGGTGCCGGAAGGAGGCGGGGATGAGGCGGTCTACGGGCTGCCGGAGCGCTTCCGGGCGCAGATCGCCCGAAGCCGGCTCGTGGCCAATCCCGGCTGCTACCCCACGGCCATCCTCCTCTCCCTCTGCCCCCTGCTCGAAGCGGGCCTGCTCGAGACCGAGGGCCTCGTCGTGAACGCGGTCTCCGGGGTCACGGGGGCGGGACGGAAGGCGAGCGAGGAATACGCCTTCTCCGAGGTGTCGGACGACGTGCGGGCCTACGGAATCTTCCGGCACCGGCACCTCCCCGAGCTGCGCCGGATCCTCTCCGAGGCCGCGGGCCGCCCGACCGACCTCGTCTTCACGCCCACGCTGCTGCCGATCCGCCGCGGGATCTTGGCCACCGTCGTGGGACGGCTGGCGGAGGGCGCCTCCGCCGAACGGATCCGGGAGGCCTACCTCGCCGCCTACGCGGACGAGCCCTTCGTGGAGCTCGTCGACTCCCCCGCCGCGGTCTCGCTGCGCCGGGTGGTGGGCACCAACGTCTGCAGCATCGGCTTCGCCGTGGACGGCCCCCGCTTCCTGGCCTGCGCCGCCATCGACAACCTCGTCAAGGGCGCGGCCGGACAGGCCGTACAGAACCTCAATCTCCTCTTCGGCTGGGACGAAACGCTCGGCCTCGACGACCTGCGATGGTTCCGCCCCTGACTCCTCCCCTCGGCTTTTCCTTCTCCGGGGTCCACGCCGGCATCAAGCCGCACCGCAAGGACCTGGCCCTCGTGGTCAGCGAGGTCCCCTGCACGGCGGCCGGCTGCTTCACCCGCAACCTGGCCCGCGCCGCGGCGGTGCGGGACGCCGCCGCTCGCCTTCCGGCGGAGGGCATCCGGGCGGTGGTGGTGAACGCGGGAAACGCCAACGCCCTCACCGGCGAACGCGGCGAGGCGGACGTGCGGGCCGTCCTCGCCGCCACCGCGAACACCCTCTCCCTCCCCGAATCGGCCATCCTCTCCGCCTCGACCGGCGTGATCGGCGTCCCCCTCCCCGTGCCGAAGATCGAGGCGGCGCTCCCGGCGCTCGCCCGGGGCCTGGGGCCGGATCCCCTCCCGGCGGCGCAGGCGATCCTCACCACCGACACGCGGGTGAAGATGGCCGAGCGCGAGGCGCGGCTCGACGGGCGCACCATCCGCCTCTTCGCCATCTGCAAGGGGTCGGGGATGATCGCGCCCTCTCTCGCCACCACGATCGCCGTGATCTGCACCGACGCCGCGATCGCCCCGGCGCTGCTGCAGAAGGCGCTCCGCCGGGCGATGGAGACGACCTTCCACGCCCTGACCGTGGACGGCGACACGAGTACGAACGACTCGGTCTTCGCCCTGGCGAACGGCCTGGCGCAGAACGCGCCGATCGAGGCGGAGGGCGAGGACTTCGATCGCTTCGCGGGGGCGCTCGAGGATCTCTGCCGCGACCTGGTCCGGCAGATCGCGCGCGACGGCGAGGGCGCGACCAAGCTCGTGGAGTTTCGCGTGGAGGGCGTCGAGAGCGACGCGCTCGCCCGGGACCTCGCCCGCGCCTGCGCCGGCTCGGCGCTGGTGAAGGCCGCGCTCTTCGGCTGCGATCCCGCCTGGGGCCGCATCCTCTCCACCATCGGGGCCCGCGCGGCCGGCCTCGGCGTCCCCCTCGACCCCGCCGCCGCCACGGTCCGCATCCAGGGCGAGGTGGTCTACCGGGCGGGGATCGTCCCCTTCGATCGCGAGGCCCTGCAGGCGAGGCTCCGCGAGCCGGAGGTGGAGGTGGTGGTGGAGCTCGGCCGGGGGCCGGGCTCGGGCGAGGCCTGGGGCTGCGACCTCTCCTACGAGTACGTGCGGATCAACGCCGACCTGGCCTCCTTCCTCGTGCAGACACCCTCCGGGGGGATCGCCAAGGACGAGCGGCTCACGCGCCACACGCCGGGCTTCAAGGTCTCGCTTCTGCTCCAGGCGCTCTCCTACATCCGGCGCTTCGCGGGGACGCGCTGCGTGGTCCACCTGGGCGCATCCGCCATCCGGGAGGGCCCGCCGCTCTCGGTGGTCGCCAACGACCTCCTCCTCCTGCGCTCCGTGGGGCTCTCGCCGATCATCGTCCACGGCATCCCCAACGGGGAGCGCCCCAGCGAGGGCTTCATCGAGATCCACCGCGCCCTGGTGGGGCTGCTCAACCAGGACGAAGGCGGGGCCATCGGGATCTCCGGCGAGGACGGCGCGCTCTTCCGCGGGGAGGGCGAGAACTTCTCCGTGAATCACGCCTTCCTGGAGATGCTGGTGGGCAAGGGCTACATCCCGGTCATCGCGCCGATCGGAATCGGCGAGGACGGGAGGAGTCGGGTGCTGGACGCCGACCGGGTCGCGGCGGAGGTGGCGCTCTCGCTGGGCGCGCAGAAGCTCGTCTTCCTCTCCGACGTGCCCGGGATCCTCGTGGGGGGCAACCTGCGGCCGGAGCTCGATGCCGTCCAGGCCGAGGAGCTCCTCCGAAGCGGCGTGGTGGAGGGCGGGATGGCCCGCAAGCTGCGGGCGATCCGGCACGCACTCGAAAAGGGCGTGCGGCAGGCCCACGTCATCGACGGGCGCCCGCCCCATGGCATCATCTCGGAACTCTTCACCGACAAGGGAATCGGGACCCTCGTGAGGCCAGGGGAACGAGAATGAGCGAAACCACCCAGTCCACGGCGCGCGCGCGGAGGGAGGCGATCCGCCGCCTGATCCGCACGCGCATCGTCTCCACGCAGGAGGAGCTTCGAACCCTGCTCGCCGAGGAGGGCTTCGACGTCACCCAGGCCACGCTCTCGCGCGACCTGGCGCGGCTCGGGGCCAAGCGCGTCGCCCTCCCCTCCGGCGGGACCGCCTACGAGGTGGACGGGCTCGAGCCGGTGGATGCCGAGGAGGCGCTGCGGGCGGTGGCGGGCTCCGTCCTCTTCGTGGACGAGACGGATGCGCTGGTGGTGGTCCACACGCCGCCGGGGGCCGCGCCCTCCGTGGGCCTGGCGCTGGACCAGAGCCGCATGCCGGGGCTGGCGGGGACGATCGCGGGGGACGACACGATTTTCATCGCGCCGAAGAAGGGCATTTCGCCCGAGGAGATTGCAGAAGAGCTTCGCGCGATCTGGATGAAAGGCCGACCATGAAGGAAAAGATCGTACTGGCGTACTCCGGGGGTCTCGACACCTCGATCCTCGTCCACCTCCTCACCCATCGGCACGGCTACGAGGTGGTCGCCTGCCACACCGACGTGGGCGAGGCCAAGGACCCGGAAGCCCTCGCCGAGCGGGCGAAGGCCGCGGGCGCCGTGGCCTTCGAATTCGTGGAGGCCCGCGAGGAATTCGCCGAGGAATTCTGCTTCCCCGCCCTCCAGGCGAACGCGCTCTACCAGGGCGTCTACCCCCTCTCGGCCGCCCTCTCCCGTCCGCTGATCGCCCGGCACCTGGTGCGGGTGGCACGCGAGCACGGCGCCACCGCGGTGGCCCACGGCGCGACCGGCAAGGGCAACGATCAGGTGCGGTTCGAGCTGGCGATCAAGGCGCTCGCCCCCGACCTCCGCGTGGTGGCGCCGCAGCGCGAGCACAACATCACCCGCGACGCGGCCCTCGCCTACGCGGCGGAGCACGGGATCCCCGTCTCCGCGACGCGCCGCTCGCCCTATAGCATCGACGAGAACCTCTGGGGCCGGAGCATCGAGGGCGGCGTCCTCGAGGATCCCGCCTGCGAGCCCCCCGAGGACGCCTTCGCCTGGACCAAGGGCTTCGGCGAGGCCGCGCCCGAGCCGGAGACCCTCCGGATCGCCTTCGAGAAGGGCCGCCCCACCCACGTGAACGGGGAGGCCCTCTCCCCCGCGGCGCTCATCGCCCGGGTCTCGAAGATCGCGGGGCGGCACGGCGTCGGGCGGATCGATCTGATGGAGGACCGCGTGGTGGGCATCAAGAGCCGGGAGCTCTACGAGTGCCCCGCCGCCGTCACCCTGATCACCGCGCACAAGGACCTGGAGCGCTTCACCAGCCTGCGCGCGACGAACGACCTCAAGCAGGCCCTCGACCAGCAGTACGCCAACCTCATCTACGACGGATTCTGGTTCTCCCAGCTCCGGGACGCCCTGCAGGCCTTCAACGAGGTGGTGCAGCGGACGGTGACCGGCGAGGTGACGCTCAAGCTCTTCCAGGGCTCGGTCCGCGTCGTCGGCCGGAACTCGCCGCACGGCCTCTACGACCACGCGCTCTCGACCTACGACGAGGCCGACCGCTTCGACCACCGCGCCGCCGCGGGACTGATCGAGCTGCAGGGCCTCCCCCTGCAGCTCTTCGCCCGACTCGCGGGAGGACGGTCGTGAGCATCGCCCGCACCGAAGCCGCCTCGAGCGGGAAGTCGCTCCTTCCCGAGATCCTCGAGTTCACGACCTCCCTCGCCCAGGACCGGATGCTGCTTCGCGAGGATCTCGTCGGCAGCCTGGCCCACCTGAGGATGCTCGCCGAGACCGGCCTCGTCTCCCGGGAGGACGCCAGGAAGATCCACTACGGGCTGGTGGCGCTCTGGGAGGAGGCCAAGGCGGGCACGCTCCGCCTCCCCCCGGAGGAGGACGTCCACATGGCCGTGGAGGCGGAGCTCTCCGCCCGGCTCGGCGAGGTGGCCGGCCGCCTCCACACGGCCCGCTCGCGCAACGACCAGGTGGCGCTGGACCTGCGGCTCCACGTGCGCGAGCAGATCGCGGCCGTCTTCGAGGGCCTCGCCTCGATCCTCGAGATGCTCGCCGGACGGGCCGAGGAAGAGGGGGATCTCCTCCTCCCCTCCTACACCCACCGGCAGCGGGCGCAGCCGATCCGCCTCGCCTACTGGCTCGCGGCCCACGGCTCGATGTTCGCCCGGGACGTGGAGGCCTTCGTCTTCGCCTACGAGCAGGCGGATCGGCTCCCCCTCGGCGTGGGCGCGATCGCCGGCACCGGCCTCCCCATCGATCGCGAGACGACCCGTCGCCTCCTGCGCTTCTCCGACCTGACCTGGAACGGCCTGGACACGGTGGGCGACCGCGACTTCGCGCTGGACTTCACCTACGCGGTGGCGCGTCTCCTCCTCCACGCGGGCCGGCTCTCGGCGGATCTGGTGGACTTCGCCTCCTCCGAATTCGGCTTCGTCCGCCTGGACGGCGAGATCGCCTGCGGCTCGAGCCTCATGCCGCAGAAGCGGAATCCCGACGTCTTCGAGCTCGTCCGGGGCAAGTCGGCGCGGGGCATCGGCAACCTCGTCTCCCTTCTCTCGCTGGTGAAGGGGCTACCCGCCGGCTACCAGCGCGACCTCCAGGAGGATCGCGGTCCCCTGCTCGAGGCCGGGCCGATGGCCACCGGCGTCCTCGCGATCCTCGCCAAGGCCCTCCCCCACGTGCACTTCGATCGGGAAGCCTGCCTCGCGGCCCTGCGAGACGACTACACGCAGGCCACCGACCTGGCGGAGGCGCTGGTCGCCCGCGGCCTCCCCTTCCGCGAGGCCTACCGCAAGGTGGGTGCGCTGGTGCGCGCCTGCCAGGAGCGGGGGATCCCGCTCGCGCGCGTGGAGCCGGCCTTCGCGCGCACGATCGATCCCCTCTTCGACGAGGAGGTCCTCGCTTCGGCGGAGGTGGAGTCCTCGGTGGAGCGGAAGATCAGCCGCGGGAGCACCGGGCCCATCGCCGTCGCCCACCAGATCGAGATCCTCTGGGACGCCGCCCAGCGCGCCCGCGAGGAGGCGCAGAACATCCCCACCCTGGATGCCCTCTTCGAATCGCTGCGGGAGTTCGAACCATGACGCGACATTTCTTGCGACTCGGCGATTTCGACCGCCCCGAACTCGAGCGCATCCTCGCGCGCGCCGCCGAGCACAAGCGCGATCGTCGGCGCGGCGTCCACGAGCCCACGCTGGCGGGCAAGACCCTGGTGCTCCTCTTCGAGAAGGCCTCCACGCGGACGCGGGTCTCCTTCGAGGCAGCCATCTTCCAGCTCGGCGGGAGCGCCATCACCCTCCCCTGGGCGGAGAGCCAGGCGGCGCGGGGCGAGCCCCTCTCCGACACGGCGCGCGTCCTCTCCGGCTACGCCGACGCGATCGCCTTCCGCACGCACGGCGAGTCGCGCCTGCTCGAGCTCGCCCGCGCGGCCACCGTCCCGGTGATCAACGCGCTCACCGACGAGGGGCACCCGGTGCAGGTCCTCACCGATCTCTTCACGGTGCAGGAACGCTTCGGGAGCCTGGAGGGCCGCAAGGTGGCCTGGGTGGGCGACGGCGCCTCGAACATGGCGCGCTCGTGGGCCGAGGCGGCCCGGATCTTCGGGATCGAGCTGCGCATGGCCTCGCCCGCGGGTTTCGAACTCCCCGAGGCGCTTCGCCACGACCGGGTGCGGATCGCCGAGTCGCCCGAGGAAGCGGTCCGAGGCGCCGACGTCGTCTCCACCGACACCTGGACGAGCATGGGGCAGGAGGAGGAGCGGGAGCGGCGCCTCGCGGCCTTCCGCGGCTACACCGTGGACTTGGCCCTCCTCGAGAAAGCGCCCGACTCGGCCATCGTCCTCCACTGCCTCCCGGCGGTGCGCGGCGAGGAGATCACCGACGAGGTGATCGAGTCGCCTCGGTCGGCGATCTTCGAGCAGGCGGAAAACCGTCTCCACGTGCAGAAGGCGCTGCTCGAACACCTGCTCGGCGGGCGATCCTAGAGGACGCGGAGGAGCCGACCGGTTTGGACCCCACGGGCCGGTCGGCGGCCGGGGCCGCCCTCCGCGGCGAGCTGCCCGCAAGCGGCGAGGATGTCGCGCCCGCGGTTCTTGCGCACCATGGCCTGCACCCCCCGCGCGAGCAGCCCCTCGGCGAACTGGTGTACCCTATCCTCGGGCGAGGGCTCGTAGGGAAGCCCCTCGTTGCGGTTGTACTGGATGAGGTTCACCTTCGCCGGCACCTTGCGCACCAGCTTGGCGAGCCGCTCCAGATCCTCGTCGGAATCGTTCACCCCCGCGAAGAGCACGTACTCGAAGACGATCCGCCGGCCCTGCTTCATGGGGAAGCGGCGGCAGGCCTCCAGGAGGTCGGCGATCTTCCAGCGCCGGTTCACCGGCATGATGCGGTCGCGCACCTCGTCGGTGGTGGCGTTGAGGGAGACGGCGAGCTTGACGGTGGTCTCGCGGCCGAGCCGCTCGATGGCCGGCACCAGCCCCGCCGTGGAGACGGTGATCTGCCGATGCGAGAAATTCGGCCCCTCCTCGGAGAGGAGGATGTCGAGCGCCGCCTTGACCGCGTCGAAATTGTGCAGGGGCTCCCCCATCCCCATGAAGACGAGGTTGGTGAGCGGCCGCGGCCCCTCGGCGAGGCCCCGCTCGATCAGGTAGCGGTTCACCTGGTGCACCTGGCCGACGATCTCGCCCACGCTCAGGTTTCGCGACAGCCCCATGGTGCCCGTCGCGCAGAAGCCGCAACCCATCGCACAGCCCACCTGGCTGGAGACGCAGAGCGTCTTGCGCTTGGTCTCGGGCATGTAGACCGACTCGATGTAGCGCCCGTCCTCGGTCTCCCAGCGGAATTTGATCGTCCCGTCCGAGGAATGCGCTTCGTGGTCGATCCGGAGCTTCGAGATCGTGGTCTCGTCTGCGAGGCGCTCGCGGAAGGCCTTGGGGAGATCGGTCATCTCCTCCAAGGAGAGGGCGTAGCGCTTGTGCAGCCAGCGGTGGATCTGCCGGGCCCGGTAGGCCCGCTCGCCGAGCCGAGCGACCAACTCCTCGAGTTCGCCGAGGGAGAGGGAGCGGAGATCGGGTCGCTCGTGCGTCTGGCTCGTTTCCATCGTCCGCGTTCTCTAGCTTCCGGCCCGGGGGATGACAAGGCGCAACGGGCCGGTCCTCGGTGGAACCCCGCCCTGGGGCGTTTCATTCGAGGGCCTCGCCGCGGACCGGCTCCTTCGGCTCGCGCGTTCCCACGAAGGCGATGGCCACGATGGCCGCGACGACCAGGGCCTGGGCCGCGAGGGTCTCGAGGGTGGGGAAGAGGCCGAGCCAGTCGACGCGGGGACCGCCGACGAAGGTGATGCCCACCCAGCCCGCCTCCTGCAGGGCCCGCACGCCCTTGCCCGCGAGGACGACGGCGAGGGCGCAGAGAAGCACGCCGGTGGCGGTGAGCACCCGCCCCGCGTCGAGCCGCCGCCCCGTCGTGCGGAGCAGGGGGAAGAGGAGCATGGGGATCGCCAGCCCCACCCCGCCACCGGCCAGGACCGCGAGCCCGGCGCCGGGCGATTCGACGAGGATCGCCTGGAGGAAGAGGACCACCTCGAAGGCCTCGCGGAAGACCGCCATGAAGGAGAGCGAGAAGAGGATCGCGCCCCGCCTCGCGCTCCCGGCCTCCGCCAGCCGGCGGCGGATGGCCTCGACCCTCCGCTTCGAGTCGAGCCGCGCCAGGACGAAGTGGCTGGCGTAGAGGAGGACGACCGACGCGAGCAGGGCGATCACCCCCTCCAGCACCTCGCGCGAGGCCCCCGTCATCGGCAGGGCCACCTGGGCGACGATCCAGAGGACGGCGCCCGCGACGACGGCCCCGATCCAGCCGGCGTGGACGAGGCGGGCGTCCGAGGGCTCGCCGGTGCGTCGAACGAGGCCGAGCAGGAGGAAGACGAGGAGGAAGGCCTCGACGGCCTCGCGGAACATCACCGTCAACGAGGCCATGAAGGCCATCTTCCGGCCGGTGGGACCCTCGAGTTCGCTCTCGGCCCGGGCGAGGAGCCTCTGGAGCTCGGCCGCGCCCTCGGCGACCTCCGCGGGCGTCGCCCGCCGGGAGATGCGCTCCCGAAGGTCCAGGAAGGCCGTCTCGGTCCGTACCACCAGGGCCGGATCCCGCGCGCCGAGCACCGCCTCCACCGGTTCGAAGCCGTCGAGGTAAGCGGAGATCACCGCGTCGAGGGCCGCGCTGCGATCGCCCCTCTCGTGGGCGCGCTCCGCCTCGCGCACGAGTTTTCTCGCCCGGGCGATGGGCCGATCGCCCGTGGCGAAGGGCGCGCTCCGCCGGAGGTGGGCGAGGACGTCTTCCGCCCTCGATCCCTCGATCTTCCGCTCCCCCAGCCAGGCCAAGAGGTCGCCGTCGTTCATCTCCGCCAGCTCCGCGGGCGAGATCTCGAACGACCCTCCCGCGCCGCGGGCCGCGGCCTCCTCCGGATGGCGGAGCGAGACGACGAAGAAGGCGAGGCTCCAGCGGTCGTGGGCCGGGAGGTGCGAGAAGGGCGGCATCGCGGTGCCCTCGATGCCGTCGGTGAGGGCGTTCATCGCGCGGACCGGGGAGAGGCCGAGCATCACCTCCTCGTCTTGGAAGCTCGTGGGCGGCGGCTCGAGCCCCGCCGCCTGCGGCCCGTCCCCCGCCCCCGTCTCGCCGTGGCAGAGGGCGCAGTGCTCGGCGTAGAGCTCGCGGCCTCGCGCGAAGGAGGGAGGCGTGGAGGGAGCCAGCACCAGGCCGTGGTGGTCGAGCACGTCGCGACGCAGGGCCCGGGCGGCGGCGGCGATCTCCTCCACCGGGGCCTTCCGCTCGACGCCCTCGAGGAGCGCCCCGATCCGCTCGTCGAGCCCGGGAAGCGTCCCGCCCTCGCCCGAGGCGAGCTCGGCTCCGATCCGCCGCGCGTCGACGAGGAAGGCGCTCTGCTCCTCGTACTCGGCCTCGTCGATCACCTCCCCGTCCCTCACGGCGAGCGCGTAGTCGCCGGCCACGTAGTCGAGGATGGAGGCGAGGCGCCGGACCCGTTCCCGGCCGGGGTCTTCGGCCGCCGGCGGCTCGGAGGCGCCGCAACCCAGGAGGAGGATGGAGAGGAGGAGGAGTGGAAGAGTCGCCTTCACGCTGCCTTCCCGCCGAGGCCCGGCCCCGGAAGAATGAGAATGCGTCTCATTCTCTTCTGCGGTCCGACGAAAAGCAACGAGCAGGCCCTACCGGCCCCAAAAAAGAACGCCCCGGAAGTCGTTCCTTCCGGGGCGTCTCCACTTGGAGCGGGTGATGGGATTTGAACCCACGACTCCGACCTTGGCAAGGTCGTACTCTACCACTGAGTTACACCCGCGTGTCGCTCGGTGTGCGGCGTATATAGGAAAATCGGCCGCGGGACACAAGGGAAAAATGCAGGTCCTCGCCGCATTTTCAGCGGCCCCCCTCGGCCCCCTCCTTTCGCGCGATCGCCGCCAGGAATCCGGCGAAGTACTGGATGGCCGAGAGCAGCGAGGGCACGAGGGAAAGGAGGAGGAGCCACTCCCCCACCACCTGGAATCGGAAGGCGATCGGCTCGACCACGAGGAAGTCCACCGTGTAGGGATAGTGGACGAGGACGGCGATGATCCCGGAGAGCTGCAGGGCGGTCTTCCACTTCCCGCCCTGGCTGGCGGCGATCACCAGCCCCTCGCTCGAGGCGATCTGCCGAAGCCCCGAGACGATGAGCTCGCGGGAGAGGATGACGATCACCAGCCAGGCCTCGATCCTCCCCATCTGCGCGAGCATCACCAGGCTGGCGGTGACGATCAGCTTGTCCGCGAGGGGGTCCATCAGCTTGCCCACCACGCTGACGCGGTCGAGGCGGCGCGCGAGCCAGCCGTCGAGGACGTCGCTCACGGCGGCCAACGCGAAGAGCGAGGCCGCCAGGACCGAGGAGAGCGGGTCGCCCCTCCAGACGAGCCAGAGGAAGACCGGGATCACGAGGATCCGGACGTAGGTGATCAGGTTGGGGAGGTTGAGGAGTTCGTCCTTGAGCGGCTGGGGCCGCGCGGACGGAAATTCAGGCGAGGAGGAGGACACTTCCCTCTCCGGTGAGTTCGACCCACGCCCCGCCCGGCCCCTCCAGGAGCCGCGGGGTGATGGGTCCCGTCCAGCCGACCAGCCCCTCCATGGGCAGCCGGACGCATTCGTTGCCGTAGATGGCCTCGGTCCGGATGGACCTCGGCGTGACCATCAGGACGTGGCCGTCTCCCCGCAGGCGGACCAGGTGGAGGTCCAGCCCGCTCCGGGGCCCGGCCACCCTGCCGTTTTCGAAGTCGAGGTGCTCCTCGAAGGCGAAGAGCCGGCTCTCGACCACGTAGAAATCCTCGGAGAGCCGCACCGGCGTGAAGAGGCGCGGGGGCTCCGTGGGCGTGAGCTGGGCGGCGACGATGAGCTGCCCGCCGCCCGTGCCGTGGAAGACCTGCTCCGCGCCGGAGCCGAAGGACTTGCCGGTGAGCTCGCCGCGGTAGCGCTTCCGCACCGGCTCGAAGGTGGTGTTGCCGCGGGCGACGATCAGCCCGTCGAGACGCGTGTAGATCCCCGAGGCGAAATCCAGCGCCACGCCGGCCGCCTCCACCGCGAAGGGGGCGCCGCGCGGCCAATAGAGGCGGAGGGATTCGCAGAGGGCGGAGAGCGAGGGCACCGCGTCGGACCCCGCGCTCGACTCGTGCGGCGGGGGCGACTCGCTCCCCTCCTTGCCCGCCGAGCGATCCCGGAGCGCCGCCTCCATCTTCTCGACCATCGCCTCGGCGCCGGCCTGCAGGAAGGCCTCGCGGGCGCGCTCGATCTCCCCGTTCTCGTAGTAGGCCAGGCCGAGGTAGTTGTGGGCGCGACGGTGGCCGGGCGCCAGATTGACCGCCACCTCGAGGGCGCGGATGGCCGCGGAGGGCCTCCCCCTCTTCAGCTCGACCAGCCCGAGGTTCACGTGCAGCGTGACGTCGAGCGGGTTGTCGTGCGCCAGGGCCGTGTAGATCTGGGCCGCCTCGTCCAGCTTCTCGAGCTTGAAGTAGCAGAGCCCGAGGAGGCTCGCGGCCTTCGGATCGCGCGGGCGAAGCGCCACGGCCGCCTCGAGCGCCTCGCGCGCCTGCTCGAGTTCGCCCGCGGCGAATAGATCGCTTCCTCGGTTCAGCAGCTCCAGAAACGAGTCGCTCTCCGTGGAGAACCCTCGCTCAGCTTTCATTCGTCCCCTCCCTCGACTCGCGCTCGAGGTACTCTCGGTAGAGTTTGAGAACCCTCACGACGTAGGCCTGGGTCTCGGCGTAGTTGGGGATCCCCCCGGCCTTGCGGACGGCCTCCGGCCCCGCGTTGTAGGCCGCGATCACCTTTACCAGATCTCCGTCGAAAAGGTTCGTGAGAACCCGCAGGTATCTCACTCCGCCGAAGATGTTCTCTCGAGGGTCGAAGGCGTCGGCCACGTACATCTCGGCCGCCGTCTGGGGCATGAGCTGCATCAGACCCATGGCGCCGGCACGGGAGACGGCGTTCGGGTCGAAGTTCGACTCGGCCGCGAGGACGGCGCGGGCCAGCGCCACCGGGATGGCGTAGCGGGCCGCCGCCTCGCGGAGGATCTCGTCGTACTCGTCGGTCTCGCGCCGACGGAGCGCCTGCCTGGCCCTTCGCTTGGACGCGTCGGCCTTCTCGCCGCGGAGGATGACGCGGACCCCGCCGCCCGGGATGGGCTCGTACTTCGCCTCCGGGCGATCCCCCCTCCCCACGTTCGAAAAATGCACCACGCCGTTCTCGTCCACCCACTTGCGGATGGTTCCGGCCGATGCCTGCAGGGGCGCGAGGAGGAGAACTGCTGCGAGTAACGCTCGGGCCATGGGCAACCCCCACGGGAACCTAGCACGAACTCGCCTCGCTCCCAAAAACTTCGGGCGGCGGCGCGGGCGCGGAAACGACTTGCTCCCGGACCGGGGCCGGGCTAGCGATCCGCGCATGTCGCCGCGTTTCGACATCCTCGTCGTGGGCGGGGGGATCGCCGGCCTCTCCTTCGCCCTGCGCGCCGCGCGCTTCGGGCAGGTGGCGGTCCTGACCAAGCTCAGCCCCGAGGACAGCAGCACCCAGCACGCGCAGGGAGGGATCGCCGCGGTCCTCGACCCGGAGGATTCGTTCGAGGCGCACGTGGCGGACACGCTCGAGGCGGGCGCGGGCCTCTGCCACCGCGACGTGGTGGAGCTCTGCGTCCGCGAGGCGCCCGAGCGCGTGCGCGAACTCGAGGCGCTGGGCGTCTCCTTCACCCGCGGTCCGGAGGGCGAGCTGGATCTCACCCGCGAGGGCGGCCATTCCGCCCGGAGGGTCGTCCACGCCGAGGACCTCACGGGGCGGGAGGTGGCGCGCGGGCTGTGGGAGGCCTGCCAGCGGGAGCCGAACGTCCACTTCTTCCCGCAGCACACCGCGGTCGATCTCATCCTCTCCGCCCGCGCGGGGCACCCCGGCCCCAACCGGGTGCTCGGGGCGTGGGTCCTCGACAACCGAACGGAGCGGATCGAGTCCTTCATGGCCAAGGTGACCGTGCTCGCCACGGGGGGCGCCGGGAAGGTCTACCTCTACACCTCGAATCCCGACGTGGCGACGGGGGACGGGCTGGCGATGGCGTGGCGGGCGGGCGCCGTGATCGCCAACATGGAGTTCTACCAGTTCCACCCCACCTGCCTCTTCCACCCCCACGCCAAATCCTTCCTCATCTCCGAGGCGCTCCGGGGCGAGGGGGGGATCCTCCGCACGCAGGACGGGCGCGCCTTCATGGAGCGGTACCACCCCATGGAGTCGCTCGCCCCCCGCGACGTGGTCGCCCGCGCGATCGACGAGGAGATGAAGCGCACGGGGGACGCCTGCGTCTACCTGGACATGACGCACCTGCCCGCGGCCTTCCTCCAGCGGCGCTTCCCCAACATCGACGCCACCTGCAAGCGCTTCGGGATCGACATGTCCACCCAGTGGATCCCCGTCGTTCCCGCGGCGCACTACCAGTGCGGGGGCGTGCTCGTGGACTCGTGGGGGAGGACCTCCATCCCGAACCTCCTGGCGATCGGGGAAGTGAGCTGCACGGGGCTGCACGGCGCCAACCGCCTCGCCTCCAACTCACTTCTCGAGGGGCTGGTCTTCGGCGCGCGGGCGGCGAAGGCCGCGGAGGAGCTCCTCGGCTCCACGCCGGATCCGGTGGAGGTGGCGCCGCCGGACGAGGGCGCCTTCGCCCAGCCCGACGAGGCCGTGGTGGTCAGCCACAACTGGGACGAGATCCGCCGCCTGATGTGGAACTACGTCGGCATCGTGCGGACCACCAAGAGGCTGCAGCGGGCCAAGGCGCGGCTGGATCTCCTCCGCGAGGAGATCCGCCAGTACTACTGGCAGTACAAGCTGACGCGCGACTTCGTGGAGCTGCGCAACATCGCCGACGTCGCGCACATGATCGTGCGCTGCGCCCTCGAGCGGAAGGAGAGCCGCGGCCTCCACTACACCCTCGACCACCCCGAGCGCGACGACGCGAACTTCCTCCGCGACACCGTCATCTCCCGAAACGGTTAGCCGACGGAGCGCTCGAGTTCCCGGCTCTGCTCCTCGGAGAGGACGCCCACGCCGTCGAGGACGTCGCGGAGGTGGCGGGTGACGGCGTTGAAGATCCCACGCAGGAGCTCCGGCCGATCGGCGATCAGCGCGAGGAGGTCGTGACGATCGATCGCGAGGAGGCGGGCCTCCTCGCTGGCGACCACCGCGGTGACGGGCCGCCTTCCACCGTCGAGTACCGAGGTCTGGCCGAAGGTGTCGCGCTCCTCCACCCGCAAGACCTCCCGCCCTCCCCTCGTGCAGATCACCCTCCCCTGGATCACCACGTAGAGCGCGCCGGCCTCGTCTCCCTCGCGGTAGACGATCTCGCCGCGGCGGTAGGTTTCCTCGCGGCTGATCTGGGCGAGCGCGACCAGGTCGTCGACGTCGCCCTCGGCGAAGGCGTCCACGCCCTCGAAAAGAAAGACACGCTCGATGATCTTGGCGTCCATTTCCGCCTCCTCCGCGGTCGGGGGGATGGGGGGATGATCGGGCCAGGTGAGCCTGGCCGTCTGCCTCGCGATGGCGGCGAGCTCCACGTCGTCCGAGACCGCCAGCTCCATCACGCGGGCCGGTGCGCGGCGCGGGTCCGGACGGAACGCGCCCTCCTCGGGGGCCGGCAGCCGGTGGTAGGCCTCGAGGACGGGGACGAGGGAATCGCGGAACGCGGGGTCGAGGATGTTCTCGAGGAGTTCGATGCAGTAGGCGCGATCCCTGGGCCCTCCGCCGGCGAAGGCCCTCCACGCCCCGATGATGGGCATGTCGGCGAAGCGGATCTGGAGGAGTCGGAAGACGAGCTCCAGGTTCTGCTCCAGGCGATCGCCGAGCGCCCGGACCAAGGGTGAGCCCGGCGGGAGCGCCGCCTCCAGATCCCGGTAGACCCGCAGGTAGTACTCGTAGTCGGCGAGCCGACGGAGCGTCGCCTCCCGTAGCCGCGCCCGCTCCACCGGGACCTCCGGATGCTCCTGGTGCAGCTTGGAGAGCTGGATCGCGATGCGGTAGCGCAGATAGGCGTGGTCCACGATGTTCGAGTAGAGCATCGCGTGCGAGGCGTCCTCGGTGCCGATGGCCCGCAGCACCCGAGGGATCTCCAGGCGGAGCGAGAGCGGCAGGCTGCGGTCGTCGAGCCAGTCCGCGAGGAGGGGGACCGCCGCGTCCCCGTAGGCGACCAGCGCCCGCCGCGCGTGCGTCCGGACCGCGCGATCGGAAAGCAGCCCCGCGAGGGTCGGGAGGAGCCGCACGTCCTTCGACTCGCCGGCGGCGAGGCACGCCTCGCGCCGCACACTGGCCTCCACGTCGCCGAGGTAGCGCTCGATCTCGGCCGCGTAGGTCGAGGCACCGAGCTTGCCCAAGGCCCGCACCGTCTCGCGCCTCTGCTCCGCGGTGGCATCCTCGTCCTCGAGCCTCTCGCGGAGCGAGCGCGCGGCGGGACCGTCCTCGCCCTCCCAGGGCAGGAGCGCGGCGATCGCCGCCCCCGCCAGCGGATCGTCCGGGCGATCGAGGTAGGGCTCGAGCACCTCCTTCGCCCGCGCGGGGGAGAGGGCGCCGAGCGCGAGGGCCGCGTCGTAGGCCACCTCCGCGTCGCCCTCCTCCACCATCGTCGCGAGCCGCTCGGAGACCGTCGCCACGGCCCGCTCCCGCGCCAGGCGGATCGCCGTGCGCCGCACCCGCGGGTCCTCGTGGTGGAGGAGCCGGGGGAGGTGGGGCGCGGGGTCGAAGCGCGGGTCGTCGCGGAGGAGGGCGAGCGCGATCAGGATCCGCACGGCCTCGCTCCGACCGAGCTCCCGTTCGAGCGCCGTCCGATCTTCCGCCTGCGCGGGGCTGGCGCCCTGCCCTCCGGCCCGCGTGAGCCGCTCCTCGATCGTCTCCAGGTAGGCGCGGCGGGCCCGACGCAGGACGAGGACGATGGCGGCGACCAGGCCGACGATCCCGCCCAGGAGGATGGACTCGTCGAAGCGCCGGCCGGCGAAGAGGAGCATCACGCCGCCGAGGGCGAAGCCCACCTTCTTGACCAGCCCGTCGATGAAGGAGCGGACCGGCGCGCGGATCGAATCGGGCATCGGCCCGTAGAGGAGCTGGAAGGCGGAGGGGTTCAGCGAGAGGCTCCCGGCCGACTCCACCAGGCGGAGTGCGAAGGCCGGGCCGAGGCCGGGGAGCGCGAGACAGGCGATCGCGGAAAGCCCGGTGAGCGAGGGCGTGACGGCCAGGTAGCGGAACACGCCCCAGCGCTCGACGACGCGACCGGCGGCGCCGATCTGGAAGACCACCGCGATCACGCCCATCCAGAGGTTGAGGGCCCCGAAGAGCGAGGCCATCTCTCCCTCGCCGAGCACCGCGCCCGCCCGCGCGCGGAAGACGTAGTCCGCGACGGCGGTGAGCGAGGCGAGGAGGAGCATCAGCACCGCCATCCCCCGGGCGAGGGGATTTCGGCGCAGGTAGGCGCGGGCCTGGCGCGCCGCGTCCTCTCCGGGCAGGTCGATGGATTCGGTCCGGGGATCGAAGCGCACCCAGCGGTAGAGCGCCTGCCCCACGGAGGCGGTGGCCAGAAGGATCGCCATGCCGATCGGGAGCAGACCCACCGCCCCGATCCGCGCCCCCAGGAGCTGGGCGAGCGAACCCGCGACGATGGCCCCCGCCATGCCCGCGCCGCCGAGGATGCCGAAGATCCGCCGGCTCTCACGGGGGTCGAAGATCTCCGAGACCCCTCCCCAGAAACGGATGGAGACGAGGGTGGCGAAGGCCTCGCCGTAGACGTAGAGGCCGAGCACGGCCCAGGGATTTCCGTGTTCCGCCAGGACGGTCAGTACCCCGAGCGCGATGGAGGCGCCGATAAGCCCGCGCCGCGGGATGCGCCGCGGCGCCCGCCGCTGCAGGAGGACCGCGATCCACGCGACCAGGCCGGTGGCCAGCGCGCTGGCGACGTAGAGCGGAGGCAGGGCGTGGACGTGATAGCGCGCGACCACGAGCGCGTTGGAAGCGCTCTTGACCAGGACCACCGCGGCGACGAAGCCCAGGTGGTAGGCACTCGCAAGCGCGGTCCGCCTCCCCTCCCCCGCGCGCAGGCCGAGGGCGGTGGAGAGCCGTCTCTGGGCCTCCTTGCCGAGCGATGCGAGTCGAGTGCGCGTCTCCAAGTCCGCCCACTCCTACCACAGCGGTGGGACGGGCGCTCGAAACTCAATCGGAGGAGGCGGCCTCGAGGAGCGTCGCCGGCCAGGTGAGTTCCCCATGGGCGATGGCCGAGGAGACGCGCAGCGTGAGGTTCCGCGCGCCCGTGTCGACCAGGGGCCGGCCGTGCTCGTCCCAGCGGGGGAAGCGCACCCGGTAGGCGCGGCTGAAGGCCCCCAGGTAGGGATAGAGGGCGCGGACGTTGGGATCGGGATCGGCGATCCGCTCGATGGCGATGGGCCGAAGGACGATCACGCCGTCGATCAATAGATCGATCCGCCAGATCGAGTTCTCCGCGTCCAGGTCGTTCCAGGCGAGCTGCTCGGTGAAGAAGCCCACGAAGAAGTCGAGGAAGGACTCGGCCTCGCGAAGCTCCAGGTCGATCAGGGATTCGAGCTCGGACTCGGTGAGCCGCCGCAGGCTCGCGTAGGCCATGGAGCGAACCTCGCGGAAGCGGGGGGCCTCCAGGGTGGCGGCCCAGATGAGCCGTCGCTGCAGGCCCTGGTAGAGGCTCTGATGCCGGGTGAAGCGCGAGAGCGAGGCCCGGTACTCGATGTCGGTGAGGCGCAGGCCCTCCTCGCCCACCCGCGTCACCGTGGTGCAGGTGGCGAGGGCGAGGGCCGCGAGGGCGGCCAGCGCCTCATTCCTCGCCCATGAAGTCCTTGCGGTCGAAGAGCGCGTGCAGGCGGAGACCCTGCGCCTCCACGGCCTCCCTCCCCCCTTCCAGACGATCCACCAGCGCGAAGATTCCAAGAACCTGCAGCCCCGCTTCCTTCGCCTTCTCCGCGGCGAGCAGGCCCGAGCCGCCCGTCGTCACCACGTCCTCGACGATGACCACCGGGAGCCCCGCCGGCAACGCGGGCCCCTCGATCCACCGCTTGGTGCCGTGGCCCTTGGCCTCCTTGCGCACGATGAAGGCCTCGAGGGGATGCGCCGCCATCCAGCTCGCCATGGAGACGGCCGATGCAATCGGATCGGCGCCGAGGGTGAGCCCGCCCACCGCCCGGGCCTCCGGCGCCTCCCGCAGGATGCGCTCGAGGAGGAGCCTGCCGACCAGCCAGTGGCCCTCGGCCCGCAGCGTGGTGCGCTTGCAGTCGATGTAGAAATTCGAGGTCCGGCCCGAGGCGAGGGTCACCTGCCGGCGCTCGAAGGAGTGGGTCCTCAGAAGCTCGAGGAGTCGTTCGCGGTCGACGGAAAGCATGGGATTCACGGGTTCTGCTCCAAGGCGCGACGCGCGCGCAGGGCCCGGAGCAAGCCCTCCTGGAGGGACTGGCAGGAGGCGGCCTCCCGCTCCAGCCGCTGGAGGAGCGCTCCGGAAAGGGGTGGACGTTGGCCGAGGAGGCTGGCGAGGCCCCGGGAAAGATCCTCGAGGCGCTCGAGGAGGACCTCGGCCGTGACCGCCGGATCCTCGTCCCAGGGCCCGCCCAAAGGCTCGGGTCGCGGCGGCGCCTCGGGCGGCGGCCGGATCGCGGCCGGGGCCGAGGCAGGCACCGGGGCGGGAGCCGGGGGCGGGACGGGCTCGGGCGGAGGCTCCTCGTCCTCGTAGGGCCGGGCATCCTCGTCCTCGATGGTGCGGTCCGGAGGCGGCTCCCCTCGCAGGACGGCCTCGAGATCCTCGAGGCGCTCCTCGGCCTTCTCGATCGCCCTCGAGATCAGCTCCTGCAGGGCCGGGGTGGCCCATTCCCTCCGCCGGTAGAGTTCCTCGAGGGCGCGGAGCTCCTCGAGCTCCAGGGATCGGCTGTCGATGGCGTCCGCCGCGGCGAGGATCGCCGCCTCCTGCTCGCTGAGCTCCGTGTGCACGCGGGCGAGGACCCGCTTGCGCATGAGCATCTTCAGCGCAGCCACCCGCCGAAAGCCCGTGACGAGCTGGTAGCGCCCCGAGAGGAGGCGGACCTCCACCGGGAAGAGCTGCCCGACCTGGGCGATCGACTGGGCGAGGGAGGAGACGTCGCCCACCTCCCGGAGGCGGAAGGTATCGTCGGGATCGAGCTCGTCCAGGGGGAGGTAGACGAGTTCGCGAGGCAGGATCGGGGGAGCCATGGCGGGCGCATCCTACGCCATCCGCCGCAAACGAGCGATCCCGAACGTTCTCAGGGGGCCCCGGCGCGCGCCGCGCCCCGCCCCGCGCGCTCGAGGATCCAGTCCCGCACCGCCGCGACGGCGGGGCCGCGGATCTCCGGGACCTCGTTGAAGACCTCGTGGAGCGCGCCCTCGAAGCGGACGAGGCGACGGTCCTCCGAGCCGACGCGCTCGAAGAATTCCAGGGTCGCCCGCGGATCGACCACGGGATCGGCCAGCGGCACGAGTCCGAGGAGGGGGAGCCGGATCTCCGCCGCGCGCGCCCGGACCTCCTCCTGCGCGCGGAGGGCCTCGAAGAACCAACCTGCCGTGGTGGTCGTGAAGTAGAGGGGGTCGGCCTTCACCTGGGCGAGGCGATCCGGGTCCCGGGTGAGCATCTCGTGACGCAGCCCGCTGGGGATGGGGAGCCTCGGCGCGAGCCGGCGCAGCCAACCGGCCAGGGCGAGCTTCCACGAGGGCGGCTCGAAGGCGAGGCGTAGATAGGGAGCCGAGACGACCGCGCCCGCGAAGGCGGCATCCTCGAGCAGGTATCGGAGCGTCACCAGCCCGCCCAGCGAATGCCCCAGGAGGAAGACCCGGTCCGACGAGGACCTCGCCATCTCCACGAGGCGGCCGAGGTCCTCCAGGTAGTCCTCGAAGCGCGCCACGTGGCCGCGCGCTCCCTTGGAGAGACCGTGTCCGCGCAGATCGAGCAGAAAACAGGAAAGCTCCGCTTCCCCGAGCGCGCGGAAAAGTTCCATGTAACGGCCGCCGTGTTCGCCGTATCCGTGGACGATGGCGACCGCGGCGGCGGCCCCCTCCACGGCGTGCGCCTGCCAGTGGATCCTCGGTTCGGAGCCCTCGAAGAAGCCCTCCTCCATCTCAGCGCAACCTCGATCGCGCGTGGAGGAGGCGCTTCTCGATGATCCCGACGAGGCGGAGGTCGGGGTCCCGCTCGAGCACGCGCAGGGCCTTCTGCCAGGTGGCGACCGCCTCCTCGATCCGACCCGCGCGGAAGTGGAGCTCCGCCACGTGGTGGAGGATCTCCGGATCGTCGGGCCGCATCTCGGCGGCGCGCAGGAGGTAGGGCTCGGCGGCGGCGAGGTCGCCGAGCTGGAGCTCGCACCAGCCGAGCGAGTCCAGATAGGCGGGCTCGTCGGGGCGCAGCTCCACCGCACGGGCCAGCATCCGCCGCGCCTCCTCGAGGCGCAGACCGTGGTCCGCGAGGACGTAGCCCACGAAGTTGAGCGCCGAGGGATCGTCGGGGCTCGCCTCCAGGATCCGCGAGGCCACCTCCACCGCCCCCTCCGGATCGCCCGCTCGCTCCTTCGCCAGGGCGAGGGCGTAGAGGAGGCTCTCGCTCGGCTCGGCCTCGACCAGCTTCTCGAGGATGCGGATGGCCTCCCCGCTCTGGCCGGTGTCGAGGAGCGCGGTGGCGAGCGCCAGGATCACCGTGCGGTTCCCCTCCAGCTTGCGCGCCTCGCGCTGGAGCCGGCCGACCGCCTCGAAGCTCCGCCGCGCCCTCCGGTAGACGTCGGGGACGAAGCGGAGCACCTCCGAGTAGACCTCCTCGTCCAGGAGGCGCTCCGAGGTCGTCAGCGCGACCTCCAGGATCCGGATGGCCTCCTGCCACTCGCCGAGCATGGAGAGGCAGTTCGCCCAGCGGGCGCGGGAGAGGGGATAGAGGCTCCCGGCATTGGCGGGTACGCGGCGGTAGGCGTCGAGGGCGCCGCGATAATCGCCCCGGCCCTCCCGCACCAGGCCCTCGAAGTAGAAGATCCTCGGATCCGAGGGGGCGATCCCCTTCGCCTCCTCCAAGACCTCCAGAGCCCGCTCGGGCTTTTGCGCCAGGTCGAGGTCCATGGCGGTCTTCAGCCGCACTCCCACCGGATCGGGATGGGTCCCGAAGAGCTGGCGGAGGAAGGCCCGCGCGGAGCCCTCGTCCCCCTGGCGCAGCGCGATCCGCGCCGAGCCGAGGAGCGCGGTCGGGTCGGAGGGATCCCGCACGAGCACCCGGCCGTAGAGGCGCGCGGCCTCCGGGAGGCGACCGCCCTGCTCCTCCTGGACGGCCAGCTCGAGCACCGCGGGGAGGTAGCTCGGCTCGAGTTCCACGGCCCGGCGCAGGAAGCGCAGCTCCCAATCCGACCGGCCCTGCTCCTTGGCGAGCACCGCCAGGATCCGGAAGGCCTTGCCCTCTCCGGGCCTGCGCTCGGCGAGGCGCTCCGCCACCTTCTCGGCCCGCGCGTACTGGCGCAGGTCCATGCGCAGCGCGAGCAGGGCGAGATAGGCGTCCTCGAGCTCGGGGTCCGTCTCGATGGCGCGGGAGAAGGCCTCCGCCGCCTCCGCGGACTTCCCCTCCATCCGCAGGGCGAAGCCGTGGAGGAGGTGGGCCGGGGCGTGCCGGGGGGCGTCCGCGAGCAGGCGTTCCAGGGTCGCGAGGGAGCGAGCCCGGTCATTGGTCTTGAGCTGGAGGCGCGCGAGGTGGAAGCGGATGTCGGGGGATGACTCGTCGTAGAGGAGGGCCTGGCGGAGGTGGACCAGGGCAGCGGGAAGCTCTCCGTGGGCCTCGGCCCGCCGCGCCTCCAGGTAGTGGAGGTAGGCGCGATGGCTGGCGTAGGACGAATGCTGTTGCGCGGTCTTCCGGGCGTGTTCGATCGCCTCGGAATCGGCGACGGGGACGGCGTCGGGGCGCTCCTCGGCGGGTCCCTCGACGGGGAGGAGGAGGAACGCCATCAGTCCGAGTCGCGCGAGCACGTCACCCGCCTGTCGTCGAAACTATCTTGCCGAAGCCGTCTTGCCCCTGTCGAGACCGAGAAGTTGCACGATCGAGCCGACGAGGTCCTCGGGACTGTACGGCTTCACGATATGCGCATCGAATCCCGCCTCGGCCACCCGGGCGCTCGTATCGGGGTCCGCCATCGCCGTGCAGGCGATCACGGGGATCGTGGCGGTATCGTCGCGCGAACGCAAGAGCTCGAGGGCACCGAAGCCGTCCATCCCCGGCATCCTCAGATCGAGGATGACGAGATCCGGACGCAGCGTGCCGAAGAGGAGGCCCGCCTCGAAACCGTTGGAGGCAAGCGAGATCTCGAACCCTTCCGCTTCCAGGAGGGTTCGCAAAAGCTCCCGCTCGTCTTCGTCGTCGTCGACGGCCAGGATCCGGATCTTGTCCCCGGAGGGGCCCGAAAGCTCTCTCGGAATCGGGATCTCGTAGCGCCGCAGGAAGGCGATCAGGTCCTCGCGAGCGATGCGTCGATGCCCTCCCGGGGTCTTGTGCGCTTTGAGACGATTGGCCTTGATCCAGTTGACGACCGTCGGCAGAGAAACGCCCAGGAGCCGGCTCGCCTCGAAGGTGGTGAAGTATTTCGCGGGCATATCAGCCATCCAACCTCCTAGAACTCTTCCAGCCTAGTTGCCAAAGTTCAAAGAGGTCAAGACACTGAAATATGGGATCCAGAGGTTATTTGCGGTTTTCTCGCCAACAACAACGTTTCTCGATTCCCGGCGGGCCCCGCGATCGGTGAATCGACCGTACCCTCCACCACCAGTCCCAGTTCGCGACAAGCCCTCTCCACCTTGGCGACCGCTTCCCTCCGCTTCTGCGGATCCCGAACGACCCCGCCCTTCGAGACGTCCTTCGGCTCCAGCTCGAACTGCGGCTTGACCAGCATGATCATCCGGCCTCCCTCCGCGACCAGGTCGCGAACCGCGGGCAGGACCAGGGTGAGGGAGATGAAGGAGAGGTCCATCACCGCGAGGTCGAAAGGTTCCGCGTCCAGAGCCTCCAATGTAGCATGACGGACGTTGAGACGCTCGAAAACGCGGACGCGGGGGTCCTTGCGCAGCTTGTCGTGGAGCTGGCCGTAGCCGACGTCGACCGCCCAGACGGCTTCCGCTCCCCGCTGCAGCAGGAGGTCGGTGAAGCCGCCGGTGGAGGCGCCGAGATCCACGCAGCGCAGGCCCCGCGGATCGACACCGAAGGTGTCCAGGGCCTTCTCGAGCTTGAGGGCGCCGCGGGAGACGAAGGGAAGCCCCCGGCCGCGGATGCGGATGGGGGCGTCCACGGGGACGAGCTGGCCGGCCTTGTCGACGCGGTGCTCGCCGACGATGACCTCGCCGGCCAGGATCAGGGCCTGCGCGCGGGCCCGCGTCTCGGCGAGCCCCCGTTCGACGAGGAGCTTGTCGATCCTCTCCCGCTTGCCGGCCATCCTCCCCTCAGCGAGCGGAGGACTCGAGGCCCGTCTTCCCCTCGAGCCACCTCCGGACGGCGGCGGCGATCCCCTCGGCGCTGATGCCGAAATCCGCCCGCTGCTTGGCCGCGTCGCCGTGCGGGACGAAGACGTCCGGCAGGCCGATGCGCTGGACGGGGACGAGGATCCCGCGCTCCTGGAGGAGTTCGAGGACCGCGCTGCCGAACCCGCCCTGGAGGCAGCCCTCCTCCACCGTGATCACCCGGCCCGTCTGCGCGGCGAGCTCGCAGATCAGCGTCTCGTCGAGCGGCTTGACGAAGCGGGGGTCGACCACGACCACGCGGGTGCCCTCCTCCGCCAGCGTGCGCGCCGCCGCCACCGCGTCGGCCACGGTGGTGCCGCAGGCGAGGACGAGGACGTCGGGGCGCGGGCCGCCGGGGTGGACGATCCTCGCCTTCCCCACCTCGAGCACCTGCGGCTCGCCGATCGCCACGCCGGTCGCGGCGCCGCGGGGGTAGCGGATGGCGGCGGGGCCCTCGATCGCGAGCGCCGTCTCCAGCATGTTGCGGAGCTCCTGCTCGTCGGAAGGCGCCATCACCACCATGTTGGGGATGCAGCGGAGGTAGGCCAGGTCGAAGGCGCCCTGGTGCGTCTTTCCGTCGGCGCCCACCAGCCCCGCCCGGTCGAGGGCGAAGGTCACCGGCAGCTTCTGCAGGGCCACGTCGTGGATGATCTGGTCGTAGGCCCGCTGCAGGAAGGTCGAGTAGATGGCGACGATCGGACGCAGCCCCTCGCAGGCCAGACCCGCGGCGAAGGTGACCGCGTGCTGCTCCGCGATCCCCACGTCGTAGACTCGCTCCGGGAAGCGGTCGCGGACCTTGACGAGGCCGGTGCCCTCCAGCATCGCCGCCGTGATCGCCACCACGTTGGCGTCCTTGGCCATCTGCTCGCCGACCGCCTGGGCGAAGAATTCGGTGTAGGCCGGAACGGCGGGCTTCTTCTTCACGGGCCGCCCCGTGGCGATCTCGAAGTTGGCGAGCCCGTGGCCCCGGGTGCGCAGATCGCTCTCGGCGGGCGCGTAACCCTTGCCCTTGGTGGTCCGGGCGTGGATGAGCATCGGCCCCTCCAGCGCCTCGGAGGCCTGGCGGAGCGTGCGCACGAGCGAGACCACGTCGTGGCCGTCCACGGGGCCCACGTAGCGGAAACCCAGCCCCTCGAAGAGGATGCCCGGGGTCAGGAGCGCCTTGGACGAGTCGATCGCCCGGCGGATCCCCTCGATGGCCGAGTCGCCGTGGGGGAGGCCGTGGAGGACCTCCTTCACCCAGCGACGCCACCGGTTGAAGCTCTGGCTCGCGAACTTCTTGGAGAACCACTCGGAGAGCGCGCCCACGTTCGGGCTGATGGACATCTCGTTGTCGTTCAAGACGACGATGAGGTCCCGCTCCAGATAGCCCGCGTGGTTGAGGCCCTCGAAGGCGACGCCGCCCGTCAGGCCGCCGTCGCCCACCAATGCGACGATCTTGCCCACCTCGGACTTGAGGTGCTTGCCCTCGGCCATCCCGAGCGCCGCCGAGATGGCGGTGGAGGCGTGGCCGACGCCGAAGGCGTCGTGCTCCGACTCGGCCCGCTCCGGGAAGCCGGCCAGTCCCCCCTCCTCCCGGATGCTCGGAAACTGCTCGCGGCGCCCCGTCAGCAGCTTGTGGGCGTAGGCCTGGTGGCCCACGTCGTAGACCAGCCGGTCACGGGGGCTGTCGAAGACGTAGTGCATCGCCACCACGAGCTCGACCGCACCCAGCGAGGCCCCGAGGTGCGCGCCGTTGCCCTTGGCGCAAACGGCGATGATCTCCTCGCGGATCTCGGAGCAAAGCGCCGGCAGATCGGATTCCCGGAGCTTCTTGAGATCCTCCGGGCCGTCGATCCTAGAAAGCAGCGACATCTTGCCTCCCACTGCGAACGCGGCCCGGTCCGTACACCAAATGCCGCCCGAAAGCGAGCGATACGGCCCCGGCCGAAACGGGCCTCCTCATGCCGTCCGCTCCACCACGTAGCCCGCGAGCGCCCGCAGCGCATCCGCTTCTTCCCCCATCCCCCGGATGGCGTCGACCGCCCGCACCTGGGCCTCCCTCGCCAACTCCCTCGCGCGCTCGAGGCCCACGAGCGCCGGGTAGGTGGGCTTCCCCTTCGCCCGGTCGCCGCCCTGGCGCTTGCCCATCTTCTCGGGGTCGCCGACCACGTCCAGGATGTCGTCGGCGATCTGGAAGGCCAGCCCCAGCGCCTCCCCGTAGGCCCGAAGGGCGGCGAACTCCGCCTCCGACGCCCCGGCGGCGACGGCGCCTCCCTCCAGGGAGACGCGCAGGAGCGCGCCCGTCTTGCGCCGGTGCACCTCCTCCACCTCGGAGAGGTCCGGACGCCCCTCCATCTGGAGGTCGAGCTGCTGCCCGCCGACCATCCCCGCCGCACCGGCCGCCCGGGCGAGGAGCGCGACCAGGCGCGCGCGTTCCGCCTCGTCTCCCGAGGCCAGGCGCGCGAAGGCCTCCGTGAGCAGGGCGTCGCCCGCGAGGATGGCCGTCGCCTCGCCGTAGAGGACGTGGCAGGTCGGCCGTCCGCGACGGAGGTCGTCGTCGTCCATCGCGGGGAGGTCGTCGTGGATCAGCGAGTAGGTGTGGACGCATTCGAGCGCCACCGCGAAGTCCATCACCAGCGCCTGCCGATCCGCAGGTCCCCGGCAGGCCTCGAAGGCGGCGAGCGCGAGGATCGGCCGGATCCGCTTCCCGCCCCCGAGGAGGCTGTACTCCATCGCCTCCCAGAGGCGCCCGGGCACGTCCTCCTTCCACGCCCGGACCTGCATGGCGAGGGCGTCGTCGATCCGACGCTTCCGATCCGCGAGGAAGGCTTCGAGCTCCGGCTTCAAAACGGGATGTCCTCCTCGTCGTCCGTCTTCGGCGTCGCCATCGCCGGCAGGGGCTCGGTCTTGCCCTCCTGGAGCAGGACCTCCACCCGGTGTTCGGCGCGATCGAGCTGGCGCTCCGCCGCCTGCGCGATCCGCACGCCCTTCTCGAAGGCCAGCAGGCTCTCCTCCAAGGGCAGCTCGCCGCTCTCCAGGCGCTGGACCACCTCGTCGAGCTTCTCGATCAGTTGCTCGTAGGGGAGGGAGTCCCACTGGATCTCTTCGCCTCGTTCCTTTTCCAAGCGTCCATCTCCTCGTCAGCGGTCGGGGCCCTTGCGCGGGGGCGCGGCGCCCACGACCTCGATCTCCAGGGCCCCTCGGCCCAGTTCCAGATGCAGCCTCGCCCCCGGGGCCACGTCCGCGGCGGAGCGGACCACCCTCCCCTCCTCCGTGAAGGCGATGGCGTAGCCGCGCGAGAGCACGCCGAGGGGCGAGAGCGCCTCCAGGCGGGCCTTCCGCGCGCCGAATCCGTGCCGGAGCTCCGCCGTCTTCCGCGCCCCGGCGCGCGCGAGCCGCTGTCGCAGCTCGACCAGCCGGGCACGCTCCCTCTCCAAGCGCTTCCGCGGATCGCGATCCACGAGCCGGTCGACGAGGCGACCCAGCTCCGTCCGCGATGGTCGGACGAGCGTGGATCCGGCCCGGAAGATCCGCTGGCGGAGTTCGTACCACCGCCTCCGCTGCTGCTGCAGCCGCGAGGCGGGGTTGGCCTGGCGCAGCCTTCCGAGCCTCGAGCCGAACTCCCGACGCAGAAGGTTCGTCCTCCGCGAGAGCGCGTCGATCCCGCGCTGGCGCAGACCGTCCAGGGCGAGGCGGAGCCTCGAGAGCCGGTGCCGCGGATCCCCCAGGCCTCCGCGGAGCCGCTCCACCCGCGCCTTCCGCCGCTCCAGCCCGAGGTGGACGGCGCGCTGCAGCCGAGCGCGCTGGATCGCCAGCCGTTCGCGGAGCTCGACCTCGACCGGCGCCAGGATCTCCGCCGCCGCCGTGGGCGTGGGCGCCCGCACGTCCGCCACGAAATCGGCGATGGTGAAGTCCACCTCGTGGCCCACCGCGGAGACGACCGGGGTCTTCGCCGCGGCGATCGCCCGGGCCACGACCTCCTCGTTGAACGCCCAGAGATCCTCGATCGATCCCCCACCCCGCGTGACGACGATCACGTCCACGCGCCCGTCGTCGAGGCGGCGGATCTGGCGGGCGATCTCCTCCGCCGCCCCCTCGCCCTGCACCCGAGAGGGCGCGACGAGCACGTGGATCCCTCGAAAGCGGCGGTGCAGCACCTGGAGGAAGTCGCGGATGGCCGCGCCGGTGGGGCTGGTCACCACCCCGATGCGGAGGGGCAGGAAGGGGAGCGGCTTCTTCCGCTCGCGGTCGAAGAGGCCTTCCCGGGCGAGCTGCGCCTTGCGCTGCTCGAAGGCGAGCGCCAGCGCGCCCGCCCCCACCGGCTCGAGGCCGTCGCAGACGATCTGCGCGTCACCCCCCGTCTCGTAGAAGGTCACGCGCCCCCGGGCGACGACCTCCTGGCCGTTCTCCGGCCGAAAGCGGAGCAGGCGGGCCTGCCCGCGGAAGAGGACCGCGCGGATCTGCGCCCCCTCCTCCTTGAGGCAGAAGTAGAGGTGCCCGGAGGTCGGCCGACGGAGGTTGGAGATCTCCCCCCGCACGTGGACCGTGCCGAACTCGCCCTCCAGGGCCCCGCGGATCCGGCGGGCGAGCTCCCCGACCGTGAGGATGCGGGGGCTCGGCAGCCCCTCCGCGACCTCCGCGGACGGGCCTCCGCGCGCGGGCGGACCCTCTTCGCCGCGGAGGGCGGGACGGTCGAAGAGGTCGAGCTGGGGTCTGCGCGCCAAAAGGGGCCTCCGGCCGGAATGATAGCGACTCCTATAACCGAGGAGCCCGACAAAGTCTTGGCGGCCGGGCGCGCGGCCGGCCGTGTCGGGATGCGGGGAGCGGCGGTCCGACGGGGGAAGGCGCCGGGCCTCCCCGTCCTTCGGCTCCGTCGGGGCCGGCGAAGGCGCCTCGGCCCGACCGTCGCCGCGGGGGACGATGCGGGCCAGGAGGTGGCCGTCACGGGGCTCGCGGCGTGGAACGCCGGCCCCGGCCCCCGGGGCCTTCCCGCCGCTCAGGGAGGAACGATGCGCAGGGGCGTGCTGGCGGGCTCCACGCGCTCGATTTCCTCCTGGATGGAGCGTGCCTGCTGGAGGTGCTCCTCCAGCACGGGCACCATCTGGCGCGCCCAATTCCGGAGCCCGGGGTCGCTGGCCGAGCGGGCGCGCTCCTCGAACATCGCCAGGGTCTTGGCGTGGTTGGCCACCATCGAGCCGATGTACTCGCGGTCGAAGGCCTCCCCCTCGAGCTTCTCGAGGTGCTCGGAGAACTGCACGTGCGCCTCGTCCGGCCGGCTCGCGAGCGTGACCCCGTTCCTTTCCGCCAGCCGCTCGAGCTCCTGGTTGGCCTCGCGATGGGCCTGCACCATCTCCTCGCCGTACCTCCGGACCTCCCCGTTCACCGCCCGCTGCGAGGCCATCTCTCCGGCCTGGATCTCCGCCAGGTTCATCTGGCTCGCCCATACCATGAAGTACTCGTCCGGATTCCCGGCCGCGTGCCGCGACCCGGACGAGGAGGCACAACCCGCGGCGATCAGCCCCGCGCAGAGGAGCCATCCGATCGACCTTCCCCTCATCTCCCCTCCCCTTCGGCCCGATCGGGGCCGCCCCCTGTGGCCCGGGCCGAAACCGAGCGAGGTGAAGCTAGATCCGCCCCGTCCCCGAGGATCGACCTCCTCGCGATCGAGGGCCCCTCCCGCCGGGGGAGCTCCACCCCCACGGGCTCCCGGGCCCGGCGACGGAGTAGGATGGCGCCATGGAACGATTCACCATCGTGGTGCACGGGGGCGCGGGCAGGCTCGGCTCCGAGGAGCGGGGACGCGCGGCCGAAGAGGGCTGCCTGCGGGCGGCGCGCATCGGCCATCGCATCCTGGCGGAGGGCGGCTCCGCCCTCGACGCCGTGGAGGCGGCCTGCGTCGCCCTCGAGGACGACCCCCTCTTCAACGCCGGGACCGGCTCCTGCCTGAACGCCGACGGAAGGGTGGAGATGGACGCCGCCATCATGGAGGGGGCGAGCCGGCGGGTGGGCGGAGTCGGAGCCGCCACCGGGTTCAAGAATCCCATCCTCCTCGCGCGGCGGGTGATGGAGCGGGGCGGTCCCGTCCTCCTGGTGGCCGAGGGGGCGGAGCGCTTCGCCCGGGAGCAGGGCTTCGCTCCCTACCCTCCCTCCCGACTCGTGACCGAGGCGGCCCTCGAGAGGTGGCAGAAGGAGATCGAGGGCCGGATCCCGCCGCGGCCGGGCACGGTGGGCGCCGTGGCCCTCGATCGCAAAGGCCGGGTGGCCGCCGCCACCTCCACCGGCGGCACCAGCGGCAAGGCCCCGGGCCGCGTCGGCGATTCGCCCATCCCCGGCGCGGGACTCTACGCGGACGATGCCGCGGGAGCCGTCTCCGCCACCGGCCAGGGCGAAGCGATCCTCCGCGTGGTCCTCTCCAAGTTCGTCTGCGATCGAATGGGCGCGGGCCTCACCGCCCGGGATGCGGTGGCGGAGGGGATCCGGGAACTCGGCGTCGTCGGCGGCGAGGGCGGCGCGATCGCCGTGGATCGCGAAGGCCGCGTCGGCATCGCCTGCAACACCCCCGCGATGAACTGGGCCTCCATCGACGCCGAGGGCCGGGAGCGCTCCGGCTTCCGAGGCCCGATCCCCTGATCCCCGATCGGGTTCAGCGCCCTTGCCCACCGGCGGAGGCGAGCCATTTCTCCGCCCGGCGATGGAGGGGGTCCTCCGGCTCGGTGAGGTCCAGGACCAGCTCCAGCCTCTCCTTCGCCCTCGCCGGCTCGCGCTCGAGGAGGGAATAGCCCTCCACGAAGAAGCGCTCCGCCCTCTCCTTCAGCCCCGCCAGGCGCTCGCGCGCCGGGCCGTGGCTCGGCTCGGCCTCGAGGGCGAGTCGAAAGTGCGCGACCGCCGTCGTGAGGCGCCCGAGCCCGAGGGCTTCCTCCCCCACCGCGAATGCCGCCCGAGAGAGCCGCCGGCGGATCTCCGATTCGACCGCCATCGACCGTAGCCCCCTCGCCGTCTCCCAGGCCCGGCGCAGGGTCTCGACCCGCGCCACGCCCTCCTGGGCGGCGGCCCGGGCGAGAAGGGCCTCGATCTCCCGCGCCGCCTCGCCACGAATCCCAGCCGTCGCCTCGGGCTTCGGGGAGCGGCGCGCCCTCGGCTCGGCGCGCCCGGCCAACGAAGCGGCTTCCACCCGCGCGGCCGGATGGAGTTCCGTCGTGGAAGGGAGATCACCGCCGGCGGGTGGCTCCGGATCCCCGGCTTCCCCAACCTCCTCCGTCGCCGCCTCGTCCCCGAAGGGGGGCGCCTCCTCCTGGGCCTCCGTGGGTTCCTCCCGGACCGGATCCTCGAGGCGACGGAGGTAGCGCCAAGGTTCCTCGCTCCCGGGGTCTCGGGCCGCCGCCAGGCGGAAGAATTCCTCGGCCTCCCGGGGCTCGCCCGCTCGCCAATGCTGGAGGCCCCGATCGAAGGCCCGCCGGGCCTCCCGCCTCCGCTCCGCCCCCTCGTCGACGGTCGCCTCGGGAGCCGCCGCGAGCGGCCGGAGCGCGATCCACCCGCCGGCCACGACGAGGAGCGAGATTCCGATTCCGAGGACGAGCTTCCTCCAGCCGACGGAGGGCCGTCGACCGGATCTCTTGCTCCCCTTCATCACGCGCAGCGCCTGCTGGACCACGCTGCCCGCCTCGTCCGGCTCCTCCCGCCGCACCTCCAGCACCGTCCGCCCCAGGGAGATCCGGCTTCCTGCGCCCGCCATCCCCTCGACGCAAATGGCGCCGTCCAGTCGGGTGCCGTTCTTGGTGGATTCGTCGAAGAGGAGGACGCCCTCGGGTCGTGCCTCGAGCCAGAGATGCACACGGGAGACCGAGGGATCGGCCAGCCGGATGCCACAGCGATCGCTCCTCCCCACCGAGATCCTGCCGGCCGGGATCTCGATCTCCCGCCCCGCCTCCGGGCCCTCGCGGACGAGGAGCGACCACCGGGGAACGACCGGCCCGGATTCGTGGGTGGCCGTCTCCTCGTCGAAATCCGACCACGCCCGCTCCATCGCTACCGTCTCGTCCAGGTCGCGGGTCCTCTCGCCGTCGGTCCAGGTCTCGCCGGTCATCGTCCGCCTCCCGATTCGTCCAGTCGTTCGAGGAAATCCCGGGCCCGCTCGTGGCAGGCGTGCTCGGGGCCGGGAAAGGTGCGAAGCATGCGCCGGGCCAGCCGGATCGCCTCCTCCTCCCGCCCGAAGGCGAGGCTCTGGACGACGCCGAAACGCAGCCTCCGGCATTCGCCCTCGAGCTCCGCCTCCGCCTCTTCGAGGAGGGTGATGGCGGTGGCGTAGAGCTCGGGCTTGGGATCGAGCCCCTCGAGGAGGGTCCGGGCGCGCCGGAAGGCCAGCCATGCGGCGTGGAGATTCCCCGGGTCGATCGCCTGCCGCTCCCGGGCCTCGCGCCCCTGCTGCAGCCATCGCCGCGCCTCGTGGACGCAAGCCTCCCGCCCGCAGCGCGGGCGGGGCTCCTCCTCCACCGAGAGATCCCAGAGGGACCACGGGCCGGCGGCGTCCTCCACCACGAAGGCGAGGAGGTTCTCGCCCTCGCGCAGAATCCCCTTCGGCAAGCGGAGGCGCCTGGGCCCCTCTTCCTCGTGCTCCCAGATCGCGACCTCCAGGCCGTTCACCTCCAGGCGCAGCCCGCCCTCCGGCGGCTCGATCCCGAGGCGGAGCCAGACGAGGGTCTCGTCGAGGGGCCGCTTCGGGCGCCACGCGATCTCCAGGCGCTCCCCGATCTCCACGTCGACCCCGCTCCGACCGAAGACCAGGCCCCGGGCCTCGGCCTCCTCGAGACGGACGCTCGGGGAGGTCGCGTGGGCGGCCTCGCCCGAGGCGAGGAGGAGGACGAGGGGAAAAAGGAGGGCGGCGAGTCCTACCGCGATACGCCCCCAGGGCGGGACCACCCGCGCCCACGCGGCGAGGCGGGTGGCAGGCCGTCCGCTTTCCGCCGGCACGGCCTCGACCGTGAGGGTGGTCGCCCCGATCACCAGGCGCTGGCCGGGCCTCCAGGGCACGCGCCCTCGGAGGAGCACACCCTCCAGTCGGCTCCCGTTCCTCGAGCCGAGATCCTCGACGAGGACCTCTCCCCTCCTCACCAGGAGGCGGAGGTGTTCCCGGGAGGCGGACCGGTCTTCGAGGTGGAGATCGGCCCCCTCCGACCGTCCGAGGATCCACGTCCCCGCCCGGAGATCGACGCGTCGCTCGGTTCCATCTCTCGTGATTCGAAGACGCAGCCGCTCCATCGTCTCACCCCGTCCAGAGGGCCAGAGCGATCGGCCCGAAGAGGACCAGAAAGACGGCCGGGAAGATGAAGGCCGCCAAAGGGAGGAGGATTTTCACGGGAGCCTGCGCGGCCTTCTTCTCCGCGAGGAGGAAGCGCTCCACCAGGAGCTGTCCCGAGAGGAGGCGGAGATTTTCGCCGACCGGCGCCCCCATCCGGTCCGCCTGGAGCACGAGGGCAACCATCCTCGCCACCTCCGGGGAGCCGGTGCGCGCCGCGAGGTCCCCGAAGACGTCGCGCCTCGGGCGGCCGAGGCGGAGCTCCCGCAGCGCGTGGACCACCTCGTCGCGGAGGGCTCCCGGCCGCATCCGCTCCGCGACGCGAGCCATCCCCGTGAGGAGGTCGCTCCCCGCCTCGAGGGTCAGGGTGAGCAGGTCGAGGACGAAGGGAAGCTCGCGCGCGATGGCCTCCTTCCGCTCCCTCGCCCTCCGGGAGAGCCAGAGCCATGGGGCGGCCGCGGCCAGACCGAAGACGAGCGGGAGGCCGAGCGAAACCCCACCGAAAAGCGCGAGGGTGAGCGAGAGGATGGCGAGGGCGCCGAGCCCCACCGTGACGGCGAGGAGCCGCCTCTCGTCCATTGCCTCCGGCCGTCCCGCCTCCTCGAGCCGCCTGCGGACGGACGCTCGAAGCCGCGCCGGTGCGCGGGCCTCGAGGAGGGAGACGAGGCGGTCGAGACGCGCCTTCGCGTGGGGCAGCCGTCGAATCGCCGCCTCCAGCGCCGCGCGAGCGACGAGGAATGTGGCGGCGATGGCGACGAGGACGACGAAGAGGATTCCGAAGCCCATGCGCTCCTCAAATCCGGATCGCGACGATCCGTCGGATGGCCCAAAGTCCCAGGACCTCCATGAGCCCGACCGAGGCGTAGAGGCCGATCCCCACGGGGCTCTGCAGCATGCGCTCGACGAGGTCGGGCCTCTGCCAGGCCATGGCGAGGGTCAGGAAGAGAGGCAGGGCCGCGATGATCCAGGCCTGCATCCGGCCCTGCGCGGTGAGGGCCCGGATCTTGCCCCCGATGCGGATCCGCTCCCGTGCCGCGGAGGCGATTCGATCCAGAGTCTTGGAAAGGTTTCCGCCGGAGCGCCTCGCGACCGCGACGGAGACGACGAGGAGATCCACGTCCTCCGATCGCGCCCGCCGGGCCAGGAGATCGAGCGCGTCCTCCAGGGACTTGCCGAGGCGGCACTGACGGACCACCACGGCGAGCTCCCGCCGGAGGGGCTGCTGCGCCTCCTCCGCGAGCTGCTCGAACGCGCGGTGCAGGGAATGGCCGGCCCGGAGTGCCGAGCTCACGGTGGAGAGGCCCTCGGCGAGCTGGATCTCGAGGGCGGCCCTCCACTTGCGGCGCCGATGCGAGAGGTGCGCGGGAAGGCCGACCACCCCTCCCACGAATCCGATCAGCGCGGGGAGGATCCCTCCGAGCCCGAGCAGGAGGACGCCGACGATCATGCCCGCACTGGCACCGGCGAGGACCGCCGCTCGGCCCTCGATCTCGAGGAGGAGATCGCCGAGCTCGGCGGCGTCGCGGACGTCGTAGCGCTCCCGAAGCCGGGAGGCGGCCTGCTGGAAGACCCGGGCCAGGAGGGTGGCGAAAAAGAAAACCGAGAGCGACGCAAGGAGGATCGAAAGAGACATGATTCACTCCAGCGCGTTGGCGGCGCGGCTTCCCCGGATCACCTGCACCGTCTCGCGGCGCATCCGTTCGAGGGCGCGGGATCGCTCACCCGTGAGCAAAGTTTCCACCGTCGCACGGCCTCGATTGCGCTCGGTGTCCACCTCGTCGGGGTGGCGGAGGACGAGGGTGATGTTTCCCATTTCCTGGGCGAGGACGAGGAGCTCCGCCTCCTCCGGGAGGACGAGGAGCGAGACGTCCGAATAGCCGCGGCCCCAACCGCCCTCCCGATCGGCGGCGCTTCCCGTGGCGAGGACGATGACGTTGTGGAGCAAGGTCACCGTCACCATCTCCTGGCTCCCGGGATCGCGGAAGGTGGCGAGGACGTCGACGTGGTCGTTGGGCTGGACGAAGCCTCCGACCGAGCTCTTCTCGGTCACGTTCACGGTGACGGCGCGGGTCCGCTGGAGGATGCGCTCCGAGAGACGCCCCTCCTCCGTGGCGTTCCGAAAATGGGACCAGAGGATGGGGTCGCCCTTGCGCAGGGGGACGACGACGCGCTGCCCGGCGATGGTATCGGCATGGGCGGGGCGAACCATGGATTGGGAGACGAAGCGTCCGGGCATCTCGGCGACGACCATCTGGCGCCCGCGCATCTCCTCGCCCTCCTCGACGTCTTCCGCGGCGACCAGGATTTCGACGAGTTCCCACTCCTCGCGCACCCGCTCCTCTTTCGCCCGGAGGGATCCGTGCATCCAGACCCCGGCCGACACGGCCAAGATCGAGGCGGTGACGAGCGTCCACTTAGAGTTCACGGCTTCGGACCTCCAGGGAGCGGGTGGAAATTCGAAACACGGCGAGCCCGCCTCCCATCCGCGACAGCCTCGGGCCCTCGGGCGTGGAACGGCTCACGCTCACCCAGCCGCCGTCGTCGAAAATCGAGACATGGAAGGTTCCCGGCGGACCCGCTTCCTCCTCCTCGGGAAGGGGCACGCCGGGAGGGAGGAGGCGGACCCGATGGGGCTCGGCCCGGAGCCACCGCGACCGGTAGGGCCCCCTCGACGGGATGGCTTCGAGCGTGGCGACGATCGCCTCCGGGGCTTCACCGCGGCCGATCCTCGCGCCGATCTCCTCCGCGAGCCGGGAGGCGAGGAGGTGGAGGTATCGGCCTTCGTCGTCCAGGCCGGTCTTCCGAACGCCCCAGGGAAGGACCGCCAGGATCACGAGGGCGGCGACGCCCCCGAGGGGAAGCCTCCGGTCGAAGACGGCGTCCAGCAGGCTCCATGCGAGCAGGACCGCCGTGGCCAGGGCGGCGAACGCCGGCAGGAGGAGGGGCTCGGGCGAGAAGACGCGGGGCTCGCGAAGCAGATGGAAAAGCCGTTCGAGGACGGGGAGCGCCTTCGCCAGGCAGACGCTTCCGAAGAAAATCGACATCGAAAACTTGGGCCAGCGAAGCGGCCTTCGCGGATGAATCGACATGGGGGTGGTCCTCCCTCGCCCACGCATCTCGATCCCGTCCTACCCCCTCGCGCGGTCGCCCCTGCATCGGTCGATCGGCCGATGTCGGAGGCGCTGCCGTGAGACGCGCCGTGTCGAGTTGATGACGCTTGCTCGACCGCGAGGCGTTTCGATAGGCTGCCGCACATGGAACCCATCTCGTTCGAGACCGATCCTTCCAGCTACAAGCATTGGAAGCTGGAATTCGACGGCCCTATCGCCTTTCTCTGGCTCGACACCCAGGAGGACGGCGGCCTTCGGCCCGGCTATCAGCTCAAACTGAATTCCTACGACCTCTCGGTGGACATCGAGCTCGCGG
>Ga0180216_1000566_pt1 | contig 38123 bp, 38 predicted proteins | sample eDN3rd37CBELigMG_FD_128879 | JGI IMG/M metagenome (GOLD analysis project Ga0180216, IMG submission 128879) | Enriched Miracle-Growth compost microbial communities from Emeryville, California, USA - eDNA 3rd pass 37_C BE-Lig MG (version 2)... ...
CACGCGGATGCGCCGGGTCCGGATGAGCTTGTAGATCCCGGAGAGCGGCACCTCCGGCAGCAGGCGCCGCGCCAGCTTGTCGAGCCGCTGGCCCGCCTCGTCCTCGGTGATCTCGTGCTCGAACATGCGCGGCTTGTACCACCGCCCCGAGTCCGAAGTCGCCCCATTCTCACGGAGGTGACGCAAGCCTGTCACATGGCGCGGCCTAGAAGTCGCCCGTGATGTTCGCTCGGCAAGCCGCGTACCTCCCCGGAGAGAGAGCCCGGCTCCTCCATTCCTGGTTGATGGCAACCTTCCTGGTCGGCGGGGGAGGCCTGGGCCTCTTCGCCTTCGGAGCCGCCTCCGGGGACGAGCCGAACCGGCCCGAAGAGCCCCTCCCGGTGATCTTCGCCTCGGATCTCCCCCCGCCCCCGGAACCCGAACCGGTTCCGGAACCCGAACCGGAGCCCGTCGTCGAGCCCCCGCCGGCGCCGCCTCCCGTCTCCGCCCCCGCACACATCCCCCGCAAGAAGCTCGACCGGCCGCCGCCCCCGAAGAAGTTGGAGGCACCCGAGTCGGTGCCCGAAGAGGCAGCCAAGGAGGGCGACGCCGAGGACTTCGCCGTGGCCGCGGCGCCGCCGGGCGAGGGAGATCCCGCCGGCCGCGCCGGAGGGCAAGGCGAAGTGGGCACCCTCGCCTCGCTCGACCCGGGACAGGGCGACGCCCCGCCGCGAAAGCGCGTCCGCCGAAAGCCCGTTCGCCTGCCCGAGGACGCCAAGCCTCCCCGCATGCTCCCGGAGAGCGGCGCGCCCTCCTTCCCCCACGAGATGCGCGCGGCCGGGAAGGAGGGACTGGTGGTGCTCAAGGTCGTCATCCGCGAGGACGGGAGGATCACCCAATGGCAGGTGCTGCAGGGTGAGGAGCCCTTCGTCGCCGCCGCCGTCGAGTGGGTGAAGCGCACGCGCTGGGAACCGGCCGTCGCCGCCAACGGGGAGAGGCTTCCCGTCTTCAAAATCCTTCGCATTCCCTTCCGCCTCCGCATGTGACCCGTGACAAGAGGAGAAACAGAAACATGGAAATGAATCTCATGGAAATCTGGCAACAGATGGGCATCGCCGCCCGCGGTGTGGTGTTCACCCTCGCGGCGATGGCCATCGCCGTAATCGCCATCACCATCGACCGGCTTTGGGCCCTCGGAAAATGGAAGCGCGAGGCTCCCTCCCTGGCCGAGTCCGCCTCGAACAGCGTGAGGGCGCGCCGCTACGAGACCTTCGTCACCGAGACCGAGGAAAGCGGCCATCCGCTCGCGCGCGTGCTCCGCGCCGGCCTTCGCGCCTACCTGGAAGGCCTCCGCACGACGCCGGGCGAGCCGATGGCGGTGGAACTCGCCCGGCGCGAGCTGGGACGCGAGCTGGAGGTGGTCGGTCTCGACTGCCGTCGGGGAATGAACCTCCTCGCCTCCGTGGCGTCGGTCTCCCCCTTCGTCGGCCTCTTCGGAACGGTGCTCGGCATCATCGCCGCTTTCCAGGGGATCGCCAAGACCGGGTCCGGAGGTCTCGGCTCGGTTTCCGCCGGCATCGCGGAGGCGCTCATCGTGACGGGCATCGGTCTCGGTGTCGCCATCCCCGCGGTTCTGCTCTTCAACGCCTTGAACGGAAAGATCGACCGCTTCCACCTCGGCCTGCAGACCGCCGCGGGAGAACTCGTCGACCACCTCGAGAGGAACCAGCGCCTCGATGGGGAGACTCGCCTTGCGGCCTGAACCACGAGCCCGCCCCAGCATCAACGTCACGCCCCTCGTGGACGTGGTGCTGGTGCTCCTCATCATCTTCATGGTCGTCACCCCCGAGATGGCGAACCAGGAACGGATCGAGCTCCCCTCGATCATGTTTCCGGATCCGGATGCCAAGGCGTCCACCCCGCCCCTGGAGATCGTCCTCTCGAACGACCGACTCACCGTGGACGACGAACCCATCCGCTGGGAGGTCCTCGACGAGCGCCTCGCCGCCGTCCGCATCGCGGATCCCCGGCGCAGGGTGGTGGTCCGCGCCGACGTGAACGTGCCCTACGGGGAAGTGCGACGGCTCTATCAGGCATGCGAACGCCATCATTTCCCCGGAGTGGCGGTGGCCGTCTCCGAGCGGCCGAAAAAGGAGATCCCCCCGGCGCTCGCACACAACGACGGCTGAGGAGAAACCCATGGGAACCTCCCTCGAGACACGAAACCCTGGCAGGCGTGGCGCGAGCCCCGAGCTGAACGTGACGCCCCTCGTGGACGTGGTGCTCGTCCTCCTGATCATCTTCATGGTCGTGACGCCCATGGCCGTGAAGCAGTTCTGGGTGCACGTCCCCGAGAAAAGCGAGACGAAGGTCGAACCGGCCCGCCGCGACGAGCCTCCCCCCGTCCTCACCCTGCGAAAGGACGGAAGCCTCCGGATCAACAAGGACGTCGTCCACGCCGACAAGCTGGGGGAAAGGCTCCCTCGGATCTTCGCGGCGAGCGGCGACTCCGTCCTGGTCTTCGACGCCGAAAACGGCGTCTCCTTCGGCGAGGCCATGCGGATCATGGACCTCGCCCGTGCCTCCGGCGCCGTCACCATCGCCGTCTCTTCTCGCGAACTGAAATGACGAACATGAGAACGCTGACCGAAAGACTTCGCTCCTCGGCGAAGCTCGTGGCCTTGCTGTATCTATTTCTCGCATCCGGATCGGCGAACGCTCGGACGGAGTTCCCCGAGGACGGCGATGCCGGCTGGGAGGAGGCGGACGAATCCGTCGACTGGGACGACGAGGAGTCCTTCGCCCCCGATCCGACGAAAGGGATCGTCTCCGGGCGAGTGGTATCGGGCCAGTCCGGCGATCCCCTGATCGACGCCGCCGTCCAAGTGATCGGAACCGAGATCACCGCCTACACGGACCTCGACGGACGATACGAGATCCGGCTGCCACCCGGGACCTGGGAACTCCGCGTCTGGTACGAGCTCCATCGGCCCGAGCGCGTCCAGGACGTCGTGGTCGAGGCCGGAGAGGTCCAAGTGGTCGACATCGCCCTCCGGGGCGACGACGACGCCGTGCTCGAGGTGGTGGTGGAGGCCGAGGCCGATCGCTCGCGCGCGGCGGTGCAGATGGAGCGGCGGAAGCGGGCGCCGGTCGTCATGGATGCGGTCTCCGGCGAAGAGATGTCCCGGACGCCCGACTCCTCGGCCGCGGACGCGATGAAGCGGGTGGTGGGCGCTTCGGTCGTCGACGGCAAGTACATGGTCGTGCGGGGCTTCGGCGGCCGATACAACTCCACGCTCCTCCACAACGTGGCGGTGCCCAGCCCGGAACCCGATCTCCCCGCCGTCCCCCTGGACCTCTTCCCCGCCTCCATGCTCGCGAGCATGAGCGTGGCCAAGACCGCGACCCCCGACCTCCCCGCGGACTTCGCCGGCGGAACCCTGCTCCTCGACACCCGCCAGTATCCCAACGACTTCGACTTCCGCCTGCGGCTGAGCCTGTCGGGCGACAGCGTTTCCACCTTCCGCCAGGCTCCCCGCGGACCTTCGGGAGGCATGGACTGGCTCGGATTCGACGACGGAAGCCGGGGCCTTCCCTCGGTCCTTCCCTCCGACGGGCCGGCCTCGCGCGAACGACTCGACGCCGAGGAGCGGGCCCGGATCGGTCGGGCCTTCCGCAACGCATGGGGAACGAACGACGACCGGATTCCGGCGAACCTGGGCGTGAGCGGTTCGGTCGGCGACACCGTCCACCTCTTCGGCCGCCGGCTCGGCTACCTCGCGAGCGCATCCTGGGGCCAGAGCTGGGACGTCGAGGAAAAGTCGAGCATCGAGCCGACGGTCGACGGCGGCATCACCGAAGACGTGGTGGAGCTCGCGGCCATCCGCAAGGTCAAGCTCGGCGGACTCGGGGCCCTCTCCTACGAGCTCGGCCCCTCGGACGAGATCTCCTTCGTCACCCTCTTCAGCCGCAACGTCGACGACCGCACGCAGCTGGTCACGGGCGATACGGCGAACGACAAGGACCTCGAGCAGACCCAGCTCGCCTACATCGCGCGCCAGATCGTCTTCAACCAGCTTCGGGGTCATCACCGCGTGGCCTCCCTCGGCGGACTGGAACTCGACTGGCAAGCGAACCTCTCCCGCGTCGATCGAGAGGAGCCGGATACCCGGACGATCTCCTACCAGCGCCGCGACGATTCCCTGCGGCTGATCAAGGAGCGGTCGGGGCAAATCGTCTCCACCGACCTGCTCGACGAGACCGTGGGGGCGGGACTCGACCTCACCCTTCCCCTGGCCAGGGTCCGTCCCAAGGTGGGCGCTCTCTACAGCCGCTCCACGCGGGACTACCAGACGCGCCGCTTCGTCTTCGACGCCAAGCGCGCGCCCCCATCGGTGCTCGAGCTTCCGCCCGATCGAATCTTCTCCGACGAGACCATCGGAACCGCCTTCCAGTTCGAGGAGCGAACCCGATTCTCGGATAGCTACACCGCCGAGCAGGAGCTTCTCGCGGCGTACGGACTCGTCGACCTCACCGTGCTCGAGCCTCTTCGCCTCGTCGCCGGTGCACGCTTCGAGCGGGCGAGGACGCTCCTCGAGCCGGGTTCGCCCTATGCGACCGTTCGGGACGAGATCGTCGGCGTGGATCGCACGGAGTCCGACGTCCTCCCCTCGGTGAACGTGGTGTATGCGCTGGGCCCGAATGTGAATCTTCGTGGCGCATGGGCCATGACGGTCGCCCGACCGCAGCTTAGAGAGCTTGCCGCCACCTCGTATTACGATTTTTCGCGCCGTCGCAATTTCTCCGGCAACCCGGAACTCGAACGGAGCCTGATCCACAACGTGGACCTTCGTCTCGAGTTTTTCCCGGGTACGACCGAGGTCCTCGCAATCAGCCTCTTCGGAAAGCGGATCGACGGGCCGATCGAGGAGGTGATCTTCTCGGATGGCGGGAGCGTACAGCCCCGAAACGCCGAGCGGGGCGATGTCTACGGTCTGGAGCTCGAAAGCCGGGTGGGCCTCCACCACCTCTCCGATGCGCTGCGAGAGTTCGGAATCACCGCGAACTTCACGCTCCTGCATTCCGAGGTGGAGATGGCCCCCGCCGATCGGAAGCTGATGACCCATGCGGTTCGGCCCCTGCACGGCCAGTCGCCGTATTCGGTGAACCTCGGTCTGCTCTACGAGAGCGAGCTCACCGGTACCGTCGTGCAGCTCCTCTACAACGTCTTCGGGCCTCGCCTGGACGCGGTCGGCATCAATGGACTCGACGACGTCTACGAGGACACCTTCCACCGCCTGGATCTGGCGGTGAATCAATCCATCGCCGAGGGATGGGAACTCAAGCTCTCGGCAACCAATCTTCTGGACGAAGAAGAGGTGTTCCGTCAGGGAGACACGCAAACGTCACGGTTCCGTCCCGGAATTGGCGCATCCGTGTCGCTTGCCTGGCACTACTGACGGCTACAAGGGCCGCGGCTCCGCAAGGGCGGAGCGGCGTTCTACGACGAAAAGGATGGAGTGGAAGATGAAGATCGAGAGATGGGCTTACATCATGCTCGCCGCAATGGTCGCAATCACCGGCGTCGCTTGCGGAGAGGACGAGGACGAGCCCGGCGCCCAGAACATCGGTGGTTCGGGTGGGAAGGATCCCGGCACCGGTGGCACGGGAGGCGACGGTGGCGGCGGACATCGAGACGAGATCGTGGAGGTGAATTCCGACGTCACCTCCGACACCACCTGGACGGCCGACAAGACCTGGCTGCTGAAGAAGCAGGTTTTCGTGAAGAACGGGGCCACCCTCGAAATCGAGGCGGGGACCAGAATCCTGGGCGAGTTCGGTACGGCTCTGATCGTCACCCGGGGCGCGAAGATCCATGCCGATGGTACCGCCGATAGGCCCATCGTCTTCACGAGCGCCAAGGAGCCCGGCAAGCGCGCTCCCGGCGACTGGGGTGGCGTGATCCTCCTCGGCCGTGCACCGATCAACTCGGACGGCGGGGAAAACACCATCGAAGGCTTTCCGGCCTCCCAGGGCGCCGACATCACCTACGGTGGAAACGACCCCGAGGACAGCAGCGGCGTCCTTCGCTTCGTGCGCATCGAGTTCGCCGGTTGGGAGTATGCCCCCGACGAGGAGATCAACTCTCTCACCCTCGGCGGCGTCGGCTCCGGCACCGTCATCGAATACATCCAAACCCACATGGGCGCGGACGACGGCATCGAGTTCTTCGGTGGAACCGCCAACGCGAAATACCTGGTCGTGACCCGCATGGACGACGACTCCATCGACTGGGACCTGGGCTACACCGGCAAGATCCAGTTCGCCGTCATCCAGAAGGAGTCGCTCGTCGGCAACAACGGCTACGAGGCCGACAACGACGGCTCCAACATGGACAAGCAGCCCCGCTCCAATCCCACCATCTACAACGTGACGATGATCGGCTCCGGCGTGGGCCCCGGCGAAGCGGGGAAGGATCAGATCGGAATGACCCTTCGCGAGGGTACGGCCGGCACCCTGATGAACCACATCGTGATGGGCTTCCCCGACTTCGCCGTCGACATCCAGCACGACGCCACCGTGGCGCAGTTCGAGGCCGGGAACCTGCGGATCGAGAACTCGATCTTCTGGAGCAACGTCGGCGGCGACGACTGGAACAACCCCGCGATCGACAAGGCCGACGCCGACGGCAACTTCGACGAGGGCGAGCGGATCGGCGGCCACCCCACCAACCGCAACGTGGACCCGCAGCTCGTGGCTCCCTTCGATCTGACCGCCCCGAACTTCCTCCCGAAGGCCGGTTCGCCGGCCCTCGAGGGCGGCGCCACCCCGCCCAATGACGGATTCTTCGACACGAGCGCCACCTACGTCGGCGCCTTCGGCACCGAGGATTGGACCCGGGGCTGGACGGCCTACCCCGAGAACTGAGACGCAACCTTCGGCTCCTCTTCGGCCCTCCGGCTCCGTCCGGGGGGCCATTGCCGTTTCGGGCCCCCGGCTTCAGAAGAGCTCGAGCTGCGGACTCGGCGAGAGGGCCCGGGCGGCGATGCCGCGGGCGCGGAGGTGGCGGGCGAGCTCCTCGGCGCTCCCGTGGGTGGTCAGCACTTCCGCGGCGCCGGTCGCTCGGGCGTACTCCACCAACCCGTCGAAGTCCGCGTGATCCGAGAGCGGGAGCGCCTCGTCGACGCGCATGCGGTAGGCGCCTCCCGCGAGGGCCCAACCCGAGAGGAAGCAGGTGCGCATGCGGACGCGGGGGCCCAACATCGGATCACCCCTCCCCCGCGGCGTGGAGACGACCACTTCGCCGGGGCCCGGCGGCCCCTCGAGCGGCGACGCGCCGGGGAAGCGCACGCCGAAGGAGGCGTAGATCTCGCAGAGGGCCCAAGCATCCGGGTGGACCCGTACCCGAAAGCCCCGCTCGCCGAGGATCCGGGTCGCCTCCTGCGCCTTGCCGAGGGCATAGGCGAGGAAGACCGGCACCCTCCCCTCGGCCAGCGTGATCTCGGCGAAGGCCGCCATCCGCTCCTCGACCTCCTCCCGCGGCGGGAAGCGGTACCTGGGCTCGCCGAAGGTGGACTCGATCACGAGCGTGTCGCAGGGCACCACCTCCAGGGGCTCGGCGGTCCGGGCCGTGGCGGTGTTGAGATCGCCGGTGTAGACCGTGCGGTGGCCGTTTTTGGTGATGCGGATCTGCGCGCTCCCCAGGATGTGGCCCGCCGGGAAGAGCTCGATGGTCAGGCCCCCGATGGCGATCGGCTTGCCGTATTCGAGCTGGCGCGGCCGGGTCTTGGCGCCGCGCAGCCGATGCGCCATCAAGGCGAGGGTGGGCGCGGTCCCCAGCGCCTCCACGTGCCGGCCGATGTGATCCCCATGCGCGTGCGAGACGAAGGAGAGAGGCGTCTTTCGTCGCGCGTCGAGCCAGAGGTTCTCCGAGCGGGCTCGAAGCCCCTCGGGGCAGAGGATCACCTCGTTCATGAGGGCCTTCTAGCATGGTGCGGCGACGCTGGCGCCAGCCGGCCCCACGCCCCCTCGGCCGTCGACCCCCGGCCTGGACGTGACACCATCGTCGGAACTTTCAGATCGTTTCAGATGAACCGCCCCGCCCCTCCCGAGATCCTCGATCCTGGAGCCGAAGTGCACGGGAGGTGCTCGATGTGTAGACGCATGTGGTTCTTCGCCTCGCTTTTGGCCCTCGCTCTCGCCGTGGGCGCCTGCGGTGGAGACGACCCCGACGAGCCGGGTGGGACCGGTGGGAGCGGTGCCACCGGCGGCACGGGCGGTGCCGGGGGGGACGGCGGCCAGGGTGGAAGTGGCGGCACGGGGGGCGATGGGGGCACCGGAGGCGAGGGAGGTACCGGAGGCGTCGGAGGCTCCGGTGGAACGGGCGGCGAAGGCGGGACCGGGGGAGAAGGCGGCGTCGGCGGGACCGGCGGAGAGGAACCCCCGGAAATCATCGGGATCTCCATCGACGCCGAGGGGGATTCCTGCGGGCAGTATTGCAGAAACCCCTATCCCGGCGAGACCATCCGCCTGAGGTGCCTCGGCATCGACTCGAACTTCGAAACGCACCCCGACATGCCCGCGACATGGACGTCGACGAACCCCGATGTGCTCATGGTCGACGAGGATGGGGTCGCCGTCGCCCTGGCCGAAGGCACGGCCGAGGTCGTGGCCCAGTACCTGGAATTCGAAGCCACCCTCGAAATCGAGGTCGGAAAGTTGGCCGTCGACCGAATCGACTTCGAGGGCGACCCTTGGCTCCTGACGCTGGTCGAGGGAAAGTCGGCCGTCCTCGTCGCAAAGGCCTATCGGAAAATCAATGACTTCGGCGGAGCTCCACCGGTGCGTGCCGAGGTCGACTTCGTGACCACCGATCCCTCGGTGGCCGTCGTCGAGGAGCAATTCGTCGTCGACGGCGACTCGGCCGTGGTGATTCGGGCGATCGCCGAGGGCACGACGGAGCTCGTCGCCACCAGCGACCAGGCATCCGAAGGTTACGAGCGCCGGCTGGACATCAAGGTCCTTTCGGCCACGATCCCGGCCGCGGAGTGGCAGACCGACTCCATCACCGCGGGCTCCCATGTGAATTGCGCGCTCGCCGAGGGGCAGGCGTATTGCTGGGGCGACGGGCTCCATGGGGAGCTGGGCAACGGTACGGCGGATTCGTGGAGCGCCGTCCCGCGGCGTCGGGCAGGAGAACCAGGGGCGAAACGAGGAGGCCTACGATTCGTTCGTCCACGCGCTGGAGATCTTCCGCGCCGTGGGCCACCTCCGCTACCAGGGAGTGGCGCTCCTGAACATCGGCGCCGTCGCCTCGCACCTCGGTCGGTTCGACGAGGCGAGGAGGAGCCTCGTCGAATCGCGGCGCATCTTCCGACTCCTGGAGAATCCCGCCTCGGAGGCCAACGTCCTTCTGAACCTCGGGGGCGTCTCTCTGGCCGAGGGCAAGCTCGACCAGGCCGCGGGATGGCTCGAGAAGGTGCTCACGCTCGAGCGTCAGCTCGGCAACCCGAGGGTGCGCGGACTCGCCCTGGCGGGCATGGCGCACGTCGCGCTCGAAACCGAATCCCCCCAGCGCGCCGCCGCGCTCATGGACGACGCCCTCGCGCTGCTTCGCCCCCTGAAGGAATGGCGGTACGTCTCCATCTATCTCCCCTTCTACGCGCTCTGCATTGGCCGACTCGGAAGGCGGGAGGAGGCGTGGAAGGTGATGCGCGAGGCGCGGGACGATTTCGAACGGGTCCGGGACGAGGCGAGTCTCGAGACCATCGCGCTGCTCGAGGAGCTCATGCGTCTGGAGGAGGCCATCGCCCGGCAGGACGCCGAAGCCGCCCGGTGCCCCGCCCGGAAGATCGAGGCGACCCTGGCCGTGCCGGTGCAGGGGGCCAGCACGGAGGCCACCTTCATCGCACGCCGCCTGGCGCGAAGGGAGCTCGAGAGACTCGCCCCACCCTCCGGGCAGGCCGTGCTCCGCGTGGGTCCGGAAGCCGCGTGGTTCGAGTGCGCCGGCTCCCGCGTGGATCTCCGGCGCCGGGGCGCGGTGCGCCGGATGTTCCGGGCGCTGGTCGAGAATCGAATCGCGCACCCCGGTGCGGGAATGTCCGCCGAGGCGCTGGTCGAGGTGGGCTGGCCCCGGGAACGCATCCTCCCGGAAGCCGCCGCCACCCGCGTCTACAGCGGCATCCGCACCCTCCGCTCCCTCGGCCTGGAGGGGATCCTCCTCCGCCACGCCGACGGCTACCTCCTCGACCCCGACGTCGAGATCGCCTGGGCCTGAGCGGGCACGAAAGAACCGGAGCGCCGACGCCAGCGCTCCGGTTCGGGTGCATCGCTTCGAGGCGGCCTACTTGCTCGAGAGCGCCTTCTGCAGCTCGGGCGCGATCTGGAAGAGATCGCCCACCAGCCCGTAGTCCGCGATCTGGAAGATCGGCGCGTCGGGATCCTTGTTGACCGCCACGATCACCTTGGAGCCCTTCATGCCGGCCACGTGCTGGATGGCGCCGGAGATGCCGAGCGCGATGTAGAGCTCGGGGGCGACGGTCTTGCCCGTCTGGCCCACCTGCAGGTCGTTGGGCATCCAGCCGGCGTCGACCACCGCGCGGGTGGCGCCCACGGCGGCTCCGAGTTCGTCGGCCAGCCCCTCGACCGGCGAGAAGTCGCCCTTGGTCCCGCGGCCGCCGGAGACGACGATCCGCGCCTCCGTCAGCTCGGGCCGGGCGCTCTTGACCTGGCGGAACTCCACGAACTGGGTGCGGATGGTGCCCAGCTCGGGAAGCTCGAGCGCGTTCACCGCCCCGGCCTCGCCCGGCTGGGCCGGCGGGAACTCGGTGGGCCGCACCGTCAGCACCTTCACCGGCGTGGTGATCTCCACCTCGGCGATCACCGAGCCCGCCCACATGGGACGCTTGAAGGTGATCTCGGCGCCCTCCCCGCCGAAGCCGATCACGTCGGAGGCCATGCCGGCCTCCAGGCGGGCGGCGACGCGAGGAAGGATGTCCTTGGACTGCGAGGCCGCGGGGGCGACCACGTAGGCGGCGGAGATCTCCTTGGCGGCCTTCTCCACCACCTTCGACCAGGCCTCGGCGAGCGGATGCTCGATGCGGGCGTCGTCCGCCACCAGGACCTCGACCCCGTGGCGGGCGAACTCGTTGGCGATCTCCCCGACGCCCTTGCCCATGACGAGGCCGACGACCTTGCCTCCGCTGCGCGCGGCGATCTGCTTGGCGGCCTCCAGGGCGTGCAAGGAGGACTTCTTGAGCGATTGATTCGAGTGCTCGGCGACGATCAGGACGTTCGACATGGAAGTCTCTCCTTTCCTCAGAGGACCTTGGCCTCGTTCCGAAGCTTCTCCACCAGCGTGGTGACGTCCGGAACCATGATTCCCGCCTTCCGCTCCGGCGGCGCCGAGAGCTTGCGGACCTTGACCTTCGGGGTGGTGTCCACGCCGAGTTCGGCCGGCGTGAGCTCCTCCACGGGCTTCTTCTTCGCCTTCATGATCCCGGGCAGCGAGGCGTAGCGCGGGTGGTTCAGGCGGAGCTCGGTGGTAACCACCGCGGGGAGCTGCACGTCCACCACCTCGAGGCCGCCGTCGATCTCGCGGATCACGCGGACCTTGCCGTCCTGGACCTGGAGGCCGGGCTGCTTGGCCTTCTCCTCGTCGGACTCGAGGCTCTCGAACTTGGCGGCGAAGGTGGCCTGGCCCCAGCCGAGGTACTCGGCCAGGAGCTGGCCCGTCTGGGCCTGGTCGGAGTCCACGGCCTGTCGTCCGAGGATGACGAGGTCGGGCTTCTCCCTCTCGACGACCTTGGCGAGAAGGCGCGCGGCGGCGTCCGAATCCACGCGGCCGTCCACCTTCACGAGGATGCCCCGATCGGCACCCATCGCCATGGCGTGGCGCATCTCGGTCACGCTGTCGTCGCCGCCGATGGAGACGACCACGACCTCGCCCGCGCCCTGCTTCTCCTTGATGCGGAGCGCCTCTTCCACGGCGATCTCGTCGTAGGGGTTCGGCTTGTAGTTGATCCCGTCGAGAACGATCCAGCTCCCGTCCGGGTTGACCTTGATCTTCTGGTCCGGGTCCTCGACCCGCTTGACGCCGCAAAGAATCTTCACGATTTCCTCCACCGCCCCGTGGGCGATCCGGCCCAAGAGATAGACGCCTCGGGCCGCGTCTTCAACCAGCCTTCAGCGCAGAAGCTCCCGCGCGATGACCATCCGCTGGATCTGCGAAGTTCCCTCGTAGATCTGGATGAGCTTGGCGTCGCGGAAGAGCTTCTCCACCGGGTACTCCTTCGAGTAGCCGTAACCGCCGAAAATCTGCACCGCGTCCGTGCAGACCTTCATCGCCGTGTCCGCCGCGAAACGCTTCGCATGGGACGAGACCAGCGTGCTCTTCTTGCCCGCGTCCACGAGCGCGGCCGCCTCCAGGGTGAGCAGCCTGGCCGCGTGGAGCTCCGTGGCCATGTCCGCGATCATGAACTGGATGGCCTGGAAGTTCGCGATGGGCTGTCCGAACTGCTTGCGCTCCTTGGCGTAGGCGATGGCGTGCTCCATCGCCGCCCGCCCCACGCCGACGGCGAACATCGCGGTCATGGGCCGGGAGAAATCCAGCGTGGTCATGGCGATCCGCCAGCCCTCGCCCTCCTCCCCGATCCGGTTCTCGACCGGGACGCGGACGTTCTCGAAGGTGAGCGCCACGGTGTTGGAGGCGCGCTGGCCGAGCTTGTCCTCCGGCGCGCCGACGGTGAGCCCCTCGGGGCGCCCCTCGACCACGAAGCAGGTGATCCCCTTGTGGCCCTTCGACTTGTCCACCGTGGCGAAGACCGTGTACTGGTCCGCCACGCCGCCGTTGGTGATCCACATCTTCGAGCCGTTGAGCACGTAGTGGTCGCCGTCGCGAACGGCCGTGGTGGACATGCCCGCCACGTCGGAGCCGGCCCCCGGCTCGGTGAGGCAGAAGGAGGCGAAGCGGAGCTTCTCGGTGAAGGGGCGGACGAAGCGCTCCTTCTGCTCGGGGCTTCCGCCGATGAGGATGGGGAGGAGCGCCAAGTCGTTCGCGCCCATGGAGGTGGCGATGCCCACGCAGCCGGCCGCGAGTTCCTCGATCACCAGCGTCTGATCGATCTTCGAAAGGCCGAGCCCCCCGAGTTCCGCGGGGATGCAGAGGTTCATCAGCCCCAGCTCGAAGCCCTTGGAGATCACGTCGTAGGGAAACTCGCCCGTGCGGTCGTACTTGGCCGCGACCGGGACGATGACCTCGCGGGCGAAGGTCCGGGCGGCGTCCCGCAGCGCGATCTGGTCTTCCGTGAGTTCGAAGTTCATGGCGTGCTCCTTGGAGGGGGTTGGCCGAGTCCTCCCACGAAGAGGTCGGCGAGCTGCTCCGCGTTCCGGCCGAGATCGAAGCGTCGGCCCCGGAGCAACCATGCCAGGGCCACCTCGTCGAGGGCACCGAAAATGGCGTGGCGCACGGCTCGGGGATCGAGCGGCCGCATCACGCCCTTGGCGATCCCCTCCTCGAGGATCCCCTGCAGCATCCCGAGGTAGGGGCGCATCAGCTCGGCGAGCTCACGCTTGAGATCCCTGCCCGACTGGCGCAGCTCCACGATCAGGACCTGCGCCTCGAGCGGGCTCTCCTCGACCATCTTCAAGTGGAAACGGATGAAGGTGGCGAGCTTTTCGCGCGGATCCTCGATCGGCGCGAGGGCCTCTCCCATCGCGCGCCCGAGCGCGTCCATCCGCGCCTCGACCAGGCGGAGGAGGAGATCGTCCTTGTTGCGGAAGTAGAGGTAGATGGTGCCGTCGGCGACCTTCGCCTCCCGGGCCACCTCCGCGACCGTGGCGGAGAGGAAGCCCTTGGAGGCGAAGACCCGAGAGGCCGCCTCGAGGATGCGCGCTCGTTTTTCCGCTCGGCCCGCTTCTCTCACCATCCGCCCGACGAATGAATGACCACTCACTCAGATAGCGGGGCCCGGAGCGAGCGTCAAGCGCGGCCTCGATTACTGGGGAACCTTCTCCCAGTCCTTCAGGAACTTGGCGAGGCCGATGTCCGTGAGGGGGTGCTTGGCGAGCTGCTCGATCACGGAGTAGGGGCAGGTGGCGACGTCCGCCGCCATGCGCGCCGCCTCGAGGACGTGCATGGGGGAGCGCACGCTGGCCACGAGGATCTCGGTGTCGAAGCCGTAGTTGTCGTAGATCTCGCGGACCTGGGCGATGAGCTCCATGCCCTCGTGGCCGATGTCGTCGAGCCGGCCCACGAAGGGGGAGATGTAGGTGGCGCCCGCCTTCGCGGCGAGCAGCGCCTGGGTGGCGCTGAAGCAGAGGGTGACGTTGGTGCGGATGCCCTCGTCGGCGAAGGTCTTCACCGCGCGCAGGCCGTCCACGAGCAGGGGCACCTTCACCACGATGTTCTTGTGGATCTGGGCGAGCTCGCGGCCCTCCTTGACGATGCCCTCGTAGTCGGTGGCGACCACCTCCGCCGAGATGGGACCGTCGACCACCTCGCAGATCTCCTCGATCACCTGCCGGAAGGGCTTGCCCGTCTTGGCGACGAGGGAGGGGTTGGTGGTGACGCCGTCGACCACGCCCATGGACTGGGCCTTGCGGATCTCCTCGATGTCCGCGCTGTCGATGAAGAACTTCATGTTTCGCTCCGGTGATGGGTTTCGCGGCCCTCTTACCACAACGGCGGCGCGTGCGAAGCCCGCACCCCTCGAACCGCCCCCGGCCCCCTCCCATGCCCGTCGCCGAAGTTTCACCTGGATGTGCCCGAATCGACACGGAGGCGGGCGAGGCTTCCGCCATGGCTTCGCTGCTCATCGTGGAGGACGAGGCGGACCTTCGAGACGGTCTCGCCTACTTCCTGGCGGAGCAGGGGCATTCGGTCCGGGCGACGGCGAGCGGCGCCGAGGCGCTGGGCATGGTGCGCATCGAGCCGCCGGATCTCGTGATCCTCGACCTCATGCTCCCCGACCTCTCGGGGACCGAAGTCTGCCGCCAGATCCGGGAGGAACCCCGCACCGCCGATCTTCCCATCGTCATCCTCACCGCCCGCGGCTCGGAGCGGGATCGGCTCGACGGCCTGGAGCTGGGGGCGGACGACTACGTGGTCAAGCCCTTCTCGCTGCGCGAGCTCTCCCTCCGGATCCGGGCCATCCTTCGCGCCTCGCGCCCGCCGAAGGGGGAGTTCGTCGCCGGCCCGATCCGGCTCGCCGACGAGGGCCACCGCGTGCTGGTGAACGGCAAGCCCCTCACCCTGAGCCCGCTCGAGTTCCGCGTCCTCCGGCTGCTCCTGGAGAGGAAGGGTCGCGTGGTCGAGAGAGAGGAGTTCTTCGAGCGGGTGTGGGGGGACGAGACGGAGGTCTCGGAGCGCGCCATCGACACCCTCGTCCGACGCCTACGCCTCAGGCTCGGCGACGCCTCCTCCCGGATCGAGACGATCCGCGGGGTGGGCTACCGCATCCTCGAGGATTGAGCCCCCGGCGCCGCACCCTATCGACGCGAGCCCACCTTTCGGGTAACAAGGGCGCGCCATGGCCACCAAACGATCGCTCGCCGCAGACGAGACCCTCCCCACCCTCACCCGGCCGCGACGCGCGGTCCTCGACTTCGGGCCCTCCCTCAACGATCGCGTGCTCGCGGGAAGGCGCGTGGTGGAGGCCGAGATCGCCGCGCTCCAGTCGCTGGTCTCCAAGCTCGACCTCCAGTTCGCCAAGGCGGTGGAGACCATCCTCGCCTGCAAGGGAAGGCTCGTGGTCAGCGGGATGGGCAAGCCCGGCTTCGTGGCGCAGAAGATCTCCGCCACTTTCGCCTCCACCGGCACGCCCTCCCTCTACCTCCACCCCGCGGAGGCGCTCCACGGGGACCTGGGGAGGATCACCAAGCGCGACGTCGTCCTCCTGCTGTCGAACAGCGGACGCACGGAGGAGATGATCCGCCTCATGGATCCCATCGCGCGGATCGGCGCGAAGACGATCCTCATGACCGGCGACATCGACTCGCCGCTCGCCGAGCGGGCGGACCTCGTCCTCGACATCGGCAAGGTCGAGGAGGCCTGCCCCCTCGGGCTGGCGCCGACCGCCTCGTCCACGGTTCTCCTCGTCCTCGGCGACGCCCTGGCCATGGCGGTGATGGAGAGCCGCGAGTTCGGCCCGGAGGACTGGGCCCTCTACCACCCGGGCGGCGCCCTCGGCACCCGCGTCCTTCGCGTGCGCGAGGTGATGCGCACCGGCGAGAACAACCCCATCGTCCGCCAGGACGAGCCCCTCTCCCGGGCCGTGGCGGTGATGACCCAGACCCCCGGCCGCCCCGGCGCCACGAACGTCGTCGACAAGCGCGGCCGCCTCGTCGGCATCTTCACCGACGGTGACCTGCGCCGCCTCTTCGAGAAGTCCGAGGCCGATCCCGACCGCCCCGTCGGCGAGGTCATGGGCCGCGACCCCACCACCGTCGAGGAGAACATGCTCGTCGGCGAGGCCGCCAAGATCCTCCGCGACCGCCACGTCGATCAGGTCCCCGTCGTCGACTCCCGCGGCCGCCTCGTGGGCCTCCTCGACGTCCAGGACCTCCTCGACCTCCGCGTCCTCTGAGCCCCGGTGGGGCGCCCCCGCCCCACCCCGAGGTGCCCCCCTCCCGGATGTCCGCCGTTCCCAACGGCTCTCCCGAGAGAGTCCGCATCGAGCGAGCTTCCCGATTGCGGTCTCGGCGGACATTCGTAAGGACGGGGCGAGGGACTTCGAGGGGCAGCGCGGCGGACATCCGGGCGGGCGCGGCGGACATCCAGGAGTGAGAGGGCGGGATTCGGATTCCGGGCGCGCCGTGGCCGGGCCGGCGGATGCGGATTCAGCCGTGGGGGAGGTCGAGGGAGCCCACGGGGCGGACCTCGGTGCGCTCGGCCTCCGGGCGGGAGGCGAGCCAGTCGCGGACGCTCCGGCCCTCGACCAAGAGATCGGGCGCGAGGTCGGCGAGGGGGGCGAGCACGAAACTGCGCTCGACGAGGCGGGGGTGGGGAAGTTCGAGGCCGGGGAGGGAGAGGCGGAGGCCGCCCTGCCAGAGCAGGTCGAGGTCGATGGGACGGGGGCCCCAGCGCACCTCGCGGCTCCGATCGCGGCCGAGTTCCCTCTCGATCCGCAAGAGTTCACGCAGATGACCGCGCGGGCTCCGGCAGGCGTCGATCTCCAGGACCGCGTTGAGATAGTCGGGCTGGGGCGGACCGACCGCCGCCGTCTCGTAGACGCGCGACGCGCGGAGCACCCGAAGACCGAACGTCTCGTCGATCCGCCGGACGGCCCGTTCGAGCATCGCGAGGCGGTCGCCCAGGTTCGAGCCGAGCGCGACGTAGGCCGGGACGCCGCGCAGCCCGCTCATCCCAGGACGTCCCGCATGCCGTAGAAGCCGGCGGGCCGGCCCACGATCCAACGCGCCGCCCGCAGCGCGCCCTTGGCGAAGGCGCTCCGGCTCGAGGCGCGGTGGGTGAGCTCCACCCGCTCGCCCTCACCGAGGAAGAAGACCGTGTGGTCGCCGACAACGTCGCCGCCGCGCAGCGCCAGCACGCCGATCTCGCGTGCGGAACGGGGGCCCACCAGGCCCTCCCGACCATAGCGACCAACCTCGCGGAGGTCGCGGCCGAGAGCAAGGGCCACGGTCTCGGCGAGGCGGAGGGCCGTTCCCGAGGGCGCGTCCTTCTTGTGGCGGTGGTGGGCCTCGAGGATCTCCACGTCGAAGCCCTCCCCGAGCGCCTGCGCCGCCTCCTCCACGAGTCGGAGCAGGAGGTGGATCCCCACGGACATGTTGGGGGCGTGCAGGACGGCGATCCGGCCCGCGGCCTCGCGCAGCACGGCGAGCTGGGCGTCGTCGAGGCCGGTGGTGCCGCTGACGAAGGGCACGCCCCGCTCGGCGCAGATGCGGGCTCCCGCCACGCAGGCCCCCGGCGAGGAGAAGTCGATCACCACCTCCGCGCCCCGATCCAGCGCACGGCCGAGGTCGGTCTCCACGGGGATGCCGAGCCGGTTGGCCGCCTCCGCGGCCCGCCGACCGGTGCTGGTCCCCCCGACGACCTCCACCTGCGCATCGGGGGCCAGGCGGAGGATCTCCTCGCCCATCCGGCCCGCGATGCCGACGATCACCGCTCGCATCATCGGACTTCGATGCCCAGGGCCGAGAGCGAGGCACGCAGGGCTTCGCGCGTGGAGGCGGTGGCCGGGGTGAGCGGCAGGCGCATCTCGTCCTGGAAGCGGCCCATCAGGTGGAGCGCGGCCTTCACCGGGATGGGGTTGGACTCGAGAAAGAGCGCGCGGTGCAGCGGGTTCAGGCGCACCTGGAGATCCCGGGCCTTCTCCAGATCCCCTTCCATCGACGCCCGAATGAGATCGGAGAAAAGTTTGGGTGCCACGTTGGCGGAGACGCTGATCACCCCGCGCCCGCCGCACGCGATGAAGGGAAGCACCGTGAAATCGTCACCCGAGAGGAGGACGAAGCGGTCGCCGACCTTTTCGCGGATGTCGATCACCCGCTGCATGCTCGCCGTCGCCTCCTTGACCGCCACGATCTCCTCGATCTCCGCGAGGGCCGTGTAGGTGTCGGGGAGGATGTCGGAGGCCGTGCGCCCCGGCACGACGTAGGCGACGATGGGGAAGCCCGGCACCGCCTCCGCGATGGCACGATAGTGGGCCACGATCCCGGCCTGCGTGGGCTTGTTGTAGTAGGGTGTGACCACCAGGGCCGCGTCCGCGCCCGCCGCCTTCACCCGCCGGACCGACTCGATCGTCTGAGCCGTCGAGTTCGAGCCCGCGCCGGCCACCACGGTGGCGCCCTTCTTCTTCGCGGCCTCCACCGCGATCCGCACGCAGCGGTCCTGCTCGTCGACGTCGAGGGTCGGCGTCTCGCCCGTGGTCCCGCAGGGGACGAGCCCGTCGCAGCCCTGCTCGAGGACCTCCTCGCAGAGCCTCGCGTACGCTGCCTCGTCGAGCTTGCCGCCGGAAAAGGGCGTGGCGAGCGCCACGAGCGTGCCTTCCCACTTCTTCCTGTCGGTGATCATGCGCCCATCCTAGGGGGCGCCCCGTGCCTGTCAACCGAGCATCCCTCGGGCCGGAAATCCCCGTCACCCGCGCGTCAGCCGTGGACGCCTGATCCCCCCTCGGCCTGTGCCACGAGCCTTCCACGGGGGTCCCCATCCAAGTCGACGCCCGCTCAGCCTTCGTCGGGCGCCTCGGGCAGTTCGGGGGTCTCGGGGCCCTCGGGGGCGACGCCCTCCTCCTCGCCTTCACGAGCCTGCTCGGCGTCGGGCCCCTCTCCGATGTCGCCCTCGGTGGAGGGGGAGGGATAGGAGTCGGGCTGGGGAAGCTCGCAGCCGGGGCAGAGGCGCGGAGGCCCGCCCCGGCGCGCGGGAGGCATGCCGGGCGGCTGCGGCGGCGCCTTCACCCCGCAGGCGAAGGCGAAGAGCAGCAGCAGCGGCAGCACCCTCCTCAAGTCGGCCTCAATAGACGATGCCGAAGTAGCCGCGGACGGCCTGCGCCGTCCTGGCGTCCACCTCGGAGCCGTCGACCCGCAGACCGTTCAGGCCCGAGAGCGGGAAGAGCACGCCATAGCCGATCGACGCGATGAAGCCGTCGCTCGAGACGTAGTTGATGATGGCGTCCACTTCGATCCCCAGCGGCCGCTTGCCCGTGGGCGTCGTCTCGCGGGCGTTCACCTGCGAGTAGATGATGGCGAGGTTGGCGTCCAGCCCGTCGAGGATGTCGTAGCGCAGGCTGGGGCGGACGTAGGTGACGTCCGTCACCGCGCCGAGGATCTCCCGGAAGAGGATGAGGTCGATGCGGTAGTCCCGGTTGAACGAGAAGTTGTCGATGGAATTGTCGCTGCACTCGGCGCGGAAGCAGTTGAACTGCGCGCCCTCCCAATCGCCCCGCTGCGGGAAGGGAGCCTCGTCCGAGTTCGGGTCGGCGCGCCCCGGGAAGTTTCCGAAGCCCGGCGCGCGATCGCCGGAGGCGAAGCCCACCTCGAGGCCCAACGAGAGCCGATCGTCCGCGAGGAGGATCTCGTTCTGGACCACCGCGCCGAACTGGTTCAGCCGAAGCCTCTGGTTCTGCTCCGGCACGAGGTTCGGATCCCAGAGCGAGGGGCGGTTGCGAAGCGCCCCCTGCACCGTCACGAACTCGAGTTCGAGGCGGTACTTCTTGTGCTGGAAGCGGAACCAGACGTCGGGGATCACGGCCCACGCGTCGCGAGGAACGAAGAGAGGCGCGTCGCTCCCCTCGGTGTCGATGTTGGGCACGTGGAGCGTCTGCGCATCCCAGCTCTGCGTCCGGTAGGAGAAGTGGAGGCCGTAGTTGACGAAGGTCTCCTTCCCCGCCACCCGCATCCGCCGGATCTCCTCCTCGGTGTCGCGGCGGAGGACGGTGAGGACCCAGGCGCGGGCGTCGTCGCTCTGCGTGCGATCGAAGGGCTGCGCGTTGGGGATGTCCGTGTAGAGGTTCGCGCTGGTCGGCCCCTCGGAGACGAAGTCGAGCGCCGGCGCGACGATGTGGTCCGCGATCTTCATCGCGAACATGAAGCGATCGACCGTGTCGCCGTGGTCGCAATCGAGGCAGTTGCCGTCGTTGACGTTCATGCCCAGGCCGAAGTGGTCACCCATCCGGCCGAAGCGCAGCTCGCCCACGGGCGTGCGCACCTCGGCCCAGGCGCGCTTGACGACGATGGAATCGCGGGCGGCGTTCCAATCGAACTGCGGAGGCTCCTGCTTCGGCGAGAGCGCGACCCACGGATAGCGGAGGTTGCCCTGGCCGAGCGCGAAGCCCCCGCGCGGCGTGGAGCCGAAAACCAGGTTGTCGAAGACGTCGACCTGCGCGCGGATGCGCACCTCCTCGCTCACGTTCAGCGTGGGGTCGATGCGCAGGCGCATGTTCGCCCCGGCGACCGTCGTGCGGTCCGGATCCTGGGGATCGATCGGGAAGAGCGGATTCCCCGACGGATCGTTGCCCAACCGGAGATCGAATTGGTGGAAGAGATCCATGCGGGTGCGGAAGTAGCCGTCCACCTCGAAGAGATCGAGGCGCGGGGTGACCTCCTCCCACTCGTCGTCCCAGTCGTCCTCCCACGCCTGGGTGGCCCCCTGGGTGACCAGCGCGGCGCGGATCTCGTCGCGCATCTCCTCCCGGGCGGCCTCGAGCCGCTCGTCCAGCTCCTCCTCGAGCTCCGCGCGGATCTCCCGGCGCAGCCTCTCCCTCTCTTCTTCGGAGATGCGGGGGGAGGAGGGAACGGGGGTGGGGGCCTGGGCCATCGCGGTGGCGCCGGCGAGGACGGTGGCAGCGGCCGCAATCGCGGCGAATCGATGGAGCATGGAGCCCTCCGGGCCTCTTCGGCCGTGCACGCGGGTCGTACCAACCCCCCCGTCCGCCTGTCAACGACACGGCGGCGCCGCTCCACCTCGAAAGCCCCGGCTCGATCGCCTTCCGAAATGCCGAGGGGGCGAGCGCCGCGTCCCGGGTTTGTGGACGGAGCGCCGGCGCCGGTCTAGCATGCGCCGCGATGGCTCTCGTCTGGATCCTCCTCCTCGTCCTCGCCTTCGTCTCCGCCGCGATCGACGGCCGGATGGACGGATTGACGCAGGGCGCGCTCGAGGGCGCGGAGAACGCCATCGGCCTCGCGATCTCCCTCGCCGGCATCCTCGCGCTTTGGATGGGTCTCTTCCGCGTGGCCGATGCCGCGGGGCTGACGCGGAAGCTGGCCTCCCTCCTCCGGCCCCTGCTCGCGCGCCTCTTTTCCGACGTTCCCCGGGACCACGCCGCCCTCGACTCCATGGCGCTCAACGTCTCGGCGAACATGCTGGGCCTGGGGAACGCCGCCACCCCCCTCGGCCTCCGGGCGATGGAGCAGCTCCAGACCTTGAATCCGAACCCGCGCGCCGCCACCGATGCGATGATCCTCTTCCTCGTCGTCAACACGAGCTCGGTGCAACTGATCCCCGCCACGGTGATCGCGCTGCGTGCGGCGAGCGGCTCCCCCGCCCCGGCCGACGTGATCGGCCCCACCCTCCTGGCGACCTCCGTCTCCACCGTCGTGGGCATCGTCGCCGCCAAGTGGTTCGCCAGACTCTCTTGGCGAAAGCTCCCCTCGCTCGCGGGGGAAGGCTGATGGACGTCCTCGCGAAGGCGCTCGGGGGGCTCTCGCTCTGGGCCATCCCCTTCCTCCTCGCCGGCATCCCGGCCTACGCCTTCGCGCGCAAGGTGGACGTCTACTCCACCTTCGTGGAAGGCGCGAAGGAGGGGCTGCAAGTCGCGCTGCGGATCGCCCCCTACCTGGTTGCCATCCTGGTGGCGGTGGGCGCCTTCCGGGGCGCGGGCGCCATGGACCGGCTCTCCGATGGACTCGGCCCCATCCTCGCACCGCTGGGCATCCCCCCGGAGGTCCTCCCCGTGGCCCTCGTCCGGCCCCTCTCCGGCAGCGGAAGCACCGGCCTCCTGGCGGATCTGATGAAGGCCGAGGGCCCGGACAGCCTGGCGGCCCGCATCGGCGCGGTGATGGCGGGCTCCACCGAGACCACCTTCTACGTCTTGGCGGTCTACTTCGGGGCGGTGGGCATCCGTCGCTACCGCCACGCGATCCCGGCTGCCCTGGCCGCCGACTTGGCCGGCTTCGCCGCCGCCGTGGCGATCGTCCACTTCCTCTGGAACGGGTAGGTTCCGTGCAGAAGCCCCTCTGCTCCCTCGTCGAAGATCGAAGCCTCGTGATCTGCAGCGGCGCCGGCGGCGTCGGCAAGACCACCACCTCCGCCGCGATCGGCCTGGCCGCGGCCCTCGGAGGCAGGCGGGCGGTGGTGCTCACCGTCGATCCGGCGCGCCGCCTCGCCAACGCGCTGGGCCTCTCCCACCTGCCCAATGAGCCCGTGCCGATCCAGGGCCCCCTCCTCGAAGGAGCGGCGCCCGGCGGCTCGCTGCACGCGCTCATGCTCGACCCCAAGCAGACCTTCGACGCCCTCGTGCGGAGGCTGCACGCACCCGAGGAGGCCGAGCGGCTCTTCCAGAACCGGCTCTACCAGAACGTCTCGGGGATGATCGCCGGGATGCAGGAATACACGGCGGGCGAGAAGCTCCACGAGCTGGCGCACGATCCCCGCTTCGACCTGGTGGTCCTCGACACCCCGCCGACCCGCAACGCCCTGGACTTCCTCCAGGCCCCGACCACCCTCTCGCGCTTCCTCGACGAGCGGGTGCTGCGCTGGTTCCTGCCCGGGCCCCGCCCCCGCAATCCCCTGCTCCGCCGGACCGGCAAGCTGGTGGGAGGCGCCCTCGGCAAGATCTTCGGCGAGGGCTTCGCCGAGGAGATGGGCGAGTTCCTCGCCACGCTGGGGGAGCTCACCGCCGTGGTGCGGCGGCACGCGGAGGAGGTCCGCGCCCTCCTCGCCTCGCCCTCCGCGCGCTTCCTCCTCGTCACCTCGCCGCTCGACGAGGCCCTGGACGAGGCGCTGTACTTCCACGATCGACTGCGGGAGCTCGGCTTCCCCTTCGGCGGCTACGTGATCAATCGCGTCCATCGGGAGAGGCCTCCGCTCGAGCCCCGGGAGGTGACCGGGACCCGGGCCGCCCTGGCGGAGATCCTCGGCGAGGAGCGGGCGTCGTCGGCGATGGATCGGCTCGAGGGGTGGTACGGCCGGGAGCGGGAGCGGGCGCTCGCGGACCGCCGCGCCCTGCGCCGCCTCCGGGGCCTCGGCGAGGTGCCGACGGTGGGGGTCCCCCTGCTGGAGGAGGCCGCCGACGAGGGCATCCTCCGCCGGATGGTGGAGACCGCCTTCGAGTTTCGCTGACCGCCCGGGCGGGGCCCCGGACCTTGCCCGCTCGGCCCGGCCCGGGTTAGTTAACGCCGTTTCGAGGTACGAATTGCGCATCCGAAGGCTCCTCCCCCTTGCCCTCTTCCTCGCCTGCACGAGCGCCGAGGACCGGGCCGCGAAGCAGAGGATCTTCTCCCCCGAGGATCCCCCGAAGGTCCTCCTGGCCGCCCAGGAGGCCCTGCAGCCCGAGGCGCTCCACCAACGCCCCGCCATGGCCCAGCGGATCCTCTCGATCTCGGCCCGTGAGGCCGCCTTCCGCCTCGGCCCCCATCGACAGGACGTGGAGGCCCGCTTCCGCTGGGAGCGGGGCGATCGCAAGGTCTCGCTCCGGGAGACGAGGGTGGTCGAGGTCGATCCGGGCGGCGACTTCCATGTGCTGGTCGAAAACGACCAGCTCCAGGGGATGGAGTGGATCCGCCTGGACGGCGTCTCCTACGCCCGCTCGCGCTACGCGAGCTTCCGCGAGCGCCGGCGGGACCGCGGCTCGTCGGAGCACGTGCTCGAGGAGGCCTACCGCGCGCTCCCGACCTTCCATCGCCTGGTGCACGGCGCCATGAAGTTCTCCTCCGCGGGGATCGAGAAGCTCGGCGGACGCGACGCCGTGCGCTACGACGTCGCCCTGGGCGAGCCCCTCGCCGAAAAGGACGAGTCCCTGCCCGAGATCGTCTTCCCGGAGGGAGGACCGGACGAGGACACCCGCCTACGCCTGCGGGCTGCGCAGGCCGGCAGGGCCACCGCCCTCTCGGGCAGTCTCTGGGTGGACCGGGGCTCCTCCGTACCGCTGAAGGCCGAGCTGGAGGCGGTGATCGAGGTTCCCGACGAGGAGGAAACGGCTCGACTCGTCTTTTCCCTTCGGCTCACAACCAGTAAGATCGGGGAGTCCTTGGGCCTCCGAATCCCCGAGCACCTGGAGGACGCGCCCCGGCCCCCCGGCCCGGTCGCGACCCTCCAAGCGTACGGATTCGAGCGCGTGGAGGAGGAGGCCGAGGGCGGAGCCGAGGCGTCCGAAGAAGAAATGGCGCCAAGGTAGGATAAAAAGTTGACCCCTGTTTCGCAGTGGGTAGCGTTGTTCTGGCACTTGCCCAGGCGAGGTGGCAATGAGCGGTTCGCAACGCAACGACGGACGCCGGGTCGCAGTACGAGAGGCATCGGTTCGCGACGCCTTGACGGGATATGCGACGGAGCTCGAATCGGAGGAGGAGCGGGTCGTCCGAGTCCTCCACGGCGTGGGCGGCCGCCCCGACCTGCCTCTCCAGGCCAAGGCCAGCGGAGCCACGCTCGAGGCTCTCCGGCGCATGGAGGTCGAGCTCTTCCGGCGCTACCGGGCCCACCTCGACCGGCCTCGCCCCCAGGCCTCCGAGGCCAAGGATCGCATCGTTCGGGCGCTGCGGCGGAAGCGCTGAGGGGGCTCTTGCCCGTTTTTACTTGAATCGGGGGCAAGATGGCGTCTATCCCTTGCTCTCCGCGAACGAAGGCGCATGGCGCCGATTCCCCAGGAGGAGAACACATGGCAGAGCGCGAGATGCTGCTCGTCCAGTCGAAGGTTCGGGACGCGATCAAGAGCAAGGGTGGCGAGCAGGGTGTGAGGACGAGCGAGGACTTCCTCAACGGCCTCAACGACCTTCTCCACGAGACCATCGAGAAGGCCATCGCACGGGCACAGCGCAACGGTCGCGCCACGCTCCGCGAGTACGATCTCTGATCGGGATACGCTTTCCATTCCCCAAGGCCGCCGGTTCCCGACCGGCGGCTTTTTTCGTGCCCCGGAGACGAGCCGTCCCGGCTCAGCCCTCGGGAAGGAGCCGCTCGCGGTGGGCGCGCGCCTCGGCGGCGGCGGCGGAGAGCTCGGCCGGATCGGATTCGGCCAGGTCGGCCAGGCGGTGGAGCTCGTCGGCGAGCACGCGGGCCGCGGCGGCCGCGAAGGGGTTGGCCGCCACGCTCGCGGCGGCCACCTCGGGGGCGAGGGCAGCGAGGCGCGAGGCGTCGGCGAAGGATTTGCCCACCACGCGATCCGCCCCCTCGAGGCTCCCGGCCACCCGCGTCAACGCGAGCGCCGCCAGGTAGGGCGCGTGGGTGGTGGCCGCCACGAGGCGGTCGTGGTCGCGGGCGGAGAGGACGACGGGCCTGGCGCCCATGGCGGCCCATACGGCGCCGACCTTGGCCGCGGCCTCCTCCTCTCCCTCCTTCGGGCAGAGGATCACCCGCCTCCCCACGAAGAGATCCGCCCGCTCCCCGGGATCGCTCCCGTCCCCGCCGACCATCGGATGTCCGCCGACGTAGGTGGCCTGGGGGAGCACGCGGTCCACGACCTCCCGCACGGCCCCCTTGACCATGATGGTGTCCGTCAGGATCGCCTTCTCCCCCAGGTGCGGGGCGAGGCCATCGAGGAGCGTGGGGAGCTGGCCCAGCGGGACGCACAGGAAGATCAGCCCGCACTTCTCGAGCGCCGGTGAGGGCGCCTCCAGGGCGTCGGTGACCAGGCGATCGAGGAGCGCCTTCGCGCGGGCGCGGGGATCCGGCTCCACGGCGAGGACGGTGATCTCCGGGAAGGTCCTCGATAGCGCCCGCGTGAGCGCGGTTCCGACCCGCCCCAGGCCGATCACGGCGTAGGGCGGCGGGGGGAGCGTGGCGTTCATGCGTCCTCCATGGACAGGGAGCGGAGCCGGCGACGTCGCCCGACGCGAACGTGGATCTCCACCCGCGGGGTCTCCCTCCGCTCCCAGAAGATCGGGACCCTTCGGATCCCCATGGAGCGGAGCACGCCGGGCGCCGGCTCGCCGCTGGGCAGGCCGATGCGCGCGGCGACCAGACTCCGGGGCTCGAGCCGATTGGCCGCGAGGAGCCTCCCGAGGAGGGAGCGGAGCGTCGCCTCCTCCCCATCGGGAGAGAGGCGAGCCTCGCCCGTCGCCTGTGCCACCAGGGACATCCCTTCAGTCTACCGGAAGGACGCTTCAGAGGAAGAGTTTGAGGGCGAAGCCGAAGATCCGCTCGTCGGAGTGCCCGCCCCCCACCCCCTGGGCGAAGGAGGCCTCGAGCGCCGCCACCTCGGAGACGAGCCCCAGGCCCGCGGTGAGGAAGTTGCGGTCCTCCTTCTCGCGCCGCTCGGCCCCGAGGCGGATCGGGAGGACGTCGTCGAAGAAGAGCTCGCCGCCCAGGTGATAGGTCGTGCCGAAAGGATCGCGCTCCTCGAGGGCGAAGACCGCGTCGAAGGAGAGGCGGAAGCTCGCGTCGCTGCCGATGGAGACGCCGCCGCCGGCCCGCATGGGCGCCTGCTCGCTGCCCACGTCGATCACGTTGTAGGCCACCAGCCCCAGGCTCAGGAAGGGGACCGGACGCACCAAGAGGCCGAGGTCCGCGGTGACCGAGTTCGTGTCCTCGGGGCGCGTGAAGCCCAGGTACTTGAAGCCCACCCCGAAGGCGACCCGGCTCGCCAGGGGAATTCCCAGGCCGAGGTGGACGAGCGAGCCGTTCGACTCGCCCAGCGCCCCCTTGCCCGAGAGGTGGCTGTAGCCGATCCCCACGCCGACGTTCGCGGTCTTCGAATCCACGATCGAGGCGTGCCAGAGGCCGAGGCGCTCTCCGGGCGAGAAACCGTAGTGGCCGTCGATCTCGTAGCGCCGGGTGGCCACCAGCCCCGCAGGATTGAAGAAGAGGGTGTCGTTCGAGGTGCCGACGGCGCGGAAGGCGTTGCCCATCGCGAGCGAGCGCGTCCCGAAGAGGTCGCCGGCCGCGGGGGGGTCGAGGGCGAGCGCCGGGGCGGCGCCCAGCGTCGCGGCGATCACCGTCAAAGCCGTGAGCCAGGTTCGCATCGCGCGGAGTCTATCAGAGCGCGAGCGATTCGAGACCAGGCAGCAGAGCGGCCACCCAGTGGAGCCGGCCGCTCGCGAGGAGCACGCCGAAGGCGAGGAGGAGCGCGCCGCCCGCCTTCTCGACCCAGCGGAGGTGGGGCCGGATCCTCTGGGAAAGGGTGAGGAAGCGCTCGACGAGGAGAGCCGAGAGGAGGAAGGGGACGGCGAGGCCCGCGGCGTAGGCGAGGAGGAGGAAGATGCCGCGGCCGACGGTCTCCTCCGAGGCCGCCAGGGTGAGCACACCGCCCAGGAGCGGACCGATGCACGGACTCCAGCCGAAGCCGAAGGCGGCTCCGACCAGGAGCGCGCCGAAGAAGCCCCGCGGCCGGTCCCCGCCGTGGAAGCGCGCCTCCCGCAGGAGAAGGGGGATGCGGAGCACCCCGAGCATGTGGAGGCCGAAGACCACGAGCACCGCCCCGCCCACGAGCTCGAACCAGCGGCGATGCTCGCCCAGGAGCTTTCCCAGGGAGGTGGCCGTCGCGCCCATGGCCACGAAGATCAGGCCGAAGCCGATGGTGAAGGCGAGGGCCTGGCGGAACACCCTGCCCCGCTCGACCTCGCCCGCCGCGGCGCCACCGAGGAAGGAGAGGTAGCCGGGGACCAGGGGGAACACGCAGGGAGAGAAGAAGGAGAGGCTTCCGGCTGCGATCGCGCCGACGAGGGTGATGGAATTCATCTCGCTTCGGGGGACACCTGAACGTGGGTGGAAGGTTCCCTCAGGAGCCCACGACCTCGCAAAGCCGGTTCGCCGAAAGCGCCCCGACGATCACCATGGGGTCTCCGCCGGCGGCGGGCAGGACGCAAACGGTCTGCCCGTCCCTGCCCTCGACGCAGCTCCCCATCGCCCGCTCGCAGGCCGCGAAGGCCTCCGTCCCGGGGCGGGGCAGGAAGACCGTCACCGGCGCCTCCTCGGTCCGGTAGACCACCGCCGGCGTGGACTCGCCGAAGAGCTGGCAGCTCCGCGCCCCGACGAGGCGAGCCGCCGCGGGCGAGGGGACCTCCACGCGATCGCCGAAGCCGCTCGAGAGCCACTCCGCCAGCAGGCTCGGGTCCTCGCTCTCCACGTGGCATCCGGTGGCACTTCCCGTGGTGAAGGCGCGCAGGTGGCTCGCGATCGCCTGCTCGGCGAGCGCCTCGGCGATGGTGCCGGTCCGCGGCGAGAGAAGCAGCGTCGAGGCGACGGCCAGGGCGACGACGCCGCCCATCGCGAGCCTCGCCACCCGGGCGACGGGCCGCGCGGCGCGGGCGGCCAGGCCCCGGAGCGTCGCCGCGAGCACGGGGCTCGGTCCCTCGGCGGCCAGGGGGAGATCCGCGATGGCCTCGTCGAGTTCGCGGAGCCGCTCCACGTACGCGCTGCAGCTCGGGCAAGTGCGCGCGTGCTCGATCTCGCTCGCGGCGGCCTCACCGTCGAGGACCGCCGACAGGATTTCGGGCGAAAGACAGCTCATCTTCGACCTCCCACCGCCGAGGGAACGTGTCTACGCAATCTCGCGAGCATCCCCTCCCGCGCCCGGGAGAGGCGGGAGCGGACGGTGCCCACCGGGGTGTCCATGACCTCCGCGATCTCCTCGTAGGAGAGGCCCTCCACCGCGCGGAGCCAGAGCACCGTGGCCTGCTCCTCCGGCAGATCGCGGAGGGCGAGGACGAGCTCGTCCGAGAGCGCCCGGGACTGGATCTCCTCCTCCAGGTCACCCGTGGGGTGCTCGAAGTCGGCCCCGCCGGTGAGGACCACGAGCTGCGGCTTCGCGTCGCGGACGCGATTGAGATGGAGGTTGCGCAAGAGCGCGAGGAGCCAGCTCCGGATCTTCTCCGGATCGCGCAGGCTCCCGCGGCGCTCGAAGGCGCGGAGCAGCCCTTCCTGGGCCAGATCCTCGGCCTCGGCGCGGCTGCGCGTCAGGCGTCGTGCCATCCGATGCATGACGCCCAGGTGGGGCTCCACCCGCTCTGCGAACTCCTTGGGGGACATGCGATTGCCCTCGACTCGATCGCAGAGGACACGGCAGGCGCCCGAAAAGTTCCCGGGCGCCTACTTCCTCTTCGAGACGGCCATCGCGGGCGCCGGGCGCGGGGCCGCCAAGGCCTCGGGACGGGCGAGGATCCACAGCACCATCGCGCCGTAGACGACGGTGGCGAAGCCCATCCACATGTATTGGTCGTCGCTCCAGATCGGCATCTTGGTGATGGCGTGGGTGGTGATGCCGAGCACGAGGAGCCAGAGGCCGATCTCCTTCCGCCTCTCCATGAGGAAGGCGGCGGGGATCATGAAGGCGTAGTAGTAGCAGGTCAGCTCCGTGGCCGCCGGGATCATCACGATCCCGCAGAGCGCGGCGGCGAACCAGGGCTCCTCGTTGCGCGAGCGCCGGAAGACGAGCCAGAGGAAGGCGAGGTTCAGGAGGACGAAGAGGGGCTTGAGCTGATCGAAGTTCGCGAGCCGCGTCTCCTTCCACACCTTGAAGGGGTCGACCAGGCTCTCGTCCTTGAGGTGCTTCGCGTTGCTCCAGGGCCTCCAGGAGAGGACGGTGCGCAGCCCCATGTGATTGGTGAGCGGCGTGTCGGAGTGCTTGCGCGTGTTGGTCACGAATTCGCCGTAGACCTCCACGCCGCCCTGCGCCACCACCAGCGAGCCGGGGACCATGATCGCGGTGGCCAGCACGGCGCCGAGGAGGATGCGCCGGTGCTGCCTGGGCATGGCCTTCTCCTTGAACCAGCGCCAGAAGCCCTGGAGCGCCGGGCCGACGGCGAAGAAGACGGGGAAGATGCGGAAGGCGGCGCCCGCGGCGAGCATCGCCCCGCCCAGGGCGTTCTTTCGCTTCCGGAGCATGCAGATGCCCAGGACGGTGAGCGCCAGGTAGTCGTAACGGAGGAAGGCGCCGCCGTTCCAATAGAAGCGGGAGGGGAAGTTCACCGCGAAGAAGGTGGCCGCCACCGCGAAGATCTCGAGGCCGAAGGCCCACCAGATCCCGGCGAACATCAGGACGATCAGCAAGGGATCGAAGAGGCCCAGCAGAAGGATCGTCTTGTCGCTGGCCGGACCCACCAGGTTGGTGAGGATGGAGGGGACGATCGTCCACCACGGCGTCCCGTTGAAGCCGTGATCCTTCTGCGAGCCTTCCCACCGACTCCCGAGCCGCCGCATGAAGTAGGCCGTGTCCTGCTTGAAGGCCTCCCAGCGGCCGGCGGAGAAATGCGACTTGCAGCGCTCGGGATGGGCGAGGATGTCGTCGGTGGAGCCGATCAGGTTGGTGGAGGCGATGTCGCGCATCTTCCTCCGCGCCACCCGCTCCGCACCGTAGAGCTCGGCCTCCGCGATGGCGCTGCATTCGTACAGCCGCGTGTATCTGAGCTCGGGGAAGTACTTCGAGCCCATGAAGTAGTGGTAGTGCTCCCAGACGTGGATGAAGTTCGTCCCGCCGTGGAACTTGCCGTAGTTGAACCAGCCCAGGACCCCGAGGATCCCCAGCAGGCCGATGGCGAAGCGGCGCGCCCGTCGGTACTTCCTCCCCTGCCCCCTCTCCTGGAGGTTCCAGCCCCAGACCAAGAGGCCCGCGAGCGCGACGGCGCCGGCGAGCTTGACGACGTTCGCCTTCGCCTCGGTGTACTGGAAGAATCCCGGCTTGGGCGGGGTTTTGCGGACGTTGCGGAGCTGAACCGAGGGGACCTGCGAGGGCGCGTCCGCGCTCGCCACCATCGGTAGCGCGAGACATGCGATGCCGAGGATCGCGGCACGAAAAAGCTGACTCATCGGCCGCACTCTAGCCTTTCCAGCGAAAAGCGGAAATTGGAAATCGAAGCAGACGGGCTACCGTGCGTCAGCCCTGCTCCACGATCTCCCGCAGCCAGGCGAGGAGCCCGTCGCGGAGATCGGGCCGCTTCAGCGCGAAGGCGACGTTGGCCTTGAGGTAGCCCAGGCGATCGCCCGCGTCGTAGCGCTTGCCCTCGAAGCGGTACCCCACGAGTCCCTCCCGCTGGGCGAGCATGGCCAGCGCATCCGTGAGCTGGATCTCGCCACCCACGCCCGGCTTCACCTCGCGCAGATAATCGAAGACGCGCGAGGGCAGGACGTAGCGACCGATCACGGCGAGGTTCGAGGGCGGGTCGCTCTTGGGCTTTTCGACCATGTGGTCGATCCGCATCGTCCGCTCGTCGATCATCTCCCCCGCCGCCACGCCGTAGAGGGAGGTCTCCTCGACGGGCACCTCCATCAGGGCGACCACGCCCATCCCCGTCCGCTCGTAGCACTCCACGAGCTGGGCGATGGCCGGGACCTCGGCATCGATCACGTCGTCGCCCAGGATCACGGCGAAGGGCTCGTCCCCCACCAGGTTCGCGGCCTGGAGGACGGCGTGGCCCAGCCCCAGCGCCTCGTGCTGGCGGACGGAGGAGAGCCGGGCCATGGAGGAGATCGCGCGCAGGGCGTTGCGCTCGGCGACCTTTCCGCGGGCGAGCAGCGTCTCCTCGAGTTCCGGCGAGAGGTCGAAGTGGTCCACCATCGAGGTCTTGCCTCGGGCGGTGATGAGGATCACGTCCTCGATCCCGGCGTGGGCCGCCTCCCCCACGATGTACTGGAGGGTGGGCGTGTCCACGATCGGCAAAAGCTCTTTGGGGACCGACTTGGTCGCGGGGAGGAAGCGGGTTCCCAGTCCCGCCGCCGGCACCACGCACTTCCGAACTCTCTTCGCCATGGCCGAGCAGCCTAGAGCCTCCGATCCGGGACCGCAACGTCGGAATGGGCTGCTATGGTGGGCCCGTGCTCGTCGAGGTCGCCGTCCCCGCTCCCGTCCACCGAACCTTCACCTACCGAGCGGGGGATCCGCGCGCGCTCGAGGCCGGACGGCGCCTCGTCGTCCCCTTCGGGAAGCGCAAGACGATCGCCTTCTCCCTGGGCGAGGCGCGGGAGGCTCCGCCCGGCGAACTCCGGGAGGTCCTGGCGGTGCTCGACGACGGCCCGGTCTTCTCGCCCGAGCTCCTCTCCCTCCTGCGCTTCGCCTCCGACTACTACCTCCACCCCCTCGGCGACGCGATGCGCGCCGCGCTCCCCCCGGCGCTCCTCGAAGTGCGCCCGACCTCCGAGCGCGCCCCCTTTCCCAACCGGGTGGAACTCGCGCTCCCGCCCGACCGGGCCGAGGAGGCCGTCCGGCGCGCCCCGCGGCAGGCCACGCTCGTCGCCAGGCTCCTCGAGCTGGGGGGACGCTGCGACGTGGACGAACTCCGCCCCGACTTTTCCGACGCCACCACCCTCCTGCGCACGCTCGAGGCCAAGGGCGTCGTCCGCCTCTCCCGCGAGACGACCCCGGAGGCGGAGGCCTTCGGCGCGGGGCCGGCGCCGGAACCGAGCGAGGAGCAGGCGAGGGCCCTCCGCGCGATCGAGGAGGCATCGGGGCGCTACCAGACCTTCCTCCTCCAGGGGATCACGGGCTCGGGCAAGACCGAGGTCTACCTGCAGGCGATCCGCTCGGTCCGCGAGCGGGGACTGGGAGCCCTGGTGCTGGTGCCGGAGATCGCCCTCACCCCCCAGCTCGCCGCGCGCTTCCGCTCGCGCTTCGGAGACGAGGTCGCGGTGCTCCACAGCGGGCTGAGCGATGGGGAACGCGCCCGGGAGTATCGCCGCCTGCTCCAGGGAGACGCCTCCATCGCCCTCGGCGCGCGCTCCGCCGTCTTCGCCCCCGTGCAAAAGCCCGGGATCGTCATCGTCGACGAGGAACACGACGGTTCCTACAAGCAGGAGGAGAGGTTCCGCTACCACGCCCGCGATCTCGCGGTGGTGCGCGCCAGGCTCTCGGGGATCCCCTGCGTCCTCGGCTCGGCCACGCCTTCCATGGAGAGCATGGAGAACGCCCGCAGGGGAAAGTACCTGCGCCTCGTCCTCGGCCGCCGCGTCGACGGCCGGAGCCTGCCCGAGGTCGAGATCGTCGATCTGCGCCGAACCCCATCGGAGCCGCAGGCCGAGGAGGCGGAAATCCTCTCCCCCCGCCTCCTCTCCGAACTCCGCGAAACCCTCGAACGGAAGGAGCAGGCCCTCCTCTTCCTCAATCGTCGCGGCCACTCGCCCCTCGTCCTCTGTCCCACCTGCGGCGAGCGGGCCTCCTGCCCCAACTGCGACGTGGGCCTGACCTACCACCGCTCCACCGAGACCTTGCGCTGCCACTACTGCGACCTCCGGGTACGGCGCTGGGAGAGCTGCCCGAGCTGCGCGACCGAGCTCCTCGTCCTGGGGGCGGGGACCGAGCGGCTCGAGCAGACCCTCTCCCGCGAGTTCCCCGAGGCGCGGATCGCCCGCCTCGACCGCGACACCGCCTCGAGCGCCCGTCGCCTCCACGAGATCCTCGCGGCCTTCGGCCGCAGGGAGGTCGACGTCCTGGTGGGCACGCAGATGATCGCCAAGGGCCACGACTTTCCCGGCGTCACCCTCGTCGGCGTGGTCCTGGCCGACGTGGGCCTGGGTCTTCCCGACTTTCGGGCGGGAGAGCGGACCTTCCAGCTCCTCACGCAGGTGGCGGGCCGCGCCGGACGGGGCGAGGCCCCGGGAAAGGTCCTGGTGCAGACCTTCCGCCCCGAGGCGGATGCGATCGCCTTCGCGAGCCGGCACGACCCGGAGGGATTCGCCCGGGCGGAGGCCGGACGACGCCGGGAGCTCGGCTATCCGCCCTTCCGCCGGATGCTCGCCATCCGGCTCGAGGGGAAGGACGCCGCGCAGGTGCAGCGCGAGGCGAAGGGGATCGGCGACCGCGCCCGCCGTCTCGCCGGGAGGCTGGCGACCGTCCTCGGCCCGGCCCCCGCCCCGATCGCCCGGCTGCGGGGAAGGAGCCGCTTCCAGATCCTGGTCCTCGCGGATCGGGCCTCAATGCTCCGCGCGATCGGCGAAAGGCTCCTCTCGGCCCCGCCGCCCCCTCGCGGCGTGCGCGTGGCGCTGGACATGGACCCCGCCTCCACTCTATAGGCGCTTCGATTGACCCCGGCCCGGTGGCCGATTAGCTTTGGGCCTGCCCATGATTCGCGAGATCCTCATCTGGCCCGATCCCCGCCTGAAGGAGAAGACCCGGCTGGTGGAGTCGGTCGACGACGAGCTGCGCAAGCTCGTGGAGGACATGTTCGAGACGATGTACCACGCCGAGGGCGTGGGCCTCGCCGCGAACCAGATCGGCGTCGATCTGCGGATCGCCGTGGTCGACACCTCCTCCTCGGAGGACGGCATCGGCCCGATGGTGCTCATCAATCCCGAGATCCTCTCCCTCGAAGGGAGCATTCGCTTCCGCGAAGGCTGCCTCTCCATCCCGGGCGAGTCCGAGGAGGTGATCCGCGCCCCCAAGGTGCGGTTCCGCTTCCGCGATCTCGATTGGAACGAGGTGGAGATGGAGGCGACCGGCCTCTCGGCCGTGGCCATCCAGCACGAGTGCGATCATCTGGACGGGATGGTCTACGTGGACCGGATCTCCAGCCTCAAGCGCGAGCGCATCCGCAAGCGGATGAAGCGCCTGAAGGAAGCCCGGGCCGCCGAAGCGGCCTCCACCCCCTGAGCTCCATTCCTCCCCTCCCGGGTTCGCGGCTGCGCCCTGGTGCGCCGGCGACCCTCGCGCCGGACGCCACCGGTCTCGACGGACGACGACCTCGATCCGCCCCGTTTTCGGGGCCGATGAGCGCTTCCTCGAAAAAAATTTTTCGGGCCCTTCGAGAGGCAGGTCGTAAACCCTGGGAGTTCCCCCCACCTCTCCCCACAGCCCCTGCGGCCGCTGGGAAAATTTTCGAGATTTCGACGGTTTGGAATCTTTGGAGAGCACGAGCGGAACACGTTCCGCCACACGCTCCGTGTCTCGAATTTTTTTCCCTGACACATACAGAGTTTTTCGAATCAACTCCGAAGGCAGCCGAGCAAGCAAGCGCTTGCAGACTCGGCCCTTTCCAGCAGCCCTTCTCTCCGTGCTCTAATCCCTCGCGCCGCATTTGCTAATCGCGGCCAGAGGTACGCAACTCCATGAGAAGTCGGCTGCAAGTAATTTCCAGTTTCACAGCCTTGCTATTCGTTGCCACCGCTTGCGGAGACGGCGAATCGGAAGGCCTTTCTGCAATCAGTAATTCCATCACATACAGCCAGGTGGCCTCCGTCATCGCCAGCGCCCACGATGGCAACCGCCCCGAGAATGCCGTCGACGGCCGAATGGACACCCGATGGTCGGCCGCGGGCGCGGGTGCCTGGATCGACGCTCGGCTCGCCTCTCCGGACACCATCGAAGCGATGGAGATCGCCTGGTACCGGGGTGACGAGCGCTCCAACGAGTTCTCGATCCAGGTTCGCGCGCCGGGCGGTGACTACCGCGAGGTCTTCCGCGGCCGCTCCAGCGGACGGACCTCGGACTTCGAGCGCTTCGCCTTCCCCAAGACCCAGGCCGAGAACGTTCGGATGATCTTCCACGGCAACACGCGCGACCGCTGGTCCAGCATCAGCGAGATGCGCTTCGTCGTCGCGGAAGAGTCCGGCGGATCCGATGGTGGGTCCGGCGGCGTCGCGCCCATCCGCAGCGCCACGGCCAGCAACCACGACGGCAACGTCCCGGCGAACGTGCTCGACGGTGATCTGAACACCCGCTGGTCCTGCTCGGGCAACTGCTACCTCCAGCTCGACCTCGGTCAGGTGGCCTCGGTCGGTGGGGTGCGCATCGCCTGGCACCGCGGTGACGAGCGGACCGTCGCCTTCCGCGTCCAGCTCGGCACGGACGGCCAGAACTTCACGGAGGTCCACTCCGCCACCTCGAGCGGCCGCACGAGGGATTTCGAGACCTACACCTTCGCCGCGAAGACCGCTCGCTACGTCCGGATCGCCTCCAACGGCAACTCGGACAATCCCTGGAACAGCATCTCGGAGGCCGAGGTGCTCCTCGCGGGCCAGGAGGATCCCGGCTCCGGCGGCGAGGGTGGATCCGGTGGCTCCGGCGGAGACGAGGGGCCGATCGAGATCGTCGCGGTCACGGCCAGCGCCGACGACGGCAACGTTCCGTCCAACGTCCTCGATCCGAACCCGAACACCCGCTGGTCCTGCTCGGGAAGCTGCTACCTGCAGCTCGACCTCGGCGCGGTCCGTACCTTCGAGGGCGTGGGCATCGCCTGGTACCGCGGCAACGAGCGCACCACCGCCTTCGAGATCGGCGTGAGCAACGACGGGCGGAGCTTCCGCCGCGTCTTCCAGGGCACCTCGAGCGGAACGACGGACGCACTCGTCGCCTACACCTTCCAGGCCCCCGAGAGCGGCCGCTACGTCCGCATCTCCTCCAACGGCAACTCGGACAACCCCTGGAACAGCATCACGCGGGTCGTGATCATCCCCGTGGGTGGCGCCGGTGAGCTCCCCGAGGATCCGGGCCCGGGCGATCCGGGCACCGACCCCGGGACCCCCGGCGATCCGGGCGCTCCGGGCGGCGACTCCGGCCGGGACCGCTTCGGGGTCACCATGATCTACCCGACCAAGCCGGGTGGCGAGGAGTGGTACCTCGGTTCGGATCCGAACCGCGACAACCGCTTCGATCCCCAGAACAACGTCAGCCGCAACTCCGACGGCTCCTGGAAGATGAAGAGCAACAAGGTGCGGATGAACGTCTTCACGTCCACCGGATACGATCCGAACAAAATCCGCACCTACAACCGGAACACCCTCGCGCAGCAGGGCTACATGCAGGCCCCGAACGACTGGAGGAACGTGGAGATCACCGGTTACGTGAAGGTGAACCGCGCCTCCGACCGCTCGGACAACTTCGCCTGGTACGCCCGCGGCGGTCGCCACAACTCCTCGCGGCCCTGCGAGGGATCGGCCATGAAGCCCTCCTTCCACTACGACGGCCGCGTCCGCGTGCAGAAGGAGACCTACCACGTGAGCTACGAGCAGGCGCCGTACAAGAGCGTCACCTCCTCCCTCATCGGGCGGTGGGTCGGTCTCAAGGGCGTCATCCGCAACGTCACCGTCAACGGGCGCCTTGCGGTCAAGACCGATCTCTACATCGACGACAAGGCCGACGGTAAGTCGTGGAAGCTCGTCTACGAGCACATCGACGACGGGCGGATGGGAGGCGATGCGGACGAATGCGGCGCCTCCGATCCCCGGATGCCCATCACCTGGGGCGGTCCGGTGGCGGCTTTCCGCTGGGATAACGCGGAAGACGTCGACTTCAAGTGGCTGAGCGTCCGTGAGATCGTCCCCTGACGCCCACGGTCGGATGGGAGTGTGATGCATTCTCGCATCACACTCCCTCGGGTGGCGCCGGTTGGTTCACTCCAACCGGCGCTTCTTCATTCGGGTGACCATCGGGGCGAGGGCGAGCAGCCGAGCGAGGGCTTATTTCCATCGCGTCCTTTCTCTGTCGGGGGAAGTGATGCGACTGACATTTCTGGGCCATGCCGGTTTCCTCCTGGAGACACCGAGAGCGACCATCGTCCTGGACCCGTGGTTGTCTCCGCATGGCGCCTTCGACTCCTCCTGGTTCCAGCTGCCGCAG
>Ga0180216_1000568_pt1 | contig 37940 bp, 35 predicted proteins | sample eDN3rd37CBELigMG_FD_128879 | JGI IMG/M metagenome (GOLD analysis project Ga0180216, IMG submission 128879) | Enriched Miracle-Growth compost microbial communities from Emeryville, California, USA - eDNA 3rd pass 37_C BE-Lig MG (version 2)... ...
CCCGCTTCGAGCAGGTCCTCGTAGTCGCCGGTCGCAGCGTTGAGGCCGTGGCCGGCCTCGAGGTTGCGGACCTTCTCGGCGACGACGCCGGGCTCGAGGCCGGCGTTGAAGGCGATCTGCTTCAGCGGCGCCTCGAGGGCGACCTTGACGATGTTGGCACCCGTGGCCTCGTCGCCCTCGAGCTTGAGGTCGTCGAGGACCGGAGCGGCCTGCAGCAGGGCCACACCACCACCGGCGACGATGCCCTCCTCGACGGCAGCCTTCGCGTTGCGGACGGCGTCCTCGATGCGGTGCTTGCGCTCCTTGAGCTCGACCTCGGTCGCGGCACCGGCCTTGATGACGGCGACGCCGCCGGCCAGCTTCGCGAGGCGCTCCTGCAGCTTCTCACGGTCGTAGTCCGAATCCGACGCCTCGATCTCGGCGCGGATCTGGTTGACGCGACCGGCGATGGCGTCGGGATCGCCCGCGCCCTCGACGATGGTGGTCTCGTCCTTGGTGACGACGACCTTGCGGGCCTGGCCGAGCAGCTCGATGCCGGCGGTCTCGAGGGAGAGGCCGACCTCTTCGCTGACGACCTCGCCACCGGTGAGGATGGCGATGTCGGCGAGCTGGGCCTTGCGGCGGTCACCGAAGCCCGGAGCCTTGACGGCGACGGACTTGAAGGTGCCGCGGATCTTGTTGAGGACCAGGGTGGACAGAGCCTCACCCTCGACGTCCTCGGCGATGATCAGCAGCGGCTTGCCCGACTGGATGACCTTCTCGAGCAGCGGCAGCAGGTCCTTGACCGTGGAGATCTTGGAGCTGACGAGCAGGATGTAGGGATCCTCGAGCACGGCCTCCTGACGCTCTGCGTCGGTGGCGAAGTAGAGGGAGATGTAGCCCTTGTCGAAGCGCATGCCCTCGGTCAGCTCGAGCTGGAGGCCGAAGGTGTTGGACTCCTCGACGGTGATGACGCCTTCCTTGCCCACCTTGTCGATGGCCTCGGCGATGAGCTCACCGATCGCGGGGTCGCCGGCGGAGATGCCTGCGGTGGCGGCGATCTGCTCCTTGGTCTCGACCTCCTTGGCGGTGTCGAGCAGCTTGGCGGTGACGGCCTCGACGGCCTTCTCGATGCCGCGCTTCAGGCCGAGGGGGTTGGCGCCCGCAGCAACGTTGCGCAGACCCTCGCGGACGAGCGCCTGGGCGAGCACGGTAGCGGTGGTGGTGCCGTCACCCGCGACGTCGTCGGTCTTCTTGGCAACTTCCTTGACCAGCTCGGCGCCGATCTTCTCGTACGGATCCTCGAGCTCGATCTCCTTGGCGATGGAGACACCATCGTTGGTGATCGTGGGGGCGCCCCACTTCTTCTCGAGAACGACGTTGCGACCCTTGGGGCCCAACGTCACCTTGACTGCGTCGGCGAGGCTGTTGAGGCCCCGCTCGAGGCCGCGACGGGCCTCTTCGTCGAACGCGATGATCTTGGCCATTGCGAAGTGATCCTCCGGGTATGGGGGTGACACCGGAGCGATCGCTCGTCGGATCGCTCCATGTACGCCTTCGGCCGGAAGCAGTGCCCGCGACGGACGACCAGGGGTGTCGAAAACCCGGTCTCACCCTACCGACCTGGCACTCACGTGTTGCGAGTGCTAAGTGCATTCTTAGCACTCGGGGGTGGCGAGTGCAAGATTACCGGCACCCGCCACCCCCGTCACGAAATCTGCGAAAGACCGACTACACGGTCGTGCGGATCATCGATGCGGCGCTCGCTCAGCGAGGCGTCGAACCGACTCCCACGGCGCACCACTGCCCCGTCGCGGTGTTGACCGCGAACGACTGGGCACCGACGCACGTGACGCCGGTGGTGTCGGCCGTGGCACCCGACCCGTAGCCGGCCACCGACAGGGTCGTCGCCGGACCCTGAGCCCAGGAGTGGCTCAGTCCGCCGCCGAGCGCGTAGGCGAACGAACGGCCGCCGTCACGGGCCGCACTGAGCGCCGTACCGAAGCCCGTCGCATGGGCTTCGGCGGCGCCGGCCGACTCGGCAACCGACACCGCGGTGCCGCTGTCGGCCGCGTACGCGCGAGCGAAGGCGTCCTCTGCGGTGGCGCCGCAGCTGGCGGTATCGGACACCAGGATGTCGTTGGCAGAAGGAGGTGACACACAGGTCACCGGCGCCGCTGCGGCGGTACCCCCACCGAACAGCGCGGCCGAGGCCACACCGATGGCGACGAGTACACCGGCCCGGAGCGAACGGCGCGCGGTGAGAACGGATCGGAACGAACGAATGGACAAGAACGGCTCCTCTGCACTGGAGTGCCTCTACGCGAAAGGCTGCATCTGCGCTATGTGGGGCGAGCGCCCCGGCCGTAGGGTACCGATCACATGCGTCTCACGCGAGACCACGTGTCACAGACTGTCGAGGAGCCCGGGAAGATCGGCGACGGAGTCGATGACGTGGTCGGGACGATCCACCGCGAGGTCCAGGACCGATTGCCGAAACTTGCCGGTACGCACCAGGATTCCCGTCATGCCGAGGCGTTGCCCGGGGACGACCTCTCCCGCGATGTCGTCGCCGACGACGACCATCCGATCCGGTTCGACATCCATCCGTTCCGACGCGACGAGGAAGCCGCGCAGCGACGGCTTGCCCACCGCCACCACCGACCTGCCGGTGAGCTCCTCGAGTCCCGCCAGGTAGACCCCCGTGTCGATGCGCAACCCGTCGGACGCCTGCCACGCGAGCGCCCGATGCATCGCGACCACCGGGACGTCCTCGAGCATCAGTTCGGCGACGCGACTCATCGCCCGGTGCGTGAAGGCATCCCCCGCACCACCGAGGATCACCACCTCCGGATCGTCCTCGTCGAGGACGATGCCCTCGAGATCCGCCGCGATGTCGCCCTCGTTGAGGACCCAGCAGCGCAGACCCGTATAGGTCTGCCGGACGTGCTCGACGGTGAGGGACACCGCGGTGACGATCTCGTCCGGCGACACCTCCATCCCGAGATCGGTGAGCCGCTGCGCGATCTCGGCGCACGTCCGCGAGGTGGTGTTGGTGAGGAAGGCGCGGCGGACGCCGTCGGCACGCAGTCGTGCCAGGACGTCCGCCGCACCCGGGACGGGCTGCCACTCGGTGACGAGCACGCCCTCGATATCGAACAACACCCCGTCCACACGCGTCATGTGTCGAGCCTATCCGCGTGCGTGCCCACGGCGACAGGCTCGGCTCACACGCTTCCGGCGAGACGCTCGGCGAGCAGGCGGGTGAAGCGCGCCGGATCCTCCACCTCGCCACCCTCGGCGATCAGCGCCATGCCGTGGATCAGCTCGGCGACGTCGGCGAGCGAGGCGTCGTCCGGACGCTGTTCCCGGGCCGTGCGCAGACCCGACACGAGCGGGTGATCGGGATTGAGTTCGAGGATCCGCTTGACCCGCGGCACCGGCTGACCCGACGCCTTGTACATCCGTTCGAGGGCAGGCGACATGCTGAAGGTGTCGCCGACGATGCACGCCGGGGAGGACGTCAGGCGCGACGAGAGCCGCACGTCCTTGACCTGGTCGTCGAGGGTCTCCTTCATCCACGACAACAGGTCGCCGAACTCCTTCTCCTTCTCCTCGCGTTCGGCTTCGGCGGCCTTCTTCTCGTCCTCGGTACCGAGGTCGACGTCGCCCTTGGCGATCGACTGGAAGCGCTTGCCCTCGAACTCCGGAACGGAGGTCACCCACATCTCGTCGACGGGGTCGGTCAGGAGCAGCACCTCGATGCCCTTGTCACGGAACGCCTCCATGTGCGGGGAGCTCTCGAGCAACTGGCGCGACTCGCCGGTCAGGTAGTAGATCGCGTCCTGGCCGTCCTTCATGCGCTCGACGTAGTCGGCGAGGGTGGTCTGCTCCGACTCGCTCGCCGTCGAATCGAACGACGAGATCGCCAGCAGCGTGTCGCGGTTGTCGGTGTCGGAGATCAGACCCTCCTTGACGACCCGGCCGAACTCGCGCCAGAACTTCGTGTACTTCTCGGGTTCCTTCGCCGCCATGTCCTTGACGGTCGAGAGGACCTTCTTCGTCAGGCGGCGCCGGATGGCCCGGATCTGCCGGTCCTGCTGCAGGATCTCACGAGAGACGTTGAGCGACAGGTCCTGTGCGTCGACCACACCCTTGACGAAACGCAGGTACTCGGGGACGAGGTCCTCGCAGTCGTCCATGATGAACACGCGCTTGACGTACAGCTGCACGCCGGTGCGCCGTTCGCGGGCGAACAGGTCGAAGGGCGCGTGCTCCGGGATGAACAGCAGCGCCTGGTATTCGAAGGTGCCCTCGGCCTTGAGCGGAATGATCTCGAGCGGCTCGTCCCAGGCGTGCGCGATGTGCTTGTAGAAGTCCTTGTACTCCTCCTCGGAGACCTCGTCCTTGGAGCGCGCCCACAACGCCTTCTGCGAGTTGAGGGTCTTGGTCTCGAAGGTCACCTCGTCGGTGCCGTCCTCCGACTTCGTGGTGCGCGAGACCTCCATGCGGATCGGCCACGCGATGAAATCCGAGTACTTCTTGACGATCTCCTCGAGCTTCCACTGCGAGGTGTAGTCGAACAGGTGGTCCTCGGCGTCCTCGGGCTTGAGGTGCAGGATCACCGAGGTGCCCTGGGGCGCGTCGTCCACCTCGGCGATGGTGTAGGTGGATTCGCCGCTGGACTCCCAGCGCGTACCGGTCTTCTCCCCGGCCTTGCGGGTGACGAGCGTGACCTTGTCGGCGACCATGAACGACGAGTAGAAGCCGATACCGAACTGGCCGATGAGTTCCTCGGATGCGGCGGCGTCCTTGGCCTCGCGCAGCTTCTGCCGCAGTTCGCCCGTGCCGGACTTCGCGAGGGTGCCGATGAGGTCGACGACCTCGTCGCGGTTCATGCCGATGCCGTTGTCGCGCACGGTCAGGGTGCGCGCGTCCTTGTCCACCTCGAGCTCGATGTGCAGGTCGGAGGTGTCGACGTCGAGATCCTTGTTTCGGAACGACTCCAGCCGGAGCTTGTCCAGTGCGTCCGACGCGTTGGAGATCAACTCGCGCAGGAAGGTGTCCTTGTTCGAGTAGATCGAGTGGATCATCAGATCCAGCAACTGCCGCGTCTCGGCCTGGAATTCACGCTGTTCGACGTTCGTACTCATTCCGGGTTCCCTTTCCACAAGCAGAACTTCCCCGGAAATAGTAAGCCGCCCGCGAACCCGGCCCGTTCTCGCTTCCGGGTCCATGATGGAGGTGCAGGCTTCGTCGTTCACAGGAGGATGCGATGTCGGTTCGTCGGACGGTGGTCGTCGGTGCGGGGATCGTGGGCCTGTCCACTGCGTGGTTCCTGCAGGAACGCGGTATCGAGGTCACGGTGCTCGATCGGGTCGGTGTGGCGGGCGACGCATCGTGGGGCAACGCCGGGTGGCTCGCGCCGGCGCTGACCCTGCCGCTGCCCGAGCCGGGGGTGCTGCGCTACGGGTTGCGCTCGATGTTCCGGCCGTCCTCGCCGGTGTACGTGCCGCCCACGACGGATCTGCGGTTGCTGCGCTTCCTCGCCGACTTCGCGCGGCACTGCACGAGACGGAAATGGACGTCGTCGATGGAGGTCTTCGCGCGCGCCAACCGCGTCGCCCTCGACGCCTACGACGATCTCGCCCGCGGGTCGGGCGACACGATCGTCACCGAGCCGACGCGGGTCGCCGATCCGTTCCTCGCGGCGTTCACCTCGGACGACGATCGACGGCTGCTGGTCGAGGAGTTCGAGCACGCACGTGCCGCAGGCAGCGAGATCGATTTCGACCTGCTCGACACCGACACGCTGCATTCGCTCGAACCGCTGCTCGGGGACCCGGTGCGGGTCGGGCTCCGGATCCGGGGGCAGCGGTTCATCGATCCGCCGCGGTTCGTCGCCTCTCTGGCGCACGCGGTCCGCGCCCGGGGCGCGGAGATCGTCACCGATGTCGACGTCCAGGAGGTGCGCGACACCGGTCGCGGGGTGGACGTCGTCGTGGCCGGTGGCGACTCCCGTTCGGCGGATGCGGTGGTGCTCGCGAACGGAGCGTGGCTCGGGCCGCTCGCCCGGCCGTTCGGTGTGCGCACGCAGGTTCAGGCCGGTCGCGGCTACAGCTTCAGCGTGCGGCCGCCGAGCCTGCCGAAGAACCCGGTCTACTTCCCCGCCCAGCGGGTGGCGTGCACACCCCTCCAGGACCGCTTCCGGGTCGCCGGCATGATGGAGTTCCGCAGCCCCGACGCCCCGCTCGACCCGCGGCGCATCGAGGCGATCGTCGACGCGACCCGACCGCTGCTGCGCGATGTCGACTGGGACGGGCGCAGCGAGGAGTGGGTGGGCTCGCGTCCGTGCACGGCGGACGGGCTCCCGCTGATCGGCCGCACGCGTTCGGAGCGGGTGTACGTCGCCGGCGGGCACGGGATGTGGGGTGTGGCGCTCGGTCCCCTCACCGGACGGCTGCTCGCCGGGTCGATGACCGGCGAGCCGGATCCGTTGCTCAGGTCGTTCGATCCGCTGCGCTGACCGGTCCGGGTTCGAGGCGGTCGCGTACGCGGTCGAACCATTCGAGGACGGCCCGTTCGTAGAGGATGCCGAAATCGAGGGTCGCCGCTGCGTGCGGCGGGAGGATGTCGGCCGCCGCCTGCTGTTCGTAGGCGGCGAGCTGCTCCTCGTGTCTGCGGCGGTGGTCGGCGAGCATCTCGGCGAGGCGCTCGGGTGGGAGGTGATCGCCGAAGCTGACGGTCAGCAGCAGCGGGTGACGGATGTTCTCGTCGCCCGGTTCGCGGTCGATCCATTCGGCGAAGGCCGTGCGTCCGGCCTCGGTCAGCAGGTAGGGCTTGCGGTCGCGCGGGCCCTTCTCCCCCGCCTCGATCAGTCCCTGCCGTTCCATCGCCGCCAGTTCCCGGTAGACCTGGCTCGTCGTCAGCGACCAGAACTTGCCGATGCGCGTCTGTGCGGTGGACACCAGGTCCCAGCCCGTCTTGGGGCCTTCGTGGAGGAATCCGAGCAGTGACGCGGCGGTGGCGTTGAGCGGTCGTCCGGTCATGGACGGGTCCTTCCTCGATTCGTACAGCGAAAAAACTTGACATTCCACTGTGGCATATCCACCCTGGAGTCAGGTGACATTCCATTGTGGAAGATCCCGGAGGGCACCATGGAACACACATCCACCACCGTCCCGACCGATCCCGGCCCGGCGACACCCGGCCCGGCGACACCCGGCCTTGCAACACCACCGCTGCGCATCTCCGATGCCGAGCGCGAAACGATCGTCGACGAACTGGGGCGCCATCTCACCGCCGGACGACTGACGATCGCCGAGTTCGACGAACGCGTCGCCGGGGTCTACCGCGCCGTGACGCAGGACGACGCCGGCGCCGTGCTCGCCGATCTGCCGTCGACACCCGCGCCCACCCCGGCCCCGCCGGCCGGGAATCCCTTCCCACGCCTGCGCCTGCCGCTCCACCAGCGCATCGAGTGGGGAGCCTGGGCCGCCGTGGGCTCCATCAATCTCGTGGTGTGGGCACTGGTGTCGCTCGGAACGGCCTCATTGATCTACTTCTGGCCGATCTGGGTCATCGTGCCCTGGGGTCTCGTCCTGGTGGGACGCACCGCACTCGGACTCGAGGGCGGCCCGGACCGCCGCAGGGCCGACGACCACATCCGCAACGCCCGGCGACGGCACCGCGAACACATGCGCCGCGCCGCCCTCATGCACCGGCGTGCCGTCATGCACCGGCGTGGACCGAATCCGCACTGCGGGCGATCGAGTCGTACCTGGTACTGATGTTCCCGAGATAGTGCGGGTGCGTGAGGATGTAGGGGGCATCGATCGAGATGCCGCGGACGACGATATCCCCCGCCGTCTCCGGTGCCATACCGGCGTTCCCGCCCTTGATGTGATCCACGCGCCGGACCTCGCCGCCGAGCCTGGCGGTGCTGTCGTCGAGCCCCGAACGCACCAGGCCCGGGCACAGGACCGAGACCCCGACACCGTGCGGGGCGAGTTCTGCGCGTAGCGCTTCGGACATCGCGACGACGGCGGCCTTCGCGGCGCTGTACACGCCGCGGCCCGGCACACCCGCGGTCAGCCCCATGACCGAGGCGGTGTTGACGATGTGCCCGCGCCCGCGTGCCCGCAGGTCACCCGCGAAGGCCGAGACGCCGTTGAACACCCCGGTGACGTCGATGTCGATGACGGTGTCGAAGATCTGAGGATCGAGGTCGGCGAAATCTGTTCCGTTGAAACCGATCCCGGCGTTGTTGACGAGGATGTCGACCGGACCGAAGGCGTCCTCCGCCTCCCGTTTGACGCTGCACCAGCCCTCCCGGTCGCGCACGTCGAGGACGGCGCCACGGAAGAGCCGGAAGACTCCCGTCCGGTCGGCGAGCGTGGATTCGACTGCCGCGCCGTCGATGTCCGCGATCGTCACGGCCACCCCACGGTGGGCCAGGGCGTCGGCGATGCCGCGGCCGATACCGCTCGCACCTCCGGTGACGAGCGCGTGGCGCGCCGAGGCGATGTTCATGGACGAGGCTCCGTTCGTCTGGGTCGTCGAAGTCTGTGGTTCGTCGAGGTCTGCGGTTCGTCCCGATCAGTGCGACCGGCGGATCTTTCCGAAGTCCCAGCTGCGCACGTTCTGCGGAGTGATCCGCAGCCATGCATGACGGCCGTCCGCCGTGAACTCGTCGCGACCGGCGTACTTGCGGGCGAAGGACAGTTCGACGCCGCGCAACAGTTCGTCCTCGACCGTGCGCGCCACGACCTCGGGGCGGGAACCGCGCGGCACGTCGCCGACGCTCATCGCGGTTCCACGTACCTCGACGCCTCGCAGATCCGTGAACTGCTCCCCACCGTCGACGACGATCGCGATGCGCGGGTCCTTCTGCAGGTCGGTCCACCGGCGGCTGCGGACGAGGGAGTTGAGCCACAGGAAGGCGCCGTCCCAGACGAACCACAACGGAGCGACGTGCGGGCTTCCGTCACCGCCGATCGTTGCGACGCGGCACGTCCGCTCGGTGGAGAGGAAGAGATCGATCTCCTCCTTCGTCATCGAGATCCCGGCGCCGCGCGTGCGCAGCGCGCCGTTTCCACTCATCAGCCCTCCTACCTGCACGGATGCTCGTCAAGAATTTTATTCTCTTTCATGAGAGAGATGTTCTCATCCGGCGGGTGCGAACACAACAGTCCGACGGGTCCGACCGATCTGCGATAGTCGGGACCAGCCGTGCCCGTCCCGGGCATCCCGCACGCCGGAGACGGAGCCGCCGATGTTTCTTCTCGACGACAGGTTGGTCTTCGGCGCGGGAGATCTCACCCGCGCCGCCTCGTGCGAGTTCGCCCTGCTCCGCAGCCTCGACTCGGCACTCGGTCGCCGCCCGCGCCCCGACACCGAACCCGACGCGATGCTCGACCGCGTCGTCGCACTCGGCGGTCGTCACGAGCAGCGTGTCCTCGACCGGTTCCGCGCGCAGGTGGGTGCGGAGAAGGTCGTCGAGATCGCCCGGCCCGAGTACACCGCCCGGGCACTCACCGAGGCGGCACAGGCCACCCTCGACGCCGTCCGGGCCGGAGCACCCGTCGCCTACCAGGGCGCATTCTTCGACACCGGCTCCTTCGACGCAGGCTCCTCCGACACCGCCCCGGTTCCGCTCGGCATGGTCGGCTTCTCCGACTTCCTCGTCCTCGAGGAGGACGGTTACGCCGTCTACGACAGCAAACTCTCCCGGCACGCGAAGGTCGAGGCCCTGCTCCAGCTCGCCGCATATGCGGACGCACTCGCGCGTACCGGGACGGCGGTGTCCTCACACGCGCATCTCGTCCTCGGTGATGGCTCGATCGCGTCCTATCCGCTCGCGGAGATCCTCCCGGTCTACCGGCACCGACGAGCCTGTCTCGAAACCCTTCTGACGTCGCACCGCGCCGCCCCCGAGCCGGTTCAGTGGGGATCGGGTGGGCACACCGCCTGCGGGCGCTGCGACGACTGCGCCCCCGAACTCGAACGCCACCGCGACCTGCTGTTGGTCGCGGGGATGCGCAGCACCCAGCGGCTGCATCTGATCGAGGCCGGTGTGTCGACCATCGACGACCTCGCCGCATGTGCGGCGCCCGTCGACGGGATGGCCCGCCGCACCTTCGAGACCCTGCGCGCGCAGGCACGGGCGCAACTCGAGGAGGAGCGGCGGGGCAGTCCCTACGCGGAGGTCTACGACGCCACTCCGCTCGGCATCCTGCCCGCCCCCGACGAGGGTGACATCTTCTTCGACTTCGAGGGCGACCCGCTGTGGTCCGAGGGTGGCGATTCCGAGTGGGGACTCGAGTACCTGTTCGGCGTGGTGGAGGGACCGGCCGATGCGCCGGTCTTCCGTCCCTTCTGGGCGCACGACCGCGAGCAGGAACGGCAGGCGCTGCTGAACTTCCTCGACTACGTCACCGACCGTCGGCGTCGCTACCCGGGGATGCACATCTACCACTACGCCCCGTACGAGAAGACGGCGTTGCTGCGACTGGCCGGCCGCTATGGCGTCGGCGAGGAGATCATCGACGATCTGCTGCGCGAGGGTGTGCTCGTCGACCTGTATCCCGTGGTGCGCAACTCGATCCGGGTGGGCGCCCGGGCGTACGGGCTCAAGAAGCTCGAACCGCTCTACACCGAGGAGGGCGAGTCGCGCGACGGCGATGTCGTCGACGCGGGCGCCTCGATCGTCGCGTACGCCGACTACTGCGCACTGCGCGACGCCGGGCGCCTCGAGGAGGCGGAACGCGAACTCGCGTCGATCGCTTCCTACAACGAGGACGACTGCATCTCCACCCTGCGTCTACGCGACTGGTTGCTCACTCGCGCCCGCGACCACGGCATCTCCCCCACCGAGACCATCCACGACGAGGCGGCTCCCGACGCGGAGGCGCACCCCGTCGAGACGAAACTCCTCGAGTACGTCGGCGGTGCACTCGCGGGCGACCGTACCCCGGAGCAACAGGCGGCGGCACTCGTCGCCGCAGCCATGGGCTACCACCGGCGCGAGCGGAAACCTTTCTGGTGGTCGCACTTCGACCGTCTGTCCACGGTTCCGGACGAGTGGGCCGACGCCCGCGACACGCTGGTCGCGGCGACGTGCACGCTCGAGACCGACTGGCACAAGGCCACGCCCCGTCAGCGACTGCTCCGGCGCCGGTTGCGCCTGGCGGGTGAGTTCGAGCCGGGCAGCACGTTGCGCGCCGGGCAGGACGTCTTCCTGTTGTACGACGCGCCGGGACCGGACGGACTGCCCGACGGCGGCGCCGGGACGCGGGCGTGGTCGCGCGGCCAGGTCGTCGAACGCACCACGGGGACGGACCATCCCGACGCGCTCGTCGTCGACGAGTTGCTGCGGACGGACGAGGAGTATTCGGCACTGCCGGTCGCGGTGACACCCGGTGCACCGATCTCGTCGAAGAACATCGAAGCGGCGATCGCCTCCGCTGCCGAGGCGATGTGCAGCGGGTTGCCGGCGCTGCCGTCGGCTGCGGCGGTGGACGTGCTGCGCCGTATCCCGCCCCGCTCGAGCTCCGGTGCCGCACTGCCACCGCTCGGCGACGACGCGGCGGCCACGATCGTCGCGGCCGTTCTCGCCCTGGACAATTCGTACCTGGCGGTGCAGGGCCCGCCCGGAACCGGCAAGACGTACACCGGGGCGCGCGTGGTGGCGGCACTCGTGAACGAACACGGCTGGCGTGTCGGCGTGGTCGCGCAGTCGCATTCGGTGGTCGAGAACATGCTGGCCGGCATCGTCGCCGCGGGGATGTCGCCGGAGCGGGTCGCCAAGGCGAAATGCCAGAGCCCCGAACCGACGTGGACCGCCTTCCCGGACGCGAAGTCCCTTGCGACACACATCGGTACGTCCACTACCGGCTATGTGGTGGGCGGAACGGCCTGGGACTTCACGAATCCGAACTGCATAACCCCCGGCAGCCTCGACCTGCTGGTGGTCGACGAGGCCGGTCAGTTCTGCCTCGCCAACACCATCGCCGTGGCCACGGCCGCGTCGAATCTGCTGCTGCTCGGCGATCCCCGCCAGCTGCCGCAGGTCTCGCAGGGCACCCATCCCGAGCCGGTCGACGAGTCCGCCCTCGGATGGCTCGCCGAAGGGCACGGCGCGTTGCCCGCCGATCGCGGCTACTTCCTGCCGGTGACCTGGCGGATGCATCCGGATCTGTGCGCTCGGGTGTCCGACCTGTCCTACGAGGGACGACTGCGGTCGAAGTCCGAGATCACCACGCGCCGTGCGCTCGACGGTGTCCCGCCCGGCGTCCGCTCGGTGGAGGTCGCCCACGAGGGCAACGCGACGTGCTCGCCCGAGGAGAGCGCCGAGATCGTGCGCGCCGTCGCAGCCGTGCTCGGCTCGGCGTGGACGGACGACGCCGACTCCCCGCCGCGGCCGCTCGGGGAGGAGGACGTCCTGGTGGTCGCGCCGTACAACGCTCAGGTCACCCGCCTGAGGCAGGATCTCGCCGCCGCGGGTCTGCACCGGGTCCAGGTGGGGACGGTCGACAGGTTCCAGGGTCGTCAGGCGGCGATGGTGTTCGTGTCGATGACGGCCTCCGCCGTCGAGGACGTGCCGCGGGGCATGTCGTTCCTGCTGTCCCGCAACCGGTCGAACGTGGCCCTCTCACGCGGTAAGTGGTCGGCGGTGATCGTCCGGTCCGGCGCCCTGACCGATCACCTCCCGTCGACCCCGGACGGCCTGATCGAGCTCGGGGCGTTCATGCGGCTGACCGAAGCCGAGCCGACCGGGACGTGACCGCACTCACAGCATCCTATAGGATCGACAGCGATCCTGTTACCTCCGGTAGCAGATACACGGGACCCGGTCCCCCGAGAACAGGAGTACACGTGTCGAAGACCCTCGAGGCCACGATCGAGATCACCGCCTCCCCCGAGCAGGTGTGGCGCGTGGTGTCCGATCTGAAGCGGATGGGCGAGTGGAGCCCGCAGTGCCGTCGGATGATCGTGCGCGGCGGGCCGGTATCGGCCGGCACCACCACGATCAACATCAACAAGAAGGGTCTGCTGGTGTGGCCCACGACGTCGAAGGTGATCGACTTCGAACCCGGCCGTCGCCTGAGCTTCCGGATCAACGAGAACCGCTCCATCTGGTCGTTCACCCTCGAACCCACCGCCACCGGCACCCGGGTCACCCAGCGGCGTGAGGCGCCCACCGGGACCAGCAAGGTCTCGCAGACCCTGGTCAAGTATGTTCTCGGCGGCACCGAGGCGTTCGACGACGAACTGACGATGGGGATGAACGCGACTCTCGCTCGTCTCAAGAACGAGATCGAGGCGGGCGCGCGGGTCTGACCTTCCCTCCTCCGCTCACGTACGCTGGAGTGCCTGTGGACCGACAGGACCCGCCCGCGCGACGGGCGGGTCCACTGCGGTCCCGGATCACCGATCGCCAGCGATAAGAGGAGCCCGTGGCACGTAAGCCGACGCCCGCCGGAACACCCCCCACCAGCGGGGTAGCCCACATGGTCGACCTGGTCAGGCACGTCGTACCGCCCATGCATCCGGGCGGCATCCCCTTCGTCGCAGCTCCGCTCGCCGTGGCGACCCTCGGCCGCCGCAAGCCCTGGCTGCGCCGCGCCGGTCTCGCATCGGCACTGGCGTGCGCCACCTTCTTCCGGCACCCGCACCGCGTGCCGCCGAACCGCACCGGGGTGGTCGTCGCTCCCGCCGACGGCGAGATCGCTCTCGTCGACCACGCCGTGCCGCCCGCCGAACTCGGGCTCGGCAGCGAGGAGCGCCCCCGGGTCAGCATCTTCCTGTCCGTCCTCGACGTGCACGTACAGCGCAGCCCCGTCGGCGGCACGGTCCGCTCGGTGGTCCACACCCCCGGCAAGTTCCTCTCCGCCGATCTCGCCGACGCGAGCGAGGTCAACGAGCGCACCAGCATGCTGATCGAGACGCGCGACGGCGCCGAGGTCGCCGTCGTCCAGATCGCCGGGCTGCTGGCGCGGCGCATCGTCAACGACGCGCAGATCGGCGATACTCTGCCGATCGGCGACACCTACGGTCTGATCCGCTTCGGATCCCGGGTCGACACCTACCTGCCGGTCGGGAGCACCCTGCTGGTCGAACGCGGTCAGCGCACCATCGGTGCCGAGACCGTCCTCGCTCAGCTGCCCACGGTGTCGTGAGTCCGCACACACAGGGCGCACGCGCGGTCGCGACCGGGCGGTCCCGCAATCGGCCGAACGTCGTCCGCCTGCTGCCGAGCGTCATCACGATCCTGGCGTTCTCCGCCGGACTGTCGGCGGTGAAGTTCGCGCTCGACGGACAACTCGGCACCGCCCTCGGCATGATCGGCGCCGCGGCCGTCCTCGACTCACTCGACGGCCGCATCGCCCGCATGCTCGATGCGACCAGCAAGATCGGCGCCGAACTCGACTCGCTGTCGGATGCCGTCGCCTTCGGTGTCGCCCCGGCGCTCGTGCTGTACGTGACGATGCTCGACGGCAGCCCCTTCGGCTGGATCGTCGCCCTGCTCTACGCGGTGAGCCTCGTGCTGCGGCTCGCACGGTTCAACACCCTTCTCGAGGACGACAGTGTCCCCGCCTACGCACGCGAGTACTTCGTCGGCGTGCCCGCGCCGGCGGCCGCCCTCGTCGCACTGTCACCCGTCGCCGCCTACATCCAGTGGGGCGACGGCTGGTGGACCTCCTACGGGCTGGTCGCGCTGTGGATCCTCGGGACGGCCGGGCTCGCGGTCAGCCGCATCCCGACCTTCGCGATGAAGTCGGCGTCCGTCCCCGCGCGACTCGCCGTGGTGCTGCTCGTGCTGGTCGCGGTGGCCGCGGCCGCGCTGGTCACCTATCCGTTCATCCTCATGCTCGTGCTGGTCGCGGTGTATCTCGCGCACATCCCCTTCGCGGTGCGTTCGAGGCGATGGGTCGCGGCCCGGCCCGAGACCTGGGACATCAAGCCCTCGGAGCGCCGTGCACTGCGTGCCCGCAACCGCGCGCAGCGTCCGCGTCGAGTCGCGGCCCGGCGTGTCGCCACGTCGGCGAGATCTCAGGCGCGACTCGGACTGCGCCGTCCGCGAGGGCGATGACATGCACGGCCCGCGAGGACGCTAGTCACGTTCTAGGCTCGGCGGGGTGACGACCCCACAACTCTCACTCACCGTCCGGCTCAACACCTCCGCCGCCGACTCGCGGCGGGGTGTCGTGCGTCTGCACCCCGAGGCGCTGGCCGCCCTGGGCCTGCGGGAATGGGACGCGATCGCGTTGGTGGGAGCGCGTCGCACGGCGGTCGTGGCGGGTCTCGCGCCGACCGGCACCCCGACCGGCACGATCCTGCTCGACGACGTGGTGCTGTCGAACACGGGCCTGAAGGAGGACGCGACGGTCGTCGTCGCACCCGTGACGGTCTACGGCGCGCGCACGGTGACGGTGACCGGATCCACCCTCGCGCGGCAGTCGATCCCGGAGACGACCCTGCGTCAGGCACTGCTCGGGAAGGTCCTCACCGTCGGCGACGCGGTGTCGTTGCTCCCGCGCGATCTCGGACCGGGCACGAGCAACGCCGAGACGACGCGGGCGTTGTCGCGGACGTTCGCGATCGCGTGGACCACCGAACTGCTCACCGTCTCGTCGGTGGATCCGGCCGGACCGGTGAGCGTGCAGCCGAACACCGCGGTCGTATGGGGTGGTGGTCAGGACGCTCTGTCGTCGTCCGTGCCGTCCGCCTCCGGATTCGTCTCGTCGGGCTTCGTCGCCTCCTCCCCCGCGACCGACCGGTCCGAACCGGTCCCCATCCCGGCTGTGCCTCCGGCACCCCCGGTCGAGGACCTCGTGGGTGTGCAGGCCCAGGTCGCGAAGCTCTCCGAATGGCTCACCCTCTCGCTCGACGAACCGGAACTGCTGCGCACCCTCGGCGCGTCGCCGCACCTCGGCGTGCTCGTCACCGGCCCCGCCGGGGTCGGTAAGGCGACCTTCGTGCGCTCGGTCGTCGCGGACCGGCGTCTGGTGGAGGTCGACGGGCCGGGCGTGGGTGCGCTCGCCGCCGACGATCGGCTGCGCCGGATCTCCGCGGCCGCCGAAGCGGTGCGCGGCGGTGGCGTCCTGCTGCTCACCGACGTCGACGCCGTGCTGCCCGCCGACACCGAACCCGTCGCGACGTTGATCCTCGACGAGCTGCGGCGGGTCGTCGACACCGAGGGCGCGGTGCTGATCGCGACCACCGCGCATCCCGACGACGTCGACTCCCGGCTGCGCGCCCCGGAGATCTGCGACCGCGAACTGTCCCTGCCGCTGCCCGACGGTGCGACCCGCCGGGCCCTGCTCGACGTGCTGCTGCGTTCGGTGCCGGCCACCGGCCTCGATCTCGCTGCCGTCGCCGGTCGCACTCCCGGCTTCGTCGTCGCCGACCTCGCGGCACTGTGTCGCGAGGCGGCACTGCGCGCGGCGTCCCGGGCGAACCGCGACGACGACGAACCGTCGCTCGTCCAGGACGACCTGCTCGGCGCGCTCGAGGTGATCCGTCCGCTGTCGCGGTCGGGCACCGAGGAGCTGGCGATCGGCAGCGTGAGTCTCGACGACGTCGGCGACATGGTCGAGACGAAGCAGGCACTGACCGAAGCCGTCCTGTGGCCGCTGCAGCATCCCGATTCGTTCGAGCGCCTCGGTGTCGACCCGCCGCGCGGTGTGCTGCTGTACGGCCCGCCCGGCTGCGGCAAGACCTATCTCGTCCGCGCCCTCGCCGGCACCGGGCGCCTGAGCGTCCACGCCGTCAAGGGCGCCGAACTGATGGACAAGTGGGTCGGCGCCTCGGAGAAGGCGGTACGCGAACTGTTCGAGCGTGCCCGCAACTCGGCGCCGGCACTGGTGTTCCTCGACGAGATCGACGCGCTCGCGCCGCGCCGCGGGCAGAGCTCCGATTCCGGGGTGTCCGACCGGGTCGTCGCGTCGCTGCTCACCGAACTCGACGGTGTCGAACCCCTGCGCGACGTCGTGGTGGTCGGGGCCACGAACCGACCCGACCTCATCGATCCGGCGCTGCTGCGTCCCGGCCGCCTCGAACGTCTCGTGTTCGTGCCGCCGCCGGACGCCGACGCCCGGGCCGCGATCCTGAAGACCGCGGGACGGTCGGTGCCGCTCGCCGACGACGTCGACCTCGACGAGCTGGCCGCCGGACTCGACGGCTACTCGGCCGCGGACTGCTCGGCGATGCTGCGCGAGGCCGCGCTCGCTGCGATGCGGCGCAACGTCGACGCCGCCGTGGTGACAGCGGAGGACGTCGCGGTGGCCCGGGAGAAGGTGCGGCCCTCGCTCGATCCCGCGCAGGTCGCGCATCTGCAGGCCTACGCGGAGGGCCGTTGAGATGGCCGTGACCACCGCGGTCCGCGTGGCCGGACCGGCAGCCGTCCTCGCGGCCTTCCTCGCCGCCGCGGTCGCGATCCTCGTCCCGGCCGCGGGTGAATCCGTCCTCCCGGCGGGTGCGCGCAGCGAATGGGCGCCCGTGGTCACCGCCGCGCTCGCCGTTCTCTCGGCGGCGGGGCTGCAGCGGACCGGCTCCCGGCGTACCGCGTGGATGCTGGCCGCCGCGTCGATCGTGGTCCTCGGTTCGATCCGCTATCTCGTTCCCGCCGGCATCTCGGCCGACAGTCTGACGGTCGTCGGATGGGTGATCGCCGCGATCACCGGTGTGTTGCTCGGAGCGGCGACCGCGGGTTCGTGGGGTTCGGCGACCGGCCAGTGGGCGCTGATCGCCGGTGGCTGGGCGGCCTTCCTCACCGCCGCGGCCGTCGGCTCCGAGGTCCCCGTCGACGCGATGCGCTGGACGGTTCCGCAGTGGGCGTTGGTCTTCGCACTCGTGGCAACCGTCGCCGCTGCGCTGACGGTTCCTACCGGGATGCGCGTGCAGCGGGCCGATCCGCGGTTGCTCGCGATCATGGTGACCGCCGCGGTGGTGCTCTCGGTGGGCTACCGGTTGCTGGGTGAATTCGTGGGTTCCCGCGCGGGCGACACGGGTGTGCTCCTGTGGCTGGTCGCCGGCGGAGCGCTCGCGGTGGCGGTCGTCGGCGCCGAGATCGTCGCGCGCCTCGTCCCGCCCGGCGACGACCGGTTCGTCCTCGCAGTCACCGGAGCCGTGGCCGCGGCGTACCCCGTCCTCGTCGAACTGTGGTCGGGTATGCAGTCGGCGACCGTGCCGTGGTGGGTGCTGCTCGTCGCGGTGGCCGCCGTGGTCGCCGGGGTGCGGCTCTCCCCGTACATGCCGTACGCGCTTCCCGGGCTGGTGCTCGCCGCATCGATCTCGGCGGCGACGGTGTGGTGGCCGGCGGAGATCGGCGAGGGCATCCCCCTCGCGGTGCGGGTCGCGCTCGTCGCGCTGGGCACCGGTCTCGCGCTCGGCGCATCCTTGCCGGGTTCGGCGTCCGTGGCGGCTCTCGGCCTGGCGCTGCCGGTGCCGGCAACGGCCGTCGTGGGGGCCGTGTGGATGCTGCCGGCGGATGCGCAATGGTCGGCGCTCGCATTGTTCGCCGCCGCCGTGATCTGTGCGTGGCAGGTGCGTTAGCGCTCTCACCTCCCCGATTCGCAAGCGTGCGAAGACAACCGTTAGGATGGGCACAATCCGTTTTGCCCGATGACGGCGAGCGGCGTGCATGTCGGGGCGATCCCCGTTTCGGCGGTGTGCCGTCCGCTGTGACGACAGCGAGTCCCACGGCCCGCAGTCAGTTTCACCCCGCCGACAGGCCCGACCCCGACGGAGTGCCTTTTGATCGCCATACTCGTTGCCCATGCGGTCGCTGCTCTTCTGGCGCCGCTTCTGGTCAGAGTCATGGGGAGAAATGCATTCCTGCCGCTCGCGCTGGTGCCTCTCGCAAGTCTCGGCTGGGTGGTCACCAATTGGGGAACCGATCAGACCCTGCAGATCGCGTGGGCCCCGACGCTGTCGATGAATATCGATCTGCGCTTCGACACGCTCGCGGCGATCATGTGCGTGCTCGTCCTCGGCATCGGTTCGTTGATCCTGCTCTATTGTTCGCGTTATTTCGAGGACGACGAGCCCCGCCTGGGCCTGTTCGCCGCCGAGATGGTCGCCTTCGCCGGCGCCATGTTCGGCCTGGTGGTCAGCGACAACATGTTGCTGCTCTACGTCTTCTGGGAACTGACGACCGTCCTGTCGTTCCTGCTCGTCGGGCACTACGCCGAACGCGCCTCGAGTCGTCGTGCCGCCACCCAGGCCCTGCTCGTCACCACGGCCGGTGGTCTGGCGATGCTGGTCGGCATCATCGTCCTCGGCGAGATGGTCGGCAGCTACAACCTCTCCGACGTCGTCGCGGCGGCACCCCACGGCTGGCTCGCCGGTGTGGCCGTGGTGCTCGTGCTCGTCGGCGCACTGTCGAAGTCCGCCGTGGTCCCGCTGCACTTCTGGCTGCCCGGCGCGATGGCCGCCCCCACCCCGGTGTCCGGATACCTCCACGCCGCGGCGATGGTCAAGGCCGGTATCTACCTCGTGGCCCGGCTCGCGCCCGGCTTCGCCGACAGCGCCGCGTGGCGGCCGATCGTCATCGGTCTCGGTCTCGCGTCGATGATCCTCGCCGGCTGGCGAGCGTTCCGCGCTTTCGACCTCAAGCTCATCCTGGCCTTCGGCACCGTCAGTCAGCTCGGTTTCCTCACGGCCCTGGTGGGCACGGGCAGCCGGGAAGCGGCCCTGGCGGGCCTGGCGATGGTGATCGCCCACGCCCTGTTCAAAGCATGCCTGTTCATGGTGGTCGGCATCATCGACCACTCCACGGGCACCCGCGACATCCGCAAACTCGCACATCTCGGCTCCGTAGCCCCCTACCTGGCGTTGATCGCGATACTCGCGGCGGCGAGCATGGCCGGTCTGCCACCGTTCATCGGGTTCGTCGCGAAGGAAGCCGCCCTCGAGTCGGCGCTGGTGGCCGAGGTACTGCCCGAATGGGCGCGGATCGCCATGACCGCGGGCATCGTGGTGGGCTCGATCCTCACCCTCGCCTACAGCATCCGGTTCATCTGGGGTGCCTTCGGCCGCAAGCAGCTCAAGCGCCCGAGCCCCGCGGTGCAGAACCTTCACGCGCCCGGGGCGCTGCTGCTCACCGCCCCGAGCATCCTTGCGTTCGCCGGTCTCGCCGCGGGCTTCGCGAGCTCGTGGGTCGATCACCTGATCACCCCCTACGCCGACGAGCTGCCCACCGAACTGAGCAAGCCCTACCACCTGGCGCTGTGGCACGGGTTCTCCTTGCCCCTGGGCCTGACCGCCGTGGTGATCGTGGGCGGCACGGTTCTGTTCCTCGCGCACCGCACCATCGCGCGCCTGCGCTTCGAGCACCCGCCGCTCGGCAACGCCGACCGGATGTACGACGCGACCCTCCAGGGCATGGACACCCTGTCCCTGCGCCTGACCGCCTTCCTGCAGCGCGGTTCGCTCCCCCTGACCCAGGCGACGATCCTCGTCACCCTGGTGGCGCTCCCGACGGTGCTGATGTTCTTCTTCGGGCTGAGCACGATGCCGTCGACGCGCGCGTGGGACTCGATCTGGCAGCTCGGGGTCGGGCTGATCATGATGGCCGCCGCGATCACCGCGACGGTGCTGCGCAACCGTCTCGGCGGTGTGCTGGTCGTGGGCGTGACCGGCTACGGGCTCGGTGTGCTGTTCGCCCTGCAGGGCGCCCCCGATCTCGCGCTCACCCAGTTCCTCGTCGAGACCGTCACCCTCGTGATGTTCGTGCTGGTCCTGCGCAAGCTGCCCGCCGAGACCGACCCGGCCGCGGTGATGGGCAGCAAGTTCGCCCGCGCGATGCTCGGCATCGCCGTGGGTGCAGTGGTCGTCGGGATCGGCGCCTACGCCGTCGCGGCACGCACCACCGATCCGATCTCGCTGCTGCTGCCCGACGCCGCCTACTACGGCGGCGACGGCAAGAACGTCGTCAACGTCCTGCTCGTCGACATCCGCGCCTGGGACACGATGGGCGAGATCTCGGTGCTGCTGGTCGCCGCGACCGGCGTGGCCAGCCTGGTCTTCCGCACCCGCCGCTTCGGCACCGCCCCGCGTGTGGCTGACGCACCTGCGGCGCAGCTCGACGCGGTATCCGCCAGCAACGAGACGACCTGGCTGCTCGGCGGCGATCTCATCGATCCGCGCTACCGCTCGCTGGTCCTCGAGGTCACCACCCGGCTGGTCTTCCCCACCATGATGATCCTGTCGGTGTACTTCTTCTTCTCCGGCCACAACGCCCCCGGTGGCGGCTTCGCGGGCGGTCTCATCGCCGGTCTCGCGCTGGTGTTGAGGTACCTGGCCGGAGGACGCTACGAGCTCGGAGAGGCGGTTCCCATCGACGCCGGCAAGATCCTCGGCCTCGGACTCACCTTCGCTGCGGGCACCGCGCTGGTGTCGATGTTCCTCGGTGCTCCGGCCCTGTCGTCGGCGACCCTCGAGCTCACGCTGCCGCTGCTCGGCGACATCAAGATCGTGACCGCGCTGTTCTTCGACCTCGGTGTGTACCTCATCGTGGTCGGCCTGATCCTGGACGTGCTGCGCAGCCTCGGTGCTCGCCTCGACGCCGAGACCGTGGGTGAGCGCCGATGACCGCGAACATCACGCTCCTCGCCATCGTCGGCGTGCTCGTCGCGTCCGGTGTGTATCTGCTGCTCGAACGCAGCATCATCAAGATGTTGCTGGGTCTGCTGCTGGCGGGCAACGGCATCAACCTGCTGCTGCTCACGCTCGGCGGTCCCGCGGGTCACGCCCCCATCGTCGGTGTGGAGAGCGACGTCGAGCCGGACATGGCCGACCCCCTCGCCCAGGCGATGATCCTCACCGCGATCGTCATCACGATGGGTATAGCGGCGTTCGTGCTGGCATTGACCTACCGCTCCTACACCTATCGCGCACGGGACGAGATCGAGAACGACCCCGAGGACACCCTCGTGTCGCAGCGGCGCAGTCTCGCGGATCTTCCGTCGCGAGACCGCTCCGACGACCCGCTCACCGGTATCCCGAGCAAGAGCGGCGACGCCTTCGACGCCGCGGGCAACCCGATCCCGCTCGACCAGCTCAAGAACATCGAGGACCTCGAGGCGTACGAGGACCTGCACGACGGCGACTTCGACGACCCGACCGACTCTGCCTACACGCAGAACCAGGACGGGACGGACGAGTCCGGCGCTGCCGGAGATGCCCCTGCCGGAGATGCGGCCGGAGCCGGCTCTGCCGAGGACGCCGACGAGGCCGACTCCGCCGAGGACGACACCGCAGCCGTGCGTGCGGACGACCCCGACCCCGAGGCCCCCGATCCCGCCGAGGACGAGCCGACCGGAGACGACGAGAAGAACGGGAAGGAGGATCGCCGATGAACCTGAGCGTCGCGAACCTGGTTCCCCTCCCCGTCCTCATCCCGCTGCTCGCTGCCGCTGCGACCCTGATCGTCGGCCGCCGTCCCCGCGCACAGCGGTGGATCACCGTCTTCGCGCTCGTCGCCTCGCTCGCCGTGGGCGTGGCGCTGCTGTACTACGCCGATGCCGACGGCATCGCCGTACTGCAGATCGGCGGGTGGGAGGCGCCGATCGGCATCTCGCTGGTCGTCGACCGTTTGTCGGCGTTGATGCTGGTCGTCTCGGGGATCGTGCTGCTGTCGGTGATGCTGTACGCGGTCGGTCAGGGTATCCACGACGGCAACGAGCAACAGCCCGTCTCGATCTTCCTACCGACCTATCTCGCGCTCACGGCGGGTGTCAACATCGCCTTCCTCGCGGGCGACCTGTTCAACCTCTTCGTCGGCTTCGAGGTTCTCCTCGCCGCATCGTTCGTCCTGCTGACCCTGGGTGCGAGCGCCGACCGCGTCCGCGCGGGCGTCTCGTACGTCATGGTCTCGATGGTGTCCTCGCTGGTCTTCCTCGTGGGCATCGCCTTCGCCTACGCCGCCACGGGCACCCTGAACCTCGCCCAGATGGCACTGCGGATGGACGAGATCTCACCGGGCACCCGGGCCGCGATCTTCGGTGTGCTGCTCGTCGCCTTCGGCATCAAGGCCGCGGTCTTCCCGCTGTCGTCGTGGCTGCCCGACTCCTACCCCACCGCACCCGCACCGGTCACCGCCGTCTTCGCCGGCCTGCTGACCAAGGTCGGTGTCTACGCGATCATCCGGGCGCACACCCTGCTGTTCCCGGGTGGCGAACTCGACGACGTCCTGCTCGTCGCCGGTCTGCTCACGATGGTCGTCGGCATCCTCGGCGCGATCGCGCAGAACGACATCAAGCGTCTGCTGTCGTTCACGCTCGTCAGCCACATCGGATACATGATCTTCGGCGTCGCCCTGTCGTCGCAGACGGGTCTCGCGGGCGCCGTCTACTACGTCGGCCACCACATCCTCGTGCAGACCACCCTCTTCCTCGTGGTGGGTCTCATCGAACGCCAGGCCGGGTCGGCGTCGCTGCGACGCCTCGGCAGCCTTGCACTCATGTCCCCGCTGCTGGCGGTCCTGTTCCTCATCCCGGCGCTCAACCTGGGCGGTATCCCGCCGTTCTCCGGGTTCATCGGGAAGGTCGCCCTGCTGCAGGCCGGTGCGGAGGACGGTTCGGTCCTCGCCTGGATCCTCGTCGCCGGTGGTGTCGTGACCAGCCTGCTGACGCTGTACGTCGTCGCGCGTATCTGGACGAAGGCGTTCTGGCGGGCACGCGCCGACGCGCCCGAGGGCGATCTCGCCGACATCGGCCCGTCGGCGCTGATCGACGAATCCGCCACCGACATCTCGTTCGAGGAACGCCCGGACGTCGGCCGGATGCCGGCCGCGATGCTCGTCCCCACGGTCTGGCTCGTGGCGATCGGTGTGTCGTTGACGGTCTTCGCCGGTCCACTGCTCGACATCAGCAACCGTGCCGCGGAGAACCTGCGCGACCGCACGGTGTACATCGAGGCCGTGCTGGGGGGTGAGCAGGAATGATGAAACGCGCCAACGTCCTGCGCATGTTCGTCGTGGGATGGACGACGCTGGTCTGGGTCCTGCTGTGGGGCACCTTCAGCGTCGCCAACATCCTCGCCGGCGTGGTCGTCTCGCTCGTCATCATGTTCGTGCTGCCACTGCCGCGCGTGCCCGTCGAGGGTCGCGTGCACGTGTGGTCCGCGATGCGACTCGGCGCGGTGATCTTCAGCGAAACCATCCGCTCGACGATCAACGTGGCGTGGCTGGCGATCCGACCGTCCCCGCCGCCGGTCACCGGTGTGCTGCGCTGCCGGCTCACCATCAAGTCCGACCTGGTGCTGACACTGTGGACGGACATCATGAACAACATCCCGGGCACCATGGTGCTCGAGATCGACCAGGTGCGGCGGATCATGTACGTGCACGTTCTCGACGTGAGTACCGACAAGGCCGTGGCCGACTTCTACCGTTCCGCCCGCCTCATCGAGCGTCTTCTCATCCAGACGTTCGAACGCGAGTCGGAATGGCAGGCCAGCCCCTGGCGCAGCGGAACGGAGGAACTGACGTGACCGTGACACTGGTGATCGCGGGGACACTGCTGTTCGTCTCCGCGGTCCTGATCACCTACCGCGTGATCGCGGGCCCCAACTCCCTCGACCGGCTCGTCGGCGTCGACGCCCTGCTGGCGCTCGGCATCTGCGGCATCGCGATCTGGGCGGTGTACACGCGCGACACGTCGGTGCTGCCCGCCACCGTAGCCCTGGCCCTGGTCGGCTTCATCGGGTCGGTGTCCGTGGCTCGATTCCGGGTGCGTGACGAAGGATGACGACGATCATCGACACCTTCGCCCACATCCTGATCCTCATCGGTTCGGTCATCTCGCTGACCGCCGCGATCGGCGTGGTCCGTTTCCGCGACACCCTGTCGCGCATGCACCCCGCTACCAAGCCCCAAGTGGTGGGCCTGTTGTTCGTACTGGGCGGCGCCATGATCATCCTGCGCAGCTCGATCGACATCTGGATGATGGCCCTGGCGGGCATGTTCATGGTCCTCACCGCCCCCGTGATCGCCCACCGGGTCGGCCGCGTCGCCTACCGGGAGCAGCTCGGTCGCGACGGTCTGCTCGACGAGGACGCTCCCGGCGGTGCCTGACAACCGATGAGGGCCCGACGGGCGATGAGGGCCAGACTCTCGACGGGAGCGTGACGGCCGGGATGTCCTCGGCCGATCACTCCTTCAGTTCCTGCACGAGCGAGTCCACCACCGCGACGAGATCGCCGTCGGTCCGCTCCGCGATCCGGCGCTGACGCTGGTAGGACGCTCCCCGCACCGGGATGTCCGCGACCCGCGCGAGTTCGTCGGCGCAACCGAGCCGCATCGCGGTGGGCATGATCTGCTCGAGCAGGTCGTTCAGGTCGTCGGTGACCAGCCGCTCGGTGCACACCGGGTCGAGGATGACCTCCGCCTCGAGTCCGTAGCGCGCGGCACGCCACTTGTTCTCCTTGACGTGCCACGGCTGCAGCACGGGCAGTTCCTCACCGCGTTCGAGACATTCGTCGAAGTAGACGACGAGCGAATGCACGAAGGCGACGAGGGCGGCCAGTTCGGCACGGTTGGTGATGCCGTCGAACACCCGGACCTCGAGGGTGCCCCATTTCGGCGCCGGCCGGATGTCCCAGTGCATCCCCCCGGGGTGGCTGATGACGCCGGACTTGAGCTGATCGCCGATGAACTCCGCGTACTGCGGCCAGTCGGCGAAATGGTAGGGCAGGCCGGCGGTCGGCAGCTGCTGGAACATCAGCGCGCGGTTGCTCGCGTAGCCCGTGTCGTAGCCCGCCCAGATCGGCGACGAGGCCGACAGCGCGAGCATGTGGGGATACTTCACGAGCATGGCGTTGAGGATCGGGATGATCTTCTCCGCGGAGGAGACCCCCACGTGGACGTGTACTCCCCAGATGAGCATCTGCCGTCCCCACCAGCGGGTGCGGTTGATCATCTCGTCGTAGTCCGGGGACGGGGTGACGGTCTGGTCGGTCCACTGCGCGAACGGGTGGGTGCCGGCGCACATCAGGTCCACGCCGTTCGGGTCGGCGGCACGTCGCAGCAGCGACAGCGACTCGGACAGGTCGTCGACCGCCTCGGCGACGGTGTCGTGCACGCCGGTGACGAGTTCGACGGTGTTGCGCAGGAACTCCTTGGTCAACCGCGGGGTCTCCCCCGCGATCTCCTTCACCCTGTCGAAGACGACCGTCGCGCTGTTCGAGAGATCACGGGTGGTCTTGTCCACCAGAGCGATCTCCCATTCCACGCCGATCGTGGGACGAGGTGATCCCGGAAACTCGACTGCCACGTATCGATCCAACCACAGGGCCCCGCCGACGGATGTCCGTCTGCGGGGCCCTGTGTCGGGAATTACCTGCGAGATCGAGTCTCAGGAGATGCGGTCTCCGGTCACTCGATGACGCCGCACGCGAGGCGCGCGCCGAGGTTGTCCTGGTGCACGACCACCGAGGCGCCGTCCTCACCCTCGAGGTCCTCGAGGCCGAAGGCCGAGGTGGTGACGGTGGCGGTGGCGGTGCCGTCCTCACGGACGACGAGCGAGACCAGGTCGCCGCTCTCCGGAACGGAGGTGTTACCGCCGGCCTGCAGGTGGGCACCGGCGGACAGGAACGCGCCGGGCTCGCCGCCGTCCGGAGCGGTGGACTCGGCCTCGCAACGGCCGAACTCGTGGATGTGGACACCGTGGTAGCCGGGCTCGAGACCCTCGACCTCGACGGTCACCTCGACGTCGCCGCCGTTCTCGGCGAACGACACGGTGCCGGCCGACTCGCCGTCGACCGTGGTGAGCTCCGCGGTGAGCGCAGCAGCAGAGGCGGAGCCACCGGCGTGCGACTCGCTCCCACCCTCGGTGCCGTGGTCGTCGCCGTGGGCCTCGGAAGCGGGCGCGGCGGATCCCGTCCACACCGGCGGAGTCGTCCCCGGCTCGGTGCTCGCCTCCTCGCTGTTCGAGCACGCAGTCAGGCCCACCGCGGCGATCGCGACGATCGGGGCCAGAGCACGCCAGGACATGCGACGGGTGGAACTGGAGACCATCAAACCGCTCCTTCGAAGTGCCGAAAAGTCACCCGATCATAACCGGGCGTCTCCGGCGACCACCCGGTGGCGGACCGACACGGTTCCGGCGCTAACGCGAAGTGACGATGACGATCACTCCGGGGGCGGCGTCGCGGATGCCCTCGAAGCGCGGTTGCGCGGTGACACCGAGCGACTCGGCGACGGCTGTCGCGGTCTGCTGCTCTCCGGGAGACGACCCGTAGAACACCGAGGTCTGCGGGAGCAAGCCCTCGCTGTAGTTGCCCGTTTCACTGATGGTGTACCCCTCGTCCTCGAGGTAGGCCGCGGTCTGCGCGGCGAGGCCCGCGACCTCCGAGTTGTTGAACACGCGCACCGGTGCCGTCGCGGAGGCCGAGGTGTCGGACGCGAACGCGGTTCCGCTCCCCACGGGCATGGAAGGAGCCGAAGACACGGCCGTGGTGGTGGTCGCACCGTCCCCGGCGGCGGACGTGCCACCGTTCGCGGCAGCGGGCGCGGGCGCGGTGGGCACCGCGGCCGAGCGCGTGGACGGTGCGGCCGGCGCGGCAGCGGTCGTCGTCGTGGGTGCCGCCGCGGGAGCGGGTTCGTCGTCGGAATCACCGAGCGAGGCGAAACCGAGACCGGCGAACAGGATGCCCAAGGAGATCAGGACCATCGCGAACGCACGCAGAGGCGGTCCCGAGGGTGCGGGCGCGCGGCTGGGGATCTCGGGGGTTCTGCTCACGACCTCGACCATAGTTGCCCGAGCACACGCAGCGCTGCCGACCGGCCGCGCGTGTCGATATCGCATTATCCGGCCCGACGGCCGCCCGTCTAACGGGTGTCGAAACCGAGCCGGCGGGCCGCGCGGGCCTTCTGACGGCTCGCACGCAACCGCCGCAGCCGCTTGACCAGCATCGGATCGGCGGCGAGCGCCTCGGGACGATCCACCAGAGCATTGAGCACCTGGTAGTAGCGAGTGGCGGAGAGACCGAAGAGTTCCTTGATGGCGTCCTCCTTGGCACCGGCGTACTTCCACCACTGCCGTTCGAACGCCAGGATGTCGAGATCGCGACGGCTCAGGCCGTTCGCCTCGTCGCCGGTGGGTTCCTGCGCGGATGCGCCGTCGCCCTGCTGGGACACGAGATCGGACCGGTCGTTGCCGTGCGCTGCTGCGCCGTCCATTTCCCTCCTCGACTGACTGGATCACACCGTGACGAAGAGTCCTTGCGTCTCGGCGGAAGTCATTCAATCACGGGGTGGGGACACATACCGGTTCGAGAACGCCGCGAGTCGATCCCATTATCCTGTGTCACCATGGCCATTCTTCCGATCGTCATCGTCGGCGACCCCGTCCTGCACAACCCGACCCGGCCGGTGACCGAGTCACCCGCCGAACTCGCTCAGCTGATCGCCGACATGTTCGAGACGATGGACGCGGCCAACGGCGTCGGTCTCGCCGCCAACCAGGTCGGCGTGGACAAGCGACTGTTCGTCTACGACTGCCCCGACCGCGACGAGTCCGGCAAGGTCGTGCGCCGGCGCGGTGTCGTCGTCAATCCGATCCTCGAGACCTCGGAGATCCCCGAGACGATGCCCGACCCGGAGGACGATCTCGAGGGCTGCCTGTCCGTGCCCGGCGAGAACTTCCCCACCGGCCGCGCCGACTGGGCGAAGGTCACCGGTACCGACGAGAACGGTGATCCCGTCGAGATCGAGGGCCACGGATTCTTCGCTCGCATGCTGCAGCACGAGGTCGGGCACCTCGACGGCTTCCTGTACGTCGACGTCCTGATCGGACGCAACGCCCGCGCCGCGAAGAAGACCATCAAGCGCGCCGGATGGGGTGTCCCCGGGCTGACCTGGCTCCCGGGTTCGGTGGAGGACCCGTTCGGCCACGACGACGAGGACGAGTGACGAGGCGACCGACGAACCGTCGATGACGACCGACCGTCCGGCCCCGTCCGTACCCCTCGGCACCCGGGTGGTGCTGCGGTACCGCCTGCCCGCCGGCTACAGCCATCCGATGACCGACGTCATCGGTGAACTCGTCTCCGTCGAACCGGTGGTCGCGGTGCGCACCGCCGACGGTCGCGTCGTCCAGGTGTCCCCCACCTCGGTCGTCGCGCTCAAGCCGATCGCGGCGCGGCCGATCCGCGTCTCGGAGATCCGCGCGCTCGAGCACGCTGCCGCCGCGGGGTGGCCCGGTCTCGAATCTGCCTGGGTGGACGGCTGGCTCGTGCGCGCCGGGCACGGTTTCACCCGGCGCGCCAATTCGGCGACGCCGCTCGGTGAACGTGGCACCGTGGCCGACCCCGCCGATCCGGCCGTGCGCGCCCGGCTCCGTGAATGGTTCGCGGCGCGCGGACTGCCGTTGCGACTGCTGGTGCCCGATCGGCTCGCCCGGATACCGGAGGGATGGCCGACCTCGGAGCCGGTGCTCGTTATGGGCGCCGACCTCGCGAACGTGCCGTTGCCGCCGGAACCCACCCCGGTCACGATCACCGACCGACCGGACGCCGACTGGCTGTCGCTCCACCGCGCCGACGCCGACCCGCGGCTCGCGCAGGACGTGCTCGGCTCGGTGGCCGCGGGTGTCCTCGGGTTCGGCCGCATCGGCGCGCCCGGGCAGGCGCCCCTGGCGATCTGCCGCGCGGCGATCACCGACGCACCGGACGGACGCCGCTGGGTGGGTCTGTCGACCGTGGAGGTCGCGCCCGAGCACCGGCGGCGCGGACTCGGCACACTCGTGTGCGGCGCTCTGCTGCGCTGGGCCCGCGAGCAGGCTGCGACCCACGCATACCTGCAGGTCGAGGAGTCGAATACGGCGGCCCGCGCCCTGTACCGAGAACTCGGCTTCGTCGACCACCACCGCTACCGGTACGCCTCCGAACCCGTCGGATAGGTCGCCTACAGTGGGCGTGTGCGCCTTGCTACCTGGAATGTGAACTCCGTCCGTGCCCGTACCGACCGCATCCTCGACTGGTTGCAGCGAACCGACACGGATGTGCTCGCGATGCAGGAAACCAAGTGCAAGGACGAGCAGTTCCCGTACGAACGCTTCGAGGAACTCGGCTACCGCGTCGCGCACGTCGGGCTGAGTCAGTGGAACGGCGTGGCAATCGCGTCGCGTGTGGGCCTCGACGACGTGCAAATCGGCTTCGAGGACCAGCCCGGTTTCTCGAAGGACCCGGAGGTCGATCCGGCGCTCGAGGCGCGGGCCATCGGCGCGACGTGCGCGGGTGTGCGCGTGTGGAGCCTGTACGTCCCCAACGGCCGCGACCTGAACGACCCGCACTACACCTACAAGCTCGACTGGCTCGCCAAGCTGCGCGCCGACGCGCACGCCTGGGCCACCGCAGCGCCCGAGCAGCCCATCGCGCTGGTCGGCGACTGGAACGTCGCCCCCACCGACGACGACGTGTGGGATCCGGCCTTCTTCGAGGGCAAGACGCACACCTCGCAGCCCGAGCGCGACGCCTTCCACGCGTTCACCGAGGTCGGCTACACCGACGTCGTCCGTCCGCACGCACCCGGCCCCGGGGTGTACACCTACTGGGACTACACCCAGCTGCGCTTCCCGAAGAAGCAGGGCATGCGGATCGACTTCGTCCTCGGGTCCCCTGCCTTCGCGGCGCGGGTGACGGGCGCCGAGATCGACCGCAACGAGCGCAAGGGCAAGGGCGCGAGCGACCACGCACCGGTCATCGTCGACCTCGACCTCTGAGCGGATTCCGGGCCGGGTGAACCGCCCGCGCAGGCATCAGGCCTTGCGGGCGGGCACCTTGCGTCGCGGCTGCCTGCGCCGGTTCTCCTTGCGCTGGGGGTCGGTGCGCGGAGGTTCGAGAGGCACGACGACGTCGCGGTAGTTCTCGTGCGACGACAGGAACCGCTGCACATAGGTGCACACCGGCCGCACGCGCCAACCTCGTCTGCGCGCGAGATCGAGCGAGCCACCGACGAGAACGGCTGCGAGACCCCGATGGCCGAAATCCTCCACGATCACGGTGTGCATGAAGTCGACGACCGGCGGGTTCGGTGCCGGAACGCGTTCGAAGTCGTAGTACCCCAGGATGCCGACGAGATCGCCGTTGAGGCGCAGTTCGAACCGGTTCTGGTCGGCGTTGTCCGACACGGCGAGGTCCGGCGAACTCGTGTTCATGAGCGCCTCCAATAGGGGTGTTGCGTGATCGAACTGTGACCTATGCCACTATAGAGTACTGCGGTGACCACCGGCAGCAGCGCTGTCGCGTTTCGGAAAGTGCACCCGTCCCAGCGCCGCCCGGCCGTGATCGAACACACCCTCGGTAGGGTGTCCGCGTGGACCTTCTGCCCTTGTCGCCTCGAGGCGAGACCCCGGTTCGAGCCCTCACCATCGCCGGTACCGACTCCGGAGGTGGGGCCGGCATCCAGGCCGATTCCCGCACGATGGCGATGTGCGGTGTGCACGCCTGCGTCGCGGTGGCCGCCGTGACCGTCCAGAACTCCGTCGGCGTCCGCGGGTTCCACGAGATCCCCGCCGAGACCGTGGCCGACCAGGTGCGATGCGTGGTCGAGGACATCGGGGTGTCCGCAGCGAAGACCGGCATGCTCGCCTCCACGCAGATCATCGAGGCCGTCGCGCAGGTGTGCTGCGAGGTGGGCATCGGCCGCGACAAGGAGGTGCCCCTCGTCGTCGATCCGGTCTGCGCCTCGATGCACGGCGATCCGCTGCTGCACTCCGACGCGCTCGACGCGATCCGCGGGGTGCTCATCCCCCTCGCCACCGTCGTCACCCCGAACCTCGACGAGGTACGGCTGATCACGAGCATCGACGTCGTCGACGACGCGTCGGCCCGGCGCGCAGCCGAAGCGCTCCATGCGCTCGGCGCCCGGTGGGTGATCGTCAAGGGCGGTCACCTGCGCAGCTCGGAGAAGAGCACCGACCTGCTGTTCGACGGCGACCGCTTCCTCGAGTTCAGCACGCCGCGGATCGAGACCGGCAACGACCACGGCGGCGGCGACACGCTGGCGGCCGCGATCGCGTCGGCCCTCGCCCACGGCCGGTCGGTGCCCGAGGCCGTCGAGTTCGCGAAGGAATGGATCACGAAGTGCCTCGAGTGGTCCTACGACCTCGGTCACGGCCACGGGCCGGTCAACCCGTTGTGGCGCCTGCACGAGCGCTGACCGCGCCCGTCCTCACTCGGTGAACTCGGCACGCACCTCGGCCCGCTGGTCGCCGGTGGGTACCCCGTCGGGTCCGTCGATCGAATTCGCGTAGACGGCCGTGCCGTAGGCGACGGCGGCGGCCGCCGCGCCGAACGCCTCGCGGTCGATGCCGGCCAGGGTGTCCTCGGGGGTGTGGTAGTTCGGGTCGAAGGGCTGGTCGGCGGTGCCACCCCACAGGTCGGCCTGCTCGGGGGTCTTGACGTCGTCGGCGCCGGTGAACACCCCGCCCGCGGGGATGCCGAAGGCGACGAACGGACCGTAATCGGAGCGACCGTCGAAATCGGTTCCGCCGACTTCGATTCCGCGTTCGTCGAAGAACTGCGCGAAGGTCCGCTCGATACCCGCCGAGCCCTCCGGACCGGGTCCTTCACCGACGGAGTCGGAGTCGTCGCCGTCGAACACGAGATATCCGGCGTTGGGCGAGCCGAGCATGTCGAAGTTCAGGTACAGGGCGATGTCGAGTCGTTCCTCGTCGGACAGCGACTCGACGTATTTCGTCGAGCCGACCAGTCCGACCTCCTCGGCGCCCCAGAACGCGAACCGTACGGCGTTGGTCACGTCCGGTTCGCTGCCGAGTTGCAGCGCGGTCTCGAGGACGGCGGCGACACCGGTTCCGTTGTCGTTGATCCCAGGTCCTTCGGGGACGCTGTCGAGGTGCGCGCCGACGACGACCACGTCATCGGTCGAGCCGGTGCGGGTCTGCGCGATCACGTTGCGCGACTTCCGGTCCTCGGTGCGGGTCTGGAGCGTCACCGTCACGCTGGTCGCAGCGGACAGGCGCTCGGCGTCGGCCCCGGCCACACCCCCGACCGGGATGCGGGGATTCGATTCCGCCCCGAGACCGGCGGCGTCGAGCGGACCGTCCTCGTTGTTGGCGACGAGGAGTGCGGCCGCTCCTCGTTCGGCGGCGACCTGCTCCTTGACGGCGAAGGTGCACACGCCGCGATCGACGATCACCACCGCACCGGCCGCGTCGACACCGTCGTAGTCGGTGGCCTCGCAACCGGGGGTGTCGTCGGGGGCGATACGTACGACACGCGCGGTGCGCCCCTCCGGTCCCGTCGACGGTGACATGCCGAGTGCGCTCACACCCATCGGCTCCCCGTCGACGGTGAGCTGCTCGTTCTCGACGGCGAACAGGGTCGTGTCGAACTCCGGTGTCTGCACGTCGAATCCGGCGTCGCGCAGAGCTCCGGCGACGTAGTCGACGCTCGCGTCGTAACCGGGGGTCCCGAGCGAACGGTTGCCGTCGTTCTCGCCGGCGATCCGTTCGAGTTCCGTCAGGTGCGCCATGACGGCATCGAGTTCCACGGCGTCGGCGAGCACCGCCGGGTCGACCGGCGGCGTCTCCACCTCCGCCTCCGAGCATCCCGCCGTCAGGAGTACACCGGCGGCGATCAGAGCCGCTCCCCGCATGCCGTATCTCGTCTGCGCCCGCGCCATCGACCGAGCGTACAAAAAAGCACTGCGCCGCACGGGGAAACCGTGCGGCGCAGTGTGACGGCGCAGAACCTGCGGCGTGTCGGCGCAGAACGTCAGGCGTCGCGGCGGTTGACCACCACGAGCGAGGCGGCGAACACCACGAACGAGAAGGCCGCGAAGTACACGAGCGATCCCCATGGACCCCAGTGGAATTCGATTCCCTGCCCGATGCCCAGGAAGTTGTTCGCGTTCGCGAACGGCAGGAACGGCTGGATCTCACGGCCCACCGAACCGAACAACGCGAACAACGACTCGAGCAGCAGCGGCCACAGCATCAACAGCGCGATCGTGCCGGCCGACTGCCGCAGCAGCGTGCCCACACCGACCGCGAGGAAGACGCACAGGAACGCGTAGATCGCGGTGCCGTAGACCGCGCGCCACGCCGTCCCACCGCTCAGGACGAGTTCGCGACCTGCGTCCGGCCCCGCCAACGCCTTCGCGAGGTAGAAGGCACCGAACGAGACCGCGAGTGTCAGCACCGCACCCAGCACGCCGATGAGCAGCGCCTTCATCGTCAGGAGCAGGGTGCGGTTCGGGGTGGCCTGGAAGGTCGTGCGGATGACCCCGAAGCGGTACTCGCTGGTGACCGACAGCGCCGCGAGAATCATGAGCACCAGCACGCCGAAACCGGTGACGCCGCTGACCGCGACGTCCACGGTCGGATAGAACCGTCCCAGCTCGTCGTCCATCCCTGCCGACGCACGGGAGACCGACCCGAGGATCGCGGCCAGACCGAGGCCGAGGGCGACGATGACGACGGTGCACCACAGCGGTGACTGCACCGACGTGAGCTTGATCCGTTCGGCCCGCAGTGTGTCGAGCGCCGTACTCATCACAGTCCACCCTTCATGACGTCGTCGACTCCGGATCCGTGGTATTCGACCTCGCCACCGGTGAGTTTCATGAACGCTTCCTCGAGCGACGCGTTGCGTCCCGCGAGTTCGTGCAACACGATCGACCGGGTCGCGGCGAGTTCGCCGATCTCCGCCGCCGGAGCGCCCGAGACATGCAGGGCACCGTCGTCCTCCCGCACGGTGTGCCCGCGCTCGGTGAGCGCGGTGCGCAGCTCGTCGAGCTGCGGACTGCGCACGACGACGAACGACTCGGACGCGCGATCGACGAACTCCTTCACCGAGGTGTCGGCGATGAGCCGTCCACGCCCGATGACGATCAGATGTTCGGCGGTCTGCGCCATCTCCGAGAGCAGGTGGCTGGACACGAGCACCGTGCGGCCTTCCGCGGCGAGCGCCTGCATGAACCGCCGGATCCACACGATGCCCTCGGGGTCGAGGCCGTTGACCGGTTCGTCGAACAGCAGCACGCGCGGGTTGCCGAGCAGCGCGGCGGCGAGACCGAGTCGCTGCGACATGCCGAGAGAGAATCCGCCGGCGCGCTTGCCGGCGACCTCCGTCAGCCCCACCTGGCGCAGCACCTCGTCGACGCGTGAGGCGGGCAGACCGTTCGACGCAGCCAGCCAGGCGAGATGCGACCGCGCCGACCGGTTGGGATGCACCCACTTCGCGTCGAGCAGTGCGCCGACGGTGGTGAGCGGCCGTGTCAGCTCGGTGTACGGCTTCCCTTCGATCAGTGCAGTTCCCGAGGTCGGCCGGTCCAGTCCCAGGATCATGCGCATCGTGGTGGACTTCCCCGCCCCGTTGGGGCCGAGGAAGCCGGTGACGATACCGGGACGGACCGTGAACGTCAGGTCGTCGACCGCGGTCGTGGACCCGAAGGTCTTGGTCAAGCCGGTCACTTCGATCATGCGCACCACCCTACGTGCGGCTCCGGCCCGCGCATCCGATCACGCGCCCGGAGCCGCACGCGGTGTGTCAGGGGACGAACACCTCGACGGTGACCGGGATGCTCGGTCGCTCGGTACGCATCGTCAGGGCGACACGGCCCTGCCCGGGGAACACGTGCATGAACAACGGCCGGGTGCTGGTGTGGAAGGCCGGCACGAAGCGGGTCTCCGTGCCGCGGGCGCCGGTGTCGAGATTGTGCCAGTCGAACGCCACGGTGACGTCGCAGTTCAGAACACTCGGTGTCCACTCGCCGAGAAGCGAATAGCCCTGCGTGATCCGCAGTTCGATCCCGTGGGTGGCGCCCGCCACCGAGTAGATCGAGTAGGACTCGTCGAGCGGGCCGTCGAAGGCGGTTCCACCCGCGCGCACGATGCCGGCGCAGATGCCGTCGCCCAGTGTCAGCACGGGAGGCGTGGCCAGCTGCGTCATCTCGCACGTTCTCGGTCCGGTGTTCGACCGGCTCAGCTGGCACGGCTCCTGGGCGCCTGCGACGCCCGGTGCCGTGACAGCGACGGCAACACCCATGAGCCCGGCAGCGGCGGCGGAAAGGATTCGGTGTGCAATTGTCATGCCCGGGGATCGTACCGACCGCACGGTATCCCGTCACGCGATAATCGGAAAACCCCTGAACACGAGGATTCTCAAGGGTTTTCCGTACCGGTCACGGCTCCATCGGCGAAGATGCCTGAGCCCAGAAGCGTTTCGGGATCCGACCGGCGTGCCGGGCACGGAATCCCGCCTCGACGGCGTGGCGCATCGCCGACGCCATCAGCGCCGGATCCTTCGCGCGGGTGACGGCGGTCGCGAGCAGCACGGCGTCGCAACCGAGTTCCATCGCGAGCGCCGCGTCGGAGGCGGTTCCGATTCCCGCGTCGAGGATCACCGGCACGCCCGCCGCCTCGACGATCATCTCGATGTGGTGCGGGTTCGAGATACCGAGGCCGGTGCCGATCGGCGAACCGAGCGGCATCACCGCAGCACAACCGACATCCTCGAGACGGCGCGCAAGGACGGGATCGTCGGTCGTGTACGGCAGGACGACGAAGCCGTCGTCGACGAGTTGTTCGGCCGCCGAGACGAGTTCGATGGCGTCGGGCAGCAGCGTCCGTTCGTCGGCGATGACCTCGAGTTTCACCCAGTCGGTCTCCAGCGCTTCCCGCCCGAGCTGCGCGGTCAGCACGGCCTCCTTCGCGCCGCGGCACCCGGCGGTGTTCGGCAGCGGTTCGATGCCGAGACGGCGCAGCAGATCGAGGACACCGGTTCCGGAGGCCGCATCGACGCGGCGCATCGCGACGGTGGTCAGTTCGGTGCCCGACGCGACGAGCGCCTCCTCGAGCACGGCCAGGTTCGCCGCGCCACCGGTGCCGGTGATCAGCCGCGACCCGAAGGTGCGGCCGGCGATGGTCAGCTGCGGCAGATCGGCGCCGGGATCGTGTGTGTCAGCCACCCTGGACCGCCGTGAGGATCTCGATGCTCGCGCCGCGTGCCACCGGTTCCGACCAGCGACCGCGCGGGCACACGACACCGTCGACGGCGACGGCGATTCCCTTCTCGGGCAGACCGAGCTCGTTCAGCAGCTGCGACACGGTCGGGGCCGCGTCGTAGTACTTGTCCTCACCGTTGACGGTGATGCCCACGGACACGTTCGTCATCCCACACTCGCTTCCGTAATTCGTCCAGGACAGGCGTATTTCGCGTCGGCCAGCGACCGCCCGCCGAGTTCGGCGAGCACCGCGTCGACGGTGAGCGGCGTGAGCAGCACACCGTTGCGGCCGTGGCCGGTCGCGGCGACGACACGATCGGAGAGCCGGCCGATCAGCGGCAGGTTGTCGGGGGTCATCGGGCGCAGGCCCGCGCTCGCCTCGAACAGTTCGTACTCGCCGAGCGCCGGGAAGATCGTCTCGGCATCGGCGATCAGATCGCGCACGCCGGCCACCGTGATCTGCGTGTCGGAGGCCTCGTACTGCGTCGCGCCCACGACGAGCCCGTCGTGGCGGGGCACCAGATAGGCGGGCCGTCCGTGGACACTCGCACGGATGGTGCGCTGCGGCGGCGGGGTCGCGCCCGGCCGCACCCGCAGCCGCAGGATCTCGCCCTTGACCGGTCGGACCGGAAGACCCGGCCACAGCCGCGCCGACGCCGAGCCGGCGGCGAGCACCACCTGATCGTCGGGCAGGTCGGCGAGGTCGTGCACGGCGCCGTCGGAGAAACGCACCCCGGCCCCGGTGGCCGCAGTGCGCAGGGCGTCGACGAGCGCGCGGTTGTCGACCGACGACTCGGTGGGTGCGAGCAGTCCGAGCCGGACCTTCGGGCCGAGCGACGGCTCGAACTCCCGGATCTCCGCGCGGGAGAGCAGCCGCATCTCGTGCCCTCGCTCCCCGACCCATTCGGCGACGGTCCGCAGGTCGGCCGCATCCGCCGCGTCGAGCGCAACGGTCAGCGACGCCTCGGCGGTGAACACGTCGACG
>Ga0180216_1000569_pt1 | contig 37923 bp, 33 predicted proteins | sample eDN3rd37CBELigMG_FD_128879 | JGI IMG/M metagenome (GOLD analysis project Ga0180216, IMG submission 128879) | Enriched Miracle-Growth compost microbial communities from Emeryville, California, USA - eDNA 3rd pass 37_C BE-Lig MG (version 2)... ...
ATAGAGGGCGAAGCAGAGCTGCGCGTCCAAAGCGAGGCCCGCATTGGTGGCGGGAAGGGGGGCTGCGATCGAGGAGGCCATGGAGGGGATTATAGATAGCGTGCTATTCAATAGCAAGCTATGAGATGGCCCGCAGTTATGGATGCTCACGCGAGCGGTCCTTACCGCGGAGACCGACTCCCTACAACGCTTCGACCCGGGGATAGAACTCGGTATTCTCGCGCTGGATCCTCAGATGCAGCGCCCTGAGCACCGTATTGCAGTCGCGCCGGAAGCCTTCCGGATCGTTCCTGACCGCCGAATCCATGCCCCAACATTCGGCGAAACGGCCGAACTCGCCGGCCAGCGCCTTCATTTCCTCTTGGTATTCCCGCGCCATGCGGGCCACCTGCGCGTCCGCCTGCTTTTCCAGGCGAGGATAAAGAATATCGTTCTCGATCGACAGGTGCAGGCCGACCTTGGACTTCATCAACTGAATCTCGCGCGCCAGACCCGAGGCGTTTTCCTCGATGCCGGCCGTCGCTAACTGCCGCATCCGATGGATCGCCTGCAAAATCTGGACATGCTGCTGCTTGAAGCGCTCGATATCCATGAAGCACCTGTCGTTCGTATGAGGGGGCGGTCCGGCGCGCCGACCGGATCGTCGCTCGGATGCGCGAGCCGGACAAACAGCACACTATCACGGCTGATTTTCCGCGCGCCATTTTCCCGGCCACTTCCGCCGCATCCTGCTTTCCGGAAGCCGGGGAATGTCTCCCAGACGCGACAATCCGCCGTGCCGGACACGGCGGGGCGCATCACCGCAGGCCTCGGAAAAGAACCTCAATCCAGCTTCGAGATCTTGCTGCCTTGCAGGCCGATGCCGGCCATCAACCCCTTCTGGCCGAACACATAGGCATAGACATCATCATCCGAAGTCGTCGAGGACAGCTTGCGCGCCGCGCCCTGGTCGATCAGGACCACACTGGGGCCCGCCCCGATTTCCCAACCATTCCGGTCCTCCAGCACCCGCAGGGCACCGTCATTCATGAAGAACAAGGCATAACCGAACGCCTGCGCGCCCGCCTGCAGGCCATAGGACAAACCGGTCGAGACATAATGACCATCGGCTTTCCCGTCACGGAACAGCACCCCCTTGCCGCGCTCCCCGCCCACCACCAGGCCCACCTTCACGATCCGGGGAAACACCATCACCGCCGTCGAGCGCTCGCCCAGGAACCGCGCCTCGGGCTGATGCTCATACAACTGCTCGAGCGCCGCACGCGCCTCCTGTTCCAGCTCGGCATCGGCAGCCGCCCAGGCGGCACGTGTCCAGACCACCAAAGCCAGCAGGGCCAGGCACAGCAGCAGGCCGTGCCGAATGACCGATGGACAGACAGCCCGGCTGTGTGGAATGGCGCTCCTCGAAAACGTCCCCATGTCTCCTCCTCATTGTTGATGGCAAAGGCCTTCAGGATAGCAGGGTGGGGCAAGCAGCGTCGCTGTCTTGCCACTCACTCTGCGCCAGCAACCGGCCCGGCACCGCGGGATGCGCCGCTATAGCATCAGCAAGCGCCATCTCCTGCTTCAGCAGACGCCCCATGGGAACCGCATCACTTCTCGATGCAGACTGGTTGATGAGTCGTATACCCAAAACACAGGTGTATCCCTTGATGGCTCTCCAAAACGCATAGTGAATCATCCCTCGTCGTCTGGTGCGCCGGAATGGGTGTAAATAGGTCGCCAAATGGATATCAGGAGTTTTGGGTGTAAATGGGTGTACTATTGGTTGCATGATTCACACCGACTCTCTTCAGGTCACCCCGGAAATCCTCAGCTTGATCGCCGGCATCGACGAATTCAAAGGTGCCTGGCGCGCCCTGGGCACGCTGGCGCCTGACCGGCTGTCAGCATTGCGGCGGGTCGCCACCATCGAAAGTATCGGTTCCTCGACACGGATCGAGGGCAGCAGGCTGTCGGACCGAGAGGTCGAACGTCTGCTCTCCAACCTACGGATCAGGTCGTTCGAGACCCGCGACGAACAGGAAGTGGCTGGCTATGCCGAAGTCATGGAACTGGTGTTCTCGTCTTGGCAGGACATCACGCTGACTGAGAGCCACATCCGGCAACTGCATCGCGACCTGCTGACCCACAGCGACAAGGATGCCTGGCATCGTGGCAACTACAAAACCACCATCAACAGCGTCGCGGCGTTCGATGAAAACGGCAGGCCGTTGGGTGTGGTGTTCGAGACCGCTACGCCTTTCGATACGCCACGCCTGATGGCCGAATTGGTGGCCTGGTTCAACGAGGAACGAGAAAAGGGCCACCTGCACCCGTTGCTGCTGATTGGTATCTCGGTCGTGGTATTTCTGGAAATTCACCCATTCCAGGATGGCAACGGCCGCCTGAGCCGGGTGCTGACCACCTTGCTGCTGCTGCAGGCCGGCTATGCCTACGTACCCTACAGTTCGCTGGAAAGCGTGATCGAGCAGAACAAGGAAGCCTACTACTTGGCGCTGCGCCAGACACAAGGCAGCATCCGCACCGATGCGCCGAATTGGCAGCCTTGGCTGGTGTTCTTCCTGCGCGCACTGGCCCAGCAAGTACGTCGCCTGGAACGCAAGGTCGAGCGCGAGAAGCTGGTGCTGGCCAAGCTGCCGGATTTGGCATTGCAGATCGTAGAATTCACGCGCGAGCACGGCAGGATCACCATGGCCGAAGCCATCCGCCTGACCGGCGGCAACCGCAACACGCTCAAACAGCACTTCCGTACGCTGGTGGAACAGGGGCATTTGGTCCAGCAGGGTGGTGGGCGTGGGACGTGGTACGGGTTGGGCTAGTGGTGGGCAAAGGGTGGGTTGAGCCTGCACGCGTGGTGATAGCATGATGGACCACCGCGACGAACTCGCCCGCCTTCGTGCCGAGAATGTCCGCTTGATCGGCCTCCCACCTCACTTCCCGATGCAGAAGGGGTGATTGAACAATATCTCATTGATTTTAAATAGATTTTCAATGAGACATTGACCTGCTTGGACCTATTCTTGGACCCAAAATCGGCGTGTGTCTCTTGACGGCTTTTTCCAAGGCGTATTGCGGATCATCTCTGCCACCAGGCTCGCCGAAATGGGTGCAAATGAGTGTGCTATTGGTTGCATGATCCGCCCAGTCCTGCAACGTTCAGACTTGTTGATGTCTTCATTATTGAGTATATTGAAGACATCAAGACTGCAAGGAGCTGACCATGCCCCGCACGAACACCACTACCATGACAGTACGCCTCAGTGGCCCTCTGAGTGAATTCGTTGCCGCAAATGTTGGTGAGCAAGGCGACTACGAGAACGTCAGCGAGTATGTACGGGACCTCATTCGTCGTGACAAAGAAACCAGGGAAGCGGCTGCATTCGAGCGGCTCAAGACCGAACTCACCCACGCTTGGGCGGCGCCAGAGTCATCATACAAGCCCTTGACGGCAGCAGACATTATCGCGCGTAACCGGGTCTGATTTCCGTTATGCTCAAGGCACAGATACGCGTTCAGGAAGCCGCATCCTGGCGGCTGGACGACATTTACCGCTATACGCATGAGCGTTGGGGGGCGCAACAGGCCGAGCGCTACATCACGGGTTTATTTGAGGCATTTGAGGGTATTGCCACACACCAGACGGCATCCCGTGCCATTCCGGCTGAATTCGGTATAGATGGCTATTTCTTCCGTTATGAGCGGCACTTTGTCTATTGGCGCCGGCTCTCGAACGGCGACATCGGTATCGTGACCATCCTGCATGAAAAGATGCACCAGATTGGGCGCTTGCGGGAGGACTTTGGTCTTTGATTGCGGTTTGTTCGAGACTTGCACTCAGGCTGGACTGTATTGCGCTGATCACGCAATACAGAGAGCAGAGTCCATTGGACACTTGTGCCATGAGTGAATACCAGTACTACGAATTCGCAGCCATCGACAGGCCATTGACTCGTATCGAGATGGCCGAGCTGCGCGCTGTTTCTACCCGGGTGATCATTAGCCCCGGCGGTTTTACCAATCACTATGAATGGGGCGACCTCAAGGCCGATCCTGCTGATTGGATGCGGCGCTATTTCGATGCCTTTGTTTATTCAGCCAATTGGTGCAGTTGCCACTTGTCGTTGCGACTGCCGAAAGCCGTTTTCCGAAAGGCCGAGCTGAATGCTTTCATCCGCTCCGCTGTATTGTCGATTGACACCACCGATGCGCCCTGGATTTTCAGTTGGACGTTGGCGGAAAGCGAAGACGATGACCACTTTTCCGAAGACGACGGCAGCGGCTGGATGCGTCGCTGCTCGGATTTTTCAGGGCCGACTCAGTATCAGCCAGCGATTGAGTGACCGATACGCCCGACAGCAGGTTAGCCGTGAACTCGGGCATGAACGGCTGAAAGTGACGTCGATCTATCTGGGAACCTGAGGCTTATCCTTCATCTCTGGCGTTTGGCTTACCGGTTGCCAGTTTTTTCACTGCCTTGTCGAAGTCACTTTCAAAAAGTCGATCTTGCACGATCCTGTACTTCTCAAACTCGCTTTCTGCATGCGTTTGGGCAAGTTTTGCAGAAATCCTGCCACTATTTTGTAGCACTTCCCGCTCATCAAACTCTAGGAAGGCGTCTAGACGCTTGGACCAGTCTTCCATGCTCATGGGAATCTTGCGGCGAGCACGATCCTCGGCCAGTTCCAGATAGGCGTTGACGATACGCCCGAGTGAATCCAACTCGTCCTTGGTCAGGTAGTTCTTGGCCACGGCCACATCGGTTTTCAGGATCTTGCCTTCGGGCGCGCTCGCCCAGGAAGTCAGCCCCATATGTGGCTTGCTGCTATCGGCCCGTTTGCGGATCAACTCTGCAGCGGTATGGCCGTGGATGGCGTAATGCAGTTTGTTCTGTACTTTGGCGAAGAATGCCTTAGTGGTCGGTGCGTCCTTGTTGTAGTCCACACTGGTGGCGTAGATGTCGGTGATCTTCTGGTAGAAGCGTCGCTCACTGAGGCGAATCTCGCGAATTTCTTCCAGCAGACGCTCGAAGTAATCCTCGCCCAGGAAACTGCCGTTTTCCATGCGCTTGCGATCCAGCACATAGCCCTTGATGGCGAATTCACGCAGCACGCCAGTCGCCCACTGGCGGAACTGGGTGGCGCGTATGGAGTTGACCCGGTAGCCGACTGAGATGATGGCGTCGAGACTGTAGAAATCCACTGCCCGGGACACCTCCCGCTGGCCCTCCTGCTGAACTATCCGGAATTTCCGGATAGTTGCCTCAGGCACAAGCTCTTGGCTGGCAAAGATATTCTTCAGGTGCTCGCTGACGGTACGCACATCTACCCCGAACAGCTCGGCCATCAGCTTCTGCGACAGCCACAGGGTTTCGTCCTCGTAGCGGGCTTCGATACTCTGCTCGCCAGCCTGGCCAGTGAAGATCAGGAACTCGGCTGTGCTGTTACGGATCAATTTTTTGCCATTCATACCAAGCCCCCTATGCAGCCATCACTTCGACCAAGCGTTCGACAGTGATTCCGCTTGCTTCAGCACCAGTTCGATCGCGGCATCCTCACCCACAGGCGGGTACTTCCACTTCTTCAGCGTACGCCGCACCAGAATCCGCAGCTTCGCCCGCACGCTCTCGCGTACCTGCCAATCCACCGTGGTGCTGTTGCGCAGTTTCTCGGTGATCTCGACAGCGATCTTCTTCAAGGTATCGTCGCCCAACTCCCGCACGGCGCTTTCGTTGTTGGCCAGCGCATCGTAGAAGGCGATCTCGTCCGGGTTCAGTCCTAGCGCGGCCTCACGTTCCAGCGCCGCCTGGAAGTCCTTGGCCATCTGAATCAGCTCCTCGATGACCTGCGCCGTCTCCACCGCCCGGTTGTGGTACTTGCGCAAGGTTTCCAGCAGGCGGTCGCCGTACTTCTTCTCCTGCACCACGTTGTTGCGTGCCCGCGCCTTGATCTCGTCGCGCAGCAGCTTTTCCAGCAGTTCCACCGCCAGGTTGCGGCTCTTCATCTGCCGCACGTCTTCCAGGAACTCGTCCGACAGCAAGCCGATGTTGGGCTTGTCCAGGCCCGCCAGGGCGAAGATATCCGCCACGCCGTCCGCCACGATGGCATTGTCCAGGATCTGCTTGAGCGCGCTGTTCTTGTCCGCGTCGGAACGCTTGCGGTCCACTGTGGTGAACTTGACGATGGCGGCCTTGGCGGCGGCGAAGAAGGCAATTTCGGTGCGCAGCGCGGCAGCTTCATCCAGCGTGCTGCAAAGGGAAAACGCCTTGCTCACGGCCAGCATGGCGTCGAGGAAGCGTTGCTTGCCGTCCTTCAGCCCCAGGATATGGTTGGCCACCGGTACCAGCAGCTTCATCGCATCGGTCTCGAACCCGCTGTAATCGAAGCCGTGCATCAGCCCGCGCACGATGTCCAGTTTCTCCAGCAGCACTGCCAGTGCCTCGGCCGCGTTGTGCGCCGGATCGCCCTTGCCCTTGGATTCGGTGTAGATCTTGAGCGCTGCTTTCAGCTCGTTGGCGATGCCGATGTAGTCCACCACCAGGCCGCCGGGTTTGTTGCGGAACACCCGATTGACGCGGGCGATGGCCTGCATCAGGTTGTGGCCCTTCATGGGCTTGTCCACGTACATGGTGTGGCAGCAGGGCGCGTCGAAGCCGGTCAGCCACATATCGCGCACGATCACCAACTTCAACGGGTCTGCCGGGTCCTTGAAGCGCTTTTCCAGGCGTTTCTTCACCTGCTGGCTGTACAGATGCGGCTGCAGCAAGGGCTTGTCCGCTGCCGATCCGGTCATCACTACCTTGATTGCACCCTTTTCCGGGTCGGCGTCGTGCCAATCCGGACGCAGGGCAACGATTGCGTTATACAGCTCGGCGCAGATGTCGCGGCTCATGCAGACGATCATCGCCTTGCCTTCCAGCGTGGCGGTGCGTGTCTCGAAGTGTTGCACCAGGTCGGCAGCCACCTGTTCCAGACGTGGCTGCGCGCCTACCAACTTGGTCAGCGCAGCCCAATCACTCTTGGTCTTTTCCCGGGCGGTGATGTCTTCCTCGTCCTCGATGACCTCATCCACCTGGGTATTGAGCGCGTCGATCTCGGCCTGGTTCACGTCCAGCTTGGCCAGACGGCTTTCATAGAAGATCGGCACCGTGGCGCCATCGTCCACCGCATCTTGGATGTCGTAGATGCTGACGTAGTCGCCGAATACCGCGCGCGTGTCCTTGTCTTCCAAGGCGATGGGCGTGCCGGTGAAGCCGATGAAGGTGGCGTTGGCCAGCGCGTCGCGCATGTGCTTGGCGTAGCCGAACACGTACTTGCCGGTCTTGGTGTCCAGCCGCCCCTTCATACCGTACTGGCTGCGGTGCGCCTCGTCGGAGATCACCACGATATTGCTGCGATCCGACAGCAACGGGTGCTGTTCCTCGTCGTCCAGCAGGGCGAACTTCTGCACCGTGGTGAAGATGATGCCACCCGCCTCACGCGAGGCCAGCATCTCGCGAAGTTCCTCGCGGCTGCCGGCTTGCACCGGCGTCTGCCGCAGCAGGTCTTCGGCGGCGCAGAAGGTGCCATACAACTGCCCATCCAGATCGTTACGGTCGGTCACCACCACCAGTGTGGGGTTCTTCATCTCCGGCTGCTGCAACAGCTTGCCCGCGTAGCAAGCCATGGTGATGCTCTTGCCCGAGCCTTGCGTATGCCACACCACGCCGGCCTTGCGGCTACCGGGCTGCACTTCCTTGCCATAGGTGGCACGCGGCTCCTGCACCTCTAGCATGCCTTTGTTCGGACTGCTGGCGGCGATCACCGTGGCTTTCACCGCTTCGCGCACCGCATGGAACTGGTGGTAACCAGCAATTTTCTTGATGATCTGGTCGGCGTCCTGTTCGAACAGCACGAAGTGGCGCACGTAATCGAGAAACAGCGCAGGCTCGAAAAAGCCGCGCACCAGCGTTTCCAACTCGAATTCCAGCCGCGGCCGGTCGTCCTCATTGGCAATCGCCCGCCAGGGTTGCATACGTTCCTGATTCGACGTCAGCGAACCCAGCCGCGCCGTGAAGCCGTCGCTAACCACCACCGCCACGTTAGTGTTGAACAGGTCGCTGATCTCGTCCTTGTAGGTCTGTATCTGGTTGAAGGCGTCCCAGATGTCGGCCTGCTCGTTGGCCGGGTTCTTCAGCTCGATCACCGCCAGCGGTAGGCCATTGACGAAGGCCACCAGATCGGGGCGGCGCGGTTGCTTGGTACCGGTCACGGTGAACTGGCTGACTAGGAGGAAGTCGTTGTTGCGCGGCTCGGTGAAGTCGATCAAGTTGACCAGGTCGGTGCGCTTTTCGTCGCGTATGGAAAACTCGACCGGGATGCCGGCCAGCAGCAGCCGATGCACACGACGGTTGCGGGCGATCAGCAGCGGTTCGCTCACCGTCAGCAACTCGTGTGCCGCCTGTTCCATCGCCGCGACGGGGATGTGCGGGTTGATGCGTGCCAGTGCTGCCAGCAGGCCTTCGCGCAGCACCACCTGGCGGTAGTCGGTGCGGGCAGGGCTGTCGCCATCGGGCGCAATCTTCGGGCCGATGATGTGCTGCCAGCTCAGTTCGCCAAACCAGCCTATGGCAGCGTTTTCGAGTTGTTGTTCGTTCAGCAAAGTACTTCCCCTTGCTCAAATTCTTGACTTCTGCTAGGCGGTTCAACTATAATCCACATCAGCTCATCTGCCATGCGTAGAAGGAGTATCCGAAGCCCTTGCATAGAAATGTGCCGGGGCTTCAGTCTTTCTGGGCTGACAGCCATGCGTCTCGTTCCTTCGTGAACTTGCGGATGGTGTGACTTCGCAGGCAGTACGCCGTCTTTAAGAGGTAGAACCTTGGCCCTTTCTGGGTCTGCCGCTTGGCCAGCACCACAGCAAAGTCATGCTGTTCTGCCCAGATCACAATATGTGTTTCCCGACCACGTTCGTTCTCCCACCATGAAAACCCGGGCAAGCCTGCATCCGCGTGCTGGATGCACCACGCCACCCAACGTACTCGCTCACAACGCCGTAGATCCGGGATGCGCTCTTCCTCGTTGCGGTTGCGCTGATCGGGCGCCTCTGAGATCAGGTGCCAGAAACCGTAGCCCTTGCGCTTCGTTTCGGGATTGAAGCGTACCTTCAGTGGGCTACCGCAAAACGTCAGCCGTGCATGTGCCACAGTTTCCAAATAGATGTCGTAGATCGCGTCCTCATACGCTTCCCACCCCGGAAAGTTGTTCAGGAAGATCAGGTCGGGCGGTTGCGTCAAGACTGCGCCCTCCAGACCAGCAGATTGAACTTCTCGGCTCGCCACAAAGAGCTTTGCTCCAGCGTTAAACCGGAACGATGCCGAATATGCGCCACCAGCGCCTGCTTGGCCGGGCTGCCATGCAACCCACGATGCACATAGGAAAGCGCGCCGATCAGCAAGTCCGCCAGTTGCAGCAAGGGCACATCATGCGACTGCACCTGCTCAATGGATTCGATGATGTTGCGGTCGAAGTCGTAGTTCGCGTTGCACAGCACCTCGTGCAGCTTCGCCACTTTGCGGCGGCCTTGCGTGTCCTTGATGTCTAGAAAGATGCGGTAATGCTTTTCTGGGTCGATCAGCCGATTGAGCAGCGTATACCACTGCTTGTAATAAAACTCGTCATGGTTTTGCGAGAAGCGACCGTGATCCAGCAACTGCTTGTCCGGCACCACCAACCCACGGAAATGCAGCATGGCTTCATCGAAAAACAAGTCCAGCAGCGCCTGATAGAACGGCAGCTTGCCCGGTGATACTTTCACCCATTTGATTTCGAAGCCGGTGGGCAAACCATGTTCGGCTTTCAATGCCTTGATCTTGCGCGACAACAGCTTGCGTTGGTCTGCCGAGCACCAAAGCGCCCCCAGCACCATGGCCTTCATTCCATCATTTTCCAGGTGGCAGGATTCGTCGCAGTAGATATGAACTGTGTCCGTCATACTGCCTCCACCCCCGCTGCATCCGCATAAGCATCACCCATCATCATCTTGTAATGCGCATGATGATCGGATTTTTTAAAGATATCCTCGAAAACTTTCAGGCAAGTCTCTACCTGAGCATCATCTAGCGAAACATAGAGATCATCGTGAGCGAAGTGTGAGCCGTCATTAATCCAGGAAATCAAGGAGCTGCAAATAGCCTTTTCTTTCCCCTCAAATTTTTCACTCAGCTTGTGGAGGTCTATGCCACCAAGAATTTTGAAATAGTTTTCCAGAATACGCCGCAATGTATTCTGAATAGTAAGCTTTGAACGGTCTGCTCGACGAACTTCGTCCCACAGTAAGTCATACGAAGTTTTGATAGGGTTTGAGTCATGCGGATCAATTGTTGAGAAAGCATCCCGTTTTCGGACAACCCAGAAAGTTTCTTCTTTTAATGCCTTGTCTTTCCGTTTCTGGTTATAGGAGATTTCCTTATGGAAATAGACGTTATGCGTCAACACAAAAATTTGTTTGATGCGGCTATTACCCGCCCTAACTTCATCAAATAGCCCCTTTATAAGGCTGCTGACGATAAACAGGATTTCACTATCAAGACTGGAAACAGGGTCATCAAATACAACAATCCTGTTTTCTGTCATTCCACTTTCAGAAAGGCTGCCTTTTAGCAAGTGATAGAAGTACAGGAAGGTAAGAAAGGTTTTTTCCCCTTCACTCAACGTGGCTTTTGCATCCGAACCATCCTGGCGAATCAGCTTGTACGATGTGCCCGCCGGCGATGGGGCCAACTTGAAGCTCTGAAAACCAAAGGATAAAAGTAGGGCATTGATAGCATCAATCGTCGGCTGAACACTGGTAGTCTGTTTCTCCAGTGCTCGAATTTCAGCCTGTTTCTGTGCCTTCTCCGTCCCTTTATCTCTTATCTGTTGCCCCATGGAAGAAATGGCGCTATTCAAGCCACTTTTTTTGGATGTATAGGTTGCAAGATCAGCTTTCAATTCCTCTAAAACAAAGCGCCAAACCTGTGATGTCAAAGCTCTTCGCTCAGCATCCAGATTTGCAACCATTTTGTTATGTTCGGTAATTTTTTGATTGGCATCGTCAATTAACGACTTGATTGCATTAACAACATTGACGATGGACTCCAGCTCCACAAGCTGGCTGGCCTCTTTCTTCTTTTCACTAATTTTTTGAATATTAAGATTGAGCTTGGTGTCAAGAAGCTCTTTCTCGCTCCTAAGTTTTTCAGCATCAAGGAAGTGTGACGGTGACGTAATGACGCTCACAATCTGCTGCCGGATGCGCTCGGAGTCTGTCGTGTAATTCATTGCCAGATCATCAATAGCCCGACTATTCGCAATGAAGGTTTCATCAAAATAGTCGTTAAGGCTCTTGGCGAATGCTTCACTGGTTTCTTGCTGACAAAAGGGGCAAATTTTGTCGTTAACATCGTAATAAGTCCGCCCCGTGCGAACCCAATCGCTGTTACCCAGTTTTTTGATCATTGCCGCAATATCCACATCCTCTTTGCCGATTACGCGCTTTTTCAAGATAGGATTGGATTCATGAGCAAGCAGGCTTGTGGCATCAATAGCCGTGACCATTGATTCGGTTGTTGGCGTTTGGCCAAAGATACTTGCGGATTTTTTCTCTAGCTCATCCAAAGGTAGGATTGTTGCCTTATTTGAGCCCTGCTCCTGAAGTACCTTTGTCTTAAAGCTGTCCTTACTTCCCATCGAGCCTTTAAAGGCGGTTTGAATATTTTTCCCTTCAAATTTTTGTTTATAGGTCCATGCTTTTTCTTTAAAAGCATTTTCCAATACTGTTAGCTCACCACGTTTACCGCCATGACCATCTGCTCCCTGCAGATTTCCGGTCAGTTTCGCCACCTCTTGGGTTAGCTCATCAACTTTTGCTCTGGCGGCGGCAATTTGATCCAGTGTTTCCTTCTGTTGCTCACCCAGCGTAAAGACACCCTTCAACTCTGCTACTTGGTGAAAGTTTCGTTCCACAAAGTCATGGTTATAAACCAGAGATTCCAGCTTAGTGCCACCCTTCCAACTCACTGTGCAGCTCGGAAACGTTACCTCATCAGCAATAATTCGACTGATCGTTGTTTTCCCGGCACCATTTGAACCAAACATGAAGTTCAATTGAGAAAGACCATCAAGCCTTTGTGGCTCATTGCCAAAGCTTGCTGCACCTTGAATCAGGATGGATTCAATCATCGTTTGCTTCCTGCATTGGGTTTATGGATAACTCACCGGAGAGGAGCTTGGGGAGAAGGGTGTCACGGAGCTTTGCCAATTGGGAAGACTCCTTGACTCCTTCAGCGAGTTTTCCAAACAAGGGAGCCACGGTCTCAATAAACCTATCCAGAACAACTGATCCAGGATTAATGACCAACATGGGCCGAAATGCTTTCTTGCTGATCTCCATGAAGGTAGAGCCATTTGCCTGTCCTTTGATTTCTTCCATATTCTGTTGGCACCACATGAGCAAATACAAAGGCGGCAATTTTCCACCAGGCAGCATTGCGATATATCCTTGATTGATCGCAACTGGTATTTGCGTTATTGCCAAGTATCCGATGGGAGCGCGCGAAGACATCAGCAGCGTTCCTTTTGGAAGCAGCCCAGAACCGATACGCGACAAGCCTGCGGTGCTGATTTTTCTTTCCGTAGTCAGAAAAACGGGGGATTGAGCCCCAGATAAGTCTTTGGGAGAAGTCCAGAAGTACTCTGGTGGATTCCAGTAGGACTCATTCTTGGTGTCTGGCGTAGCGCCACCGGCGATTTCCACCATTTCACCAATCGTTGAAATCTCCCACCCCTTCGGAATTTCCCCTAACTCCAACTCTTCCACCGCATCGGGAAACAGCGCGGCGGTGGCGGCGAGTTGGTTGTATTGGTCGCGGGGCATCTGGTCGAGTTCGGCGTCGGTCTTGCCGCTGATGGCGCGCATGGCGGCGCGCAGCGGGTCTTGGTCTTGTTCGATGGCCGCGATTTTGGCTTTGACTGGATCGAAATCGACAAACCACGACTTGAAGACGGCTTGCGCCATGGCTTCGAGGGTTTGGTTGATGCGGCGGTTGAGGTCGATCTTGTCGTCTAATGATCCAAGTATTTCGCCAATTCGCTTTTGAACTGCCAGAGACGGAAGCCGCATTTCGAACTTGAAGCAATCACCGACCCGAATGTGGCTCACAACAGACCCAGACCCTTCGTGACTACCGAATTGGTGCTGAAGTTGAGGGGATAGGAAACTGTACAAGAGGAAACGGCCGTCTAATTTTTCTGGATCGGCACGGTACTGCATAAGACGTTGCCCCAGGAATAGACCATCCTGTTCTGGAATCTGCCCAACTTCTCCGATGGGGGCTTCTCGCGTCAGGATGACATCGCCTGCTTCCAAGCGCGCTCGTCGAGTCCACTTCTTGTAAGTCTCCTCATCTACATATTTGCAATCGGAAAGATCAATCTTCCCGTTTCGAACATTCGTTGTCCTGATCATCCGAAATTTTGTTGGATGAAAAGAAACGGGCGCGGTCTTATTGACACAATCGACTATCAGACTGCATACATCTTTCACCCTTACAATAGGCCAGTCAGTACCCATAACCCAACCCCGCCAAATTCTTCTTGATCTCTTCTTCCAGCTTGGCACTCTCCGCAAACTGTTCTGCCAACTGCGCTGTCAGCCGCTGCATCTTCCCGGCAAAAGGTTCGCCGTCTTCTTCCTGCTCCGCCGCGCCCACGTAGCGCCCTGGCGTCAGCACATGCTCATGCTTGCGGATTTCGTCCAACTTGGCGGAATGGCAGAAACCGGGTACATCCTCGTACCCCTCGCCCTGCTGCCAGGCATGGAAGGTATCGGCTATCTTCTGGATGTCTTCCACTGTGAAGTCACGCAGCACGCGATCTTTCATGTAGCCCAACTGGCGGGCATCGATGAACAAGAATTCGCCGCGCCGGTCACGCTTCTTCTTATCCAGCGCGAAGCCGTTCTGCTTGTCACGGGTCAGAAACCAAATGCAGGCCGGAATCTGGGTGTTGGTGAACAACTGGCCGGGCAGTGCCACCATGCACTCCACATAGTCGTCTTCGACCAGTCGCTTGCGGATTTCGCCCTCGTTGTTGGTGTTGGAGCTCATGGAGCCGTTGGCCAGCAGCAGCGCCATGCTGCCGGTGGGCGCCAGGTGCCAGAGCATGTGTTGCAACCAGGCGAAGTTGGCATTGCCTTGCGGCGGCGTGCCAGCCATCCAGCGCGGGTCGTTGGCCAGCTTTTCGTTCCACCATTCCTTCATGTTGAAGGGCGGGTTGGCCATGACGAAATCGGCGCGCAGGTCCGGGTGCAGGTCGTTGAGCAGAGTATCGGCCGGGCCGCTGCCGAAGTTGAAGTCGATGCCGCGGATGGCCATGTTCATCGCGGCCAGCCGCCAGGTGGTGGGGTTGCTCTCCTGCCCATAGACACTGATCTGCCCGCTCTTGCCGTTGGCGGCCTTGCCGCCGTGCTGTTCGATGAACTCCTCGCTCTGCACGAAGAAGCCGCCGGAGCCCATGGCCGGGTCGTAGACACGGCCCTTGAACGGCTGGAGCATTTCCACGACCAGGGTGACGATGCTCTTGGGCGTGTAGTACTGGCCGCCCTTCTTGCCTTCGGCCAGGGCGAACTGGCCGAGGAAGTATTCGTAGACGTGGCCGAGGATGTCCTTGGATTTCAGGTTCAGCGGCTGACCCTTGTACTCGCGGGCAGCAAAGTCGGTATCCGAGAAGTGGCTGATCAGCCCGGCCAGCTTGCTGGAGTCGAGCTGCACGCGGGCGAAGTCCTTGTTCAGCACGTTCTTCAGGCGGGCGTTCTCGCGCTCAACAGCTTCCATGGCGTTGTCGATCAGCCAGCCGACCGAGCGCATTTCCTCGGGCTCGTCCTTGCCGGACTTGTTCCACGGCAGCGCCGCCTTGGGCGGCAGTTGCGCGCAGTCGCGCAGGGTCTGCCAACGGGCTTCTACCGGCACCCAGAACACGTTCTTCTCGGTGTAGTAGTCGCGCACTTCAAGCTCGGCGGCGATATTCTCTTCGTACTCCTGAGTACCCGCGCCACCGTATTCGTCCGGATCCATGTAGTAATCATGATCCGGATTGGTGAACTGTTCGCGCAGTTCGCGCTGCCGCTCTTCGAAGGCATCGGAGACGTACTTGAGGAAAATCAGCCCGAGCACGACGTGCTTGTAGACTGCGGCATCGAGGTTGGAGCGCAGCTTATCGGCGGCGGTCCAGAGCTTTTTTTCCAGGTCGTTGAAGAACTGTTGTTCGATGGGTCTCATGTCTTTGTCCCGTATTACGTCACGCTTGTCTTCCTTGCGGGTCTCGTTGGCTTGTCGCTTGATGGACGCTGATGGTTCGGTGACAGGTTTGGGCAAGGATGAGGCGTTCTCGACCAAGGCAACTGAGCCGCCGCGCCCGCGTCCAGGACGGATGCGGCCGTCGTCGATCAGTTGCTGCTTGACGCGTTGGTAGATGCTGTCCTGCCAGCCCAGCGCTTCAAGCAAGCGCTGATTGCCCGCGCTACCTCCAAGGGAAACCAGTGTGCCGATGAATTGTTCGATCTGTTGTTCTGTGGAAGTCACGTGCTATTCCTCTGGCGTCAGGCAGGCCAGTACAACCGCTTCAGCGGCACGATTCGTTTGGTTTCGGCATCGGTAGCGTCGTAGTGCTCGATCAGTGCGCGCACCACATGATCCAGCGTCCACATGGCTAGCGGGATGGATGCTCGATCTGCTTCGTACTGGGCATCCTTGCTGAAGCCACCGGTGCTGACATACAGCCCACGATCATCCTTGTGACGGCCACCAAGGAAGCTGCGGATTTCCTGGCTGCCCATCTGCCCCTTGCGGTGCTTGACCTCCACGACGATGCGCGGGTGTTCGAATCCGAAGCCGTCGGGTGATGCGACGATATCCTTGCCCCGGTCTGAGCCAGGTGGTGAAACCTGGGTCTTGTAGCCCATGGCGCGCAGGATGCCGGCGACCAGTTGCTGCATGTCGTCCCAGTCGAGTTCGTTGACCCGATCCTTGATGCGCTCCAGCGCCTGGGACTCGATGTCAGCCAGTGGATCGGGGATAACTTCCTCGGCCTCATCTTCCACGGCTGGCGCTGGTTTACCCTTCAGCGCCGCCAGCACTTCGACTGCTGCGCTGGGCGGCACCTCGAACAAGGTCAGGGTCGAACCTAGGCTGTTCTTTGTGCTGGTGCTCAAGCTGTCGCGTGGCAATTCCTGCATTTGCCACTGCACCTTGCGCGCCAGCGGCATACCTTGCTCGGCCCACTCAGGGTGGTGCTCGGCTGGCCCTGTGACCTTGCCGATCGAGTACAGGCGATTGGCTGGCGAATAGGTGATGACCCAGTCGCCATTTTGGATGTCGTTGACGAAACGCCAGACCTGGGATGCACCCGATACCACTGTGCCTTGTTTTGCCTGTGGCTCAGCAGACCGGTACAGGGCGATCAACTGCTTGCGCCCAACACCGGGTTTGGCGTGGGCTGCCAATTGATTCCAACCCACGGCAGCTACGCCGCGTTCTCGAAAGGCGTCATACAAGCTTCCGCCTTCGCCGCGCACCATCCACATCCGTGTCATTGCATTCCCTCTCTTATTCGTAGCCATCAATCCAGCACCACCAGAAACTCAGTCGCCAGCGCTGTCGGCTGAACATCCCGAACATTGCGCTGCAGCGATACAAGGCCGTAATCCGCCATCATCCGCAGGGTGCGCGACAGGTTCGGTACCTTGCGGCCGCTGAGTTCGGCCAGTTCGGTCAGGGACTTGGGTTGTTTGTCATGGATCAGGCGCAGCAGGCGGCGGTTGTCGTCCGACAGCACCGCTGCCAGCGATGCCAAGGATGGAAACCAAATACTGGGCGTTTCGCTTCCCTGCGGTGGCGAACCTTCTGGCTGTCGGATACCCACAATGCAGCGCTTCATGATCGCAAATCCAATGACATGTTGATTTACAATGGTATCAGTGTCTGATAATCATCGTCGATCACAAATGCCCGCCATAAAAAGGAGGGTAGGGGCAAGGCGATCTTGGGCTGACGGCGGATAGTAGGCAAAAATCCCTTTACTGACGCCGATTTCAACCACATCAACAGACGCCATTGAGCTTCCCCGGCCCCACCTCACTTCCCAATACAAAACCGGGAAAAAATCTCGCCTAGCAGGTCGTCGCTCGTGAACTGTCCCGTGATCCCGCACAGGGCCTCGTGCGCCAGGCGCAATTCCTCGGCGAACAGGTCCAGGACCTGGTCGCTCTGCGCGGCATGCGTCGCGGCGGCCCGCAGGTGGCTGCGCGCGGCCTCCAGGGCCCGTACGTGGCGTTCGCGCGCGAGCCAGGGGGATTCCACGCCGGGCGTCCAGCCAGCAATCGCCAGCAGCCGCGCCCGCAAGGCGTCCAGGCCCTCGCCGGTATGCGCTGACACGAGCAGCGCTGCCGCCAGGTCCGGGCGTATGCCCGCCCCTGCGGGCGCCGCGCCCGATCCGGCAGGCACGGCGGGAGCCGACGCCTTCCCCATGAATGCCGCGCGTCCCGCTTCGTCCAGCAGGTCGGCCTTGTTGCACACCACCAGCACCGGCGCGGCCGGCGGCAGGCGGCGGGTGATGTCGGCGTCCAGGGGATCGCCGGGGCTGCGGGCATCCTGGAGGTGCAGGATGACGTCGGCGCGCGCGATCTCGGTCCAGCTCCGTTCGATGCCGATGCGCTCGACGGTGTCGTCGGTGTCGCGCAGGCCTGCCGTATCGACAATGTGTAGTGGAACGCCTTCGATGTGGATCTGTTGCACGACCCTGTCGCGGGTGGTGCCGGCGATGGGGGTGACGATGGCGACTTCGTCGCCGGCGAGGGCGTTGAGGAGGCTGGACTTGCCGACGTTGGGCTGGCCGGCCAGGACGACGTGCAGGCCTTCGCGCAGGACGAGGCCCTGGCGCGCGGTGCGCAGCACCCGGTCGAGGGCGCGGGCCACGTCGTCCAGGCGCTGCGCCGCCTGGTATTTTTCGAGGAAGTCGATCTCCTCCTCGGGGAAGTCCAGGGTGGCTTCGACCAGCATGCGCAGGTTCACGATGCGCTCGGACAGGGCGTCGATCTCGGCGGAAAAGGCGCCCGACAGGGAGGCCATGGCGCTGCGCGCCGCGGCCGTCGAGCTGGCCTCGATGAGGTCGGCGACGGCCTCGGCCTGGGCGAGGTCCAGGCGATCGTTCAGGAAGGCGCGCTGGGTGAATTCGCCCGGCTGCGCGAGGCGCAGGCCGAGGGCCGCGCCGCGCGCCAGGCAGTCCTCGAGGACGCGGCGCAGCACGGCGGGCCCGCCGTGGCCTTGCAGTTCGAGCACGTCCTCGCCGGTGTAGGAATGGGGGCCGGGAAAGTAGAGGACGATGCCTTCGTCCATGAGCTCGCCCGAGGCGCTGCGGAACGGCAGGTAATGGGCGTGGCGCGGCCGCAGGGCCTGGCCGAACAGGCTTTGCGCGTAGCCGGCGAGGCTCGGGCCGGAAATCCGCAGCACGCCGATGCCGCCCCTGCCGGGGGCGGTGGCGATGGCGATGATGGGGTCCGAGGAATGGTCGGCCATGGCTGCGGGTAAGAGGGTCTCGGCGCCCGCCGCGGGCGGATGGGCGGCGTCAAGCGCCAGTGTACCCGGCCGCCCTCCGCCGGACCCCCTCAAACCTGCAGGCAGAGGTATTTCACCTCGAGATATTCGTCGATCCCGTAATGCGAGCCCTCGCGGCCCAGGCCGGATTGCTTGATGCCGCCGAAGGGAGCCACCTCGTTCGAGATCATGCCGGTGTTCAGCCCGACCATGCCGTATTCCAGGGCCTCGCCCACGCGCCAGGCGCGGGCGATGTCGCGGGTGTACAGATAGGCGGCCAGCCCGTATTCCGTGTCGTTGGCCTGGGCGATGGCCTGCTCCTCGGTCTCGAAGCGGAACACCGGCGCCACCGGGGCGAAGATCTCCTCGTGCGCCACCCGCATGTCGAGGCTGAGATCGCCGAGGATGGTGGGCTGGAAGAACGTGCCGCCCAGGGCGTGCGGCGCACCGCCGATCACGACGCGGGCCCCGTGCGTCCGGGCATCCTCGATGAGTTCCAGGGCATGGTCCAGCGCCGCGCGATTGATGAGCGGCCCCTGCTGCACGCCTTCCTCGGTGCCGTCGCCCACTTTGAGTTCGGCGACCTTGGCGCGCAGTTTTTCGATGAAGGCGTCGTAGACGCCGGCCTGCACCAGCAGGCGGTTGGCGCAGACGCAGGTCTGGCCGCTGTTGCGGTATTTCGAGGCCATGGCGCCCTCGACGGCGGCATCCAGATCGGCGTCGTCGAACACGATGAACGGCGCGTTGCCGCCGAGCTCCAGCGACAGACGCTTGATCGTCGGCGCCGATTGCGCCATCAGCAGACGGCCCACCTCGGTCGAGCCGGTGAAGGACAGCTTGCGCACGTCCGGGCTGGCCGTGAGGACGCCGCCGACCTCGCGCGGATCTCCCGTCACCACCTGGAGGACTCCCGCCGGAATGCCCGCGCGCTCGGCCAGCACCGCCAGCGCCAGCGCCGTCAGCGGCGTGTCCTCGGCCGGCTTGACGATCATGGCGCAGCCCGCCGCAAGCGCCGGCGCGGCCTTGCGGGTGATCATGGCCGCCGGGAAATTCCACGGGGTGATGGCCGCGCACACACCGACCGGCTGCTTGATGGTGATCAGGCGCTTGTCCGCCGCCGGCGAGGGGATGACGTCCCCGTAGGTGCGCTTGCCCTCCTCGGCGAACCACTCGATGAACGAGGCCGCGTACTTGACCTCGCCGCGCGATTCGGCCAGGGGCTTGCCCTGCTCGAGCGTCATCAGGCGGGCGATGTCCTCGGCGTTTTCCAGGATCAGGTCGTTCCAGGCACGCAACAGGCGGGCGCGATCCGCGGCGGTGCGGGCGGCCCATTGCTTCTGCGCGGCCACCGCGCCGGCGATGGACTGGCGAATCTCGTCGGCGGAAAGCTTGGGCACCTGGGCGATCCGCGCTCCCGTCGCCGGATTGAAGACGGGAAAGCTCTCGCCCGAGGAGGCCTTGCGCCAGCCTTGGGCGAGGTAGGCGGTTTCGCGCAGCAAGGCCGCATCCTCGAGGCCAAGTCCGCTTCGATCGTTCGACATACTGAACTCCATTCTTTATTTTGAATGATCCATCCTATAGAGGAGCGCCAGCCCGTGTCAACGCCGCGAAATCCGGAAACCCGATGAATCCCTCATCCCGTCGGCGAGCCGAGGTCCAACAGCTCCTCGATTCTTTTCGACACCGCCAGCAGGCGCCAGTCGTCGCCGATCCCGCCGACGATCTGCAGGCCCACGGGCATGCTGGTATCGCCATACCCGCAAGGCAGGCTCACGGCCGGGAAACCAGTCAGGTTGAACGGCAGCGTCAGGCCGGTGAGGGCGGCATGCAGGGGCAGCGCCGTTCCCCCGACATCCACGGTGTCGGCGCCCATCCTGGGGGCCGTGGCGCGCAGGGTCGGCGTGAGGAGGAAATCGACCTCCGCCATCGCCGCGCCCATGTCGAGCGCCAAGCGGGCGCGGGCGCCCTGCGCGCGCACATACCACAGGGCCGGCATGAGCTGCCCGATCTCGAGCCGGGTGCGCACGTCCTCGCCCAGCGTGCCGGGGGCCTCCGCGAGGCGCCGCCAATGCACGGCCGTCGCCTCGCTGCACAGCGTCACATACATCAGCGCGGCGCCACGATCGATGCCCGGGACGTCGACCTCTTTGAAAACCGCTCCATCGGCCTTCAACGCCGCGATGCTCGCGTCCACGGCGCCCCGGACGTCGGAGGCGAGCGGCTCGAAGAAATACCGCTTCGGCAGGCCGATCCGGATCCCCTGCAGCCTGGCCAATCGCTGCGGCACCTGCGCCGCCTGCCCCGCCATGATGGAAAACAGCAAGGCCGCATCGTCCACCGAGCGCGCGATGGGACCGACATGATCCAGGCTGGGGCCCAGGTCCATGGCGCCGCGCCTCGACACGGCATCGTAGGACGGCTTGAATCCCACCACCCCGCAGCAGGCGGCGGGGATGCGGATGGAGCCCGCGGTGTCGGTGCCCACGGCGCCGCGGACGATCCCGGCCGCCACCGCCGCCGCGGAACCCCCGCTGGACCCTCCGGGAATGAATCCGGCCCCCAGGGGATTGGCGACCGCCCCGAAATGCGGGTTCGCGCTGGTGATCCCATAGGCGAGCTCGTGCAGATTGGCCATGCCCACCACCACGGCGCCGGCCTGGCGCAGCCGCGCCACCGCCAACGCATCGCGGTCGCACGGGCCGCCCGGGCGCAGGCCGCTGCCCCCGGTCCGGAGGAATCCCTTGACCGCCATTAAATCCTTGACCGCAATGGGCACGCCGAACAGCGGCCCATGGCTGGCTCGCACGTCCTGGCGAAGCTCGTCGAGCTGGGCGGCGATCCCATCCTCGCTCGCCATCGCCGTGAACGCATTCAGCGATCGCTGCCGCCGCGCCCGCTCGAGCGCCTGCAAGGCGAAATCCTCCGCCGAGCCGGGGCGGCTGCGTGCGGCGCGGGCGATTTCCGCGATGCCGGATACGCCGCCATCGGGCCGGACACCGCCCGGCAAAAGCGTGGCGCGCGGGGGCGCGTAATGGCAAGCCCCGCCGTCCGTGAGCGCCTCGATGCATTCCAGCTCACGCGCATTCAGGCCGAGGCGCGCCTCCCACAGGGTGCTGCGCTCTGGAAACGGATAACGGTGCAGCGCGGCGACCTCTTTTGCAATCCGCATGATGTGCCGTATGACCGTCGATCGAAAAGGCATCCATCCCTCCCGCGCCTGCGCACTTGCCTTTATATTAATGGCAATCGGCCCCGCCCGGCCGAGCACGCCCGCATCGCAACGGAATGAACATGGAAAGCTTCGATTACGTCATCGTGGGCGCAGGAGCGGCCGGCGCGATCCTCGCCAACAGGCTCAGCGCGGGCTCCTCGACGGTGTGCCTGCTGGAGGCCGGCCCGCGCGACTGGCACCCCTTCCTGCACATTCCCGCCGGCTTCATCAAGGTCATCTTCAATCCCGCATACGCCTGGCAATTCATGACGGAGCCTACCGATCTGACCGGCGGGCGCAGGATCCCGGTGCCGCAGGGCAAGGTCCTGGGCGGCTCCTCGTCCATCAACGGCCTGGTCTACAACCGCGGCCAGCGCGACGACTACGACCACTGGGCCGGCCTCGGCAACCCCGGCTGGGCGTTTCGCGATGTGCTGCCGCACTTCATCTCCATGGAGCGGCGCACGGGGGGCAGCGACGAATACAGGGGGCGCTCGGGCGAGCTGCCCGTCAGCGACATCGATTGGATACACCCCATCTGCGAAGCATTCATCGAGGGCGCGATCGAGCAGGGCCTGCCGCGCACGGCGGACTACAACGGGGCCTCGCAGGAGGGCGTCGGCTACTTCCAGCGCACGATAGACCGGGGATGGCGGATGAGCACCGCCCGCTGTTTCCTGCGCCCGATCCGCGCACGCCGCAACCTGCTCGTCAAGACCGGCGCGCAAGCCACCCGGATCCTCATCGAAAACCGCAGGGCGCACGCGGTGCAGTACCGTGCCGGGCCCGGCGGGCGCGAGCGCACCGTGCACGCCCGCAAGGGCGTGATCGTCGCCTGCGGCGCCATCAATACGCCAAAGCTCCTGATGCTCTCGGGCCTGGGGCCCGCCGGCCACTTGCGGGATCTGGGCATCCCGGTCGTGCATGCCCTCGAAGGAGTGGGGGAAAACCTCAGCGACCATTATTCCGTGCGCCTGGTGGCCCGCGTCAAGGGCGGCACGACGCTCAACGAGCTGTCGCGCGGAATGCCGCTGGGCCGCCAGCTCCTCGCCTGGGCCATGAAAAAGCCCAGCATCATGGCCCTCAGCCCCTCGCTGGTGCACTGGTTCTGGAAATCGGACCCGGGCCTGGATCGGGCCGACCTCCAGGGCGTGTTCACGCCGGCGAGCTACAAGGAAGGGTACGTCGGCCGGCTGGACGATTATCCCGGCATGACGATCGGCGTCTGGCAGCACCGGCCGCAGAGCCGCGGCTACGTGCGCCTGCGGTCCGCCGACCCCTCGAGCGATCCGATCATCCAGCCCAATTACATGGCGGATCCCTCCGACCGGCGCACGCTGGTCAAGGGGATCCGCATTGCTCGCCAATTGCTGCGGTCCGAGGCCTTGAGCCGGTATTTCGATGGCGAGACCCTGCCCGGCGAGCAATGCCGCTCGGACGATGAGCTGCTCGATTTCGCCCGGCGGGTGGGGGTGTCGTCCTATCACCTGAACGGAACGGCGCGCATGGGGCCCGCCCATGATCCCATGGCCGTCGTCGATGCGAGACTGAGGGTCCATGGGATCGAGCATCTGCGCGTCGTCGATTCATCGGTCATGCCGTCGATCCCCTCGGCCAATATCTGCGCGGCCACCATGATGATCGCCAACAAGGCGGCCGGCATGATCCTCGAGGACTGAGGACGGCGGACAAGCCCGACAGGCGGCGGCCCCTAGAGCAGCATCAGGGCCGGATTCTGGGCCAGGTTCCGGAACACGCCGAGGAAGCGGGCGGCCGTCGCGCCGTCCACCGCCCGGTGGTCCGCGGACAAGGTCACCGTCATGACTTGCGCCACGCCCACCGCGTCGCCTTCGGCCACGGGGCGCTTCTCGACCGCGCCGACGGCCAGGATCGCGGCCTGCGGCGGATTGATGATGGCACTGAACGAGCTCACGCCGAACATCCCCAGGTTCGAGACCGTGAATCCCCCGCCCTGGTATTGTTCGGCGGACAATCGGCCGGCGTGCGCGCGCTCGAGCAGCTCATGGAGCTCTGCGGCAAGCGCGCCCAGCCGCCGTGGCGCCACGTCGCGCAGCACCGGCGTGATGAGCCCGCGTTCCGTGGCCACCGCCACGCTGACGTCCACGCTGCGATGATATTCGAGCGCGTCTTCCGTCCAGCGCACGTTGATGTCGGGCGACTGCGCCACGGCCTGCGCGGCGACGTAGACGATCAGGTCATTGAGGGACAGCCGCAGTGCGGAGGACCGCCGTTCCAGCCCCGCGTTCAACTGTGCGCGCAATGCCAGCAGCGCGTCCATGCGCACGTCCATGTCGAGATAGAAATGGGGGATCTGCCGCTTGGATTCCTGCAGGCGGCGCGCAATGGTCTTGCGCATGCTGCTGTGCGCCTCGCGCGATGCGTCCGCCGCCCGGTCGGCGACAGGCTCGGCGTGGCGTTCCCCGGCGGAGGATGCCGCGGCCGCGCCGGCGCGTTCGATGTCGACGCGGACGATGCGCCCGCCGGGCCCGCTGCCCCGCAGGCCCGCGAGCTCCACGTCGAGCATCCTCGCCAGCCGGCGCGCCGAGGGGCTGGCGAATATCCGGCGGGCGTCCGCCGCAATGCCGGCGGTGTCCCGCCGCGCGATCCCGCCCTGCATGGGGGCGGTCGCCCGTGCCGGGCCGCCGTCCTGCGCCGATTCGCCCGCATGGGGCGGCGCGGCGGAGGCCGCGTGCGGCGCCTCGCCGCCGGCCGCCCTTATCCGGGCGATGGCCTCACCGACCGGGACCTCGAACTCGCCGGCCGGCACCAGGATGTCCTGCAGCACACCCTCATCGAAGGCCTCGAGCTCGATGACCGCCTTGTCGGTCTCGATTTCGGCCAGGATGTCGCCGACACGCACGGGATCCCCCACGCGCTTGTGCCACCGCAGGATCTTCCCATGGGTCGTGCCTGCGCCGATCGCCGGCATGACTACCTGTGCCATTGCGCCACCTCCGTCAACGCTCCCGGTGTTCCTTGAACACCTGGACGCTCTCAATGTAGATGGCCGCGTCGCGAATGTCGTCGACCACGGCCTGGCGTGCAGCCTCGGGATCCCTCCGCATCAAGGCCTCGAGCAAGCGGCGATGGTGCCCGAAGGACTCCCAGTGTTCCGTGCCTCTTTCCTGGATGCTCATGCTCAAGGCGAACAGCGGCGCGATCTGCGTCCAGATGTTTTCTATCATCGAGACCAGCCGCGGCATCTCGCAGACCCTGTACAAGGTGAAATGCAGCTCGCGATTGGACGCAATCACGAACTCGGTATTGATTTTTTCCTGGTGGCCCGCCTGCTCATAGCGCTCGACGCATTCGGCGATCCTGGCCAGGGTCTCGTCGTCGAGGCGCTCGGTCGCGCACGCCGTCGCGAGGCCTTCCAGGCAGCAGCGCAGCGTCACGATTTCGCGGAACTCCGCCAGGCTGGGCTTGAAGACCCGCACGCTGCGATTGGGCAGCATCTCCAGCGCGCCCTCGATGACGAGACGGGCCACGGCGTCGCGCACCGGCATGGGGCTCGCGCCGAAAATGTCGGCCAGGCCGCGCAAGGTGAGCTTCTCGCCGGGCGGGATGGCGCCCGAGAGCAAAAGCTGCTTGATGTCCTCATAGATGTTTTCCGCCATCGTCGTGCGCTCTTGACGCGGCAGCAGGTCTTCCAGAATGGTGGTCATGGCATCTCAATTCATATATACGCCACCGTTGACGTCCAGGGTGGCTCCGCAGATGTAGCTCGCCGCATCGGAACACAGAAACGCGATGGGCAGGGCGATTTCATCGGGCTCGGCCAGGCGTCCCACCGGAATCTGCCGGACGTCGAACTCTTGTCCCTGCACCATGCCCGTGCGGGTCGCGCCCGGGGCCACCGCATTGACGGCGACGCCGTGGGGCGCCCCGCGCCGCGCCAGCCATTTGACCAGGGCATTGACGCCTCCCTTGGCCATCACGTAGTGCGGGCTGGCGCGCAATCCTCCCATGCGGCCCGCAACGGACGATACCAGAACGATCCGGCCGCCGCCTTGCGCGATCATGCGATCGAGCGCGGGACGCGCGAGGTTGATGACGCCCACGGCATTGACCTCCAGCGTCCGGCGGCACGCCTCGTCCCAGTCGGGATCATGCCAATCGTCCCAGGGACAATATCCCGCATTCGCCACCACGGCGTCCAGCCGTTCGATGCCCGCCACCGCGGCTTCGGCCGCCGCGCGATCCCTGACGTCGAAGGCCAGCGTGCGCACGCTGGCGCCGCGTTCACGCAGGCGCCGCGCCAGGTCATGCGGCTCTTGGACATCCGCCAGGACCAGGCCGGCGCCCAGGCCGGCGCAAACGCCGGCGGTCGCGCCGCCGATGCCACCCGCCGCCCCCGTGATCAATACCGTCTTTTCCTTGAGCGAGAACATCAGGCATGCCCCTCCGCGCCCGGGGCTGCGGCCAGGCCGCTGTCGGCGAGCATCCGCCGGATGCAGCCCTCGATCTGCCGTTCGCCGGCCAGCGCGGCGCCCTCAAGCACCTTGGAGACCACCGGGGGCGCCCATGCCCCCGTCACCCGTTTGACGGGCTGGTCGAGATGATCGAAGAAGCGCCGCTGGATCTCGTCGCTGATGAGCGCGCCGATGCTCGCCCCGCGCGTCGTCTGCTCCACGATGGCGACACGCCCCGTCTTGCGCACGGACGAGCCTATCGTCTCGTAGTCGATGTCCCTGGGCGAGAGGCTGCGCAGGTCGATGATGTCGGCGCTGACGCCCATGTCTTGCACGACCGCCCTGCACTTTTCCACCATGGTCATGGTGGCCAGCAAGGTCAGGTCCTTGCCTTCGGCGACCCGTCTCGCCTTGCCGATGGGGATGTAATAGTCGAGGGAACGCGGAACGGCGCACTTGCTCCTGTGCAATTCCTGGCATTCGAGGACCAGCACCGGATCATTGCAGCGCAGCGCCGAGTTCATCAGGCCCACGTAATCGAACGCGTTCGACGGCGCCAGGATATGCCAGCCCGGGAACGCCGCGAAGACACCCGAGGGATCCATGGAGTGCTGGGAGCCATATCCCTCGGGCCCCGGGATCCGGGCGCGCAGCACCAGCGGCACATGGGCCGTGCCGGCGAACAAATGGCGGATCTTGCCCGCCTGGTTGAGCAACTGGTCGCCCGCCACCAGGAAGAAATCGCTATACATCAGCTCGACGACCGTGCGCAGCCCAGAGACGGCCGCGCCCGCCGCCAATCCGCAAAAGCCGTTTTCGGTGATGGGGGTGTTGATGATCCGCCCCGCGTGATCCTCGAGCAGGCCGCGGGTCGCGCCCACCGTCCCGCCGCCCATATTGGCCACGTCCTCGCCAAAGACATGGATGCGCTCATCCTCGCTCATCCTTGCCCCCATCACCCGCGGCATGGCCTCGATGAAGGTGATTTCGGCCATGTCCCCGGGCGCGAAGTCCTCGGGCTCGGCGAAACGCAGCCCCTCGAATTCGGACATGTCGCTGGTGAGCTCATCGTCGACCGAGGCCGGATCGGGCCACAATTCCGGACGGATCCGGCTGGCCGAACCCTTGCCCTCGATGCAGGCGTGCACGGCGCCGTCGACCGCCGCCTGCACCGCCTGGTCGATGATCTCGAGATCCTCGGCGGCGACGATGCCCCGCTGGACCAGTTGCGCCCGCAGGAACGGCCACGGGTCGCGGGCGCGCCAGGCGTCCTCCTCCTCGCGGGTCCGATAGCCGAAAGCGCTGCCGGGCACGGAGGAGGACTGATGGTAATAGCGATACACGTCGGCCATCACGAAGGCGGGGCGCTCGTTCTGCTTGATGTAGTCGTACGCCCAGCGGCTCGCCAGCCAGACGGCGAAGGGGTTCATGCCGTCGACCCGGATCGACGCGATCCCGTGCGCCTGGGGCCGCGTCTGCAACTGGGTCTGGAAAGTGGACTGCTCGACGCTCATGGACACCGCGTAGCGGTTGTTTTCGAGAAAGAACAGCAGGGGGAGGCGGTAGAGCGCGGCAAGGTTCATGGCCTCGTGGGTCGCACCCTGGTGGATCGCGCCATCGCCAAAAAAGCTGACCATGATGTCGCCGCCCCCGAGCGCCTTTTCGGCGAACGCGTGCCCGCAGGCCAGCGGCAGGCCGCCGGCCACGATGGCATTGGTGCCCATGATCCCCAGCTCGGCGCGCCGCAGGTGCATGGAGCCGCCTCGCCCGCCCGTCCATCCCCCGCGCAGGCCCAGGATCTCCTGCATCATCTTGCAGGTTTCCTCCTGCATCCTCGCGCTCAGCGCCCCCGTCGCGCAGGGATCGAAACCGGGTTCGTACAAGGCATTGATCGCCTTGGCCAGGCACTGGTGATGAGCCCGATGCGTGCCATTGATCAAGGTGCTCACGGGCAGCGCCGCGATGCAGCCGGCCGCGCCGCCTTCCTGCCCCAGGCTGGAATGCGCCGGGCCATGCACCAGCCCGAGCTTGTCGAGCTGCAATATCCTCTCCTCGAAACGGCGCGCCGCCAGCAACAGGGTCGCCAGGCGCTTCGCCTCCGGAGGCGTCAGCGCATCCCAGTCGCTCTCTTGCACCTCGAGCCTGTGCATGGGAATGTCGTTGTCGATTTCCGTCACCAGCATCGTGCTTGCTCCTTTGATGGGGCCGGCCCCTCGACTACACGTGCGCGGTGACGCCGCCATCGACCACGAGGCTCGCGCCCGTGACGAAGTCGGCCGCCGCGCTCGACAGGAACAGGGCCGCGCCCACGATGTCCTCCGGGGTCCCCCAGCGCCGCATGGGCGTCGTTTCGACCACGCGCTCTGCGTGGCCGGGGATGTCCACGCGCGCCTGGCGCGACAGCGGCGTGTCGATCCAGCCGGGCAGGATGGCGTTCACATTGATGCGCTGCCCGGCCCATGCGCACGCCAGGGCCCTGGTGAGCTGCAGCACGCCCCCCTTGCTGGCGGAATACGGCGCCGTCATGGCGTTCGACACGAGGGACAGGATGGAGCCGATATTGACGATCTTGCCGCCGCCTTGCGCCTCCATCACCGGGAAGACGGCCTGGCACATATTGAACGTGCCCTTCAGATTGATGTCGATGATGTCGTCCCATACTTCCTCGGAATAGGCCTCCGGCCGCATCCGTGTATTGACGCCCGCGCAATTGATCAATACATCGATGCGCGAAAAGCGGTTCACCGCCCCGCGGGCGACCTCCAGGCAGGACTTGCGGTCCTGCACCCGCAGCGCGGCGACGCACGGGGCACCGCCCGCGTCCGCCAGCGTCCGGGCCAGGTCCTGGATCGCATCCACGTTGCGGTCCGCCACCAGCACTCGGCCGCCGCAGCGTGCGGTCTCGCGGGCGATCGCGGCACCGATGCCGCCGCCCGCCCCGGTGATCAATACCACCTTGCCCTGCAAATCGAACAAACTGCTCGCCATGGCCATTCGTCTTTCTTTCCGCTCGATCAGAACTTGCCGGGCAGCCACAAGGCCAGCGCCGGAAACGAGGCGACCATCATCACGCCGATCAATTGCATGATCACGATCGGCACCACGCCGCGGTAGACGTCGGAGGTCTCCACCCCCGGAATGCCGATGCCCTTGAGGTAGAACAGCGCGTAGCCGAAGGGCGGCGTCAGGAAGGAGGTCTGGAGATTCACGGCCACCAGCATCGCGAACCAGATCATGACCTGGCCCTGGCCGTGGAAATCGCCTCCGAAATCGAGGCCGGCGACGATCGGCGCGAACAGGGGCAGGACCAGGAACGAGATCTCGATCCATTCCAGGAAGAATCCCATGACGAATATGAGCAGCATGGCGGCGAAGATGACCATGTAGGGGCTGTGCCCCATGAGTCCCACCGCGTCCTCGATCATGGCCTCGCCGCCGATGCGCTTGAAAATCAGGCTGAACGCGGTGGCGCCGATGGCGAGCACCAGGATCATGGACGTCGTCAGGCAGGTTTCCTTCAGGCTTTCCCACATCACCCGCCACGACAACTGGCGGCTGAAGCCCGCCAGCAGCGTCGCCCCCAGGGCGCCGATCGCCGCGCCCTCCGTCGGGGTGGCCAGTCCGATGATGATGGAAACGAGCACGCTGCAGATCAGGAGCGCCGGCGCGACCAGGTTTTTCAGGAGGCGCAGCAGGAACTTTCCATACGAACCCGCGGGGATGGCCTTGCCCGGCGGGACGCTTTTTGGGCTGAATATGGCGACGAGCACGATGTACAGCGCATAGAATCCGCCGAGCATCAGCCCGGGGATCAGCGCCGCGGCAAAGAGATCGCCGATCGGAATCTGCATCACGTCGCCGAACACGACCAGCATGATGCTGGGCGGTATCAGGATGCCCAGCGTTCCCGAGCCCAGTATCGTCCCGATCGCGACGGTCTTGTTGTAGCCCTGCTTGAGCATGAGCGGCAGCGCCATCGTGCCCATCAGCACCACCGAGGCGCCGATGATGCCCGTGCTCGCCGCCATGATGATGCCGATCGCGACCACGGCAAGGCCCAGGCCGCCCGGTTTTCCTCCGAAAAGGGCCTCGAGCTCGAGCAAGAGCTTGTCCGCGATCCTGGATTTCTCCAGCATGATCCCCATGAATATGAACAGCGGTATCGCCGCCAATATCCAGTTCTCGAGCACCGCGCCGAAGACACGGCTGGTGATGAGGCCGAAGGTCGGCAGGGCGACCTCCCCCAGCAGCATGAAGACCACGGACAGGCCCGCCAGCAGGAAGGCGACGGGGTAGCCCGTGAAAATGCCCACCACCAGCGCGAGCAGCATGCCGAGCGGTAATGCGTAGCTCACGATGTGGTCCCCCGGGATGACGGTCGCTCGTACGCGCCGGACAGCAGCAGGCCCAGGTTCCTGAGAATGCGCCCGGCGCCGGCAATGAGCAGCAGGACGCTGCCGATGGGCAGGACGGCCTTGATCAGGTACCGATCGATCAGGCCGCCCGTATTGGACTGCTCGGCAAAGTCATAGGACATCTGGGTGAAGGCGAGCGAATACCAGGCGAGCAGGGCAAAGAACGGGAGCAGCAGCAAAAGATCGCCCGCCACGTCGATGACGAGCTGCGTCCGGCGGGAAAAGCGTATGGAGATCACGTCCACGCGGATATGGCGGTCCTCCTTGAGGGCGTACGCCCCCGACATCATGATGAGCAGCGAGAACAGGTGCCACTGCAGCTCGCCGATGCCGGTCATGGTCAGTTGCTTGCCGAACAGGGGTATCGAGCTCGTCCACGAGGCGATCTCGCTGACCCCCATCTGCGCGCCCACGATCGCCACCAGGACGACGATGGTCAGCAGCAATATCAGGATCGAGCCGTACAGGCCGGGAAGCGCCCCGATCGTCAGGAGCGCATTCCCCAGCCGTACCAGGCCGGATCCCCGCCGGGCAGGATCGTTCATGGAAGGCTCACTTGAAGCTTTGCAGGGATTTCCAGCGGTCCGCGCTCTCCATGTAGGCGCTCAGGGAGGCATATGCCTCGTCGAATATCGCGTCCTTTTTGCGTTCTTCGGCGATCACCTCGTCCGTGGCCTTGCGCAGGGCGTCCAGCACGCTGTCGGGCAGCCTGCTGACCTTGGTCCCGCCCGCCTCCATTTCCTTCAGCACGCGGATCTGGTCGGGTATGCCGTTGGTGAGCGTCCAGAGGAAGGACGAGCGGCACGCGGCCTCGATCTGCTGGCGCTGCAAGTCGGTGAACTTTTCCCAGACGCCCTTGTTGAATTTGATGGAATTTATGCTCGAGGGCTGGTGCCAGCCGGGGAAGTAGTAGTACTTGCCCGCTTTCTGGAGCTGGATGGACTGGTCGATGGACGGCAGCGAAAACTCGGCGGCGTCGATCCGGCCACGCTCGAGCGAGACGAAGACCTCCCCTCCGGGAATGATCTGGGTGCTGACGCCGACCTTGGCCATCGCCCGCGCCGCCAGGCCGCCGATGCGCATCCTCAGGCCATTGATGTCGTCGACCGACTTGATTTCCTTGTTGAACCAGCCGGCGGGCTCGGCGGGCACGATGACGCAGGGCAGCGATACGACGTTCAGCTTGTCGTATGCCTTCTGGACGATCTGGCGCCCGCCGCCTTCCCATATCCAGCCGGCCAGGACGTCCGGCTGCGGTCCGAACGGCAGGGCCCCGACCAGATTGGCGACGGGGACGACGCCGCCCCAGTAGCCTTCCCAATCGTACGAGGCGGCGACCGCCCCGCTGCTGACCGCGTTCAGGACCTCGAGCGCGGGAACGAGATCGCCGGCGCCATGGATCTTGATCTTGACATCCCCTTGGGTGATTTCCTCGATGGTCTTCGCGAAATACTTGGGCCCGTCACCCAGGAAAATCATGTCCTTGGGGAACGTGCTCGCCATATCGATGGTGACGGCCGTGGCGCGCGCGCCGATGCCCAGCGCGAGGGCGGCCGACAGGACGACGGCTGCATGGTTGAGTCGCATATCTCCTCCTGTGGAACAGGTCATCATGTGTGCCCGGTGGCTTGTGGGCTGTTGGACCAGCCTCTGGGGGGTATCGTAGCCAAAACCCCGTCGCCGTCAATATGATATTTGTTATAAATTATTTGAAATAAGGGAAAATACGGACCGGCAGGCATTCCAAGGGACGCATTTCCGCATCCTCTCGAATTCCATGGGGCGATCTCGAATCCCACGGGCGCAAAAAAGGCGCCCTCAAGGGCGCCTTTCGGGCACTCCGGCCGGGCCGGGGCGAACCGGCCGGCCCGTTCAGCTCGAGGCCGAGGCCGCCTTCTCGCGATCGAGGCGCGACATGATGACGCGCTGTTGCACGATCGACACCGCGTTGTTCACGCACCAGTACAGCACCAGGCCCGCGGGGAAGAAGAACATCATCCCGCCGAACACCAGGGGCATGATCATCATGATCTTGGCCTGGGTGGGGTCCGGCGGCGTGGGGTTGAGCTTGATCTGCAGGAACATGGTGGCCATCATGATGGCCGGCAGGATGAACCAGGGATCGCGCACCGACAGGTCGTGGATCCAGAGGATCCACGGGGCGCCCCGCATCTCGACGCTCGCCAGCAGGACCCAGTACAGGGCGATGAACACCGGGATCTGCACCACCATGGGCAGGCAGCCGCCCAGGGGATTGATCTTTTCCGTGCGGTACATCTCCATCATGGCGGCGTTCAGCTTGGCCTTGTCGTCGCCGAATTTTTCGCGCAGCGCCTGCATGCGCGGGGTCACGAGCTTCATCTTGGCCATCGAGCGGTAGCTGGCCGCCGACAGGGGATAGAACACGAGCTTGATGAGCAGGGTCAGCGCCACGATGGTCCAGCCCCAGTTGCCCAACAAGGAATGGATCCAGGTCATGAGGCTGAACAGGGGCTTGGCGATGATGGTCACCCAGCCGTAGTCCACCACGAGCCCGAGGCCCGGGGCGACGTCGCTCATGGCGTCCTGGTCCTGCGGGCCGACCCAGAGCTGCGCGTCGACGGTGCGATGCTCGCCCGGGGGGATGGCGCCGACGGACTGGATGGTCCGGATGGCGTACAGGTTGTCGGCCAGGCGCAGGGCCTGGTTGCTGCGCACCGCGCCCTGGGGCGGGATCCAGGCCGAGGCGAAGTAATGCTGCACCATGCCGATCCAGCCGTTGTCGGCCTGCTGGATGTAGCTGGCCTTGCCCTTGGTGATGTCGTCGAAGCTGATCTTCTGGAACTTGTCCTGCTCGGAATACACCGCCGGGCCGGTGAAGGTGCTGTAGAAATGCGAGGTGTTCGGAGGATCGTTGCCGTCGCGCGTCAACTGCAGGTACAGCGAGGGATCGATGGGGGCGCCGCCGAGGTTGTAGATGTCGTGACGCACCTGGATGTCATAGCTGCCCTGGTGCAGGATGAAATGCTTGACCACCTTGACGTCGCCGGCCGTCGCCTCGAAGGACACCGTCAGGGTGCCGTCCCGCATCACCGGATCGGGCGTCGCCAGCGTGAAGGGCGTGAGGTGCGTGGGATAGCCCTGCCCCTGGGGCGCGCCCACCACGCCGGTCTGGGCGATGTAGGTGCGGCCGGGCTCGTTGTCGAGCAGCATCATGGGGCCGCCCGAGCCGTCCAGCGCCTTGTACTTGAGCAGCTCGGCGCGCACCAACTGGGCGCCCAGGGTGTCGAAGGTCAGCTCGTAGACGTCGGTCTTGACGCGGACCTCCTGCCCGGCCGGCTCGGAGGCCTGGGCGGGCACCTTGGCCTCGCCGCCGGCGCCGGCCTGGGCGGCGCCGGCGCGGTGCTCGGCGACCGGGACGCCCGCGGGCGGCGCATCCGGCGCCTTGGTCGCGTCGGCCTGCGCCGCGGGTGGCGGCGTCATGCTGAACAGCGAGGGATGCCCGTTGTGCACCTGCCAGTTGTTCCACAACAGCAGCAGCGAAAACGAAAAGATCATCCAGAGGATCGTGCGTCGTATGTCCATGGCGCCTGTTCTATGTATGGAGGGGCGATGCGAAAAGCCCACCAGTTTAACTTAGCTCTCCTGACGAGCGGATGAGCGCGGGCGGGGCCGGCCTCATGCGCGTGGCGTCCGGGGTGGAGGGACCGGATCGAGCCCGCCCGGGCATCCCGGATGGCAGCGGGCGATGCGCCGGATCCCCAGCCACAGGCCGCGCGCCACGCCGTGCGTCTCGATGGCCTCGATGGCGTAGGCCGAGCAGGTGGGCGTGAAACGGCACTGCTGCCCCACCCAGGGACTCAGGAAGTACCGGTAGAAGCGGATCGGCGCGATGAACAGGGCCTTGATCATGGCGCGATCCTGCGCAGCAGCGCGTCGGCCTCGGCGCGCGCGCGCCGCTTGAGGACGCTCAGGCTGGAAGGCTCGGGCCGCGCCACCAGGCGGAACACCAGGTCGCCGGGCGGCAGCTCGGCGCGGCGCAGCCGGAAGGCCTCGCGCACCACGCGCTTGATCGCGTTGCGGGTCACCGCCAGGGGCGCCTGGCGCTTGGGCACGACCAGCCCGAGCCGTGCCGGGCCGGATGGCGCGTCCTGCGGCCGCATGACAACGAACATCGCCCCTCTGGCCACGCGCCGGCCTTTCAAGGCGGAAGCGTACTCCGAGGGGCGATGCAGCCGGGCCGCCGGTGGAAAAGCGGATGGCATGTCGGTCGGGCCGTCCGGCGGGCGGCCGCGCGGCGGGGCCTGCGCGATCAGACGGCGAGGCGCTTGCGGCCCTTGGCGCGGCGCGCATTGAGGACGGCGCGCCCGCCCCGGGTCTTCATGCGGACGCGAAACCCGTGGGTGCGCTTGCGGCGGGTAACGGAAGGCTGGTAGGTGCGTTTCATGGCGGATCCAAAAGAGCTTGCTGCACTAAATCTCGGAAAAGCCCACTATTTCAGCAAATTCCAGCAAACAAGTCAAATATCAAGCGCCACGCCCCCGTCCGCCGGGGGGGCGCTGTGGATAACTCAGTCCGGTAAAGGGTAGAATCGAGGTTTAGCGAAATGACCCCTATGAACGAATTTTGGCAGGCCTGCCTCCAGCAACTCGAGCAGGAACTTCCCCCGCAACAGATCAGCGCCTGGATCCGCCCCCTGGTCCCCCTCGAGTTCGACGAGGACCTGGCCGTGCTGCGCATCGCCGCCCCCAACCGCTTCAAGCTCGACTGGGTGCGCAAGAATTTCTCCGCCCGCATCGAGGCCCTCGCCAGCGACTGGTTCTCGCAGGCCGTCCAGGTCTGCTTCGAGCTGCCTGCCAACGCCGCCCGCGGCGCCGCCCCGGCGCGCGCCGGCATCCCCGTTCCCGCGCCCGAGGGCCAGCCGGCCCCGCCCGCGGCCGCCCCCAGCGCGCCGCCCCCCGCCCAGGCCGCCGCCGACGAGACCCTGCAAGACCGCTCGCGCCTGAACGCGGACCTCACCTTCGACAATTTCGTCATCGGCAAGGCCAACCAGCTCGCCCGCGCCGCGGCCATGCAGGTCGCCGAGAATCCCGGCGTCTCGTACAACCCCCTGTTCCTGTACGGCGGCGTCGGCCTGGGCAAGACCCACCTGATCCACGCCATCGGCAACGCCCTGATCGCCAACGGCGCGAGCACCCGCGTGCGCTATGTGCACGCCGACCAGTACGTCTCGGACGTGGTCAAGGCCTACCAGCGCCGCGCCTTCGACGATTTCAAGCGTTACTACCACTCGCTGGACCTCCTGCTGATCGACGACATCCAGTTCTTCGCCGGCAAGAACCGTACCCAGGAGGAATTCTTCTACGCCTTCGAGGCCATGGTCGCGCAGCGCAAGCAGATCATCATCACCTCCGACACCTACCCCAAAGAGCTGGCCAACATCGACAGCCGCCTGATCTCGCGCTTCGATTCCGGCCTGACCGTGGCCATCGAACCGCCCGAGCTCGAGATGCGGGTGGCCATCCTGCTGCGCAAGGCCCAGGCCGAGGGCATCGCCATGCCCGAGGAGGTCGCGTTCTTCATCGCCAAGCACCTGCGCAGCAACGTGCGCGAGCTCGAGGGGGCGCTGCGCAAGGTCTCGGCCTTCGCCCGCTTCCACGGCCGCGAGGTGCTCACGGTCGAGGTCTGCAAAGAGGCCCTCAAGGACCTGCTCTCGGTGTCCAACAGCCAGATCACGGTCGAGAACATCCAAAAGACGGTGGCCGACTTTTATAAAATCAAGGTCGCCGACATGTATTCGAAACGGCGCCCCGCCAACATCGCCGTGCCGCGCCAGATCGCCATGTATCTGGCCAAGGAGCTCACCCAGAAAAGCCTGCCCGAAATCGGCGACCTCTTCGGAGGCCGCGACCACACCACGGTGCTGCATGCCGTGCGCAAGATCACCGACCTGCGCGCCAAGCAGACCGAACTGAATCACGCACTGCACGTTTTGGAACAAACCCTCAAAGGATAAGAACATGCAACTCATACAAGCGACTCGTGACGCCGTGCTCAAGCCCTTGACGATGGTTGTGGGGATCGTCGAGCGGCGCAACACCCTGCCGATCCTGGCCAATGTATTGATGCGCAAGGACGGCGAGCGCGTGGCGTTCGTCGCCAACGACCTCGAGGTCCAGATCACCACGCATGCGTCCTTCGGCGTGGGTGCCGAGGCCGCGGCGACGACGGTGGGGGCGCGCAAGCTGCTCGACATCCTGCGCGCCCTGCCCGAATCCGGCGAAGTCAGGCTCGGCCTAGACGACGGCAAGCTCTCCGTGCAGGCCGGGCGCAGCCGCTTCGCCCTGCAGACGCTCGCCGCCACCGACTACCCCACCGTCGCCCTGGCCGAGCAGTGGGACGCCTCGTTCTCGATGCCCCAGAAGGTCCTGCGCCACCTGTTCAACATGGTCCACTTCGCCATGGCGCAGCAGGACATCCGCTACTACCTGAACGGCCTGCTGTTCGTGCTCGAGCCCGGCCACGTGCGCACCGTCGCCACCGACGGCCACCGCCTCGCCCACAGCGGGGCCCGGGTCGAGGGCATCGACGCCCGCCACGACGTCATCATCCCGCGCAAGACCGTCCACGAGATGCAGCGCCTGCTCTCGTCGGACGACGACGAGGCCATGGTGAACGTCGACGTGGCCGCCACGCAGATCCGCTTCCGCTTCGACGACATCGAGGTGGTCTCGAAACTGGTCGAGGGCAAGTTCCCCGATTTCACGCGCGTCATCCCCACCGGCTACACGCGCCACTTCAGCATTTCCCGCGAGGCCTTGCAGGCCAGCCTGCAGCGCGCGGCCATCCTCACCACCGACAAGCTCAAGGGCGTGCGCCTGCAGCTCGCCGACCACCTGCTGCGGATCTCGTCCTCCAACGCCGAGCAGGAGGAGGCCCGCGAGGAACTCGAGGTCGACTACGCCAGCGAGCCCCTGGACGTCGCCTTCAACGTCGGCTACCTGCTGGACGTGCTGGGCAACGTCAAGGCCGACACCATACGCTGGTCGGTCCAGCCCGACGTCAACGCGTCCGTGCTGCTGACCCTGCCCGACGACGACGAGTTCAAGTACGTCGTCATGCCGATGCGCATCTGAGCGCGCCCGCCACACCGACCGGATTCAATCATAGGTTTCACATGCCAGAACAGACCTCCCAGAACGCCTACGGCGCCGATTCGATCAAGATGCTCAAGGGCCTCGAGGCCGTGCGCAAGCGCCCGGGGATGTACATCGGCGA
>Ga0180216_1000570_pt1 | contig 37917 bp, 33 predicted proteins | sample eDN3rd37CBELigMG_FD_128879 | JGI IMG/M metagenome (GOLD analysis project Ga0180216, IMG submission 128879) | Enriched Miracle-Growth compost microbial communities from Emeryville, California, USA - eDNA 3rd pass 37_C BE-Lig MG (version 2)... ...
GTGGGTGAGCACGTTGAAGCGTCCGTCCGCCGACTGAGAGACCCGATAGACGCCAAAGAAGCTGCGCTGCGCATTGCCGCTCATCACCCCGGATGGCAGCGAGGACAACGCCGCCCAGATCACCAGCGCACTGGCAATCTGCACCATGGGCATCCACCATGCGGCAATCAGGACCATGGCAAAGGCAGCGACCACCAGCGGCGTCACCCCCCATGCGCCTGCTGTAAGCCCATACTGGGCAAGTTGCGGCGCCCATAAGATAGTCACAGCGCCAGCACCAATGATGGCCAGGGTGAGTGCGGCTTCGCGCCCCGAGAGACGCCAGCCGGTAAACATCGGCCGGCACCCAACCGAAAGTGCCAGCAGCAGGGGATATTCATAGACCTCGGAGAAGAGCATCGGCGCAACAAGCGCCGCAAACAGCCCGCCCAGCGCTCCGCCGAGCGACATGAGCAGGTAGAATTCGGTCAGGTAACGCGCTTGCGGGCGGCTTTCGTACAACGTGCGATGGGCCATTAGCCCGGTCATGACGAACGCCGCAAATCCGAAGGCGCTGGAGATGAACCAGTTGTCGTGCTCGCTTTGCGATAGCTGCAGAAGCGCCAGCACCACAGCGGCGAGATGCAGGATAGCAAGCAACCGGATTGCTGCCGGTGTCCAGTTGCGAAAGACGACAACAAAGGTGAGCAGATAAAGCGCCAGCGGTATGACCCACAAGAGCGGCGCCGATGCGATATCCGTCGACAGATGGGTTGTAAATGCTGTCAGCAGCCCGGCCGGCACGAACGCCAGCGCGACCCAGCCCGATCGCCGCAGCCAGCCAGGGTGTACGCCGCTGTCGAGACTGTCACCTCCCCGCGCTTCAGCCACACTCTGGCTGGCCGGAAGCCCCTTCTTGAAGCGCCGGGCAAGAACAAGGCACGCGACGAGACTGGCCGCCAGCACACCGAAGCCGATGGACCAGTACACGCTCAGCGCGCTCACTCCTGCCGCTGGCTCGAAGAGGAACGGATAGCCGATCAAGGCCAGAAAGCTGCCAAGGTTCGAGGCCGCATAAAGAAAATAGGGATCGCTGCTTCGCTGGTGTCCGGCACGGGCAAACCACGCCTGCAACAAGGGGGCATTTGCCGCCACGACCAGAAACGGAAGCCCGATCGCAACAGTGTAGAGCCCGAGCTGCCAGAGATACGGCCCATCGAGCGGCGGCTCCCGCCACCCATCCGGCACAGCGATCGGCAGGAAAAACACCGCGGTCAGCAGCACGCCGATGTGTATGATCCCGCCGATGAGAGGAGACAACAGACGGGTCAGGATATGGGCATAGGCATATCCTGCCAGCAGCGCCGTCTGGAAGAACACAAGCGCGACAGCCCACACCGATGGTGAACCGCCAAGGATCGGCAGCACCATCTTGGTGAACATGGGCTGGATCAGAAACAACAGGAACGCCGAGAGGAACGACGTGATTGTGTAGAGAACGAGCAAGCCGGCAGAGCCGGCTTTGTCTCGTTTTCTGGCTCCCGGAACCTCAGCAGTATCCATTCAGCCTCGGTAGTGTTTATGAGGCACAGGGTCTGCCGGGCCTCATGGCTCCTGATGTCGAGCTACTGAACTGCAGGCTTTTGCGCCGATCACACGTCCAGGACCTCGCCCACTCTCGGGACGACCACTTCCTCTTTGCCCATTTCCTCCATGAAGCTATCCGCAGTCGGGTCGATAATCGGGAAAGTGCCATAATGGCAAGGCACGACCAGATCGAAATCGAAGAACCGCTTGCATGCCATTGATGCCGTCCTCGCCCCCATCGTGAAGCGGTCGCCGATCGGCACCAGCCCGATCTCCGGTTCGTAGATGTCGTCGATCAGCTCCATATCCGAGAAGATATCGGTATCGCCCATGTGCAGGATGATCGGATCATCCAGTGGAGTGATGACAAATCCGTTGGCAGACCCCAGCGGGAAGTTCACGTCCAGTTCGACGAGCCCCGCCGAATGATCCGCCCTGACAAGGCTTGCCTTGAAATCACCCAGATCAATGGTTCCGCCGGTGTTCATCGGTTCGAACTTTTCCACGCCCTGTTTTGCAAGCCACATGCACAGGTCGAAATTCGTCACAACGGTCGCGCCGGTCTCCTTGGCGATTGCCACCGCATCGCCCACGTGATCGCCATGCCCGTGCGTCACCAGGATATGCGTTGCCCCGTCCTGAGCCTGCGCACGCGAGATTCCGCTTGCTTCGAACGTCGGATTTCCCGTCAGGAAGGGGTCCAGGAGAATAACGCTTGAGCCGGTCTCTACCCGAAAGCAGGAGTGGCCATACCAGATGATCTTCATGGAAGTCCTTTATATATGTTTGGTCAGCCTGCGCGCGGCACGCAAGAATTCCTGTTTGTGAACTGGATGCAGGAGCTCTGTCGTAGCGGCAGGAGTATAGCCACCGGAAGCAACACAACAATGGGGCGCAGGGAACGCGCATGGAAGATCATATTGAAACGCCTGCAACCCTCCCGAACCGGGGAGAAACGCTGGATGACCCTGTTCGTTTCAAGGCGATGCTTCCGCCCGGCACGCGCTTGATCGGAATTGATGCCGGTACCAAAACGCTTGGCCTGGCCCTGTCCGATCTTACACGGATGATCGCGTCACCACTGGAAACCATTCGCCGCACGAAATTCAAACACGATGCGGCACGCCTGCTTGCACTGATTGAAGAACACAAGATTTCCGGGCTGGTTCTCGGGCTTCCGGCCAATCTCGATGGCAGCGAAGGGCCTCGGGCCCAGTCAACCCGGCAGTTGGCGAGGAACCTGAACGTACTGACCCCGCTGCCGATCCTGTTGTGGGATGAGCGCCTGACAACAGCTGAGGCCGAGCGCATGCTGATCGGCGCCGATGCCAGCCGCAAGCGCCGTGGCGAAGTGATCGACAAGCTCGCGGCCACGCTGATCCTCCAGGGCGCACTGGACCGCATGCGTTTGCTCCACTAGAGCAGGTCTCATCCTGCCTCAGGCTCCCCGCCGTGATGCAGCCTCGCTACATCAAGGCCGTAATCAACAAATTCACGTCCTCGAAATTGATGACGTGGAAATCGGACAAAGGCGCCGCCATGTTGTAAGATAGCCTTTCAAACATCGACGACGCGAAAAGACGATGGGACAAAGCTCTAAGGTCTTGCCGGCCGCCCCCTCCGAGGGACGACGGCCAAAGGTCAGGCTGTCCAAACCAGTCGAACAGCTCGTAAACCGGTTCGAGCAATCGGCGCGGCGGGAATTGCGACGTTTAATACGGACTTCCTCCCGATTTGCCGACCTCGCCGAAAGCTTTCCGGGAGCCGCCTATACACTTGCAGCCCGCCATACCGACCGGCAGAGCCGTCAACACGCTGCCAGACTTGTTCGAGAGGGTGCGAAACTCAAAGACGTCGCACTGGCGCTGGACCTGCCCTTGTGGCTACGCCGGCTTCCCCCCGAAGCGTTCACGGGAAAGATCGGACCGCTACCCGACAATGAAACCTTCGCCCGCCGCATCGCGACGCGTCTTCCGTCCGGGCGCACGGATCCCGCCTTCTGGCTTGCGAGTGTGTCTTTCGCCTACATGGCGGCGGACGAAGATTTTGCGTTGTGGCTCGCGGAACAATCGATCTGCTCGGAAGGCGCTCACCCCGAACGGCTGTTTTCCGTGCTTGCAGCCTATGCGTGGTATTCCAAGGCGCCACTCACCTCCGCCTGTCGCTTGATCGTCGTACCCTGGCGGCCGGAAATTGCGTTCGATACGGCGTTATGTGCAGCAAAAAGCTGGCTGAACCGCTTACGGCTGGTGATGCAGCTGGAGCCCGGGAAGCTCGTCGACAGCTGGCTGCGGCAAGGCGAAGCCATGGGACACCAGTTTGTGCCTCTGCTCAATCAGGAAGACATTCTGGAAGAGGCGCAGGCGATGCAGAACTGTGCCGACCAGTATGCCGACCGTCTGGCGAGAGAAAAATGCCGCCTCTTTTCAGTCCGCCGCGGCACGATCCGGGTTGCAACACTGGAGATCGGTCCGCATCCGCGCGAAACGGGCATCCTCGCGATCACCCAGCTCAAGGCGCGGCATAACATGCCGGCTTCCACCGAAATCTGGCAGGCCGCTCACGCGTGGCTGGCCAGTCAGACGGGCCTCAAACGGCTGCTACCGGTCGTCGCCCAGGAAAGGGCATTGAACGCTCGGATTTGGGATGACCTGATAGAACCCTACAGGCAGAGCAAGGCTGGCGCAGCCTGGCTGCCGTCCATTCCCACGCAAATCGCATTTTCGCGGCTGGACTCGGACATGACTGACCTGGCGCGCCGCGCTGGCGTCACGTCGTGGCTGTTCACTTGAGGTCGGGAAGGGCCTGCAAGAGCAGGAAAAATTACTTCACATGACGAAAATTTGTTCGGTTCGTCTCTTTTTTTTCTGAAGCATACGGCCAATTAAGGCTCATCGAACGGATTCGGCTAGCTGTTAACTCGAGCGTTCGAATTGCAGCTCTTCCGCATGGGGATTGCCCCGTGGAACTGTCGAGCAAACATGCGGCATCCAGGCCGTACTCACATCATTGAAGCGGAACTTTAGCTCATGAAAGCACGCACCAACATAGAAGGCGGCAACTATTCGGCCTTGCACCTTCTGCACAGGGCAGGCCAGTGTGCAGACGAACTGTTCGCCCTGAACATCGGTGAGAGCGAACTGACGCCTCGTCAATATGAAGTCCTCCGCGCTGTGGCCTCCCAGACCGAGCCGAGTCAGACAGCGCTCGTAGAAGCCACAGGGATTGACCGCTCAACGTTGGCGGACATTGTCCGGCGTCTTGTTTCCCGGGGCTTGCTCGTGCGCAAACGTACACGCCACGACGCAAGGATGTACGCTGTTCGCCTTACGGCAAGCGGCGAAAAGGCCCTCAAGAACGCACAACCGGCGGTAGAATCCACCAACGATTCGATCTTGAAGGCACTGCCCAATGAGGAGCGCAAGGAATTCCTCAATGCGCTGAACAGGATCATCCAGCTGGTCGGGAACTCGACGAACTCGCGACCTAGCAAATAGCGCTTGAGACCGAAGCCAGGATAATGTCGGTGAACGCCGACCAGGCATCTCCTGCGGGGTATCAGCGATTGGGCGATGCGCGTTCCAGGATGGCTGCAGTATCCGCCCAATCAAGTTCCTGCCCATAAGTCTGACAGGGTAGGCTGCCCATTCGTGTGGCAATAAATCCTTCAGAAATTGCCGCCGGCGCATGCGCGCGCAGGATCGTACCGGCTGCGAGCACGGCCAGCCCTTCAACAAGGCTGCGTGCTCGCAGGTCCAGCCGCCGTGGCTCACAGAGGATTGAATCCAGGCGGGCATGCGCTGCCATGAGATAAGGATCCTCGCCGAGGGCCTTCGCCAGTTCCTCCATCACAATCTCCGCAGCCTCCGGCTCCCGCTGCAGGACCCAGAGCACCTCCTGCGCCAGATCATTCCCGGTACCCTTCCAGAGCATCTGCACCGGTGCGTCGCGATAGATCCGTGCGAGCGTCTGATCCTCCGCATACGCATCCCCGACGCACTCCATCGCCTCGGCGAGTACCCCTGGAGCGATCTTGCAGACCCAGTACTTCGTCACCGGTGTCATCAGCCGCCGCCAGGCCGCCGCCCTGGCGTCCTCGGCGCGGTCAAAGGAACGGGCCAGACGCAACACCAGCGCCAGCGCTGCCTCAACATCGAGCGCGAGATCGGCCAGAACCTGGCTCATCAACGGCTGATCTATGAGGCGCACCCCCCTGACGTACCTGTGCTCCGCCCGATGAATGGTCTGCGCCAGAGCCCGCCGCATTGCACCGGCTGAAATGACGGCGAGGTCCATACGCAGCTGCATTATGGTCTCGCTCAGAACCTTCTCATCCTCACCTTCCGTGCCGAGCAACCATCCCTCGGCCCCATGAAGTTCGACCTCTGCGCACGCCACGGCGGAACAGCCGAGCCTGTCCTTCAGCCGCAGGATACCAATTCCGTTGGTTTCGCCATTCCCGCGCAATCTCGGAACCAGAAAGCAACTGGGGCCGGCGGATGTCTCCGCAACCATGAGGAAGGCGTCCGAAGTCGGCGCGATCAGAGAGCATCTCTGTCCGTGGAGGGCGAAACGCCCTTCCCTCTCCGGATCGGGCTCGGCCCGGACCGGGCATCCGGCATCCCCTGCTGAGTGCTTCTCCGGCACCCCGATGCCGATGAGAACGGAGCGCTTGCGTTCAACCGGTAGAGGACGCGGGTCATAGTCTCGCGAGAGAATTTTCGGCAACCAGTCAGCTGCAAGCTCTGATTGTGCTGCAATGGCCGGTACAGCAGCATGCGTAAGAGAGATTGTCTGGCAATGCGCTGCACTCACCTGGCTCGCAAGATAAAGGGCCGCAGCCCGCGCCACCTGCCGCCCGTGCGCTGCTCCGTTACGATCATGAACTGAAGCCGAATAGTGCAATCCCTCGGCGACGTTCATCTTCAGTATTTCATGATACGCCGGATGGTGCTCGATACGGTCTGTGAGCCGGCCGTGGACATCGACGCTGCGCAATCTTGGAGGATAGTCCTCTAACGTCCACGCCTGCTCGATCGTCTCCGCACTGCCGCATGCCGCACCGAACGCCACCAGAGCCGTGAGCGCATGCCCCCCTCCTTCACGGGTTAGCGCCTCCTGCAGCGCCATGTCGCTTGAAAACAGATTGATATTCTCAAAGGGGGGAGGCTGATTGGCCACGTCGTCGATCACCAGCGGTTTGTTCATAGTGCCCTTGTCTCGCGTGATTCGTCCCTGAACGTACGGAAAATCCCCGCGCGGCAGAAATCCAGGATGCGGTGCGTCTGAAATCCGGGATAATTGTGTCAACGCGAGAGGTCTCGAAGCCGACCGGCGGGATTGACCACAGGCAATTGGCGACGGGTGCAAGACGGCTGTTGCCGCGGCACGGAACTCCACGTATTAGAACGACTTTGATGACCATGATCGCGCCCCACCATTATTCTGCGTTTACCCACCGTGATCTTCTCTCTTGCGAGGAGCTGACGGCGCCGGAGATAAATTTCCTTCTTGATCTCGCCAACGAGGCCGCCGATCGCAATCGCACGATCGACAAGAAGCGCGACGTCCTGAGGGGCCGCACCCTCATCAACCTCTTCTTTGAAGCCTCCACGCGCACACAGGCGTCCTTCGAGCTCGCCGCCAAGCGCCTGAGCGCAGACGTCATGAACATGAACGTCTCCACGTCCTCGGTCCAGAAGGGCGAGACGCTGATCGATACGGCCGTAACGCTCAACGCCATGCGCCCAGACATCATTGTGGTGCGCCACTACGCGGCGGGCGCCGTCGAACTTCTTTCGCAGAAGGTCGATTGCTCCGTCATCAATGCCGGCGACGGCGCTCACCAGCATCCGACCCAGGCATTGCTGGATGCCTTGACGATCCGTCGCGCAAAGGGCCGGATAGAGGGTCTCACCATTGCAATCTGCGGCGACATCCTGCATTCGCGTGTCGCCCGCTCGAACATAAATGTCCTGAACACGCTTGGTGCACATGTTCGCGTCGTCGCTCCCTCCACACTCCTGCCCACCGCATCCGACCGTCTCGGCGCCGAGGTTTTCACGGACATGTGGAAGGGCATCGCCGATGCGGATGTCGTGATGATGCTACGCCTGCAGGTCGAGCGCATGCAGGGCTCTCACATTCCCTCGACCCGAGAATACTTCCACTTCTTCGGCCTTGATCAGGAAAAACTGGCCCGCGCCAAGCCCGATGCCCTTGTGATGCATCCCGGACCGATGAACCGCGGGGTCGAAATCGCCTCTACCGTCGCCGATCACTCCCGCAGCGTGATCCGGGAACAGGTCGAAATGGGTGTTGCTGTGCGTATGGCCGTGCTTGAGGCACTCGCACGTAACCTGCCGCAGGCTTGAAACTTTCGAGAAGGCAGGCCGTAAAATGAGCCTGAGTGCAATGAATCCAGCAAGTGAACAGTCCGGCAAGCCTGCGGCTGGCAAACGGCAGGTCTTTATCAATGCCCGTCTCATCGATCCTGCCTCCGGTTACGATGGCCCCGGCGGCGTCCTCGTCGAAGATTCAACGATCGCCGACGTCGGTCCTCACCTGCACCGCGACACGCCGGAAGGTGCAACCGTCATCGACTGTGAGGGCAAGATCCTCTGCCCCGGCCTGATTGATTGCCAGGTGTTTACCGGCGAGCCCGGTGCCGAGCACCGCGAAACGTTGAAAACGGCAAGTCATGCTGCCGCCGCTGGCGGTGTCACCACCATCGTCGTCATGCCCGACACCAATCCGGTGATCGACCAGGTGGCCCTCGTCGATTTCATCCAGCGCCGCGCCCGGGACAACGCCAAGGTGCATGTCCACACCATGGCTGCCATGACCAAGGGGCTTGCCGGCATCGAGTTGACGGAAATCGGTCTTTTGAAGCGCGCCGGCGCGATTGCGTTCACCAACGGCAAGTCGACCGTCACCAACACCGCTGTCATGCGCAATGTCCTGAACTATGCCAAGGACTTCGGCGCACTCATCGTTCACCACTGTGAGGATCCCTACCTGTCCCGGGATGCCGCAATGAATTCAGGCGAGGTGGCATCACGGCTTGGTCTTTCCAGCGTACCGAGCGTAGCCGAAACGATCGTCGTCGAACGCGACGTGCGCCTCGTGGAATTGACCGGCGGGCGCTATCACGCGTCAACGACCTCATGCGAGCCAAGCCTTGATGTTATCCGCTCGGCCAAGGCGCGAGGCTTGCCCGTCACCTGCGGGGTTTCGATCAACCATCTGACGCTGAACGAAAACGACATCGGCCCCTACCGCACCTTCTTCAAGGTGCGCCCCCCTCTGCGGCGCGAGGAAGATCGTCTCGCCATGGTGCGCGGCATCCAGTCCGGCGACATCGACGTCATAGTCTCCAGCCACGATCCGCAGGACGCCGATGTGAAGCGGCGCCCGTTTGCCGAAGCTGCCGATGGCGCCACAGGACTCGAGACGATGCTGGCGGCCGCCCTGCGCCTCTACTTCTCTGGAGAGGTCTCATTGCTGCAACTGTTGCGCGCGATGACCATCAACCCGGCAAGACTGCTCGGACTGGACTCGGGACGCCTGCAGAAAGGCGCGGTCGCCGACATCATCGTCTTCGATCCGGATGAACCCTGGGTTGTAAACAAGGACATCCTGAAATCCCGCTCGAAAAACTCGCCCTTCGACGAAGCCCGTCTCCAGGGCAAAATTTTGCGGACCGTGGTTGCCGGTGAAACAGTCTATCAAGTACCTTGATACCTTGATATGAAGTACGCGTCGCTTTCACCCATCCTGTTTCCCTGATCTCTCCCGCGTAACGGATGTCATCTGCATGGAACCTGCCCTTCTTGGAGCAATCCTGTGCTGCCTGTTCCTGGGCTATGTCCTGGGCTCCATACCGTTTGGCCTGCTCCTGACCAGGGCGGCAGGCCTCGGTGACGTCCGCGCCATCGGCTCCGGCAATATCGGGGCAACAAATGTCCTGCGCACCGGCAACAAGGGGCTGGCCGCCGCCACGCTGGCCCTCGATGCCCTGAAGGGAACGGCGGCAGCAACGCTTGGAGCCTGGCTTCTGGTCACCCTGGCTTCCCCCGCCGCGACTGATCCGATGCAGGGTGCCCTTGCGGGAGGAACTGGCGCTTTCCTCGGACATCTGTTTCCTGTGTGGCTCGGCTTCCGTGGCGGCAAGGGCGTCGCAACCTACATCGGTATCCTTTTCAGCATCGCCTGGAAGGTTGCATTAACATTCTGCACCGTCTGGATCATCGTTGCTCTCATCACACGGTACTCCTCTCTGTCCGCGCTCATCGCCGCGCTCGTAACTCCCTGCGTGATGTGGTGGCTGGCAGGTCCGTTGCCCGGTATTGTATTCGCGGGACTGTCCGTCCTGCTCATAACAATGCACCATGCCAATATCCGCCGTTTGATCGCCGGGGAGGAGCACAGGATCGGTGCCGGAACGAAACGATAGCAAGGCAGATCTGTTCACCGCCGCCCCGCTCCCGGTCGCAATCCTGGATGACCAGCAGCGTCTTGCCTGTTTGCGCCTCATCCGCTCGGAGAACGTAGGCTCCGTTACCTTCCGCGAACTCATCAATCGTTTCGGCGGAGCGCGCGAGGCCCTGGAGGCCTTGCCGGAATTGAGCCGGCGTGGCGGCCGCACGATCCGGATATGCGACGCAGGCACCGCGCTACGCGAACTGGAAGCCGCCGAAAAAGCGGGCGCTAGGCCGATCTTCACCATAGAACCGGGATATCCCCGTCATCTGGCCGTTCTCGACCAGCCTCCGCCGCTCATCTATGCCAAGGGCCAGACTGCTTTGTTGCAAGGCCCGGCGGTCGCAATCGTCGGCCCCCGGCAAGCCTCTGCCGCCGGCCGGAAGCTGGCCCGTATCTTCGCCACGGCCCTGGGACAGGCTGGTCTGGTAATCGTTTCCGGACTTGCCAGAGGGATCGACGGCGTGGCTCACGAAACGGCATTGTCGACGGGAACGGTAGCCGTCGTTGCCGGCGGCATCGATGTGATTTATCCGCCCGAGCATGCCAACCTGCATCGCCAGATCAGCGAACACGGCTGCATCATCTCCGAAATGCCGTGCGGCTTTATACCTCGCGCCACCGATTTTCCCCGCCGCAATCGCATCATCTCCGGCATGTCCCTTGGCGTCCTCGTGGTTGAGGCCGCGCGACGCTCCGGAACCCTTCACACGGCGCGCCGTGCCGCGGAACAGGGCCGGGAAGTATTCGCGATCCCGGGTCATCCGCTCGACCCGCGTGCCGAAGGCACAAATTCGTTGCTGAAAGACGGCGCTACACTTGTTACACAACCCGAGGATATCATATCCGCATTGCAACCGCTGACCGCACAAGGGCAGCGGTTTTTTCGTGAGCCTCCAGAACCGGACCTGGAAGAGCCAGCGTCGCCGGTCGAAACCCCGCTGGAAATTGCGGATACCGATCGCGACCGTGTCTTGTCTGCCCTCGGCCCGCATCCAATTGAACTGGATGAGATTGCACGAAGTACGGGTCTCGGCGTTCGAGCTGTTCGCGCCGTTTTGATCGAACTGGATCTCGCTGGCAGGATCGAGCGTCATGACTCGGGACTGGTTTCGCGGATTGCCGATTAGACTTTTGGCAGCCCCTTGGCCGTCCTGCCCGTCATCGCCCTGCGAAGGCGCAATCCCTTCAGTTGCGTTCAGCAACCTGACGGGAATGCCGTAACCTTTCGGCGAGTTCGCGGTTCCCCTCTCGTTCAGCCATTTCTTCGAGCTGGAGAAGAAGGTCCGCTACATATTCCAGATAGTCATCCTGAAAGGAGCCACCCGCCTTTGTATCAGGCCGCCTTTTACCCCGTGATCGCGACTTCTGCTTACCCACCGAGCAACCTCGCGCTTTCCCGTAAAGGTTGCTCATGACATACATCACTACACCCGAGGTTGCAATGATCCGTTATCGCGGTTTGACACAAGCATTTTGATCCACCATGTTCCCGCCGCTTGCGATAAGCCACGTTAAAGGTCGCTTGCCGAGGTGAGCTGTGAGCCTGACCACCAGATGATTGCTCAAGTCGACCTTGTACTATCAGCCGCCCCCGATGGTATTCGCGTATTTTCCAGCCCGTAACGGGAAGCCCGAAAGACGCACATGAACGTCGTTATCGTCGAATCCGCCGCGAAGGCGAAGACCATCAACAAGTATCTTGGACCCCAGTTCAAGGTGATTGCATCCTATGGTCACGTCCGCGACCTTCCGTCCAAGGATGGTTCGGTCGACCCTGACGCCGACTTCGCGATGAACTGGGATGTTGTTGATCCCAAGTCGAACAAGATTCTCAAGGAGATTGCCGACGCCGTGAAAGGCGCCGACAAGCTGATCCTCGCCACCGACCCTGATCGCGAAGGCGAAGCCATTTCCTGGCACATCCTCCAGGTTCTCGAGAAACGGCGGGCTCTGAAGAAGGGCATCACCGTTGAGCGGGTGGCCTTCAATGCCGTGACCAAGCAGGCCATCATGCAGGCCCTCGCACAGCCACGGCAGATCGATGAACCGCTCGTCTCCGCCTATCTCGCCCGCCGCGCGCTCGACTATCTGGTCGGCTTCACGCTGTCGCCCGTGCTGTGGCGCAAGCTTCCAGGTGCACGTTCAGCCGGACGCGTGCAATCGGTAGCCCTGCGCCTTGTCTGCAACCGCGAAGCAGAAATCGAAGCGTTCCGCAGCGAAGAATACTGGACCATCGAGGCCGATCTGCTGACAGGCAAATCGGAAGAGGTCAAAGCGCGCCTTACCGCCATTGACGGGGTGAACCTCAAGAAGCTCGACATCAGGGAAGGTGCCGAAGCCAACGCCATAAAGGCTGCGATTGAAGGCGGCCGGTTCAAGGTTGTATCCGTCGACAGGAAGGCGACGAGGCGCAATCCGTATGCGCCGTTCACGACCTCCACCCTGCAGATGGACGCATCCCGCAAGCTGGGGTTCTCTGCCAAGCACACCATGCAGATCGCTCAACGCCTCTATGAAGGCGTCGACGTCGGCGAAGGCGGGCCGGTCGGTCTCATCACATATATGCGAACGGATGGCGTGCAGATCGTGCCCGAGGCCGTTGCAGCCATCCGCCAGGAGGTTCAGGCGGGTTTCGGCAAGCGCTACCTGCCGCCTTTCGTCCGGGAATATAAATCTAAGGCCAAGAACGCCCAAGAAGCTCACGAAGCGGTCCGCCCGACGGATGTTTCCCGCAAACCTTCTCAGGTCGCCCGCTACCTGGATAAGGATCAGGCGCGCCTCTATGAACTCATCTGGAAACGTGCCGTAGCAAGCCAGATGGCCTCCGCCGAACTTGAGCAGACAACGGCGCACATCGAAGTCGCAGGCCGCGACGGCCGGACCTATACGTTGCGCGCCAGCGGCTCGGTCGTCGTGTTTGACGGCTTCCTGAAACTCTACGAAGAAGGCCGCGACGACCGGGACACGCAACACCCGGGAATCGACTCCGATGGCGACGACGACAGCCGCCGCCTGCCGCCGATGAGCGAAGGCGATGAGCTGACCGATCAGGCGATAACGGCCACTCAGCACTTCACACAACCGCCGCCGCGTTTCACCGAGGCAACGCTCGTCAAGCGCATGGAAGAGCTCGGCATCGGCCGCCCGTCGACCTATGCGTCAACGCTCGCTGTGCTGCAGGAGCGCGACTACGTCACCGTGGACAAGAAGCGGCTGATCCCGCAGGACAAGGGTCGGCTCGTTACTGCGTTCCTGGAAAGCTTCTTCAGACGTTACGTCGAATATGATTTCACCGCGGAGCTGGAAGACAAGCTCGATCTCATTTCCGACCACAAGCTGGAATGGAAGGACGTCTTGCGCGACTTCTGGAAGGATTTCATCAGCGCAGTCAACGACATCAAGGAGCTACGCGTTTCCGAAGTCCTCGACGCCCTGAACGAAATCCTCGGTCCTCACATCTTTCCGCCACGTGAAGACGGAAGCGATCCGCGCACGTGTCCCTCCTGCGGAACGGGTCAACTAAGTCTGAAGATTTCCGGGAAGTTCGGTGCCTTCATCGGCTGCGGCAACTATCCGGAATGCCGCTACACGCGTCAGTTGTCCCAGAACGGTGATGGCGAGGCCGCTCTGCCCGATGGCAAGGTTCTGGGCTTTGACCCGGCAAGCGGTGAACCCATTTCGCTGCGTACCGGTCGCTTCGGACCGTATCTGCAGCTTGGCGAAGGTACAGGCGACGAGAAGCCGAAACGCGCCAGCATTCCCAAGGGTATCGATGCCGCTTCGATTGATCTTGAGCGCGCCGTACAGCTGCTCTCGCTTCCGCGTGAAGTCGGTATCCACCCGGAAACCGGAAAGCCCATCACTGCCGGCCTCGGGCGCTACGGGCCATTCGTGCTCCATGACGGCACCTACGCCAACCTGGAGTCGATGGAAGACGTCTTCACCATAGGCATCAACCGCGCTGTTACCGTTCTGGCCGAAAAGCTCGCCGGTGGCGGCAAGGGACGCTTCCAGCGCGCCAAGCCAACAGTATTGAAGGATCTCGGGGAGCATCCTGACGGTGGCGGCAAGATCGAAATCCTGTCGGGCCGTTATGGCCCCTATGTCAGCCATAACAAGGTCAATGCGACCTTGCCGAAAGGCCGCGAACCTGAAAGCATAACGCTCGACGAAGCTGTGGCTCTGATTGCCGAGAAATCGGCAAAGGGCGGCAAGGCGAAAGCCAAGGCCAAGCCTGCTGCGAAGCCTGCGGCGAAAAAGGTTGCTGCCAGGAAGGCTGCAGAGGACAAGCCGGCCGCCGCAAAGGCAAAACCGGCTGCGAAGAAAGCCGCAGCCAAGCCGAAAACCAGAAAAGCCTCGTCGGCTCCGAGCGGCGACGCCTGAGCCAAGGGACCATAACGGGTGGCGCGCAGACCTCAGAAGCCGGATAGAAAAGCATCCTCAAGCCGAAGCGGGCCGCGCCGCTCCGAATCTGCCGCGGCCGCCGGTATGTTGCCATCGCGGGAAGACATCCTGCGCTTCATTGCCGATGCCCAGCACAAGGTTGGCAAGCGAGAAATTGCGCGTGCCTTCGGCATCAAGGGCGGTGCCCGCATCGTACTGAAGCAGCTTCTGGCCGAGATGGCCGCAGAAGGCCTGATTACCGGCAACCGCAGCGAATTGCGTCGGAAAGGCGGTCTGCCTCCGATTACCGTTCTGGAAATCACCGGACGGGAAGACGATGGCGATCTCATTGCCCGGCCGGTAGTTTGGAATGATGCCGATGGCGAGCGTCCTGACGTTCTGGTTCTGACGCGCGGCACTCAGGCTCGCCAGGTTGCTTCGGAATTGGCAATCGGCGACCGGGTCCTCGCCCGCATCACTCAGCTGGAAGAAGATGACGTCGAAGGCTTCCGCTTCGAGGCGGAACCGCTGAAACGTCTGGCTCGCGAGAAGCGGCGGCTATTGGGTATTTTCCGGTCCACCCCCCGCGGCGGTAGCATCCAGCCCATTGACCGGAAGGCCTTGCGTGAATGGCCCGTACAGCCGAGCGATATCAAGGGCGCCTCCGACGGAGACCTTGTCCGCTTCGATCTCGTACGAAAGGGGCGCCTCGCCACCCCGCAGGCGACCATCCTCGAAAGCCTGGGCAACCCCGATGATCAGCGCCGGATCAGCCTGATCGCGGTGCACGCCCACGGCCTTCCCGATGACTTTCCCGAAGGCGTGCTGCTGGAAACCGAGCAGCTCGATCCCCCTGACACCGGCAGCCGGACCGATCTCACCGCTTTACCGCTGCTGACAATTGATCCGCCCGATGCCCGCGATCATGACGACGCTGTGCATGCCGAGCCGGATCCTGACCCGCGCAATCCCGGCGGCTTCATCGTGACTGTCGCCATTGCCGATGTTGCCCATTATGTCCTTCCCGGTTCGCGGCTGGATCGCGAAGCCCAGCTGCGCGGCAATTCGGTCTATTTCCCCGACCGGGTCGTTCCCATGCTGCCGGAGAAGATCTCGAACGATCTGTGTTCGTTGCGCGAAGGCGAGGATCGGCCATGCCTGGCCGTTCGCATGGTCTTCGACGCACGTGGCGAGAAGAAGCGGCACACGTTCCTGCGCGCAATCATGCGTTCCGCCGGCAAACTCTCCTATCAGGAAGCCCAGGCAGCGATCGACGGCAACCCCAGCGAGAAATGCAAGCCGCTGATGGAGACCGCTCTCATTCCGCTATGGTCCGCTTATTCCAGGCTGGCCGCCGCCCGCGAGCGCCGCGGCCCTCTCGAACTTGATCTGCCTGAACGCAAGGTTCTCCTCGACGCGCAGGGCAGGGTGGATCGCATCACGATCCCTGAAAGGCTTGCGGCCCATCGTCTTATCGAAGAGTTCATGATTCAGGCGAACGTCGCCGCAGCCGAGGCCCTGGAAGAAAAACGCACGCCGGTCGTCTACCGCATCCACGAACCGCCCTCGAAGGAGAAGCTGAAGGCTCTGCGGGACTTTCTTGACAGCCTCGGCCTGAAACTGCCGACAGGAACGACGCTGCGGCCGTCTGCCTTCAATCACATTCTCGAACGCTCCAGCAAGCTTCCGGTCTCCGACCTCGTCAACGAAGTGATCCTCCGTTCCCAGTCACAGGCTGAATATAATCCGGTGAACGCGGGTCACTTCGGCCTCAATCTGGCGCGCTACGCTCACTTCACCTCGCCCATTCGCCGCTACGCCGATCTGCTTGTGCATCGCGCACTGATAAGCGCCTACCGATTGGGAAGTGGCGGCCTGCCAGAAGAACAGTCGCAGAGCCTTACCGCCATAGCCAGGCAGATTTCCGAAGCGGAACGCCGCGCGATGGCCGCCGAACGCGAAACCATAGACCGGCTGATTGCTGCGCATCTGGCCGACAGGATCGGTGCGACCTTTGCAGGTCGCATCTCGGGAGTTACAAGCTCCGGATTGTTTGTGCGTCTGCAGGAAACCGGGGCCGATGGCTTTGTTCCTGCCTCAAGCCTGGGCACGGAGTTTTTCCATCACGTTGCGGAACTTCACGCCATGGTTGGCCAGCGATCCGGCCTCTCGTTCAGCCTGGGTGATGAGGTCGAGGTCAAACTTGTAGAAGCGATACCGTCTGCAGGAGCGTTACGTTTCGAGATGGTTTCCGAGCCGCGGCGGGGCGAAGTGCGTTTGCCAAAGGGCTTCAGGCCGGGACGCGGCCGTGGACAGGGTCGCGGCAGGCGCCCGGGATGCCCGCGGCGATAGTGCAAGATGCATCAGGAAATTGCAGACACTATATAGCGTCCAATTGCGCATTGACCGTGCAGTAACCTGCCGCATAGCCTGTTATGCAGCAAAGTAGCGTCATCAGCGGCATTACCGAGAGGGGCCAACTGCCATGACCGTTCAGATCAATGTTTCCGCCACTGAATTGCCGGAAGAGCGGTCGCTCGGGCGGGCCATGTGTCGCGGGCTCACTCAGGCCTGTCCGGCATGCGGCACGGGGGAGCTGTACAAAAGCTACCTGAAGGTGGTCAATGAATGCAGTGCATGTGGCGAGGAGCTGCACCATCATCGCGCGGACGATGCGCCTCCCTACATGACAATGACCGTCGTCGGCCACGTCGTTGGCGCGGGTGTGATGATTCTTGAAAACCTCTATGCGCCCGCGTTCTGGGTTCACGCGGTGATCTGGGGACCGATGACGCTCGGGCTCAGTCTCTGGATGCTCCCGCGCATCAAGGGGTCTCTGGTCGGTCTGCAATGGGCTTTCAGGATGCACGGTTTCGGCGACAAGAACGCCGAAACCGTTTCTAGCGAGGCAGAAGATCTGGCCCGCGTCTGATCGAGCGCGCGTCTGGCCTCGCATTCACGCAAGGCCCTGAATAACGGCTTCGTTAAGCGATGGCACATGGTCGTGCCTGTCGCTCTGGCGCCCTCAGCTGCGTTACCTTATCCATCTCGATGGACCGGTTGCTGTTTTGCCGGATCGAGGAGCCGTTATTATGGATACCCCCGCGGACAAGAACACCGCTCAGCATAGCGACAGGCCGCGCGATGCGGCGACATTGATCATACTCGATCATTCAACAGGCAGGCCGCGCGTGCTTATGGGCCGCCGCCATCCGAACCAGATTTTCCTGCCGAACAAGTTTGTATTTCCAGGCGGCCGCAGCGAACTGTCAGATCACATTGTTCCGAGTGCATGCGAACTGAGCGATCACACTCTCAGCAGGCTCCTGCTCGATATGAAGGGCCAGCCTAGTCCCCGCCGTGCCCGCGCTCTGGCGCTGGCTGCCCTGCGCGAAACATACGAAGAAACCGGCATCCTCATCGGCAATCCCGCAGCAGATAGCGACATCGCCTTGCCAGCCAGTGCCCAGCCGATCTGGCACGACTTCTTCGCCGAAGGTGTGCGCCCGGCGCTGTCTCCCCTGACATTCTTTGCTCGCGCCATTACTCCTCCGGGAAGGCCGCGGCGCTATGATACGAGGTTCTTCCTGGTAGACGCCGCTCACATCACCAAACGAACGCAGCCCCGGGACGATGAACTGAGCGATATCGACTGGTATGCGGTCGATAATTTGCGTGGCCTGGATATTCCCAACATCACGCGTGCCATCATCGAAGATCTGATCGAGCATCTGGCCGGTGATGCCGCAGCCCGCGCAGCCTGGCCCGCACCGTTCTACTATTTCAAGGCCGGCACTTTCGAACGGGCTCTTCTGCGTTAGTCATTACCTTCCGTATCGACACTGGACCGCCTTGACACAACGCTCTGCAAGGGTATGGTGCCGGGCTCATTCAAACGCTCGCGAAACGCCTGGCAACAACTCAGCCCAGCTTCGACGCGCCCGCAAGATTAGGCTTTCCGACCATGGCAAAACCCGTCGTTCAAAAGATCAAGCTCCTGTCGACTGCAGGCACCGGCTACTTCTATGTCACCAAGAAGAACCCTCGGAATCTCACCGAGAAGATGGTGTTCAAGAAGTATGATCCCGTCGTGCGCAAGCACGTCGAGTTCAAGGAAGCGAAGATCAAGTAGCTCGCAGTGGCGGGGGGAATTCCCCCGGCCTCGCGTAGGCTACGGACCGACGCAGCCAGACTATTCTCCAGATTTACAGGATTTGCCCCGAACCTGCGTGGCTGATTTAAGAGTTTGCCGCGTGCTTTTTAGTTTCGACACGAGCATCCGGATGTATGGGCAAGCGGGTGATCGACCCATCATGGCGGTCGAGAGCCAGGGTCCGAGATTGCTCGGCAGCGGGGTAAGATCCCGAGATCATCACGAACCCTGGCCTGCTTAACCAAGCTGATGCCAAAGAGGGCGTCGGCTTCTGCTTGGCGTCGTAGTCGCCGATCGCGGCCAACGAGGAGGCCACTCCAACCGTGATGACGACCACTTTTCCCTCGTGTTATGGGGCATGCGGCGTCCCCGTTTCACGAGAGCTCGCAATCGCCGCTCGGGAACTGACAAACGGCGAAAATTGATTTAAGTTCGACTTTCCGCGGCAATCTGACAGAATTTCGTATACATTGCAAGTTAATGCTTGACTGTCTGCCTGATGCAACCCCTTAACCTTAAGAATCCCGATCTTGCTGTCAGTACGCGGCCGCGTCAGTAGTGCTGGACTCCCACAAGCCGGTATCATGCCGGAGCCATCTAGCATTTATCTTTCATGCTGGCCAAAACTGTAGGGAACAAGGTTAAGCCGCCATCGAGGCAATACGATTACGTCCCCGCCGCTTGGCGGCGTAAAGCGCGTTATCGGCACGTTTGAGAAGGCTTTCCGGGGTTTCACTTTCTCCATCGAGCGCCGCGATCCCCACACTCGCGGTCACGCGCACGCGCGTCCCTTCTCCCGTTTGAAATGGCTCCGAGGCAATCCGTGTCCGTAAGCGCTCGCCGATCCGGTAGGCACCGGAAAGCCCGGTATTCGGCATGATGAGCAGAAACTCCTCTCCGCCCATGCGGCAGACGAGATCCGACTGGCGCGTGTTTCGTCTCAGCCGTTCTGCGAAATTCTTGAGAACGAAGTCCCCGATATCGTGCCCGTACGTGTCGTTGATCTCCTTGAAATGGTCGATGTCGGTCATGAGAATCGAAAGTTCACGCCCTGTGCGCACGGCATCACACAACAGGGTCGCCAGATGGATTTCCATGAAGCGCCGGTTTGAAGTCCCGTCAGACCATCCGTGATGGCCAGCTGGAAACTTTCCTCGATCTGATCCCGAAGAAAATCTGCATGGCGCTTGCGCTTGATCTGGGTCATCACCCGCGCTAGCAGTTCATGCCGTTCCACGGGCCGTCGCAGATAGTCATTGACGCCCATGTCTAGTGCGCGCAGCAAGCGTGCATCATGTCCATCTTCCAGCAGCACCACGATCGGCAGATGCCGTGTCCGTTCAAGGGAACGCAGCTGGGAGCACAATCTCAGGCCATCGGCCTCCTTGAGACTCAGGCTGACAATTACCAGATCGAGACTCTCGCTGCCGAGCCGTTTGAGCGCCTCTTGCGGTGTGCGTTCGAGAACCACCTGATGGACGGGCTGCAGCGCATCCCGCATACGCTTCCCGGATTTTTCGTGATCCTCAACAATCAGTATCCTGCCGCCATCACGCGACAGCGCCCGCTGCAAGGCGGCATGTTCGGTTGCCCCGAAGTGTCGTCCGGTTGACACCCGCATCAGCAATTCGTCGTTCAGGCTTTTCAGGCGCGCAAGATTCTTGACCCTGGTGATCAGGGCAATGTCATCGACCGGCTTGGTCAGATAGTCGTCCGCTCCACACTCGAGGCCTTCCAGCCGCTCCGAGGGCTGATCGAGCGCAGTGATCATGACGACGGGAATGTGATGTGTCTTCGGATCCCGCTTCAGTTGCCGGCAGACTTCATAGCCATCGAGGCCCGGCATCATGACATCGAGCAGAACAACATCAATCCGCTCGCGCTCGCAGGCCTCCAGGGCCTCATAGCCGCTGTTCGCTGTAACGACATCGAAATACTCAGCGCTCAGACGCGCTTCGAGCAGCCTCACATTAGTGGCGATGTCGTCGACGACCAGGACACGAGCAGTCATAGGGTTGCTTATCTAACCACCAGAACGAGAGGTCCCTTCATGCCGCTCCAGCAAATTGGCGCACGGTGTTGAGGAAGCTCACGACAGAAATGGGTTTGGAAATATAGGCCTCGCACCCGCCCGAACGGATACGCTCCTCATCTCCCTTCATGGCGAATGCCGTTACCGCAACGACCGGAATGGAGTTGAGCTGCTCATCGTTCTTGAGCCAGCGTGTCACTTCAAGACCGGAGACTTCGGGAAGCTGGATATCCATCAGGATCAGGTCAGGACGATGCTCACGCGCGAGCGCTAACGCATCAAGGCCGTTCCGTGTCTGGATCGTCTGGTAGCCGTGCGCATCAAGCAGGTCGTGGAAGAGCTTCATGTTCAGCTCGTTGTCCTCGACGATAAGGACTTTCTTCGCCATTGGGAGCCCCTTTAATCCGTTGACCGCCCTCGACGTACATCAGTAGTTGCTGGTAAGCCATAATAATCAAACGCGAAGGCGAGAGCCCAGACCGCAAGGGGTCAACGCGCAGATCTGAAGCGTCGAGGGTGCCGCATCAGCCGTAACCAACCGCTTAAGACAACTGAACTCGCACGCTCAAGATTAATGCAAGGTAATCGCCATGAGCAAATTCCCCAAGGCACTCAGCCGGGACGAAGCAGAAACCTTAGGGCTCAACACTTTGCAGTTTCTGGCGGGTGACCCGGCCCGGCTGGGACGTTTTCTGGCTCTCACTGGCATAGGCCCCGCTGAACTGAAAGCCTCCGCGGGCGAGCCCCACCTGCTTGCGGCGGTACTGGATCATCTGCTCGGTGACGAATCGCTTCTGCTGGTGTTCTCTGCAGAGTATCGCGTCCGACCCGAACTGATAGTGCTTGCCCACCGCAAACTGGCCGACCAGACCTGACCCTGTCCCCATGCCGCAACCCGGTACCGTCCCACACCTCCGCATCGGCATTGATCTCGGGGGCACCAAGATTGAAGGTTTGCTGCTCGATACCTCGGGTGCCGAGATCCGGCGGCGTCGCATCCCGTCTCCCACGAACGATTACCAGTCGACCATTCGCGCCGTAACGGACCTTGTCGCGTATCTTCTCGCGGACATTCCGCAGGAGGAAGCCTGTCACGCAACCGTGGGTGTAGGCATGCCCGGCTCCCTGTGCCCCCGCACCGGCCTGGTGCAGAACGCCAATTCGACCTGGCTCAATGGCAAGCCCTTTGACCGCGACCTTGTAGCCGCCTTCAATCGCCCGCTGCGCGTCGCCAATGACGCGAACTGCTTTGCCCTATCCGAAGCCACGGACGGCGCCGGGAAAGGGGCGTCGTGCGTGTTCGGCGTCATCCTCGGCACCGGCGTCGGAGGCGCCATCATCTATCGCAACCAGATCATCGTTGGCCCGCGCGCAATTGCAGGTGAGTGGGGCCACAATCCGCTCCCTTGGCCAACTGCAGATGAATTCCCCGGCCCGCGCTGCTGGTGCGGCCGCCACGGCTGTCTGGAAACCTGGCTATCCGGTCCCGCCATGGCAGCGGATCACCGCCGCATGACGGGCGAAACAATGACAGCCGAAGATATTGCCCGGCTGGCTGAAGCCGGCCACGCCGCAAGTGCGGCAACACTGCAGCGTCATGCGTCCCGCCTTGCCCGCGGTCTCGCTCACGTGATCAACATCGTCGATCCCGACGTCATCGTCCTTGGCGGGGGGCTGTCACAGATGCCCCATCTGTACCGGACGTTGCCGGGACTCATTGCGCCGCATGTTTTCGCAGACGCCACGGAGATTGATGTCCGCCCGCCCAGGTGGGGCGATGCGGGAGGCGCACGTGGCGCTGCCTGGCTCTGGCAATGACAACCGGAAACTCTTTGCCAACCGAGATCCGGAAGCCTGCATCTCAGGCATCAAGCATCAATGCCCTTTGGGCCGTTCGCAGGGCGTTTTCTCCAGCATGGTCAGGTCCGAGAGCATGCCTTCGATGGCAAAGTCGCCGTAGTCGATGAAGAGCTTGGAAGAGACACCGTTCTCGAAGAGGTGAAATGACAGTTCGTAGCTCGGCACCATGTCGCCCTGTTCTGCTTTGGCGTCGTAGTAGCTGATCGCCATGGGCCATGCGGCATGGGCCGTAAGATTGGTCTTGGCCGCGATCTCCGGTGATACGCCCTTGAGCTTGTCCTCCTGGCGGGCTTCCCTGCCGATGAATGCGTTGGTCAGATAGACCTTCTCGCCCTTCTCCGAGCCATCGTAAAGCTCCGCTTCGAGGGCCTTTTCATTTCCCTTCGCAGCTTCGATCAGCGCCTGGGAATGCTGCATTGGAAACATCACGCGTTTGTCGAGCTCCAGCTGCTTCTGGCCCGGCTTCGTCAGGCGAACCTCCACAGCATTTCCTCCCGTGTTGCGCTCGGCGTCGCCCTCGGTGGTTTCCTCAAGCTGATCGTTACGGAATTGCTTGGTGGTGAAACGCAGTTTCTGGCCTTCCGCCTGTTCCCAGGTCGTCGACCTCAGATCGTTGACCTGGGCTTCACCGTCGCGACCGGTGATCCTGGTGACGAACCGCATCTTCTGCGAGTATCCGGCACATTCATTGCCCACCAGTTCGTAGACCATGCGTCCCGTCATATCCGTGATGCCGGAACCCGGTGAAGCTCGTGCCAGAATGATATCGTAGACTGCCCTGTGCGGTACGAACTGCACCGCGGCAGCCTCGGCTGGGTACCAGAGCCCGGAAACAGACAGGGAGAGGGCACCGATGAGCAGACCTGAGTGACCGATGAGCAGACCTGTGTGCCGGAACGTTACCATTGAAACTCCTGTGTAGAGCGAGGCCCTGCAACGATCACCGTAACAGTAATCGGGCCAATGAAGATTGCAAAGAGCCCCTCGCAGGATCCCTGCGGGCCGTGCTAGATCACAGCTTCTATCGCCTGACTTCGCATCGGCGGTAACAGATCTGCCGGCAAGGGCATCAGCCGACCACTTGAAAGGACTTGAAAGAATATGAGCGACACGATCCAGGCGCGTCTCGCGGCCAAGGGTTTGAGCCTCCCCTCGGCCCCTGCAGCCGTCGCAAACTACGTTCCCTATCACATCATCGGTGAGCTGCTGTTCATCTCGGGTCAGATCTCCAGGACGGCGGATGGCACACTGATTACTGGCCGGCTCGGCGCTGACCTGACGGTGGATCAGGGGCGAGAGGCGGCCGCTGCCTGCGCGCTCAATATCCTCGCTCAAGCCAATGCTGCCCTTGGTGATCTGAACCGCATCGCCCAGCTCGTTCGTATTACAGGCTTCGTTAACGCCACCCCGGATTTCGCCGATCATCCGCTCGTCATCAACGGCGCGTCGGACCTGTTTGTCGATATCCTGGGCGATGCAGGCCGGCATACGCGGGCAGCCGTTGGCGCCGGAAGTCTCCCGGCCAACTGCGCCGTTGAAATCGACGCCATCATCCGCATCAGATCGTAGAGAACGCGGGCAGCCCACATAAAGACATGCAAGGGGGCCATGGGGGTAACGGGACGCGAGGCCGATGGCATATTTCGATCCTGCGGAATTCCTTCGGCCGATCGCCCACCGTGGCCTTCACGATCATCGGCAAGGCCGGATCGAGAACACCGCTCCGGCCTTCCTGGCGGCCATCGAACATGGCTTGGGCATTGAATGTGATATCCGCCCCGCTGCAGGCGGCCTCCCCGTGGTATTTCACGATGACAGTACGGAGCGGTTGCTGGACGAGCATCTCCCTGTCACGGCGCTGACGCAGGCCGATCTTTGCCGGCTGCGCTATAGAGACCAGTCATCATCAATTCTCCGCTATGGCGAAATCCTTGAGCTCGTCGCCGGGCGCACCCCGCTGCTTGTCGAGATAAAATCCGACTGGGAGGAACCGGACCTTACGTTCCTTGACGAAGTTGTTCGCCTGTCGTGCGGCTACTCCGGCCCATTGGCCCTGATGTCGTTTGATCCCCCTGTCATGAGCCGCGTGCGTGCGCGTGCCCCGGATCTCGCGCGCGGTCTCGTGGTGACTGGAATGCGACCCGGCGATCCGCTGACCCGGAAACTCGGCCTGCGACGGATCTTTAAACTGTCACAGCTCCTTGAAGCGGAGCCTGTAGCTCCGGATTTCTATGCCTGCAACGTCAGCGACTTGATGTGTTACGCAATAAGCTACGCCCGTAAAGTTCGGGGGCTTCCGGTTTTCGCCTGGACGGTGCGCACGGCAGAAGAGTACGAAGCCGCACGCCGCTGGGCCGATGCACCGATCTTTGAGGGCCCCGTCATCGGGGAATTGCTGGTGCCTGCTCTGGCCAAGACACTCCCTTCGGGCCAGCGCTTGCTGAAACCATGACACGATGCCTCGGCGTGGTTGCCCCCACCCTTCCCATGAGCAATGATGCCGGATCGGCGAAAGACCGCGTCACCGGCCTCCAGGGGCAGCCCAGCCCGGATCAGAGCTGCCACGGAGCTTTTCTTTGCCCGCGTCCCTTGTTGCGGGCAGGAACTCAAGTATGGGCGTTGACGTAGTAGAGGCCTGTTTTACTGCATAGCTCCGAGATAATGGATCAATCCCCAACCGCGAAGATCGTTGTTCACCCATCGATCGCCGAAATCAGCCCGGATCAATGGGACGCCTGCGCCAATCCGGACACACACCGGTACAATCCGTTTGTCAGCCACGCCTTCCTGAAAGTGCTGGAAGACGCCGGATGCGTTGGCCGGGCGGCCGGATGGATCCCCCAACACCTCGTGCTGACCAGTGTCGACGGCAGGATCGACGGGGTCATGCCCTGCTATATCAAGACACACAGCCGCGGCGAATACGTTTTTGATCATGCCTTCGCCGACGCCTATCACCGGGTCGGTGGACGATACTATCCGAAACTGCAATGCGCGGTGCCGTTCACCCCTGTTCCCGGCCCCCGTATCATGCTGCGGCCGGGGCCCGCCGCCGATGCCAACGAGAAGTTGCTGGCTCGTGCCGCGACACAACTGGCGGAACAACTCGATCTTTCGTCATTGCACATCACGTTTCTTGAGGAAGGTCCCTGGCAAAGGCTCGGTGCACAGGGATTTCTGCAACGCACGGACAAGCAGTTCCACTTCGCCAATGAAGGATACACATCGTTCGATGATTTCCTCGGGCGGCTCTCCTCACGCAAACGCAAGGCAATCCGTAAGGAGCGTGCGGCCGCGCTGGCGAGCGGCCTGAGCATCGAACGTCTCACCGGCAGCGATATTACCGAAGCCCACTGGGACGCGTTCTATGAGTTCTACACCGACACGGGTAACCGCAAATGGGGTACGCCCTATCTCAACCGCCAGTGCTTTTCATTGCTTGGAGAACGCCTCGGCGACCAATGCTTTCTGGTCATGGCGAAGCGCGGCACGACCTATATCGCGGGTGCCCTCAATCTGATTGGCGGCGACTGCCTGTTCGGCCGTTACTGGGGCGCCATCGAGCATCATCCCTTCCTGCATTTCGAAGTCTGTTACTATCAGGCAATCGACTATGCGATCGAACACGGTCTGGCGCGTGTTGAGGCAGGCGCACAGGGGCAGCACAAGCTGGCCCGCGGATATATGCCGGCGACAACCTATTCCTTGCACTGGTTCGCAGATCCCGGCCTTTCGGCGGCGGTGGAACAGTATCTGGCCTCGGAACGCCGTCACGTTGAACGCGTCGGCGAAGTTCTGTCGGAGTTTGCCCCGTTCAAAAAGTCAGCAAACGGAGATAATCATTATTGACCCCATCAGATCTGCCCCTTAGCTCAGTCAGGAACACCTAGAGGAGATACGCATGAGCGGTGCTTACGACGATAATAATATTTTCGCCAGGATCCTGCGTGGCGAAATCCCGTCCCACAAGGTGTTCGAGGACGACGTCGCTGTGGCTTTCATGGATGTCATGCCACAAGGTACCGGTCACACCCTGGTGGTTCCCAAGACGCCTTCCCGCAATATTCTCGACGCCGACCCCAAGACCCTCAGCGAACTGATGCCAAGGGTTCAGAAAATTGCTCGCGCCGTGCAGACAGCCTTCAACGCAGATGGCGTCACCATCATGCAGTTCAACGAGCCTGCCGGTGGTCAAACCGTGTTCCACCTCCACATCCACGTCATTCCCCGCTTTGAGGGCGTCGCTCTTCAACGCCACTCCGGGGAGATGGAAAAGCCTGAAATCCTCAGCGCCAATGCCCGGAAGATCCGCGCCGCCCTGGAAGACCTTCAGGCGCTTTGAAAGGACAATTGAGCAATGGCTAAACTGCTCATAATGGGGGCCAGCAGGGGCATCGGCCTTGCGACCGTGAAGGCAGCGCTGAATGCGGGCCACGAGGTGCGCGCCTTCGCGCGCTCCGCCCCCAGGATCCCCGTGGATGCTCCACTTCTCGAAAAGTTCGCCGGCAACGCGCTTTCAGTTAAGCACGTGGAGCAGGCTCTTGAGGGCGTAGATGTTGTCATTCAGGTGCTGGGTGCGGACATGAATGCCGACACGGTTCTCCGCGGCACCACGCTGTTTTCCGAAGCCACACGCATCCTTATCGATGCGATGCAGGAACACGGCCCCAGGCGCCTCATCAGTGTGACGGGTTTCGGGGCTGGCGACAGCCGGGGCGCCCTCGGGCCGCTCTACCGTCTCGCCTTCACGTTCACCCTGCGCCGGATGTACGACGACAAGGACGTTCAGGAGCAGATGATCAAAGCATCCGGTCTGGACTGGACGATCGTCCGTCCGGGTCTCCTGCGCGATGGTCGCGCGACGGGGCTCTACCGCGTCCACACCGATCCGGCCGAATGGAAGCTGGGCTCCATTCGCCGCAATGACGTCGCTGATTTTCTTGTTCAGGAAGCCACGCAGCCGGCCTACGTGCATCAGACGCCCGTCATCATTTCGTGATCAGCTCGGCCGCGATCAGAACGATCGCCGCCCCGCACACACCCGCGGGCATGTGACGCCGTGCTGCAAAGTAAATGACGCCACCGCTCACCCCCGCCAGAACTCTGATCCAGAGATCCACGCTTGCAAGTTCCCCCGCCGGGAACAGCAGAAGCCGCGCGACCAGTGCCGCCACCAGCGAGGTTGCGACCGCCCGCACCCATACGAATATCTCACTGTCCGGAGAGATCTGCCTTCCCAGATAGAGCCCCAGCCAGCGGAACGGTTCATGTGCCAGAATGGCGACCACCAGCAGGATCAGGGTCGCTTCATAAGTGCCGAGATAATCGTTCATTCGCGCGGCAACTCCCGCCGGCGATGTCTGCCGAAGACATAGGCAATGGTGCCGCCGGCCACGCCGCCAAGCAGCAGGTCGAACCCTGGCGTCAGGACGTGGAAAACCGGCCCAAGCATTGATCCCAGCGCCAGTGCCAGATAGTCGGAATTCGTCCGCGCCGTCGCGAGAAGAGACAGGAAGAAATAGATCGGCGTCATGAACAACAGGGCAGCGGCGCGGTGACAGCCACGAAATGGACCGCCAGGGTTTGCCGCCAGGCGCTTTTGTCGTCCTTGAACAACGGCACGAGTGCCACCGTCATCGGCAGCAGCCTCACGGCCGTCAGTGCCACTGCAAAGGCGCCGGCCACAACGGAGCCTCCGCGCGCCAGCTGATCCATCATGACCACCTGTGCTGGCAGCGCGAAGAATACGCCCATCATGAAAACGGCGTTGAACAGGGACATGCCGACATCACGGGCCAGCGCCCCGAAGCCTGCTGCCCCCGCAACCAGAATAAAGCCCGGGATGCTGAACGAACCCGTCAGACCGGAGAGGAACGCAACGAAACGGTTGCTTCCAGCCTCCCGGCTCACGCGCTAATGTCCGAAGAAGATGCGCCCTTCCGTATCAGGCACGGTATGGAAAATGATATCGAACTTTGCGGCATGAGCCCGGATCTCCGCATCGTGGAGCGAGCCGCTCGTGGCGAAGATCGCCTTGACCTTGCGCCGCGCCAGATGATCGAGCCCGTCGGCAAAGGAAAAATAGGAATCACTGACAACTGCAGCACCCTCAAGCAATTTTGTGCGTCTACCGTTTCGCGCCTGCAGAACAGCCAGTTGCGCTGCCGCGGCCCGCTCCGGCTGCCCCGACGCATTCGCCACCAACAAGCCATCGTTGGCGATGGTGATGCAGTTGCTCGGGCTTGCCGCGCACACCCCCCAGGCCAGACACATGTCGCGCCGCAGCTGGTCATCCCAGTCGGCTGGGAAAACAGGAACGAACGGATTGGGCTCCTGCCACAGGACGGCTCCGCGCACCGTATGGCTGATCGCTTCCCTTTGTAAGCTGTCGACGCCGAGCGACGCGAGCGACGAATTGGCCCACAGGTGGCATTTTCCCTTCTTCCGGGCGAAATAGGAAACAGCTTCCCTGTCGATGGCGGGCGCAGCTATTCCCTCGAAGGGCCGCTCTGGCCCCATCCATTGCCGGACCTTGTAGGCGACCGGCTCGCTGAGCTCGACGTTGGTAATCAGAAACGTACCGAACGTTGCGGCGAAGTTGCTCTGGATCGCCCGATTGATGACCTGGTCCGATTTGCCGACGGCGGCAGCGAACGGGGAGCAGTGCGTTACGAGAATTGCGATCTTCGGAACTTCGCCGAGGTTGACCTCGAACGCCGCTGCCACCCGCGTGATCGCTTCTAGCCCGGCATCGAGCTCCTTGATGTTGGACCAGCTAACATCCCGGGCTCCGCTCAAGACGGAATTTCCGGCCGGATCGGTGAACGCGGCCAGGCCGAGTGGATCGCTACTTTCCGCGTCGTGTTTGATCCATGCCTGCTGCTGCGGATTTTCGCCGTAACGTAGCGTCTGCCTGTTCATATCACCCGCTCCTGTGGAAAGAGGTTGGTGTCATCACAACGCCAACGGCTCGGGAACGCAACTGCAAAGACGCGGCGAACGAGGAGCAACAACGGCGACAGTTACATTGTGTCCGCTCCCGCTCAAAGAGACCTTCGCACAGACAAAAAGCGGCCCGGATCATCGATCCGGACCGCTCCGTCAAGTCAATCTACAGCGGATGCGAAGACCTACTCACCCTTCTTGCGCGGCACGCTCGGAACGGCGCCAGTGCCTCCGCTCCTCGGTGACTTCTCCTTCCGGCCCTTCGGGCCGGGCAGAGCTCTGCGTGGCGAGGCATCAACGAGAGCGGCTTCCTGCTCATCCTCGTCGTCTTCCTCGTCATCCTCGTCACCGTATTCCGAGCTCTTCTTCTTCTCGGAAGGATCGGCAGCGATGAACTCGAACACGAGCTTCCTGTCAAGGCCTTCGCCTTCGACCAGAACTTTGGCCGTGCCGCCGCCTTCGAGCTTGCCGAACAGAAGCTCATCGGCCAGTGGCTTCTTGATGTGCTCCTGGATGACCCGGGCCAGCGGGCGCGCGCCGAACTTCTCGTCGTAGCCCTTCTCGCCCAGCCACTTCGTAGCCTCTTCGCTAAGTTCGATCGTGACACCACGGTCAGCAAGCTGAGCTTCAAGCTGGAAGACGAATTTCTCGACGACCTTGGCGATGATCTCCGGCGGCAGCCCGGCGAAGGGGATGACCGCATCGAGGCGATTTCTGAACTCCGGCGAGAAGATCCTGTTGATCGCCTCGGTGTCTTCGCCTTCCCGCTTGACCCGGCTGAAGCCCATCGGCGGCTTGGCCATATCGCTGGCACCGGCGTTCGACGTCATGATCAGGATCACATTGCGGAAATCGACAGATTTACCGTTGTGATCCGTCAGCTTGCCGTGGTCCATGACCTGCAGCAGGATGTTGAACAGATCCGGATGCGCCTTCTCGATCTCGTCAAGGAGAAGCACGCAGTGCGGATGCTGGTCGACACCATCCGTAAGCAGGCCGCCCTGGTCGAAGCCGACGTAGCCTGGTGGCGCGCCGATCAGGCGCGATACCGTATGTTTCTCCATGTATTCGGACATGTCGAAGCGTAACAGCTCCACGCCGAGGAGGCTGGCGAGCTGCTTGGCGACTTCCGTCTTACCCACACCCGTCGGACCTGAGAACAGGTAGCTGCCAATCGGCTTCTCCGGTTCGCGCAGGCCGGCCCGCGCAAGCTTGATCGCACTTGCCAGCGCGTCGATGGCCTTGTCCTGACCGAACACCAGCCGCTTCATGTCGCGATCGAGCGCAACCAGCACCTCGGCGTCCGACTTCGTCACGGTCTTCGGCGGGATACGCGCCATCGTCGCGACCGTCGCCTCGACGTCCTTGACGGTCACGCGCTTCTTCCGCTTGTCCTCGGGCAGCAGCATCTGCGAGGCGCCCGTCTCGTCGATCACGTCAATAGCCTTGTCAGGCAGCTTGCGATCGTTGATGTAACGGGCCGACAGCTCCACGGCAGCGCGGATTGCCGGCACCGTGTACTTGACCTTGTGGAACTCCTCGAAATAGGGCTTCAGCCCCTTCAGGATCTCCACAGCGTCCTCAACGCTCGGCTCCTTGACGTCGATCTTCTGGAAGCGGCGTACCAGGGCCCGGTCCTTCTCGAAGTGCTGCCGGTACTCCTTGTAGGTGGTCGAGCCGATGCACCGCACCGTTCCCGCTTGCAACGCCGGTTTCAGAAGGTTCGAAGCATCCATGGCCCCGCCCGACGTCGCGCCAGCACCGATCACGGTGTGGATCTCGTCGATGAACAGGATCGCACCGGGATAGTTCTCGATCTCCTTCATCACCGCCTTGAGGCGTTCTTCGAAATCACCGCGATACCGGGTGCCGGCCAGGAGCGAACCCATGTCGAGCGAGAAGATGGTAGCCCCGCGCAGGACTTCAGGTACTTCGCCCCGGATGATCTTGCGCGCCAGACCTTCGGCAATCGCGGTCTTGCCAACGCCGGGATCACCGACGAACAGCGGGTTGTTCTTCTGCCGGCGGCACAGCACCTGGATGGTGCGCATGACCTCCTGCTCACGGCCGATCAGCGGATCGATCTTGCCATCGCGCGCCTTCTTGTTGAGGTTCACGCAATAGCTGTTCAGCGCATCCTGGCCGGGCTTCTTCTCATCTGATGTCTCGTTTTCCTCGTCCACCCCGCGCACCGCACGCGGCTCCGACATTCCAGCCCGCTTGGCGATGCCGTGACTGATATACTGCACGGCATCGAACCGGGTCATTTCCTGCTCCTGCAGGAAGAATGCGGCGTGGCTCTCGCGCTCCGCGAAGATGGCCACGAGCACGTTCGCCCCCGTTACCTCTTCGCGCCCCGAAGACTGCACGTGGACGACTGCACGATGGATGACGCGCTGAAAGCCGTTGGTCGGCTGCGCCTCCTCAAGGGTGTCCGAGACCAGAGCCCCGAGCTCAGAGTCAAGGTATTCGCTGACGCGCCCCCGCAGAGTGTCAAGATCGACATTGCAAGCACGCATGACTCCCGCTGCATCACGATCGTCGACGAGCGCCAACAACAGGTGCTCTAGGGTTGCGAACTCATGTTTGCGCTCGTTGGCGTATTCGAGAGCGCGATGCAGGGCTGCTTCCAAGCTTTTCGAGAACGATGGCACGAGAACCTACTCTTTCTCCATTGTGCATTGCAGTGGGTGCTGATTCTGGCGGGCAAAATCAGTCACCTGCGTGACTTTCGTCTCCGCCACTTCGTAGGTGTAGACGCCACAGATGCCCACGCCCTTGTGGTGCACATGAAGCATGATGCGTGTCGCATCTTCCTTGCCCTTGTTGAAGAACCTCTCCAAAACATGCACGACGAACTCCATCGGAGTATAATCGTCATTCAGAAGCAAGACTTTATAGAGACTTGGCTTCTTCGTCTTGGGACGAGTCTTCGTTACGACATCCGTCCGGCCTTGGCCTCCATTACCTCCATTGTTCTGGTCCGGTCCGTTAGGACCGGCCATTGTCATCTTCCTTCCAAGTTCGATCATCGCCGCCTCGAACGCCGCGCCGTTACCGGCCGTGCATCGTCTGTCTCCAAGTTGTTCGCGTTGGGAACCCCCACGCATCTCTTCAGTACTCCGGCTCACCAGATCACCGACCATTGTCCAGAGCCCACAGTCACCTGTCGAATTCTTCCAGGCCACACGTCTTAACGGCATTAATTCTTCCAAATCCGCCTGCTTAGATGGGTACACATGTCGACATAAAAAAGACCCGATCCAAACAGCGTTGCTTTCCTGATTATATGATGCGGAAGAACGTCGCTCAACGTCCACTTTCTAAGATGTTATCAATCGATGGTGGGCACAAAACGGGTCTAATGCAGGCAAATCCGGAGCTATCGATTTCCGCTTCATGAAACGGGCGGAACCGGCCAACACATAGTCCGGCAAGATTTCGCCAGGCTGTCCGCCGGGTGCCTGTATCGGGAAGAACAGCCTTGGAAGGACCCGAATGTCCACCTGCGGCTGAAACCGTCTGGCTGGAGAATTGTTCCGTCAGCTTCTGGGACTCTGAACCGGTTCCCGGGCCGCTCAACCCCACGTTAACTCAAATATGGTTAGCTCGATGCTTGACTTCGGCAGAGCTTTAGCTCGTCCGGTTCAATGCCGCAAAGAGGCCCAAAAGCCGTGGTCTGCCGGAATGCTAAGGCTGAGCCTGATTCGACAGCAAAAGGCTTGGCGTACTGCGCTGATCATCTTCCGGGAAATGCGTAGTATCTAGGCGAGGGAAATCGTAGCGGTCTATGATCTGCTATCATACACTCGGCCCCCAATTCAGATTGCCTGGGCATTACTCCGCTCTTGGTGTCTGTTGGCGCGCAGTTGTCCTTGCAGGTCTTATCCTCGCAATGGGAACGGTGGCGGCCAGCGCTGACAAGCACGCCGCCATGGCCATAGACGCCAACACCGGCAAGGTCCTCTATAACAGCTCCGGCAACGAGCTGCGGCACCCGGCGTCTCTCACCAAGATGATGACGCTGTACATGGCGTTCGAGCAAATCAACGCCGGCAAGATGAACTATAACACAACTATCAGGTTCAGCGCCCGTGCCGCTGCCAAGCCGCCATCGAAACTTGGAATCAAGGCGGGCGAAAGCATCCGTCTGATCGACGCGATCAAGGCTCTTATCACCAAGAGCGCCAATGATGTCGCCTGTGCCCTTGCCGAACACATCGCCGGGAGCGAAGCCCGCTTCGCGCAGTTGATGACCCGCAAGGCGCGCGCCATCGGCATGAAGAACACCACATTCAGGAACGCATCCGGTCTGCCTGATCCCCAGCAGGTGACAACCGCTCACGACATGCTGATCCTGGCCATGCGCCTGCAGGACGAATTTCCCGATCAGTTCAAGCTGTTCAGCACGCGCACATTCGCTTTTCGCGGCAAGACCTACCGCAATCACAACAAGCTCCTGGAGCAGGTCGAGGGAGTGGACGGCATCAAGACCGGCTACATTCGGGCCTCCGGCTTCAACCTCGTCTCCTCGATCAAGCGGGACGGCAAGAGCGTTGTCGCAGCTGTATTTGGTGGCAAGACCTCTCAGGCTCGCAACGCCGAGATGACGCGCCTGCTGTCGCTCGCCCTGAAGAAGGCTTCGACCAAGAATACCCGCAAGCCGATGCTTGTCGCAAAACCCAAACCGACAATGCGTCCGGCGCCACCTACCCGCAACCCGGTTCCGGCTGGCGCGACTGCCCCCCGGAGCACGCAGCCTGTTGCCGTTGCACACGTGGCCCAAGATCCGGTGCCCCGGAACAGTCCGGCGCCGCCCCCCGCGTTGCGCCCGACTGTTTCCGATTACGGGCAAAACCGCCATGGCTGGCAGGCAACCCCCGACCTTCCGAATGGCGCCCGGCCTCCTGGAACTCTCCAGGACCAGCTGGCGGCGCTGTTAGCTAACAGCGGCGTCGTCGAAAACGAGATCGAGGAAGGTTCGGCCGAGGAAACCCGTCACATGGCTGCCTACCAGGTTCCGGAGCGCGTCCGGCCGTCTGCAGCAACTGGAGTTTATCAGGTCCAGGTCGGCGCCTTTGCGTCACGTGAGGAAGCCGAACAGCGTCTCGCGGCCATTGCCCGGCGCGAAGACAGTCTCCTCAGCAATTACGCGCCCGTTACGGAGCCAATCAAAAGTGGTTCCAGAACCCTCTACAGGGCACGCTTTTCAGGTTTCGAACAGGCCGCCGCCACCTCCACCTGCCTGGCATTGCGCCGCCGCCAGATCGACTGTTTCGTCACCACCCAGCGCTGATCCCCTTCACTTTGACCGGAACGAACTTGGAGCGGGCTGCGGTCTAGTTCGGCTTGCTGGCCAGCAAAACCTCCTTTGCTTCATTGATCTTTGAAGCAAGATAGGTCGAACCGCCCCGGTCGGGATGCAGGCGCACCATCAGTTCACGGTGCGCGCGCCGGATCTCCTCCCGGCTCGCACCTGGAGACAGCCCCAGGATCTCATAGGCCTCCGCCGGGCTCATGCGCCCGTCAGGCCCCTGCATTTCCCGCTCCCCGCGCGCCATGTCTTCCCTCCACGAGGGATGCATTCTATCGAGGTACGTTTCGATAAGCTGCGCCGAGCGCGGATCATCGGCCCGGGCGTCCTGCCACAGGAGTGCCAGTTCCGCAGCCTTCAGCGTCTCGATCCGGCGTCCCTGGAAAATGCCGCGCAAGACCCGTCCGCTGATTTCTCCGGTGTCGTGATCCAGTTCCATCTCGAGATAATCGGTCCGGACCTGGGAGGTCTGCCCACCCGCCTTTCTCATCGAAGGCACACGGCCCCCGCCAAAGAGGAGCCATGCTCCGAGCACGGCAAGCGGCGCGGCATAGCCGGCCGCACCGCGCACGGTAAGAAAGACCGACGCCGCAAGCGCCACGATGCCTGCGCCGCGTTTCAGTTGCGCGGCAAGCCACCTGGGATTGGCACCAGCGAAACCGTGAACGAGAAGCACCACCACGACCAGCAGTGCCAGACCTGAAAGGAGAAACAGCATGTGAGCTCAATAGGGTCCTGCGCCCGAGGATTGGAAAGACGGAGTTCCGTGTTGAACGAGTTTAGAGCACAGGCTGCCAGCTTTACGATGCTGAAGGCTTCATTTGCTGCAACAGCGCCCGCGCACCGCCTCCTGTCGGGCCCGCACCAAGCTTTAGTAGCGCCTCACGCCCCCCCGTTGCAAATACGGCGACCGCCGCCAGCAGTTCGCGCAGCTGCGCTGCAGAACCCGCATCAAACCGGCACCATGCTCCACCCGTCAGCCGGCATATCTCCTTGAATGTCCGCTCGGCAACAGGATCACTCCCTTCCTGGAACAGGAAGACAGGAACACCAAGCAGCCCCAGTTCTCCGGCCCGTGCACAAAGATCATCCACGCTTTCTTCCATGCTGTCACCGACATAGACGAGAGCGTTCACCCGCTGGATCTCGGCTTCACGCCGTGCGTGCGTCAGAACCTTTCCGATCTGCGTACGGCCCCCCTGGCAGCCGACCTGCGTCATGAGCCGCTGCAGGGCCATGGGATTCCCCACCCACTTCGACGCCCGGCACTCGCCGAACCCGCGGAAATAGACGAGTTGCACATCCAGCCCGCCGATCTTGTCGACTGCCGCAAACATCTCCGATTGCAGTTGCATCGCCATGTCCCAGGTCGGCTGACGGCTCATGGTGGCGTCCATGGCGAAGATCAGGCGGCCATGCCCGTGTCCGGCCTGCCGTGGCAGTGCCTGCATCTTTGCCAGGAAATCTGCGATCTCCTGGCCTGACGAGCTCGGCGCTGCCGGCACTTCATCGGCCTTTTTGGCTGGCAGCGCTTCATCTGGCGCAAGATCGGGGGAGATCTTCGTATCAGGCCCGACTTTTGGCTCTCGTGTATCCTTCATCGCCATGAGGCACTGTCCTAACAAGATGATCGCTGGTCTCACTGCTAAAGGTGTCTACACGGCCTGATGTTTCAAGCCTCACCTGATCCCGCGCGTAGAAGGTCGAGATTTCCGCCGGTGGCGGTAATGTCCGTTGAGCGAACACGTTCCGTCGCAAAACGTTGCAAATAATTGGGTCCGCCCGCCTTGGGACCGGTTCCCGACAACCCCTCGCCACCGAACGGCTGGGCTCCGACTACCGCGCCGATCTGGTTGCGATTGACATAAAGGTTTCCAACCCGCGCCCGTTGCGCCACGTAGTCGGCGACGGCGTTGATGCGGCTGTGCAGGCCGAGCGTCAAGCCATATCCCGTACTGTTGATAGCATCGATGACCTTGGCCAGCGATCCCCGCTGATAACGGCCGACACAAAGGATCGGTCCGAATACCTCGCCCTTGAGCAGGTCGATGTGCTCAATCTCGTAAGCCGCAGGACTGACATAGGTTCCGGCTCTGCAGCTTTGCGGTACTTCTCTATCGGCAATCAGTCGCGCATTGCGCAGCATGTAGAGCTTGTGGGCGTCGAGCGCATCCTGCGCCTCTTCATCGATGACCGGGCCGATATCGGTCGAATAATCCATCGGGTCGCCCATATCGAGTTCGTCGATCGCTCCCGCAAGCATGTCGATGGTGCGCGCGGCAATCTCCTCATGCACGAACAGAATGCGTGCTGCCGAGCACCGCTGGCCGGCGCTGTCAAACGCCGAACGCACGACATCGCGCACAACCTGTTCCGGCAACGCGCTGGAATCGGCGATCATGGCATTGAGCCCGCCAGTTTCGGCAATCAGGGGAACGATGGCAGCGCGGCGGTCGCTCAACGCCTTCTGGATGGCCCAGGCCGCAGCATTGGAACCGGTGAAGGCGACACCCTGGATGCGCACATCGCGAACCAGCGCCGCTCCGATTGCCCCGTTCCCCGGCAGCAGGTGGAGCACGCCTTTGGGCACTCCCGCCTGATGTAGAAGCCGTGTGGCCAGAAATGCCGTCAGTGGTGTCTGTTCCGCAGGCTTGGCAAGAACCGGGTTACCGGCCGCGAGCGCAGCCGCCACCTGCCCCGTAAAGATCGCCAGAGGAAAATTCCAGGGGCTGATGCAGGCAAACGGTCCGCGCGCGCGGTAGCTAAGCTCATTACGCTCCCCTGTCGGGCCCGGCAGCACAAAAGGCTCTTGGAACAACCGGCGTGCTTCGCTGGCATAGTAACGGAGGAAATCAACAGCTTCTCGAACGTCATCATGGGCCGCCTGCAGCGTCTTGCCGGCCTCACGGACGATCACTCCCATGAGCTGAGCCCGGTGCTCCTCGAACAGAGCGGCCGCCCGGTTAAGAATGCGAGCGCGTTCCTCCGCAGGTGTCAGATCCCACCCTTCGGCATGCCGGCAGGCGCTGGCAATCGCCGTTTCGATATGGTGTTCATCGCTCCAGTAGACGAGGCCGAGATCGTGGCTGACGTCATGCGGACAGACCATGCGTTCGGGAGGCCGGACTCCCGTACTCATCACGCCATCGATCAGCGGTCCTGCTTCAAATGGTTCGCGCA
>Ga0180216_1000572_pt1 | contig 37843 bp, 56 predicted proteins | sample eDN3rd37CBELigMG_FD_128879 | JGI IMG/M metagenome (GOLD analysis project Ga0180216, IMG submission 128879) | Enriched Miracle-Growth compost microbial communities from Emeryville, California, USA - eDNA 3rd pass 37_C BE-Lig MG (version 2)... ...
CCTTTTTTCGCACAAACCAAAAAATTTGAAATTCGGTGAGGTGAGAAATATTCCAGAAAAAAAGGACGTTTACCGGAATGAAGTCACGAGATTGCAGGAGATCTTCCAAAAGGTCGACCCGGAAAAAGCGGCTCTTGTGGATGGACTTATTCATGACGCGGCCTTTTTGAAAGCAGAGAATTACGAGTTGCGCAACCGCATGGAAGGAACCGGAATGGTTGAATTCCATCCTACGAATCCACGGCTCCAGCGGACGGTAGAAGCTGCAAAGCAGTACCTGAAAAACGTGAATGCATATGCGGTAATCGTCAAAACGCTGAATGGCGTTCTGATGAAGGACGTGATTGAGGATGAAGACGAATTTGACAAATTCCTCCGCGAACGTCAGGCGGAGTAACTACCTCCTGCAATACAAGGCTGCCATTGATCGCGGGGAGATCGTAGCCGGCCGGGAAATGATTCAACTCTTGGAGAATTTGATCGAGGATTTGGACAACCCGGACTATATTTACGATACTTCGGATGCGGATTTTCGAATCGAATTTATCGAAAACTTCTGCAAGCATACGAAAAGCCCATTTTACGGCATGCCTTTTATCTTGGAGTTATGGGAAAAGGCGTTCATTGAAGTGTTCTACAGCTTCAAGTGGTCGGACGATGGATACCGCAAATATTACGAAGAAGACCCGCCGAAGCCGAAGCTTCGCCGGTTTAAAAAGTCGATACTGTTGATCGCCCGGAAAAATGGGAAGTCGACTTTATGCGCGGCCATATGCTTGACCGAACTCATGGTCGGTACTGGCGGAAATGACATTGTCTGTTCATCCAATGATGATAGCCAAGCCGATTTAATTTTCGGCGAGGTCAACAACATGCGAGAACAGTTTGATCCGAAAGGCAAGCGGACGCACAAGAATCTGCGCGGCATTTACAATCTGAAAAACAAAAGTCGCCTCTTTAAGATCTCCGACAAAACCCGGAATAAAGAGGGCCGCAACATCGACGGAGCCATCTTGGACGAATCGCATGAGATGAAGGACAACGTCATTGCGAAATCGATTGACCAGTCTCAGTCTACCAAAGACGAGCCGTGGTTCATTAATATCACGACAGAGGGATTCGTCAACGACGGATATTTGGACCAGGAGCTAAAGTATGCACGGCAGGTACTTGCCAGGGAGACTGACGACGCTACGCTGCTGCCGTGGCTGTATTCGCAGGACAGCGAGCAGGAAATATGGCAGGATCCAAGGAGCTGGCAGAAATCCAACCCCAGCCTTGGCGCGATTAAAAAAGTCAAATACATCAAGGACCAGATCCGCAAGGCCCAGCGCGACAAGGCCGAGCGGGTTTTTATGTTGTCCAAAGACTTCAACATCAAATCGAACAATGCCGCGGCCTGGCTGCTTGCAGAGGAAATCAAGAATGAAGAAACATTCGATCTTGAACTCTTCCGCGGCGCTTTCGCGATCGGCGGCGTCGACCTTTCGAAGTCTGGAGACCTTGCCTGCGCGCGGCTTCTCTTTCTCCGAAACGGGAAAAAGTTCACGCATTCCCACTATTTCATTCCTGAATCCAAGTTATCGCAGCTGCCGCGCGAAGACCTGCCGAAGTTCCAGGAATGGATCAGGAAAGGGCGGATCACCATTAGCGACGGTAACGAAAATGATTTTCGCCATGTAACCGCCTGGTTTGTTCGAATGGTCAAAGATCACGGGATCAAGGTATATAAGGTCGGTTACGACAAATGGTCTGCGGTGTACTGGGTGAAGGAAATGGAGGAAACGGGATTTGATATGGTCCGAGTCGTTCAGGACTGGGCTCCAATGAGTGAGCCGATGAAATTGGTTGAAGCCGATTTGCGGAGCAAACTGCTGGTCTACAATGACGATCCGCTCGACCGCTGGTGTCTTGAAAATACATCGATCGCAGTCAATAACAAGCTGGAGCAAATGCCGGTGAAAATTCAAGGAAAAGACGACAAGAAAATCGACGGCGCGGTAACTATGATCATTTGTTATCGGGTCTACATGGACAATCGCAGCGAATTTATTGAGCTGGCAAAGAGAGGAGCGTAACCGCGTGGCCTTACTGGATATTTTTAAACGGGCTGCGGCCGCGAAGAGAGAAGCGAGGCATCTTAGAATGATGAACGGTATGCTGCCGGTGTTCAGCCAGTTTGGGCAGAACATCTACGCATCCGATATCGTGCAGGAATGCATCGATGTAATCGCGAGCGAGATAAGCAAGCTGCTGCCGCGGCACATTCGAACGACCTCAAGCGGGTTGCAGGAGACACCGCGCGGAAATATCAATCGTCTGTTCCGATTTGCGCCGAATCCGCTCATGACTGTGAGCGAGTTCCTGGAAAAAATGACATGGCTGCTGATGATGAATTACAACGCTTTTGTCATCCCGATCTTTGATTCGGATTATTCCAGCGGCGTGGAAAGACGCATCTATCGCGCTTTCTATCCCATCAACCCAAGTCGTGTGGAATTTCTGCAAGATCCTGCGGAAGAGCTGCTGATTCGCTTTTATTTTGAATCTGGAGCGAACTTCACGTTTCGTTATGCTGATGTCATCCATATTCGAAAGAAATATTCCGTAAACGAGCTGATGGGTGGCGGCGCGAGCGGGCAGCCCGATAATTCGGCACTCCTGAAGAAGCTGCAAATCAATCATTCCATCATGCAGGGACTCGATCGGGCGGTTAAAATCAATGCTGCCATCCAAGCGATTGTCAAAATTAACACGCTCACAGATGAAGCCGGGCAGCGAGCGGAGCGGGAGAGGTTCGAGAGGCTGATAGCATCCGGCGAAAGCGGCATTCTTCCGGTTGATCTTAGGGGGGAATACGTTCCGATCGACAAGAGCGCCGTAAGGTTCATCGACAAGGACACGCTTGCTTTTCTTGAAAGCTCGATATTGAACTGGTTCGGCGTTTCTCTCCCGATCCTGACCGGTGACTATACGGACGAACAGTACCAAGCGTTCTACGAGAAAACTCTTGAGCCGCTCGTTATCCGGTTCGGACAGACGTTCTCCAAAACGATATTCACGGATCGCGAACTGGATGTCGGAAACGAAATCGTGTTTTATCAACGCGACATGAATTACCTGAGTACGAATGCAAAGCTCCTCCTGCTGAAAACGGCTGGCGAGCAAGGTCTTCTCTCAGACAATCAGAAGCTGGCACTGCTCGGCTATCCTCCTGTCGAAGGCGGCGACCGCCGAACGCAATCGCTTAATTATATCGATGTGAATCTGGTCAACAGGTACCAGCTTCAGGAAAAATCCAAAAAGGCGGTGAAGGAAGAAGATGAAGAGTAAGCTGCCGGAACTGATGACGCGGGAAAAGCGCTCGTTCGTTTATCCCGATTTAAGGGCGGAGTCCGAGGGCGGGATCATTCAGGGGCATGCGGCGGTGTTTGGTGAACGAACCAACATTGGAGGATGGTTTGAGGAGATTATCGAGAGATCCGCATTCGACAATACGGATTTCCGTGATGTCGTCTTGACCGTCAACCACAACCTGCAGAGCATACCGCTTGCCCGCAGCCGAAACAACAACGCGAATTCCACGCTGCAGCTTTCGGTTGACGATAAAGGCTTGTTTACGAAGGCCGTACTGGACACCGAGAATAACACCGAGGCAAGGGCGCTGCATTCGTCGGTTGCCCGTCAGGACATCAATGGGATGTCCTTTATTTTTTTCATCCGAGATGCGAAGTGGGAAAACCTCGACAGCGATTTGCCGCTGCGTCGCATTCTGGACATTGCAAGGGTTATTGAGGTTTCTGCGGTATCCTTCCCGGCTTATGGCGGGACTGATATAAATGCTCGTGACGAGCAGGCGCTGGAGAGCGCCCTCGCCGCACTGGAGAGTGCGCGATCCGAACTGGCGAGTTCGAATAGCGAGCTTGAGTTAATCAAAGCAAAATTAAAACTACTTTAATCCGGAGGCGATCGATCAATGAAAGACTGGCTGAAGAAGTTACTGAAAAAGAAAGAAGAAGCACGTGCAGCTCTGCAAGATAAGGGCGATAAGAGCGATAAGATTGAGGAAGTTCGCTCGATCATCGCACAAGTGAAAGACCTCGATCAAGAAATCGCCGAGCTGCGATCGCAAATCGATTCGCTGCCGGACGAGCCTATCGCCGGTGGTGCAACGCAACCAGCGGAAGGCCGCGGGCAACAGCCTGGATCGAGTTCGGGTGCAGGTGTTCCGCCCGTAGTTGCGGCATCCTTCGGGCTTGGCCAGCCGGATCAACGTCAAGCCGATCCGGTCGATAAGTTTTCGACGCTCGAATACCGGAAAGCGTTTATGCACTTCGCCAAGACAGGTGAAATGCAGCCTGAAATGCGCAGCGTAATGGCAGAGTTCCGGGCCAATGCGATGACTACAGTATCGGATGTTTCTGCCGTGGTTCCGACGACAATTTTGAATGAAGTCATCAAAAAAATGACCGTGTACGGTCAGGTATTCAGCCGCGTACGCAAGCTTAATATTCGCGGCGGCGTGGATATCCCGATTCTATCTCTGAAACCCGTTGCCACCTGGATCGGCGAAACACCGACATCGGACAAGCAAAAAGTGCAGGCCAACACCAAAGTTTCTTTCAGCTACTATGGGTTGGAATGCAAAGTGTCGATTTCGCTTCTCGCCGATACCGTTACGCTGGAAGGCTTCGAGAGCGTCATTATCGATCTGATCGTCGAAGCCATGGTTAAGGCGGTTGAGTTGGCTGTAGTTAAAGGCGACGGCGTAGGAAAGCCGAAAGGCATCACGGTCGATAACCGCGTGCCTGCGGCACAGGTCGTGTCGATGACACCTGCAGAGTTTGCCGATTGGGAACAGTGGGCGAAAAAGGTTTTTGCGAAGATGCCCCTCGCCTATAAAGCAGGAGCTACATTCCTGATGGCTTCCGGAACGTTTGAAGGGTATATCAACGGCATGGTCGATGCCAACGGCCAGCCGATCGGCCGTGTAAACTACGGAATAACGGACGGCCCGCAGGGACGTTTTGGCGGAAAAGAGGTCATTGAGGTGGAGGATGACGTCATCACGCCATATGCGGATGCAGCGACGAACGATGTTGTAGCAATCCTCTGCAATCTGAGCAACTATGGATTCAACAGCAACATGTCGATGACCATGTTCCGCTATTTTGACCACGATACAAACGAATATGTCGATAAGGCGATTCTGATCGGCGACGGGAAGCTGATCGATCCGAACGGAGTCGTCATCATCAAGAAGGGCGCAGCAGTCTAGTAACGGCGGGGCCGATCAGGCCCCCTCAGAAAGGGTGGTTCGATGACCAGGGCAAAGGCAAAGCAGGTTGAAGGCGCCAAGCTTATCAACCAAGCAGGCGAAACGGTTCTGCTGTTCAAATGTACGGTACCTCTGAACGAAGAGGAACATGAAATCCTTGCAAATAAGGTGCGAATGGAGCAGGAGCACAGCGGCATCAAGATTATTCTTGTACCTTATAGCGTTGATCCGACTGTAACCGAACAAGCAATCGAGCCGGCAGAAGCGGTGGCGACACAGGACAGCAAAGGGCATGGCCCGAACAGTGATCCTGATCTGGCCGGTGAGGGAAATGCCTGAACTGCTGGAAGCATGCAAGAGTGGGCTTAATATTCCTTTATCCAGCACGGCATTTGACGCCGTCCTGACGCAGAAGCTGCTGGCCGTGAAGGGATACATGAAGGGAGCCGGCGTTTCAGACGAAATGCTGTCCAGCGACTTGGCGATCGGAGTGATCGTCATGGGGGTCTGCGATATTTGGAATATTAACAGCGGGGAAACGAAATTTTCCCCGGTGTTCCATACGCTATTGACGCAGCTTATGGTATCCAGCCTGCCGAAAGAAGGTTCTGGCTCATGAGGTTATCAGAGGTCGTGCATCTCGTCGGGCTCATATATGTCAGTTCTTCTATTACCGGGATTGATACGATCATTGAGGGAGAGCCTAGGGAATCACTTGCCGAAAAGAGATCAATTCGACAGTCCGAATTTTATGAAGCCATTGGAAACGCACTCCGGCCGACCGCGACATTCGTTATTTGGGTCGATGAATATCGGGGGGAACCCCGTCTCATCCATGATGGCATCACCTACGAGATCATTCGGACCTTTGAAATAAAAAATCGGAAATTGGAACTGGTATGCCAATCTCTTGATGATGTGCAGACAAACCTTTCACGTCTTCGTGACACGGTCGAGATCTGGCATATCGCGCTCACAGAAAACAGCATGGGCGAGGTTTCGCCGGCTGCGGAGCGGCTCTATACGGTGCCGGCCCAAGTTCAGTACAAGGGCGGCGGAACAACCGGCACGGAGGACGCGATCGAGACGATTAACGACCTGACCGTCATCATTCGCTATAAGGAGGGCATCACGCCGGACATGTTCCTGATGATCGATGGCGTGCGGCATGATATCCGCTACATCGAAGATCCATATAACCGGCATGAAACGCTCGTTCTGCAGGTGGAAAGGGTGACTCTGTAATGCTGACACGTGCCCAGCTCAATAAAGCGGTGAACGACCGGTTAAAAGCGGAATTCCCGGCTATTCCGATTCAAAGCAGCGATGTGGAAGAAGGCTTTCAGCGGCCTTCTTTTTTCGTTCAAATCGAAACAAACCGGACAGAGGATTTCCATCGTTATGTTTTCCGGGAGATGACCTGCCGCATTCTTTATTTCCCGCGGGACCGCCACCTCATGAAGGAGGAAGCCTACGATGTACAGGACCGGCTGGAGAAGCTGTTTGGCCTGAACATCGGCGTAAACGGGAGGACGCTCACGATTAACGGTGCGGAGACGGTGGTCGTCGATAAAGTGGTCCATTACGATTTCGATTTCAACTTCTACGACGAGCCTGCGGATTCCTCCGGTGATGTGGGGGAACCGATGGAGGAGCTGAATTACGGTGGCTGACTTTGACATTGATATGCGGCAGCTGGAGATATTTGCGCAGGAGCTGGAGGACTTGGAAAGGCAATTCCCCAAGGAGGCCAGGCAGATCATGCTTCGATCTGGTATCAAGGCGAAGGCCATCGTTATGAAGAAGGCGCGGCAGTTGGTACGCAAGAAAACGGGGACGTATTTAAAGTCGATCAAGCGCGGTAAAGTCTGGACCGAAGAGGGCTCATATAGGGTCAGGGTGTATACGGGTGTACCGCATGGACATTTGATCGAATACGGCCACCGAATCGTAGATAAGTCGGGGAACGAACACGGATTCAAGGAAGGGTATCATGTGTTCGATCGTGCAGAAAAAGAGATTGAACATCAATGGACCGAGATTCTTGCAGGCGAGTTTGACCGGATCATGAAGAAAATATGAAAGGGTTGATGGTATGGGCTTGCCCCAAATTAACATCAGTTTCTCCTCACTGGCATCGTCGGCCATTGTCCGCAGCAGCCGCGGCATTGTCGCGCTCATTTTGAAAGACGACACGGGCGCGTTTGACACCAAAGAATACCGGTCCATCGCGGAAGTAGAAGCGGCCGACTGGACGGCGGCCAATCTGGCGTTTATTAAGCAGGCGTTTCTCGGCGTACCGTCCAAGGTGATTATCGAACGGCTGGATGCCGATGCGACAAGCTATAACGCGGCACTGCTGCGGCTGGGCGGAAAACGTTGGAACTACCTTGCTGTGCCCGGTATTCAAACGGCTGATGTTGAAACGATTGCCACGCAGGTGAAGACATGGCGCAGCAGCAAGAAACCGTTCAAGGTTGTGCTGCCCGACAGTACATCCGATCATGAGGGCATTATCAATTTCGCAACGAGCGGAATCGTCGTCGGTGGGACCACTTACAGCGCTGCCGATTACGCGGCGCGGATTGCCGGCATCTTGGCTGGCCTGCCGCTGACACGCAGCGCGACGTATTACGAGCTGCCGGAGGTGGAGGCGATCACGGAAAGTGCGGATCCGGATGCCGACATTGACGACGGGAAACTCATTCTGATTAACGATGACGGGAAGATCAAGATCGGCCGCGGCGTAAATTCGCTGACGACGCTCACATCGGGCAAACGAGCGGACTTCAAGAAGATCAAGATCATTGAAGGGCATGACCTGGTGCAGGAAGACATTACGCGAACGTTTAATGATGAGTATGTCGGCAAAGTGAATAACAGCTACGATAACCAGGTTCTCTTCATCACATCCATTAACGCGTATTTGCGCGGGCTTGCCGGAGACGTTCTCGATCCGTCCAGCGATAACGTTGTCGGGGTGGATGTGGCCGCACAGCGCCAGGCATGGGAAGATATCGGGACGGATACGAGCGAGTGGGATGATCAGAAGGTCAAGGAAACGAGTTTCCAATCGAAAGTATTCTTATCCGGTACGCTCAAGTTTCTCGATGCCGTGGAGGACTTGGAATTTAAAATTTCTGTGTAAAGGCAGGCGGTTTGGGTGAAAGCCAGTAACGTCATTAACGGCACCTATGGCCGGGTTTGGGTCGACGGTGAATTGTGGGCAGAGGTGGACAGCTTCGAAGCCAAAGTCACGGTGACATATGAAGACGTGAATTTCGCTGGGGACGGTGCTACTCATAAGAAGGGCACCGGTTGGACGGGTGAAGGCAGCATGACGATCAAAAAGATTTACTCCCGTGTTCAGCGGGCGATGGCGGATAACGTCCGCAAAGGGATGTATCCGCGCCTTGAAATCGTCGGCAAGGTGCAAGACCCCGATGCATTCGGCGCGGAGCGAGTTGCGCTGCATGATGTCACGGTCAATGAATTCATGTTGATGAAGTTCGAACAAAAGACGATTGGCAACGAAGAAATCCCTTTTGCGTTCAGCGATTACGAAATGATCGATACCATTGCACCGCAATAAATAACACATCACAAAACGGAGGATGAACAAACATGAGCAGTAAAAAATTAACGGTCGCAGACCTGATTGCGCAAAAAGATCAGCTGAAAAATAAAAAGCAGCGGACGCAGCCGCTTTTTGTGGAATCGCTGGATTCGGAGATTGTCATTCGAGAGCCGGACCCGGCCGTCGCGATTGAAGCGGTTGAAATGGCGCAGGACCCGGAGAAAAGCAGTCTGGCGGACGCGTATGTCGTTTACCATACGGTGGTCGAACCGAACTTGAAGGACGGCGAGCTGCAAAAAGCGTACGGCTGCGCCGAGCCGACGGATATCGTCAAGTACATCTTCCGGCCCGGCGAAATTACGGCCATTAGCGGCCATGCGCTGCAGCTCGCGGGATACGGCAGCGGCGTAAGAAAGATCAACCAGGATTTAAAAAACTGATCCAGTCCGACAGTGATCTGTACATGCTTCATCACTATGTGCAGCGGGGACACTCACTGTCGGACTTGCTGAGTTTGGATGCCGCGTCGAATCACTTTATGAAAGTGTCGATGCTGCTGTATTACGAAGAGGAAGCCAAGCGGGCGAGGAGCGAATAACGCTCCTCTTTTTTTGCTGAAGGGCAGGTGGTACGAAGTTGAGCGCTGGCGTCGTCTCTAAAACCATGGTGCTGCGAGACGGTGTATCCTCGCCTTTAAACAAGATCAACCGGGGGACCGTTGAGTACAAAAAGAGTCTGCGGGAGCTCAAGGAAGTTGCTAACAGCGCGTGGTCGGGTATCAAGACCGGCGCGATCACCGCGGCTACAGCGTTTGGAACGGTTGGGGCCGGCGTCGTTGGTCTCGGCCTTAAAACAAATGCAGTGCTGGAGACGGCGGGCAAATCGTTTGACATTTTGCTCGGGTCTACCGAAAAGGCCAATCAAATGGTTTCCGACTTGCAATCGCTCGCAGCCAAATCACCGTTTGAATTCAGCGGGTTGCAGGATGCCGCCAAGACGATGATCGGCATGGGGTTTGCGGGGAATCAGGTCATCCCGATGCTGCACAGTCTTGGCGACGCTGTGGCTGCTGTAGGCGGCGATACGGAGCAAATGAAGGGGATTGCCCTGGCGATTGGTCAAATCCAGTCGAAGGGCAAATTGAGCGCCGAGGAAGTCAACCAGCTGGCGGAGCGGGGCATCCCGGCTTGGCAGCTCTTATCGAAAGAGATGGGCAAATCCACCGCGGAAGTCATGAAGCTCGCCGAGAATGGGGAACTGCTCTCCGATCAAGTCATCCCGACGCTGATGAAGGGGCTAAACGATCGTTTCGGCGGGTCGATGGAGAAGATGTCCGATACGTTCACGTATACGATCGCCAACATCAAAGAAACGGCTACGATGGGACTTGCGGGCGTGACCAAACCGCTGTTCGAGGAGATCCGAAAGGACCTGCAGGGAGTTCAGGGCGCGCTATCCGGGGACAGCGCCAGAACCTGGGGCGAACAATTCTCCGGCGCGCTGATGAGTGTTTATAGCGGAGCGAAGGCAGTCGCCGGCGTATTATTCTCGATCACGGATTTTGTCGTGAATCACTGGGGGACAATCGGCCCGATCGTTTATGGCGTGACTGCCGCGTTCGCGGCTTACGGGGTGGGGTTATTAGCGGTAAGAGCCTGGACGCTGGCGACTACAGCCGCAACATGGCTGATGGCGACGGCGCAGCTCGGGCTCGGGGCCGCCATCCGTGCGAATCCTATCGGGTTCCTGCTGACGCTGCTCGGTCTGCTGGTGGCAGCCGGCACATACGTCATCCAGAACTGGGAACAGGTCAAGCTCTACGGCATGTCGCTGTGGAACAGCGTGGTCGGCGCTGCACAGTGGGCGGTCAACCATTATATAAACTTCGCAAACTTCATGTTGCAGGTCTATAAATTTGCATGGGACAGTATAGAGTTTGCCGGAAAATCGATCTGGAACGGCATTATATCCGCCGGGGAAGCGGGCGTCAACGGCGTGATCAGCCTGATCAATCACATGGTTGATCAAGCCACGGAGGGCATCAATACGCTGATCCGCGGGACAAATAAAGTTTCAAACAAGCTCGGGTTCGGCGATGTCATGAAGGAGGTCTCGTTCGGCAGACTGAACAAAGTCAATTTCGACGGCGTGAAGGCCACCGTGGAAAAGCCGAAATGGGACAGCGATTTTAAAGTCATTCCGCAGGTCGATTTCAGTGGAGCGAAGTTCTCCGAAGACAGCATCATGGCGCAAACACAAAAGGCGCAAGCGGAGCGAAACAAGAAGAACGCTGAGAAAGACAAACAAGTGACATCTTCAATGGACGGATTAGCGGATGCGCTCAACCAAAATACCAATGCGGTCGGGGCCAATACGTCTGCCACCAAAGACAACACGGCCAAGCTCAAAGATAATAGCTCGCCGCTTGATATCTCCGATTCCTTGCTGAGCCGCATCGAAAGACATTTATATGCAACTTAGGGAGGGACAGGGATGATCCAGGTATTTCTTTCGATCAACAATAACGAAGAGGTCGTGCAGCTTCCTGTCCCGCCTGAGGAATATTTCATATCGAGTCCTTGGAAAAACGAGCAGGTAAGTGGGCTCCAGCAGGCGCTAAACGTTATCGGACTGCGAGGGCTGCGCACGGTCGAGATTACATCGTTCTTCCCTGCAGAGGGCCATAACTATCCGTTTTTGCAAAACCGCGATTTATGGGGGATGGCTTACGTGGATCTGATCGAGCGGTGGAGAGCCATGCGGACCCCCGTGCGGCTGATCATCTCCGATCCGTTTAACCCCAAAAGGGAGAATGTAAACCTTCCCGTCACGATTGACGAATTCGAGTATGGCATAAAAAAAGACGGCGACATCACCTTCACCATGAAAATGACCGAATTTGCATTTGTCCAACTAGGAGGTTGACCGGGCATGTTTCAACTGCTGCTCGTTAAAAACGACGCTTCGAGGACCTATGACATAACGCCGATCGTCGGAACCATTTCATGGGACAGCAATCTTTCGCTGATGTCTGTGCTCGAGTACGAGTTGTTCTGGAGCGATACGAGCGAATTTCCGCTTAATCCCTGTGAACTGGGGGATGTGGTGCTGCTGCTGAAAGACGGCGAGGAAGTGTACCGCGGGATTATCGTCACGGAAAGCCGAAGCGGCTGGGACGCAAACAAATACACGGTCTACGACTATGCGTGGTATTTGGGCAAATCGAAAAGTGTCTACCAGTTCAACGGGATTCCGGCATCCAAGGCGATTGAACGCATTCTTCAGGATTTTGGCATGATGATCGGGAGTATCCCCGACATGAATACGCCGATCGATGAAATCTATATTGAGAAATCGCCGGCAGAAATCATCGATGACATTTACAAGCAGCATGAACGACGCAGCGGGAAACGTTATGCGGCGGAGATGCGGAAGGGCAAGATCTATTTCGATGAAATGGAACATCTCGTCATCAAGGGGACGTTTCGTCTGGCCACGAATGTGGAGGCTGCCGATATCCTGTCGAGCCCGCTGGGGGCTTCCGTCACCCGAACCATCGAAAGCATGCGGAACCGTGTGAAAATATTGGTGGAGCACGACAAGGACGACAACGCCGGCTCCAAATACGAGGTTGTGGCCGCTACGCAAGATGAGGAGTCCATTTCGAAATACGGCCTGCTGGAGGATGTGTTCAAGATCGATGCCGAGGATGCCGCCAAGGCGAGGGAAGTGGCAAGGATCCTGCTGCAGCGTCTGAACCGCATCCACGAAACGAACAGCATCAAACTGGCAGGAGACGTTGATTTCAAGGCGGGCCGGCTACTCGATATCGATGAACCCATCACGGGCATGGCGGGCCGATTTATGATTGTGGCGGCGAAGCACACCGTGGCCAATCAGTTCCACACGATGGATTTGGAGCTGGCGCTGCCGGAGGAGGTAAAATGACAGACGCTGTGGATCGATTGGCCCGAACGATTGCGAAACTACATAGGGAAAACCGCAATTTGCCGAGCACATCCCTTCGTGTAGGGGAAGTGGTCGGAATCAATCCTCTGAGAGTCCAGTGGGGAGACAGCATTATCATCAGCGAGGAAAAGCTTGTCATCCCGAAACTGTTTACGACAGGTTACCCCATTCCGAACCGGTGGCAGGACACAAGCGGTAATATGATCGACGATACGCTGGTATGGAAGATTACTCTTTCGCCAGGCGATTACGTGGTCATCGCCCCGGACGAGTACCTGAAAGTGTGGTATATCATTGACTTGCTTGGTGGTGGATGAAGATGGCCCTTCCCAAAATTACGGAGCTGGAGCTCCCGGATAGCAATGTATTCAATAACGCGGCGGCCCAAGCCGTTCATCAAACGTTTGAATGGGATTTTGCATCAGGCGATTTTAAGCTGGATGACGGCAAGCTCGTCCCGGCGACCCATCAGAGCTATATTCGGATATGGATTCAAAAGGCTCTTCGTACGGTCAAGAACGGCAGGATATATGCCGGCACGAATTATGGCAGCGAGCATCATTCGCTGATTGGCAGGAACTTTAAGCCAGCCTTCAGTCAAGCGGAATACGAGCGGATGATTCGCGAAGCGCTGCTTCAAAACAGCGCCATCACGCGCGTGGAAAACTTTGATTTTACGACCGATGGATCATGGCTCGCGATTCAGTTTGACGTCATCAGCATCTACGGCACGATAACGGAACAGGCGGTGATATAGGTGGCAGCGGACGATGAAATTCTTGCGAACATGCTGGATGCCGTACCTGACATCTACGATAAGCGTCCGGGAAGCTTTATCTATGATGCACTGGCGCCTGCAGCGGAGCAGTTCTCCAAAACCGATGAATCGATTGAATCGGTAAATCGTGCGCTGAGCATTGAGAATCTGTCCGGCGAGGAATTAGCAAAACGAATCAACGAACGGACGGGTATCGTCCGCAAAGGCAAAACCAAAGCGAAAGGCCAAGCCATCGTTACTGGCACAGGTACCATCAAGGCCGGCGATTTGTTTGAAACGAAAGGCGGTGTGCAGTTCCAGTCCATCGAAACGAAAAGTATTGTCATAAGCGGAGCGGTTCAAATTGAAGCCGTGATGGCCGGAAGCATCGGCAATGTAGCGGCAAACACCATCACGCTGTTTCCGGTGACGCTGACCGGGTTCACCGCGGTCAATAATCCGAACCCGACCACAGACGGCTTCGAGGACGAGTCGGATGCGGACCTGCTCCAGCGCTATTACGACCGGATTCGCACACCGGCCACAAGCGGGAATCGGGCACATTATAAAAATTGGGCGAGAGAAGTTTCCGGCGTGGGTGATGCCCGCGTGATTCCTCTTTGGAACGGGAACAACACGGTGAAGGTCGTCATTATCAACAGCGACAAGGCGCCGGCGAGCGCCGCGATTGTGGCCGCCGCGCAAAGTTACATCGATCCCGGCGTTACCGGTCTGGGCGACGGCGCGGCGCCGATCGGCGCGTTCGCTACGATCGTCAGTGCGACAGCCGTGAATCTTTCGATCGCCGCTACAATTATTCTGAAAACCGGATATACCTTGCAGCAGGCGACGGATCACATTGCGGCCAATCTGAGCGCGTATCTCAAAAGCATTGCTTTCGTATCGTCGTTCGTCAGCTATGCCAAGATCGGATCGAGCATCTTGGATGCCGAAGGGGTTGACGATTACACCGTCTTGACGGTCAACGGCGGCACGTCGAACATCAATGTCGGTAACGAGCAGGTTGCCGTGCTGGGGGCGATGAACATTGTCACGTAGCGAGGAAATGATCCAGCGGCTGCAGCCCTTTATGCGCCGTTCTGCCGTTTATCAATCAATATTTGATGCAGAAGCGATTCAGTTCGATGCAAGGGACGCGGCGATCAGCGACCTGCAGTTGCAGCTGTCCATCGATACGGCGACCTGGGCTCTGCCGATCTACGAAGCCGAGCTTGGCATTCCCACCGATCCAACCAAGCCTTACTCCGAGCGCCGTTCGGTGATCAAGGCGAAAATGCGGGGAACGGGGAAAGTCGACCAAGCCCTGCTCAAGCTCGTTGCGGCGAGCTGGACCGGCGGCGGCATCGACGTTCAGTTCGGAAGCAGCACGATTACGATCACGTTTAACGATATCGTCGGTATCCCGGAAAATGTTGAGGCGTTCAAGCTTTCGATGGAAGAAATCACGCCTGCGCATTTAGCGGTGGTCTATGTATTCCTCTACAATACGTGGTCGCAAGCGAAAACCAAGACATGGGGACAGATGAAATCATTCACTTGGGGTCAGGTGTTGAGCAGCAAGATTTTTGAATGAAGGAGGCTTCGACGTGCCCACCAATACACCAAATTACGGACTGGCGAAGCCGGTAGATACCGACAGCGCCAATATTGACGTCATCAACGCGAATATGGATGTCATCGACACGCAGATGAAAACCATCTACGATAAAGCTAATTCCGCGATTCAAAACACGAACGGGAGCGTAACGGACGCAAACATCGGCAGCCGAACGATCGACGACACGGTTGTCGCCGCCGACGGAACCGACATGCCCACGCGACTCTGGTCCAAGCTCGGCAATATGATTAAGAGGATCACCGGGGAAGATCGGTGGTACACGGCCCCAGCAAGGACCATCAAGCAGCTGTATGCCGATTTGACCGGCCATACCAGCGCAGGCACCGCCCACGGATCGACGGCGGCAGCTACCGCGGGAACAATCATGCAGCGCGACGGGAACGGGCAGGCAAGCGTCGGCGCACCGACGGCAGCGACGCATATTGCGCGTAAGCAGGACGTGGATGCGGTGTCGTCGGCGGCGGCGAGCGCACAGGGTACGGCAAGCAGCGCTTTAACCAGGGCGAATGCGACTTTGCCCAAAGACGGCAGCGAAGCAATGACAGGAAAATTAGACAATGGACCGTATGCCTTTGTCACAAATGATTCAACAAGCGAGCAAGCTGTATTCGGGGCCAAAACAGCTAACGGCGGCGGTAAGCGTTTGAGATTAGAAGCGCATCCAGACCATTTAAAGGTTGGGCCTGATAGCGGCACGCAATACACGGTTTGGAGTAGCGGCAACATAAACCCCGTCAGCAAAAACGGCGATACTATTAAATTCTTGGATATTGCTAAAGATGATGGCGACGCTATTTTGACGGTCGAAGATAAAAGCGCGCCAAATACCGCATTTCGGGTAAAAAGAATCTACTCATCTAAAAACGTAAACGGCGGCAATGATTGGCTATTCAGACAGCTCAGACCTAGCGATGGAGCTATCGAAGACTTTTATCTTCAGTCTGGTAAAAGTGGTGACATTTGGACAACTGGAATGCTGCGCTGGAACGAAGCGGGCGAGTACCTTGAAATCAACGTAGGGGGGACGATGAGGCCATTGAGCGGAATAAAACCAGTCCAGCACGGCACAGTAGCCGCAGGAGCAGGACAAACGGATATAATCATTAATTCGGTTGACACGAGCAAAGCGTACCCTGTTATATCATCGTACGGCGCCTATGCTCCGCCGACAGGCGATTCCGGCGCATCTTATACCATGGTATATGCCGAGATCATCAATGCAACAACGTTGCGCGTACTCAACGATAGTCCCGCGCCGATGAAATGGCATATCATCGAGCACAGGTAGGGAGGGATCAAAGTGACCGAGCAAACAAACGACGAGCAGTTACCGCAAGATCCGGAGCATGAGCAAGATCCGGAGCCGCAAGCACCGGAGGTTTACAAATACGCGCAACTCAACGCGGCAAATGTATGTATCGCCATATCGTATTTGTCCGGAGAGATCACGGCGGACAATGTAAGGCGCCTTGCTCCCGATGAAATCGTATTAGAGGGTGATATTTGGGACGACGAAAACGGCGTATGGATACCAGCGCCTCCGCCCGAACCGCCCGAACCGCCGGGGCCGTCGCTGCGGGAACAACTCGAAGCGCTGAAACAAGAGAACCAGATGCTCGGGCAGCAGCTCGTTGAGCGCGAGCTCGAAGCGTTGGAACTTCGCACGGAGAACGAATTACTCGGCAACACGATCGTCGACATCGACTTGCGATTATTAGCGGGAGGGCTGTAAGATGAGCGATTTCGAACGTATTAAGCTGTATTACGAAAAAGGATGGGCGACCAAGGCACAACTCCAGAAATACGTACAGTTCGAAAAAATAACGGCAGAGGAATACGAAATGATTACCGGCGATCCTTTACAAGAGGTGATCTAGCATGCCGGAATCTTTTAAGGTCGCAAGGTCGGGCCGAGTGATCAAAAACGATGGCAGCATCGTCAACACGGCCGACATGATCGAGGGGATTTACAATGCACTTGTTGGCGGCAGCACAGAAGACATGAAGAAGTTCGCCAGTATCCCAGCCAACCAATTGGCGGCTGCGAGCACAACCTATTGGTTTTGGTACGACGGTGTATTGAGGCCAAACGCTGGAGCAAGAAGCTTTATATTCTCTAACAATTTCAATCAAGTCTCATCATCCGCACCGGCTGTTAAATTTCTTTTATACGACTCCATAATGGTCAAGGACTTTATTGCTGCTGCGGTTACGCCTAACGTCGCAGGGCCGACGAGAGGATACAATGACACGGGCGGCATTAACCAATTGGTTCAGTTGACCCCGAACTTCAATGCAGGGTACTGGGCGCCGTATCACAGCGTGGACTCAACATCTAGTTTCGGGATCAAGCTCGGCGCGCCGGTGGACAGCATCCTGATCCAACTCACGACCGGAACTGGGTTGCCTACCACAGGCACCTTTGATATTTATGTCCGAGAAGTGGGGGTCCGATAAAGATGGCAATTAAAGTCGTTTCCGGAGCGCAAGTGGACTCGTGGATTAATGATGGCGTCGATCTCGCAGTAAAAGGGCATTTCTTATCTCATGCGGAAGCCACGATCGAAGGAGCAGCGGCCTCCTTACAAATTCCGTATGAGCAGGTGTTCTGGGCGCTCTCCTTTATTTCGAGCGGCAGAACCTTTTTGTTCCAAGCGCTGCCGACGAATGATGCAGAGATCCAGCAAGCGCAGGCGGCAAACAGCTCATTTTATTTCTAAGAAACTCACTCCGAGCCGATCGGGGTTATTTTTGTTTGCCTGAGATACGGCAGGAAGGCGGCGGGATATGCCCGAAACGAGCGAAACAAATCAGGAAATTTTGCAGCGCCTTACGAGAGTCGAGACGAAGCTGGATATGATGGTCAGCGCGCGTGACATCGCCCAGGAAGCTTTGTCGTCAACCAGGGCATCGCATAAGCGGCTGGACTCGATGGAAGATAATCAGAAGTGGTTATGGCGCACGGTCGTTGGTGCCATGATCGTCGGGGTCATCAATCTCGCAATCAAATTCAAGGGGATGTGATTGGAGTGAAAGACGGACAATTTTTCACTTGGGAGGCTCTTTCCGCGATGGGAGGAGCCTCTTTGCTTACGTTTTTCATCGTGCAGTACACGAAAGTCTTGATCGATCGATGGGTGAAGCTTCCGACTGATGTGTTCGCCGTATTCGTCGCATACGGCGTGCTGCTGCTGGCACAGCTGGCGCTCGGCGCGAACGGGCACGATTGGCGCATCTATGTGCTGACCTTCGCGAATGCGTTCCTGGTGGCCGCGGCGTCGGCCCAGATGCATAACAAGTCGATCAGCCCGCCGGGACAGAAGGGAGCAGAGACAAATGCAAGCAAAGAGTGATTCGAATCTTTGGGGCATCGATGTCAGCCGATGGCAGGGACTGATCGACTGGCCGAAGGTTGCCGCGGCCGGTGTACAATTCGCATTCGTTAAGGCCACGGACGGCATCGGCTGGACTGATCCGCAATTCCGGCGCAATGCTGGCGGGGCCAATGCCGTTGGCATTCCTGTCGGCTTCTACCATTTCGCTCATCCGGAGACAAACTCCGCTGCCGCTGAGGCTGAAGCTTTTACGGAAACGGTCAAGGGGCTGCCGGTGGATCTGCCGTATGTGCTCGATCTGGAAGGTGAGGCCGTAGCGGCGCTCGGACGTGAAAAGCTGACAGTCTGGGCGGATACGTGGCTGCGGGAGGTGCAGCGACGCACCGATCATCCTGTTATGCTCTATACCGGTGCCGCCTTTGCCCGGAGTTACTGCGGTGAGCAGTTGGCCAAATATCCGCTATGGGTTGCCCACTATGGCACGGACCAGCCAATGAGCAACAGCACTTGGGAACAATGGTCTGTATTCCAATATTCCGATAAGGGCAGCTGTGACGGAATCGAAGGCGACGTTGATATGAACCTGATGGAGTTGGATTTCTGGAAGGAGGTAACGGGCCAAGTGGATAAGAAGACCGACTTCCCGGACGTAGAGGCTGGCCGGTGGAGTGAGAACTGCATCGCGGCTGTGTCGGCTGCCGGGATCATGACCGGATATGAAGATGGTACGTTCAGGCCGGATCAGCCAGTAACGCGCGAGGAGCTGGCGAAGGTTCTGAACGACATGTTATATTTGATCAATCAGAGATGACGAATACCCCGCTGGCTTTAAGCTGGCGGGGTTCTTTTTGTTTTCATGTCGTTGATCATCCGTTGAATTTCTTCTCCCATCTTTACGCTAATATTTGCCTTTGCTACTTCACGCATGATTGAAAATGTGCTTTCGTATCCGCGGCAGATGTATCGGTAAAAAAGGTCGTCATCCATGCGGCTTTCGTCTTTGAATACCTTGATATTCCTCGCACGCAGCTCCCGATTGACCCGCGCCAAATCCGCATGAATTCGATCCATTAAAATTTGAGTTGCCGAGATGTATAGTTTCCGAAGCGGTCCTGTGGATAACTCCAGATCTTTCACATTGCGCTCCACCATTGTCAGCATAAACGGAAGTAAAACGGAATCACGTATCATTTCGAGCTCTTCCCGTGACGGCACTTGTGCTTTTGCCATGTAATCCCCTCCGCTAATATCTTACAGGAACATTTGTTCGATAATCAAGTCTCGACGAAGTGAAATCACCAAAACTCAGAAGCGCTTACAAGAGGATCAATCTTACGGAGCGCTTTTATTATATTCCTTCTTGTCTCGTTATGGGGGCTACAATCCTCGCTGCATAACTCGGAAATCGTGCTTTTATTGAGGCCTGTTTCCTTCCGTAGCCACTCTTGAGAAACTTTGTTCTGATCCATCCACGAACCTAATTTAGACCTTGGTTTCTTCCACGGTATCATTTTCTCCATCACTCCTCTTACTTCCCATCTTGGACAAGGAGAATGATATTAAACCCATCAACCTTAAAAATTTCCGTAATAATGGACAATCCGTCCGTCGTATGCTCTTAACAAATCAGCGGAATGTTCCGCAGAATACTCCCAGCGACGGCTTCCGGCATACATGCCGATCCGTTGTGCCGTAAACCGCTCCGGTGCGGTATTGGCTGCGGAACATTCCAAAACCTTGATCTGACTAGGGATTCGGCGCAATGGTAAGCTTCCGACGCGGAGGAACTATCCTATCGGATATTTAAGGAAAGAGGTGGTGCGCATGGTTCGTTTGTTGATCGGGTTTGTGGCCGGAACTTTTTACGGTGCCATTGTTGTCGTCGAAGTCCCGGGCGGCGGCTTTGCGAAGGCAGTAGCGATATTGAAAATGTTCATATTCGAGTAGGGGAGGCGACGGGATTGATACTCGAAATCGTCGGGAGTACGGTCATGGGCGGGCTGCTGGCGTACACGTTCCTTGATAAACATGGTGTGTCCGATGCAAGTAAGATTCAGCGGATAGCGAGCGCGTGCGGACTTCACGTTAAGGAGGACGGCAAGAAGTGTACGATCCATCTGCTACGACGGCGCCACCACTCTTGGGGGATCGAATACGTATACCGGATTCCGCTCGGCCTGGCGTTTGAGGACGTACAGAAAAGGCAGCAGCACATCGAGGACGGATTGAACCATAAGCGCGGATTCTTGGACCTGACGATCGAAGACATAAAGACGCTACGGCTGCGCGGTGATATCGTCGAGCAAATCAAGCGGCTGCTTATCGGCACTAAACATCGAAAGGAACTACGTTTAGAGTACGACGGAGCGCTGAAGATCCGCGTATACAAAGAGCCGATGCCGACTGCGGTCCCGTTCGATGACGGTACCCTTCAAAAATGCGCTGGATGGATGGTATGTGTCGGTCAATCGCGGGAAGGGACGCTCTACCACGATTTCGATAAAATACCACATTTAATCGTGGCCGGTACGACTCGCTACGGAAAGTCCGTATTCTTGAAGAACGTCATAACGACGTTGATCCATACACAGCAGGAAGCTGTCCGGCTAACGCTTCTTGATTTGAAGGGTGGCTTAGCCTTCCAGCGCTTCAAGGACGCCAGACAGGTCGAAACGGTCGCCAAGGACGTTGACGAAAGCTTAGGGGCGCTACGAACAATTCATGCGGAGATGCAGCGACGGCAAGCGGAGTTTCTGGTGGAAGGCCACGAAGACATACGGGAAGCTCGAATGAAACGGCGCGACTTCATAATCATCGATGAGGCCGCGGAGCTTGCGAGTGTCGGCGAACCCGATCCCGTCGTCAAGAAAAAGAAGATCGAGTGCGAACATATCATTGCGGAAATCGCTCGGATCGGAGGCGGACTCGGCTACCGTCTCGTGTTCTGTACGCAATACCCAACAGCCGATACGCTCCCTCGCCAGGTAAAGCAGAACTGCGATGCGCGCCTGTGCTTCCGCTTACAAACCGAAGTTGCCAGCCATGTCGTACTCGACGAGTCCGGTGCTGAGAAGCTGCCGTTCATAAAAGGTCGCGCCATTTACCGGACCGATCGCAAGCATATCGTTCAGACTCCGCTAATTGAGAACGATTTTATCGATAAGACGATTAAGCCGCATATCGTCATTAAACCGCGTAAGGAGGTCGCGCAACATGAGGGAAAATCTAGTCAAGAGACTCCTGCGGGAGGAAGCTATACTCTCGTCATTGAGTAAGCTGGATTACCTTAGCCGCAGCCAGATCCAGAAGCTTCACGATCTCAGCGGAGACCGCAACGCACGCCGAGTCTTGGCTAATATGAGTCCGTTTATCTCGTGCTTTCGTGGAGAGACCGGAGAGAATATTTACTACCTTAACAAAACAGGCCGAGAGCGCACTGGTGCCGAAGCCGTCAGATCAAAGACAAATCAAGTCGGCCATTTTCTGATGCGGAACGATGCGTTTATCCACTACGCCGGCAATGAGGACTGGAAGAACGAGGTCAAATTCAGTGTGCCGAACGTTGTCACCGTGATAGCTGACGCATACTTCCGCCATAACCAACGCCGCCATTTCCTCGAAGTCGACCATCTGCAGCACATGAACAAGAACCATGAGAAGATCGATCGGTACCGGAAGCTATACGATACCGGCGTTTTCCAGCAAAAGATGAAATACTTTCCGCGCCTTGTCTGGGTCACATTGACCGAAAACAGGAGGAAGCAGCTCGCTGAATGGTGCGCCGGCATGGACGTCGTCATTCACCTGTGGGACGAAATCAAATAGGAGGCGATTCATATGCAAATTACAGTTGGCGCGAAATGCTGGGACGGAGACCGCCGCAAATCTTTATCGGGACACATCGTAAACATTGAATGGCTACCGGAGCTGCCCGCTCAGATCGATAAGCGTCGTTTCCGCTTTGATCCGAAGCTTTCCGCGCTCATTGGTTCCGCCATACCGTTGTTTCTGGCGTCCGGATACAGTCGTGCATTCGCTCAAGTCGCGGATCCGGCAGCCGTTCCAGCAATGGCGATGTCAGCCGCAACGAAGGCGAAGATTATGCACGCGTTCGATCCGCTCATTCACCTCGTACAGTCGCTCGCTTATCCGATAGCTGGCGTCATGATTGCGGGCGGATGCCTATTTATCATGTGTGGGAATCGCGAAAAGGGAATGCAAATGCTCCAAAATGCCGCGATCGGCTATATTCTCGTACAGCTTAGTCCGATGCTGCTCGAACTTCTCGTCGGGATAGGAAACGGTGTTTAATTCGGAAACCACAGGTAAAAGTATCCATAAAAAATGTTTTATGGTATCATTACTGCGAGTCAGGCGAGCAAAAAATATTCAAGCAAAAGGGGTTTGATGAAAATGTCTGGTTTTCTCGCTGTAGTTGCCATATCCGTTGTAATTGTAGCAATTGTCGCGTTCTTCCTTGTTCGCTCACAAGGAAAACAGATGGATCAAAAAGCACAAGCCTCTGGGGCGCTGTCCGTGCTTTCTGTAAATCATGTAGAAGGTCTTGGTCTTGCAAACAATACTCCATGTGACTTGTATTTGTATCCTGACAAACTATATATTGAAGCTTTGGGTAGAAAATTTGAGATTCCAACATCTCGAGTAAGAATTGCCGAACATAAATCAGAACAGGAGCTGCATGAAAAGAGTAAAAGTGTTGTTGGTCGTGCACTGATCGGAACCCTACTTGTTCCAGGACTTGGCACCATAGTAGGAGGTATGTCTGGTATTGGAAACAAGAAGGTTGCCGGTAAGACGAATTACTATTTAATAATAAATTTCGTTGACTCAAACGGAGAACTCAGCGGTGTTACTTTCTTAAACAATTTGAATATTATGCGCCTCTCCTCATTTTGCGCAAAGATCAACGAACAACTTCCCGCCGCACAACCGGATGTCATTACTCTTTAATTTATTGAAGAAATGGAACAAACTGCGTAACAGGGTCCACCCCTATGGAGGAACCCTGTTTTTTGTGTGCATTTTGTTATCTATGGATTACCGAGGATGTCAAAACACACACGATTTATGCGTATTCGATATCCTTGATAGATGCGGGTATGAACTTTCCTTTTGTGGCACGAGCCTTGTCCAGTGGGGTATCTAAAACAATAGTCTTGAATATGGTTTGTACTAACTCGCTGCGATCCTCATCGTCCGATACATCCCATAGTTCGGAAAGTTCAAATAGCTGTAAGAGTGGCGGCGTAGACTTATTTTCACTGCTCTCTTTTGTTCTTAACTCACTGATCCGATTCATAAGGTATTCTTCTTTTTTACGTTCTTCTTTAATATGCGAGCGCAGCTCTTCTTCTGTCAAGATAATATCATCATTGTGTGTCTTTAGATCAATGAACATCCGCTGCCATTCTTTCTTGCGGTCCTGAACCTTGATCAGTTCTCGATTCAGATGATCGATCTCGGAAACTGTTTTATTTGGTTCTTTTTTCTTCTTATCTTTTGCGTTCATCATTAATTCATGCTTTAAACGAATTTCTTCGATATAATCGAACATTAGTTTTTCGACAAGTTCTTGTCGGAACATTGGCATTGTGCAGCCTTGGCCAGATTGTCTCCTTGAACAGATATAAGATAGGATCATTTTGTACGTTCCGTCCGCTCGTTTATTTTGATGGTAACGACCAGACATCGCAGAACCGCATTTAGAGCACCGCAGCACACCGGTGAACCAATACTCGCGCTTTTTCGAATAACCATTAAAAGAGCGGTCTTTCATTCGCGCAGTATGCTCTTCGTACTCTTCCCAAGTAAATATTTTCTCGTGTGTGGAATCTTGAATGATGCAATTCACCAATTCTTCTTTTTTTCTGCTGGCATATTTCCCATTGGCCTTTTTGCTGCCCCATCTTAATTTACCAGCGTAATAGGGATTGTCTAGTGTATACCAAACGCTGAAAGATGACCACTTTTCCCCGCGTCTTAACATTCCCGGTGTATTATTCAACTGGACAGCAATCGATTTAAAACCCATGCCCTCTTCCATATAAAGCCGACGCAGCTCATGGCAGATTCTTGCTTCTTCCGGTATGACTGTTCCTTCTGATGTATAACCAAATGGCACGGGTCCTCCTGGACGTTTCCCTTCCCTGACCATTTGCTCCATGCCGTTTCTAACGTTCTCAGCGATGTTCTCACGCTCGAATTGGGCTATATCAGCCATAAGCCTTATGAATAACCTTCCCGCGGCTGTACGCGTCTCGTAGGACTCTACACACGATTGGAATTTTATATTGTGTCGATCAAATAATTTTAAAAGGTAATCGCAATCGGAGGCCGAGCGGATCAGACGATTCAATTTGTAAATCAAAACAATATCGAACTTATTCAGAGGGACGTCTTCGATAAGCCTTTGCATATCAGGACGATTGAGGTCTTTAGCGCTATAACCGTCGTCGATATATACGTCCGCTATCTCCCAATCCTGAGAGTCTACAAAGCTCGTGAGGCGACGTTTCTGATCTTCGATGGAATATCCTTCTTCCGCCTGGTCATCAGTCGAGACACGAATGTATAGGGCTGCTCGCAAACAATTCTCCCCCTGTTCTTGATGTTATTTTCATACAAGACTTTATTCGACGACACCGGGTTTCCAAAAAGATACTTGTTTTGAAACACCTAAGAAATTGTTCAGCGTACTTTTGATGTCAACCAGAACTTCATTGCATTCTGTGCAGTGAGGACCCCAAATCACTCTTTCGTTATGTAATAATCCACAATTGGGACATATGTACAACAACTCGGACGCAGCAGCAGCCTCTTCGAGCGACCCCCAGGTACTGTATTCAATGGCGTTAGGGTAATCTGGATCCGGCAGCTCGAATGGTTCGTTAGATGGCCATTTATCCAATCGTACGGTTTGCAATATGCTCGTTTTAATGTTTTGCGTTAAATTTTTAAGACGTTTTATTGCAGGTGTCATATTGACTTTACATTTTTGGGCTAATAGATCCGGGATAAGATCATTTATATTACGGAATACGTAGTTTGGCATCAACAAGCGGCTGGCGAACCAGTGAGCCTCAACTTCGAGTATCCCTGCTGTTTCTGGCGAGATGTACGAGAAGTCAGAACTATCTGACATAAATGATCCGTGCAACAGGATATGGCCAAGCTCATGTGCAAGCGTAAACAATTGTCGACGACGAATCGTTTCGATATCATAAGGAGTTTCGTCCTTCATATCAGTTGCGATATAAATATTGTATTTAACTCGCCCCTTGTAGGCCATTTTGACCATCATGCCATCCGGCCCGCCAAGCTCGCAGTGAATAATTTCCCACTTTCGAGATTCAATGAAACGATTGAGTGATATCGGCGGTTCCGGATTTCCTAATTCTCTCAGAACGGCTTGGGCCGAACGATTAGCCAGCATGAATCGCGGGCTTTTGAGATGAGGTATGGACAAGATGAGATCTCCCCCAGCTTTATATGTTGTAGGTAAATATTATGAAAAGCTAAGGCAAGTTGCCCCCGATAATCGTCAACTACTCTTTTCCATCTACTTCATCCATAAATGCTTTTTTTGCATCTTCAATGAGTTTAGAATACCTTTGCCATGCCTCTGGAGACATTTCTTCTTTGGAACGAAGTAAGAATGAAACGATAGGTTCTTCCTTCTTTGAAGGTGTTGGATCATCGGTTCGACCCATGAGGTAATCTGCTTTCACATTATACAAATCGGCAATTTTATTAATGGTATCCATTGGGGGTTCTTTAGTGCCATTTTCATACGCCGTGTATGTTGGTCGAGCAACGCCGATTATGTCAGAAACATATCCTTGCGTCCATTTTGGGTCAACGCGTTTCTTTTTTTCGCGAAGTGCTTTAATTCTTTTTGAAAATATAGATACCATCATTCCCACCAACTTTTGGTTTAGATATTCTTAATTATAATGTTACTGATAGAAACTTAAAAGAAATGTTCCTTATAGTATAAAACCTGTTGACAATGTTCCCTTGAGTAACATATACTAGAGTTACTTAAAGGAACATTCCGCCTGAAAGGGGTGATGAGGGGGTGGAAAAACTACTCAAGGAAAAACGAGTACAACTTGGATATTCTCAAGCTGAAGTAGCGAAGTTGGCAAATATTTCAAGAAGTTATTATACACATATTGAAATGGGGACGAAACAACCTTCTGTAAATGTAGCCAAATCAATTGCAAGTGTCCTAGAACTGGAATGGATCGCTTTTTTTGAAACAAAATGTTCCTAAAAGGATCATTTTCGAAGTTGGAAGGATGATGGCAAAGTTGGACGACAAATCAAAGAACGAAATTATTCGTGCGATGAACAAACCGCAAAAGGAGGCCAGCCTAATGAATAATCAAGGATATAACCCCGGAATGTCTGAAAAGGCATGGCTAAAGCTCCATGTATTGGCAGCAAGGCTCCACATTAAATATGCGGATAAGTTAGCTGAGCTCCGAAAAGAAAAGGAAAACGGAAAGTCGGCTTAAATGAACTTCTTAAAATCAATGCCAAGCTGTATGCAAACCAGTCGTATGTCAAGGTTCTTCATTATCGTTCCTCCAGTAAAAAAGTAACCCGCTAACCGGATGGGCCGCGGGCTTTAAGGGGAATGTTGGTGTTCCGGTTACAAGATCAATTCTACAACAGGTATTGATACTTGTCTGTTCCAAAATGGGAAGTTTGTCGTTACTTGCAACAGGCTAATAGGCAGGATTTGAAAAATATATACTTGTTCCATTCTGGAACAAAAAAAGGAGGTGAATTCTCTTGATGAAGTTCGGCGCGATCATGCAAGCGTGCCGGGAACGTGCGAAATTAAGCCAAGATCAACTGGCCGAAAAGCTCAATCGCTCTCGGTCCTGCATCAGCAAGTATGAAAATGACGCGAAAGAACCATCCATGAATACGATGCTTTCTTGGATGGAGGTAACCAACTCGAAGGACGTGCTTGTGGCCTTCTTTTGCGGAATGGACGGTATGACGATCATGCAAAATCTATTATCTGCGGGAGGATTGATGTGACATGTTTGCAAAAATGCTACAGGCGAATGGTATGCGTTCCGGCGTCGTCTACGCGACGGGCATTATGAAAGCACGTGAGGTTATTCGTATGGCTGCTGATTTTCGGGCGCAGGAAACGATTCATCCGATGACGGACCGGATTTTGCGGGAAAACGAAAAAGCCGCCCTGGCCGGCGACTTTGACGGAACTGCTTTGGAAATTAACTTTACATTCAGTATACCTGCATCGGTGCAGGTTGGCAAGGAGGCGGGTTATCTTGGGTAAAAAAGAACTGCTCAGTCAGATCATGGGCCTAGCGTATTTGCTGAATGAGAACTCCAAGTGGGATGTCTTCGTTGATTTTTCGGGTCACGTTAATGGGTTGACGATTCAGATTATCGATCCAGAAGGTGACGGAGATAGCAAGAGACTCGCGGAGGATCATATATATCTAGACTATCCTGACGCTGAGGATCGATTGGCGGCCGTAAAGGACCGTTTGGTCGAAATATTGTCGACGGGTGAGATTGATCAAAGCAAGTGTTACAGGGCGAGTCACGGCCACCGAGAGGCGTTCTACCTGTCGAAGCCCGAAAGATGGATGCTGCTGTGAGATCGCATGATACGAGTCTGATGGACTCATATCAGCTAGGAACAACACCCATGATGGTTGGCATTGCACAATCCATTTGGGATCTGCAAGAGACCGATAAAGAGCAATTCAAACAGCGGGTGCTTTCGTATCTCACGACAGGTTATGAAGGCTGGCATTTGCTACGGCTCGAATACCCCTTCGCGATATGTGAGGACAGAAGAACCAGCAATAAACCGCGCCGATAGCAAGGGAGGTATTAAATGTCATCTACATACATAGAACCGGACCTCCCTGGTCTACTGAATCAGTTCGAAGAGATTGGCGGGCCAGAGCAGTTCGGGCCCGAAGGTCTCGCAATTATACTTACTCTTTGGCGTAAATCTAGCAAATTAGGATGGATGGAAACATTCCAGATGACCAATTCAGAGTTGCAGCTCAAGACCGGCATCATGACGCGAAAGACATTAAACGTCTATCGCAATAAGCTGGTGGAGGCAAAGCTGATCGAATACGATCCGCCTCCGCGGGGATCATCAAGAGGCAGCTATACTGTGAGTTTTAATCTGCTTGGTGGCGCCAAAGCTGTAACCTCAGGGAACCACTTCGGTAACCACTTTACTGAAGTTGATACCAAAGTAGTAACCTCAGGTAACCACTTTGCAGAAGTTGTAACCTCAGGGAACCACTTCGGTAACACTGTATTAAAAGATACTATTACTACTACTACTTCTTCTATCGGCGAAGCATTCGAAAATGTATTTTCAGAGTTTTGTGTGATCCACGGGAAGTTAGACGTTCAGGTCAAACGGACGGACGTCACCCTGATGCAATGGTTCATATCCAAAGGGGTCTCCGATGCTTTAATCATCAAGGTCATGCGCCAGTTGTACCAAGAGCGCACCGCTGACGGAGCCCATATCACGACATTCAGTTATTACAAAAACGCCATTTTAGATGCGTGGGAGACCGCAAAAGCCATAACTGACGGGGTGCCAGTCCCTGCAGTCGCCCTTGGTGAAGAATCCATAACCGGCTCCGTGCCAATCGGAGTGGTCGCCCTTGGAAAACAGTCCCCACGCAGCTATCGCACAAGCAAGTACGACCAAGAAATGGACGAGCTGCGAATGGCAAAGGAGGAGGCAAAACGCCTTGCAAATGCTGGAGGTCATTGAGCTTTTTGAAGCCATTAAGCTGCGTTACGACAACTTTTCGTGTAACAAGGAAAAACGCCAGGCATGGCACGATGATCACTTGAAAAACATCCCCTTCGAGGTAGCCATGGAGAATCTGCGCCGGCATGCCGCCACGGAAAAATGGCCGCCAACGGTTGCCGATTTATCTCGGCCGCTGCAAGAAGAAGACGATCGATATAATGCGTACCTGCGGGATGAATCCGCCAAGAGATTTGATAATTTGGACGAATGGCGCAAAAGAGCGGTACCGCCGCCTGAAAGAGTCAAAGAAAGGATGAGGCAGATTGCAGCAGGAACCTATCGAGCTCCCTTGCAACCTTGAGGCAGAAAGAGCCGTTATCGGCGCCGTGCTTCTCGAAAACGAGAAAATCATCGCGATTCAGGAGCATTTGATCGCGAAGGATTTTTATCATACCTGGAACCGGATCATCTTCGAAGCGATGACCGAGATGTCCGACGCTAATGAACCGATCGATATGATCACGCTGGCAACCTTCCTTCAAAAACAAAATCAACTCGAATCCATCGGTGGCGTCAGTTATCTTTCGGAGCTCACCGGGTCCGTTCCGACAGCCGCGAATGTAGAGCACTGGGCCGGAATTGTTCGGGAATGTTCTTTGCAGCGAGAAGGCATCAAGGCCATGATGAAGCAAATTTCGCATAGCGGCAATGCTGCTGAAATGATTGCTTCGATGGAGGAAACGGCAGCGAGCTTATCGGATCGTATTGCACGAGGAAAGGAGTTCCATGTTATTGGCGAATTGGCTCAGCAAAGCTTTGAGACCATGGAGCAGCGGTATTATTCGCCTTCGTCGAACGGGGTCACCGGCATCGCATCCGGTTTTACGGACTTGGACCGAATGACCTCAGGTTTTCAACGATCGGATCTCATCATCGTCGCGGCGCGTCCTTCGGTTGGCAAAACAGCATTCGCCTTGAACATCGCCCAAAACGTGGGGATACGAACGCAGGAGAATGTCGCCATCTTCAGTCTTGAAATGGGGGCCGCGCAGTTAGTGCAGCGCATGGTTTGTGCTGAAGGCAATGTCGATGCCGGCCGGGTACGGACCGGATATCTGGAAGACGACGATTGGGAACGGGTATCGCTTGCCATCGGAAATCTTTCTGAAGCGAACATCTTTATCGACGACAGTCCTGCATTGACGGTAAGCCAAATCCGGGCAAAGTGCAGGCGGCTTAAGAAGGAACGTGGGAAGCTTGGACTGATTCTGATCGACTATCTGCAATTAATAACAGGCAGTGGCCGACGTGAAAACAGGCAACAAGAAGTGTCAGAGATCTCCCGGACATTGAAGCAGATTGCCAGAGAGTTGGATGTTCCTGTTATCGCCCTCTCCCAGCTCAGCAGGGGCGTCGAGCAGCGGCAGGATAAGCGTCCGATGATGTCCGATCTGCGGGAATCCGGATCGCTTGAGCAGGATGCCGACATTGTTGCATTCCTCTACCGGGACGATTACTACGACAAGGAATCCGAGAAAAAGAACATCATCGAAATAATCATCGCGAAGCAACGCAACGGCCCGGTTGGCACGGTAGAGCTGGCATTCTTGAAAAACTTTAATAAATTCGTGAGTCTGGACAGGTCTTCTCACGAGCAAAAGCAACAAACGAAGAAAACCATACCCGACATGCACCGTGGGGCTTAATGAGGTGAATAAGAGCATGCAACGGCGCGGAAAAGTTTTATATGCGTTTTACGATTGCGAGGATTGTGCACGTGGGTTTTCGATCGAGGAGACACCGGATGATCCGATCGAAGAACCATGTTGCCCCTGCGGGAGCAGCTTTGCAAGGTTCGTGGGCCTGGTGGAAATGCCGATCCCACTGCCGATCATAACGCGCATCGTTAAGGACGATGCTCCAGAAGACAAGAATCAAGCAGCGATAGATGATTACATAGGGCAAGGTGGTGAACGGCCATGAAGCCAAAGGACAAACGCTTTACCTTGAATCAGGTAATGGGTCAGGTTCACGAAGCATACGACCATTTTGAACTGGCGGCGAAGAAAGCTCTCAAGGAGGAGTTCGGCTTCGGCCCGGAACGCATGCGGCGGTTCGAGGAGCGGTTTTCGGAGATCTCAGCCGCGGAGTGCGAGCGGATCCGCGGGGAGCTGCGCAAGAAGCAGCTCAAGTAATTCAATGAATATCAAGAGTTCATGAGGGGGAATGGAAATGAAAGGTTTAGTAGTGACAGCAATTGGTAACCGAATAGAATGGGCAACGCATAACGGGCAAGGTGTAATAACGGGTAAACGAGAGGATGTAACAGACCAAGCAATTAAGGCGGTATTCCAGCATCTACAGGCAGAGCACAAACGGAATAACAGAGGCAAAGGATCATTTGGGTATGTGTTCGAGGGGTTGGGTGAAATACATTTTCATCCTCCGAAGTCTGACGATACATCAAAATGAATACACGGTGTACCTAAGAAAAGGAGTGAAGAACCATAGAGGTTGTACAGCCGATTAGAAGCGTGGAGAAGTTGGAGTAGATGAAGGCAGTTCTTCGGAAACAGTCGGATCGTGATTGGTTTTTACTGGTGATGGGCATTAACGTTGGGTTGCGGATCGGTGACTTGCTACAGCTCCGAGTCCGGGACGTTCGGAATAAGTCGCACATAATCAACACAGAGCGGAAGACAGGCAAGCGGCGGCGGTTCCCGATCAACTCGGAGCTGCGCGAGATCATCAACCAGTACACCAAAGGCATGAAGGACGGAGACCCACTTTTCAAGTCCTACAGGACAAAGCAGAACATTGGCAGGGTGCAAGCCTATCGGATTCTTAACCGAGCGGCGGCGGAGGTCGGGTTAGCCGAAATCGGAACCCACACGCTGCGGAAGACATTCGGATACCACTTTTACAAGAAATACAAGGATGTGGCGCTGTTACAGCAGATATTCAATCATTCGGCGCCGTCGATCGCGATGCGGTATATCGGGATCAATCAAGACATTATAGACGAGGCCGTCGGCGGCTTCCACTTGTGAGGTGAATCAAATGCTTGAGACTCAGCCTATAAGCTTCGCGGAAGCTTGCGAGTTCGTGAAGCAATACCATCGGCACCACATTCCGCCACAGGGGCACAAATTCAGCATCGCTATTGCTGACGAAAAGAAAGTGGTCGGCGTGGTAATGGTCGGCAGGCCCGTCGCCCGGGCTTTTGACAACGGGCGGACGTTGGAGGTTATCCGCTGCTGCACGGACGGAACCAAAAACGCCGCCTCAAAGCTCTATGCAACTGCATGGAATGCAACGCGAGCGATGGGGTATCGTCGATTGATCACGTACACGCTGAAAGAGGAGCCGGGCACGAGCCTGCGTGCTGCGGGATGGCGTGAGCTATACAAAACGAAGGGCGGTTCTTGGAACTGCCCGACGCGGCCCCGGATCGATAAGCATCCAACGGGCCAGAAAACGCTATGGGAAGTCCTGGCGGAATGAACATTCGCTGAATACGGAAATACATGGGAGGGTTAGCATTGGAAAAATACGTTATTGTTTGCTTGCGTCACAGAGATATGTTCTTCGGCGGAAACGGGTTTCTGTTCTGGGGGCCAAAGAGCAGTGGCTACACCGCTGTTTTACAGACAGCAGGGATTTATACGGAAGAAAAAGCAATGCAAATTTTTTCTGAGGATGATGTGCCTATACCAATCTCGGCAATCGGTATGGAGGAATCAGATTTTATCGAAATCGATCATGGATTCAAAAAACTAAAGCAGCTGACGCTGTTCAACTTTGAAAACCAAGATAACAAGAAGTTGATAAATCAACAACGCGAGGCATTTCGGCATAAAAAAGATGCCGCCAAAATGCACACCGTTTGAATATTGAATGACTTAACAAGGAGGTGTCAGCGCGTGATGGATAACATCGTAAACCTCGACTTTCTGAGAATCGATCGACACAAGCAGCGGAAGTGTGTTTGTAAAAAACCAAAGTTCACGCTGGACATCCAAAATCGTGCGGTGGTATGCAAATGCGGTCTAATAACTGATCCATTCGAGGCTATTGTGCGTCTTGGAGAACATTACGAATCAATCAATCGACAGCATAACAATCTTTACGAACAACATCAGCGATGGCTCAAGGAGAAACCGCATTCGGTAATATTCAAACAACTGGAGCGATCTTACCAAAAGGGCAGCATGCTACCGTTTTGCCCGGAGTGTAACCAAATGTTTGATTTCAAGGATGTTAAAGGCTTTGGCAATGCTCAGTTTTATCGAAAACGTGCAAAGCAGTTAACGACAGACGGACAGGACTGATATTGTTTCGGAAATGGAGGGTTTCATTTGAAAACGACCATCAAAATCGAACCGTGGTTTAACGAATTATTGGACATCAACCATACGTGGTTAGCGTCGGAGGTTGCGGCCGGGCGGATGACTGCTGACGAAATGCAGCAAGCCTTCATGTTTACATACCGCGCTGGGTCGAAGCTCGGTGTAAAAACGGTTTAAGAAAAAGGGAGGAATCGGAAAATGTATAAAGCAGGGGAATGGAAGCAGGAACTGATTTTTATTAAGCGAGACGAAAAAGGCGTCATTATTGCCATGTCGGAGCAAACGCCGAAGGGTTACGTGGAAAAGCCCGGCGATCCGATTACAGAATCAACGCGTTTTCGCGTGGTAGGCGACTAGAAGCATAAGAAATTCCCCCGCAGATCCGGCAAGATCAGCATGCGGGGGAATGTGTGTTCCCACCCATATTATACCACAAAGAGAGGAAATGGGTGAGGGGAATGTTGGTGAAGGAATGGGAAAAAGCTTTTCCGGTGGCAACAAAGTTTGATATCGCAAACGCTAAGTCCAAACTTGAATCATATGTCGACGATAAGATGAAAGTTGAAGATTTTAACGAGAACCCACCTGAGACTGAAGAACAAAGAATAATCAATGACATCCTGATAAAAAAGACACGATACATCGAAAGGGCAGTAAAACAAATACGTAACCAAGAGGTTAAAAGAATTATCGAATACCGGTACATCCAGGGACGATCACATGCAGAAACTGTCATTCGGTTCAGCCTCTATTGTGATCGAACCGTCGATCGAAAGATTGAATTGGGAATAAAGTCGGTTGCTAACACGTTGTTATATCTTGAGTAAAAATGTCTGTAAGATGTCTGCATCGTGTCAGCCGCGTGTCTGTATATCGGGGTTACAGTAGATTCAACGAGCAAGAGCAACAGCAGCTCGGGGTGATGTCTACTGAACCCATATCAACGTAGGCACTCGGTCATGCTGTGGGCGGTTTTCGCCTTAGACGCAAGTCGTCAAGGGTGTGATGAGAGGCGGGGTTAGATGCCCCATTTTTAAATAAACAATGGGAAGTGTCCGTATTTGGGATTACGGGCAGCTCCCATTGCTTATCCCAAGGCAATGAAAGAGCCCAGCGGACGCCGCTGCGGCTCTTTTTCATAGGGGATGATGAGAGATGAGACGGATTCGAAAAATAGAACCTCCGCCGCCGCAGCAGCCGGTACAATGCATCGGTTGCATTTGGGGCCGGTGGGAAGCGTCAAAGCAGTTCTGCTCGAAAATCACCTGTATAAGGGAAGGGAGGGTGCAGCGGTGGTCAAAAAGATAAGCCGGGGCATTAAGCGGTTCTTACAGTCTGTCCTGTCCATCTTGAAACGAAAGGAAATGGCCGAAGGCAGCCTTATTAGTCGCTCTGACGGCGAACCCATGGCAAGCAGCTCTTTCAACGTGAACCGATCGTTAAGCTATCGTAAATGCAAAAGTCAGATGAAAACTGGCGGCGTTGGAAGTACGCGAGGCGGTGATCGCTTATGAAGTTTGTTCAGCCGATCCGAGACCAGCGCAAGATCGACGCCATTAAGCATTTTTTGAAAAATCGCAATGAGCGTGATTATGTACTATTCATGGTAGGCATTAATACAGGCCTTCGAATATCAGATATTCTCAATCTAACGGTGAAAGATGTGTTAGGTACACATATCGATATTACCGAAGGTAAAACGGGGAAACGAAGGTACATTAAAATTCGAAAGGGTCTTAGAAAAGCATTAGATGACTTTATCGCGGGGAAAGCAGACTTTGAATTCTTGTTTGTGGGCAGGAGCGCTAAACATACCGGCGAGAAAGATGAAAAATTAGACGTAAGTACAGTCTACAAAGTTCTGCGCCAGGCAGGCCGTGTTAATGGAGTCGAAAATATTGGTACACACTCTATGCGAAAAACGTTCGGCTATCATTATTATCTTCGAACGAAGGACATAGCGTTCCTAATGCAGGAGTTCAATCATAGCTCTCCAGCCATCACATTACGCTATATCGGCGTCTTTGACGACGTGCTGGATGACATCGAATTGTAGCCAGTTCCGTTCAATAAAGGCGATATGGAACTGAAATTCTGACAGGAAAAATTCTTCTATAATATGCATCTAAATCGAGCTTGTATCTGAGTTCCGTTCCTTATGTGTAGAAAGGAACTCAAGGACTGATTTTAAGTCAGAGACAGGAGAAATCCTCCAATTTTCTGATGCTTTCTTGCGTTCCCATTAATGATCGAAAACAGAAAAAGCGTTCAAACAACTCAATTATCGTGGAGGTGGGTGAAATGCGATGTCACGAGAACGAAATCCGCTTCGAAAACGGGCTTTAAAACTTTGGCTGGATAGTGGACGCACTTTGACACCTGCTGCCATAGCGAGGGCTTTGGAGGTCCCAAATTCGCGAGTCCGAAAGTGGAAGTGCTTGGATAAATGGGACGAATTGCCGGAGGGCCCGCGGAAGCCTGGAGCCCCTAAAGGGAATAAGAATGCCAAAGGAAATAAGGGGGGCGCACCAAAGCGAAACGAAAATGCGGTAAAGCACGGTGAATATGCGACCATTTGGGACGAAACGCTCGAAGACCTTGAACGATCGCTGTTCTTTGAGGTCGATACGGACCCAATCGGTCAACTGAATAACGAAATAAGAATGCTGGAGCTCAGACAGCGGCGCATGCTGCAGTTAAGGGAAAAGCTTCTTGAAGGTTGGGACAGTGAATCGACTCAGACAACAAGTGAAGTATTTCGCCATCGTAAACGAGGCGACATACCGGAATTTGACGCAGATGGAAATCTGACAATGGTTCCAGTCATCGAACCGGTAATGATGGAAGTCGAGCGGAAGACGAAGAAGCACCCACTATTCGAGAGAATTCTTGCGCTGGAGGATGCCTTTACACGTGTTCAAGACAAGAAGGCCAAGCTCATCGACATGAAGCTGAAGCTCAGCACCAAAGCTTTAACCGAGGAAGAAGCGGCTCTTCGAATCAAAAGGGCGCAGCTGGAGATTAAAAATCTGGAAGCGGAGGCGTGGTAGACTGGCAAAGCACAGCATACTTCATACGTTCTACTCTTCCGATAAATGGCGGAGTTTTCGCTTATCGTTGATCGCAGATCGCGGCAACCGATGCCAGCATTGCGGGAGAATCATTCCGAAGTCCATCGAGATCATCGGCCACCATAAAGTAGAGCTTACGCCGGAAAACGTCCATGATTATTCGATTAGTCTGAATCCGGCTTTGGTGGAGCTGATTTGTTTTGACTGCCATAACAAAGAGCATGGCCGTTTCGGCTATCAGGCTGCGAAATCGGTCTTTATCGTCTATGGTCCGCCGTTCTCAGGGAAAGCGGAACTGGTTCGGCAGCGCATGCGGCGGGGTGATCTGATCGTAGACATGGATAGGTTGTATGAGGCGCTATCCGGACTTCCTTACTACGACAAACCGGATGGATTATTCAGCAATGTCATCGGCGTCCACAACATGCTGATTGACAATATTCGGACACGGCTCGGGAAGTGGTCGACGGCATGGGTGATCGGCGGGTATGCAGATAAGTTCAAGCGAGAGCGAATGGCCGATAACTTGGGGGCCGAGCTTATCTTCTGTAACGTCAGCATGGAAGAATGCATCAGGCGGTTGGAAGCTGATGAAGATAGGCAGCAGCGCAAGGAAGAATGGCGTGGATACATCGAAAAATGGTTCAATCAATTCCACTGAATAGGGTGATATTTGTGGCTAAGTTTGTTTGTACGAAGTGCAGCAATACGTGGGAAGGTAAAGGTCCAGACAGGGACGGAGTTATCTGTGATGATTGTAGGATTACAAATATGGACGAGAACGAACTGTACGTCGAACAAATGAAGCATTGGTTTAAAGAACAAAGATTGCTCGGGAAACAGATCGAAGGAAGCATATTGTTTCATGAGGAAATGGCAAAGGTCAATCGCTTACAGCTTGATCTAAACGATAAGCGGATTGAGCTTGCGAGGGCTGAGTATAATGCTTGGGCCGAAAAGAATGGGTTCCCAATGTTTTGAGGGCTTCCCCAAAAACGCTTTATCGAAGTGAAGCGTAAGGGGGTACCCCCCCTGCTTTAACGCGATAAAGCATCTTTCCAGAC